>CAJICE010000052.1_pt1 | contig 20840 bp, 14 predicted proteins | sample 9199531 | NCBI WGS metagenome assembly CAJICE01 (sample SAMEA7708327, study PRJEB35096) | sediment metagenome | biome: marine neritic benthic zone biome [ENVO:01000025]; feature: sediment [ENVO:00002007]; material: shallow marine sediment [ENVO:03000034] sea grass bed [ENVO_01000059] ... | reverse complement strand
TATGGAGAAAGAATCATCTCCATCTTTTAAGTGTTTACCCAACTTTTATCCGGTTGTCAAGTGTCAGAGCATTCAGCATATCAATGATGGCTCACCGGATATAGGGGCCTTCCATCCTTGCTGATGATCATCTTTCCTCCACCCGACACCTGTTTTCCTGATCCCCGACCCCTGGCACCCGACACCTGTTTTTCGCTTACCTGCGACGTGGAGCTGTCCGCCTGGGAGTTGCCGGTCCAGCCGGTCTTCTGCTGGGGCCCCTTGCAGGACTGCGGCGGACAGGAGCAGCTCTGTGACGGCGGCGACGATTCGGGTAATAGCGCCAGCTTCGATGCCGCCTCCTTATCCTTGCCGGTGCCCTGATGACCCGCACTCTTACGACCCTTCTCGGTCTGGGATAAGCCACGACCACCGTGGTTCCGGGTCGTCCCCATCCTCCCCGTACGTAAACCCACGACGTGCTCCTGTAGGTCCAATACCCGGAAATATAAACATACTCAGGTTCCGGGGGCACGACCCAGTAACCGGGGACCCAGACGTATTGTCCTCCTGTCCACCACCAGTAACCGGTTGCCCAGACATAATCGGGGCCGGGCTGAGCGGGACGTTCATCATCCATGGGCTGTGAAGGGGGCGCTTCCGTAGAGGTCTGCTCCGGTTCCTGCGCAGGTACCGCCATTTCCTCTGGTGCGGGATCCCCTTCCTGCCATGGCGTGGGCACGTCAAGATTGTCCGGCTCTGGAGGCACATCCTCAGCCGATAGTGATCGCACCAGTGCACCTGACCCACCGAGGAGCGTGACGCCCACCGCTCCTTTCAAAAGATCACGACGGTACACACCTTGCTGTTTATGATCATTTATTCCTTTTTTACCTTTTCTTATGGTCATTTTTTCCCTGCTCTAATGTCATGCCGGCGATATGCCGGCATCCCTCCCTGCGCATGCAGGGATCTCAATTCCTGATATACGAGACTCCTGCAGTCGCAGGAGTGACAGGAACGGCTGTCATGCCGGCCCCTCATTCCAGTCCCCTGATTCCCGCCTTTCACATGAAATAACGGAAGCCGATCTCAAAGGTAAATTCCCGGTCACCGCGTTCACTGTTATCGATCCCCCAGCCGGGCTTGAGGTAGATGATCTGGCCGTCCTTGATGATCTTGCCGAATTCCGGTCCGACCCAGAAGGAGAAATCACTCCCCATGAAGTCGTAGACGGGCTGAAACTCCGTGAGCATGTAGAGACCGGAGAGATCGAAGACGTGGTAGTTGTCATCATCGGGATTCTTCATGGAGGCCGGCATAGTAAGCGGCTGCATCCAGAACCAGCGGCCGCGGAAACGGGTCGTGCTTCCTCGGTCGTTATCCTTGAAGGCATCGAAGTCGAAAAAATTCATCATCGCGAGGAAGCCGAGCCCCAAAGGCGGGCCTTTGAAGGGCATGTCGGTGACGAAGGCGAAGCCCGGCGATAGAATCCAGGAGTCGTCACCAAGCATTTCTTCGGTGGCCGTGGGCACCGTCGTTTCAAGGATGGGCATCAACGACATTTGCTTCTCACCGCCCATGAATTTCCAGGCCCAGGTGGGGGGAGCGAGAAAGAAGCGCAGATTCAGGTCACCCATGCCGGTTTCGTTACCTCCGGAATCGAGGTCAATAAAAGGCAGGCCGCCTCCCGCTCCGGGATTGGGCCCAACGTGAGGCACGTCCGGATCACTGGGAGGAATGCCTAGCTGGAGCGCTTTGAATTCGTTGACATCACTGTAATCGATCTCCATGGCGATGGGCCACTCGTAGGTCATGGCAAACCTGGGGTTGAAGGCGTACATACCGAAGAGGGTGAACATGTTCACCTCCACATTGTTTTCCAGTTCCATGTAGCGGTAGTAGGGCATAAATTTGCTGCCAAAGTCACGAGGGTCGGTCCCGGTCGCGTCTTCGACTAGCCCGAGATCGTCACCGGCTGCAAAAACAGGGCTTCTCATACCCGTCAACGGGGCTGTGATGAAGACCGTCAAGCAAACAATGAGAAGTACCTTTACCAATCGATCCATTTTAAACCTCCTTTTGTTATGAAGTGGTTTGAATAAATAGTGACAAGCATCTTTTCTGTTCCAACTATCTCTGCTTATTGTCATGCCGGCCCTGTGCCGGAATCCCTCCCTGCGAATGCAGGGATCTCGGTTCCTTACTACGAGACTCCTGCCCCTGTATACACAGGGGCAAGCATTCACAGGAGTGACAGAAACGGGTGTCATGCCGGCGATATGCCGGCATCTCGATTCTTGAATACGAGACTCCTGTCTGCACAGGAGTGACAGTTAAACGTTGTCATTCCGGGCTTGTCCCGGAATCCAAGTGCTTACAAAAGAAAATAGGTCAGGCATCCTGCCTGACATCCGAGGCAAGATGCCTCGGCTATTTTCATGAGACTCCTATATTCACAGGAGTGACAGGAAACCCCGCCATTGCCTGGCCTTCTCTGTGTGTCTACTTGGTATTTATGCAGATCTTTTTGACCTCCTCTCTCTTCAACCACCACACCCTTAATACATCATCCTGACGCCAAGACCCAGGCCCCAATCATAGGCGCTCGTATCCAGTAGGTCATCCCCGAGAAACACTTCTCCGTAGAATCCCCACCGCGGCGAGACCATTCTGCCCAGCTGGAGCTCCAACGTCTGATCGAAATCGTCACCGTTTTCATGGTCGATGGACATTTTTAGATCTGCCTTGAACCAGCCGCCTATGTTGGGGAGCTTTCGAATCCAGATCAAACGGGGCCCGGTCTCGCGGACATCCTCTTTGCGGTCGCTGTCTTCGTCGTAGGAATAGAAATACTGGACCAGGGTGATAATAAAATTCATATCATCAGGGACCCAGCCGATACCTGCAAGCGGCGCGATGATGTCCGCTCCCGGCCCCGTGCCCTTATCGAAGTCGCCCAGGTCCTTCAGCCACTCCACACCCAGGGCATACTTGGCTTTGATGCCCAACGGCATGCCGTCAGTTAGGAGAATGCCTTTAAGTTTCAGCTGCTCAAAGTCGTTTTCCCACTTGCCGCTTCGATTGGTGTTGACGTACCGCAGTTCGTTCGTGAACTTGAATCTCGGATGAAACATGTAGGCCCCTTCGGTCTCGAAGCTGTTCGCCTCCCCCTTTGTCAGATCGAAATAACGATAGCGCAGATCCTGAAAATTCACGGCAGCGGTGGGATTGGATGCATCGGCGCCGGCGGAAGCCTCCTGTTCTTCCTCCTCCGTGTAAGCGGCCGCTCCCGGCGCGAACAGGGATATAATGACCAGGGCCGCCAGGCCCGCCCGGACAGCTTGTCGGTACATTATAAAGAGATGTTTGACATGCCTAAGATTAACGGGGCTCATAATCATTCCCTTTCTTGTTGTATGCCGGAACTCCTCCCTGCGAATGCAGGGATCTCAGTTCCTGAATACAAGACTCCTGCAGTTGCAGGGTGACAAAGACGGTTGTCATTCCGGGCTTGTCCCGGAATCTCTCCCTGCGAATGCAGGGATCTCGGTTCCTGAATACAAGACTCCTGCAGTTGCAGGAGTGACAAAGACGGTTGTCATTCCGGGCTTGTCCCGGAATCTCAAGTAACAGAGAGACTCCTGTATTCACAGGAGTGACAGGAAGGCCGGGCATTGCCCGGCCTTCACTTTGTGTCTACTTGCTCGGCTTATACCAGGGTTTCTGTTTGCGCCAGTCCATCTTCTCCAGATTGTACTTCTTTGAATGCTCATCGAGCATCTCGTTCTGGGCATTGAATCCCGGGCCCCATTCACCTGCTTTTATAAAGTCACTCATTGGGTCTGGTTGCCCCTTTTTTGGTCCTGGTTGACGAGTCGGACCAGACACACTAAAACCGCGGTCGGGTGAGACGGCCATGCGTTCAACAATCTTATCCTTAGTAATGTTCCAGACCATCATGTCCTCGGCCATGGAGAGCGGACCGTCATACGTCTCGCGAATTCCTTCGCGCAGCTCAGCGTGTGAGTCCACAAAGCTGTGGTAAGCGACCGCGTGACGGGGATTGATCGTGCTCATGATCTTTCCGAAGGACGGGCCAGAGGTGTGAAACTCGCAGCAGGCCCGCCAGGCAAGCTGTGCTGGCTGACCATACATGGATGTGAAAAACTCCGGAGACGAGAAAGCTTCGTGGATCACAAAATCAGCACCCTTGGCATGTTCAACAAACCATTTGTTGGGAGTGGTATCGCCGCCGAATACCAGCTTCATGCCGGCATACTCGATGATGAAGCTTACAGGGCCGTCACCGATATGAATCGCTGGGATCGAGCGCACGACAACTCCCTTTTGATCATAAACAACCTCATTCACGGCCTTGTAATCGAATTCGTGCGCAGTGATCTGGCCTGGAACAGGTGAAATCTTGTAAACTCGGGTCTGATAGTCCCAGTTATACAGCTTCATAAAATGATCCAGCGCATACTTTGTCCCCATCTCCGGCGTCTGGCCGCTTGGCCCCCAGACCTCGAGCGGCACTGGCCTTCCTGCAGTCCAACCGCCTGCCCAGAGTGAAGCAAGATCGCCGAAATGATCTGTGTGGAGGTGGCTGATGATAACCTTAGTCAAGTACTCGGCAGGAATCATCAACGAGTTGATGTTGCGCATTGAGCCGGTGCCGATGTCGAATATGATCTTCTCGCCATTACCGAACTCAAACAGGAAGCAGGCCGAGGCCTGGGCACGGCGCTGGTCCGGCATACCGGTGCCGCAGGCGATGACACGCACTTCGTCCTTGGCCAACACTTCCGTGCCGGGGTAATAGACATAGCGATCCGGTGCCACTACATTGGGGCCCTTGACCATGCCACCCGCGGCAAATACGTTTCCAGCAATTAGCAGAAGGCAAATTACCATCAGTGCTACTCCAAAAAACCTAGCCTTTCGTTTCATGGAAACCTCCTTTCATTAAATATATCCTTAGTCTATAGGTATAGCCTGCAGACTGTAGTCAATAAAGCACTATTTCGAGTTTCGTATTCCGGGTTTCGTGCTTCGAATTTTTCCCCGTTATTCCAATACTCCAAATTTTCTTCGCCAAGGTCATTCCGGGCTTGTCCCGGAGTCTCTCCCTGCGAATGCAGGTATCCCGGTTCCTGAATACGAGACTCCTGTATGCACAGGAGTGACAGGTGAACGGTGTCATTCCGGGCTTGTACCGGAATCTCAATTTTAGTAACTTCTTACTTCCCCGGCTTCGGCAACGGGGGCGGTGTATAGCCCTCCCACTTGCCGGCATTGATGTCCGGAGAGATCCAATCCACAGCTACAGACGGCGGCTCACGTTCGGCGGTCTTGTAGGCATGGGTGGTGCCCGTTGGTGCAACATCTTCAGTCACAATCGCTTCGCGCACTACGATTTGCTCATCGGTGACATTCCAGACCGTCATATCATCAGCTAACGTCAGAGGACCATCATAGGTCTGGCGCACCGCATCCCAGGTATCGGAGTAGACGTCGTGCCAGGTCCAGAAGTGGTAGCCGATGGCGTGCCGGGGCTTCAGCGCGCTCATGATCTTGCCGAAGGCATCGGGTGGCGTGTGGATGTAGGAGGTGATGTAAATCGCCTGCGCCGGCGGCGCGCCCAGCAGTTTCCCCAGTGTCTCGGGTGAGAAGAAGCACTCGTGCACCACCAGATCTGCGCCCTTGGCAAACTTCATGAACCACTTGTTGGGGTAGGAGTCGCCGCCAAAGACGAAGCTCCTCCCCTTCCAGTCCAAGCGGAAGCCCACCGGGCCGTCCAGGATATGGATGGTGGGGAAGGAGGATATCTTCACCCCGTTCTTCTCGTATATCACCCCTTCGTTCCGAAAGTCGAACTCATGGGCGATGACCTTGCCGCCCTCGATGGGAAAGCCCGTCCTCCTGCCCTCCACGTCCCAGGCCCAGGACTTGACCTGGTTCTCCACGAAGGCCTTGGTACCGAGGCGTGGCTCTGCGCCCGAGGGCCCGTAGAAGTGAAGCGGCGTGTACCGGCCGTTCATCCATCCGCCGATGTAGAGCTCCGCAAAACCGCCCACGTGGTCGGAGTGCAGGTGGCTCGCAAAGACCTTGTCCACTTTGGACCAGTCAGGCCTGAGCTTGGCCAGGTTCTCCATAGTTCCCGAGCCCAGGTCGAACATAAATTTTTCGCCGTTCCCAAGCTCCACGTACCAGCCTGAGGCCTTCTGGTTGCCGGTGATGACATTCGGCATACCCGTTCCGAGAGCGATCACACGCATCTCATTTGGCCCGAGTTTTTCCGTGTTGGGATAATAATCCCGGGGATACACGCCATTCTTAATTTCCATAGGGGTATAGCCTTCCGGAAACAGCTCACCATCGATGACGTTGTCTTTCGGCATCTTGCCCTTGGGCTGTGCCTGTGCTTCTTCCACAATGCTGATGCTCTTTCCGGATTCACCAGAGTATTGGCCCCATGAAAAAATGGACAGCGCAGTGAATGACACAAGAGCTACAACACCAATCAACTTGACTCTTCGTTTCATGATGACCCTCCCTTCTCTAAAGCAAACTCGAAATTCGAATATCGAAATACGAAACAAATTCTAATGTCCCAAATTCAAATGACATAAACACAAATCTTGTGGCTCTATCTTTCGTATTTCGGGTTTCGTGCTTCGAATTGCTTTCCATTACTCCACCACTCCATTTCATTTCCTTACCGTTCTGATAAACTCCATTCCCGCTGTGCGCGTGACGGTGTGAAACATGACTTCCGGTTTCTCCGCGGCCAGATCCATGGCAGCCAGGATTTTTCTGTATTCGTCCGAAAAGACATGACTCTCCAGAGCCTCCTGTGATTCCCACTCCTGAATGAGTAAGAAGGTATTTTCATCCTCCACATCCTGATACAGCCGGCAGTCCAGGCAGCCTTGCCGAACCCGAGTCGGTGCCAGCAGGGGGCGCAGTGTCTTCAGCACTTCATGCCATTTTTTTTTCGGCACCACGACACGAAGACTGGCCATTATCATTCTCCCATCTCCCCTTTAAAAATGTAAATTCAAATAACCACAAGGCAGGTAATATAATTATCAGCAATTTTCGTGCCAGATTTGACGATATAAGAATGAAGGTTTTAAGTGATTATTAGTAGAAGGTTTTTTGTTTGTGGACGGCGTTAGTCTTAAAGTATGGAATCGGCAGAACCAACGATATATCGTTGGTTCGACTATATATCGTTGGTATTCAATGGGCGTTTAATACCCAACCGCTGCATACGGGAGTGGAGGGTCGTGGGCTTGAGACCAAGGACATTAGCGGCTCCACTTTCTCCTCTGATCCGCCAGTTGGTCTTTCCAAGGACCTGGAGTATATATCCTTTTTCGATTTCTGCCAGTGTTCCCGCTTGCATACCATTCAAGGTTTCTGACTGCTTCGGCAGACCAATCCGTAATATGGAACCTTTCGTAAGTATCATGGCCCGCTCAATGACGTTCCTCAGTTCCCTGACATTTCCGGGCCAGGAATAGCGTTGGAGCATTTCCATGTCTTTACGGGGAATTTTATCGATGGTTTTTCCCATGGCCCCCGCTAACTCCTTGACAAAAGCCCAGGTCAGCAACGGTATATCGTCGCTGCGTTCCCTGAGGGGCGGGATCGTGATAGGGAAGACGTTCAGTCGATAAAAGAGGTCTTCCCGGAAGTGTCCGTCCCGGACCATTTGCTCAAGGTCTTTATTGGTGGCGGCGATCAAACGTACATCAACTTTTCTGGTTTTGGTGCTTCCCAACCGCTCGAACTCTCCTTGCTCGAGCACCCGGAGTAATTTGACCTGGAGATCCATGGAAAGGTCGCCGATCTCATCCAGAAAGATCGTGGAACCGTGGGCAACCTCAAAGCGGCCGACCTGTTTGGACAGGGCTCCGGTGTAAGCGCCCTTGTCTCGTCCGAAGAGTTCACTTTCAATCAGGGTGGGAGGAAGGGCCGCGCAGTTCACGGTCACCAAGTGACGATCCTTGCGGACGCTCAGCATGTGGATCGACCGGGCCAGTAACTCTTTTCCGGTGCCGGTCTCACCCAGGAGCAGCACGGTGGAGTCTGTTTCAGCCACCTGTTCTGACCTGTGTAACACTTGCTTAATTGCCTCTGAGTCGCCGACGATATCCTCATGTTTGCGTTTCACATCGATTTCTCTGCGAAGATAAATGTTTTCCTTTTCCAGCTGTGTCTTGAGCTTCCTGACCTGGACCAGCGAGTCCTGCAGTTCCGTCTGGGCCTTAAGGCGCTGCAGCAGGTTTCCGATCAAATCGGCCACAATACTCAGACGATTCACAATCTGCTGTGGATATTCACGGGGTTGAACGACTGTGTCCAGACCGAGCATCCCAACGACTCTGCCTTCGGCGTGGACAGGTACCACAATACCCGATTTAATCCCCCCTTCCTCAAGCCCTTCGCGCAGATCCCTGGCCTCTTCGAGCAGGTCTACCAATCCAGGGCCTGTGTTGATCATCTTTCCAGTCCGAATCTGTTGTGCAAGCCAGGGTGATTGTGCGGCGAAGTCCATCTCGAATAAGTATGATGGAATATCAATGCCCTCAGCGGCCCATATATTACTGTGATATAAGCCTTTCCCATCATCGCTGAACTGCGCAAGGAAAGATCGCTCTATCCCGAGAAACTCACCGAGAGATCGGAGTGTCCGATCAAGCGTCTCTTGCAGCTCTTCCGAATTTGTCTGCCCCAACTGTGCCGCGATATCGGCAATCAGCTGTTCGAACTCGAGCTGCTCGGTGAGTGCCTCTTCGGCTCGCTTCCGTGCGGTGATATCTATAGCAATTCCACCCACACCTGTTTCTCCCGAAAATAATATAATAGGAAACTTGATTTCCCCGAAATAACGGATCTCGCCATTTCGCCCAAAACTGTATTCATCTAATTCCAGCGGAACTTTATTCTCGATGACCTCTCTGTCGCAATCCTCTATTCTTTTTGCTACGTCGGGAGGCATGAAATCATACGATGTTGTACCAATGAATTCATGAATGCTCAGATCTGCAAAATCCAAGATAGATTTATTTCCGTATAGATGCCTGCCTGATTTATCCTTTATATAAATAAATGCTGGACTGTTCTCCATAAAGGAGCGCAAACGCTCTTCACTTTCGGTCAGCCTGCCTGATATGTTCCTCCGGGCCAGAGCATTGGCGAATACATTGCAGATAAGTCTGAGGTGATTCACCACTTCGTCGGACCATTCTCTCGAACTTTGAAATGTTTCAACATATAAAGCACCCATTACATTTTCGCTTGTCGATAAGGGGATGACCATGGCAGACTGAAGTCCGATTTTATGAAGATACTCCCGTTCGTTAACGGCTTCAGCAGGAAGTTCGTCCACACGTTCAAATAACGTAAGCTGATTATCAAGAATCCTTCTTGCGACCCAGGGGAAACGGTCCGCAAATTCCGAAGCGTCAAACTCCAGTTCCCTTACTTTCCCGCTCTTGAACCAGCCATGGGTGATTCCGGTCTCCTCCTGCTCATGCTGAAATTGAAGAACAAGGATTTCGTCCACATCGATGAACTCACCTATGATGCGCAACGCGTCATCCATCCTCATGTCAATATCGCTGGCCGGAACATTCACGAAAGTCGCCGAGATTTCAGATATGAGCCGCTCGAATTCCAGACGACGGTCCCGGATCCTCTCCGACCGTTTGTGGGCCGTGATATCATTTCCCAGGACATAAAACCCATGTACCTTATCATTATCATCTTTGTGCGGAACCAGAGTGACCTCAAAGAAGTTCGTTTCACCGTTCCGGGGGATATCCGCCTCATATTGAACCTTGCGGCCTGAGAGCGCCCTTTCCACATGAGGTCTGATGGCAGTGTAAAGATCCGGATCCAGAACCTCCTGAATATGCAGGCCCTTGATCTCTTGAGGAGAGAGGCCAAACCATTCTTCATAGGCCTTGTTGTTGAACCGGTAACGCTGGTCACTGTCCACATAGGCGATTAAGGCCGGAAGGGAATCGGCCATGAGACGAAGCTGTTCCTCACTTTCGTTCAGAATCCGCTCGGCTGCACTCTGTCCGGAAGTCGTCATGATAATCTTTCCATGGTGGTCTCAAGGGGCTGGTTCTATTTAATTTCTATATATTTAGCTTAAAATGCCAAATAAATCAAGTGGTAACGACTAAGAATTGGAGAGAAATAGGGATGATTGGTTTGTTCGATTTTGGGACATGCTCTGTAATGGGGCAAGAGTGAAAAAGTCCATTGTTATTATGTGCTTTTCGCAGAATACTTGATAATTGAATGCGAGACTCCTGCAGGAGCTTACCCCGTGCTCCGTCACGGGGTCCGAGAGACAAACATTATAGTCATTCCGGGCTTGTCCCGTAATCTCTCCCTGCGAATGCAGGGATCTCAGTTCCTAAATACGAGACTCCTGTATGCACAGGAGTGACAGCTCATCGGTGTCATTCCACACCGTCATGTTGTTTCTCGATATCACTGGCCCGTCAGTCGATGGGCTGGGTCGGCGGTGGGTTGAAGCCCTCTAACTTGCCTTTCAACAGCCAGTCGGACATCAGTCCTGTAGCCGGTTCGCCGCGGGGAGCAGTATCCCATTCGGTGCTTGTGCCCTGCGGCCAGGAATCATGGTTGAAGGTGACTTCCCGCACTTCAATATGGTCCTTGGTCACGTTGATCACCGTGAGATCGTCGGACATGGTCAAGGGACCATCGTAGGTCTTGCGCACCTTTTCATAGAGTTCCAACTCAATATCGCGGTGGTTCCAGTAGTGATATGCTACCGCCATACGCGGTTTGACCTCTGACATCAGTTTGCCGAACCCTTCTGGCGGCGTATGGATCAACGTGGTGACCCAATAGGCCTGTTTATAGGGGAAGCCGGCTATTCTTATCCACTGCTCCGGCGTGAAGAAACACTCATGCACCACCACATCAGCGCCTTTGGCTTCTTTCATGAACCATTTGTTCGGAACACTGTCGCCGCCGAAGACGAAGCTCAATCCATTCCAGTCGAGTCGAAAGCTCACCGAGCCGTCACGGATATGGATGGCGGGGAATGTCGTGACCTTGACGCCGTTCTTGTCGTAAATGACGGCAGTCTTGGAGAAATCAAATTCATGGGCAACAATTTCACCACCGGCATTCGGAAGGGTCCCGGCACGTGACGTCACGTCCCATGCCCATGCCTCGCGGATATGGTCAACATGCACCTTGGTACCCAGCTCAGGGGTTGACCCTGACGGCCCATAGACATGCAACGGTGTATAACGGCCGTTCAGCCAGCCGCCGACCCATAATGCTGCGACATCGCCTATATGATCGGTATGCAGGTGGCTGGCAAACACCTTGTCCAGCTTTGAGTAATCGACCTCGAGGCCGGCAAGCCGGTCAGTGGCGCCGGTACCTATATCGAACAGGAATGATTCACCGTTACCGAGTTCAACCAGAAAACAAGCAGCGACGTTGCTGGGCGACTGGTTCGGCATGCCCGTACCCAGTGCGGTAATGCGCATTTCATCCTTGGCCACGATTTCGGTGTTCGGATAATATGTTCGCGGATATTTCCCCTCTCTTATCTCCTGGGGGTAGCGGCCTTCAGGGTAGTTCTCCCCCTTGTACTTGTGCGGTTTGGCCTGCAGGTAATCTGCAATCAGGAAAGCGCTCAGAACACATGCAGCGACAGTTAAGATCACTCTTCTTTTTCGTTTCATGGTCAACCTCCCTTCTGGGAAAATGAAAAAATCTTTGGAGTCACGGAGTGATGGAGTAATGGAGTAATGGAAAAATCACAAAGATTACGATTTTCGCATTTCAACCCAATACTCCATCTGCTTCTGCTTCAATACTCCAACACTTTTCACTCACCCTTAAATATTTGTGTATAGACGTGACGTATCCCATACTTTATGGTATGGCTTTGACCAACTAATGCCATACAATAAAATGGGTGTCAACTCGTTCGATAAGAAAAAATGAAGAAAATACAGAGTGATCGACTTAGTCGGGAAAAATGGCTTGAAAGGGCATTGGAGTTACTTGCCAGGCCATGAAGACATCCGAGGCATGATGTCTCGGCTATATTGCGAGACTCCTGCAGGAGTTTACCCCGTGTTCCGTCACGGGGCCTGAGTGACAACCATTCTTGTCATTCCGGGCTTGTCCCGGAATCCCTCCCTGCGAATGCAGGGATCTCGGTTCCTTAATACGAGACTCCTGTATGCACAGGAGTGACAGGCATTTGCGGGAGTGACAGAAACGGGCGTCATTCCGGGCTTGTCCCGGAATCTCTCCCTGCGAATGCAGGGATCTCGGTTCCTAAATGCGAGACTCCTGCAGGAATTTATAACCGAACACTATAAAATGGAGAGGTATTTGCCCTGTAGAGGATTACAATCTTCTCTTCACTGCGATATTATTCACACACCCACCACCAGGGAACTGCCAGAACTTTTGAATGCAGCCATTTCACCGAGTTTCCTGCATGGAGCAAAACCCCTCTCATGGTGTTGGGGTATTCATCCGCAAAGGCCAACAGGTTCTTAATGTCATGGAAGGAAGGATTCCTGGTAAGCTTTGTTTCAAAGGCCAGTAGCTTCTTCCCATGCTCCAGGACAAAATCGACTTCTTTCCCGGTTGTGGTTCTCCAGTAAAAAACCTTTGCTTTTGGGACCATTAGTTCTGCCACAATCTTAAGATGCATATATGCCATTGTCTCGAAGTAATTTCCGATCTCCCGGGATTGTCTTAGGGGCTCTTCATCAAAATAGCCCGAGAGGTAGATGCTTAGCCCCGGGTCAATGAAGTAGAGCTTGGGTGATTTGGTTATCCTTTTTGACCGGCTTGGATAATAAGAGGGAACCCTGTTGATGATATTTGACACTTCAAGAAGTTTAAGGTACCTGTGCACTGTGGACTGACTGACACCGCAATCCCTGGACACCTCTGTCTGATTGAGAACATTTCCTGTACGCACCGCAAGGGAGTCAAGAACCTTCTTGAAATCGATTAGAGATTCGATCTGAGACAGCTCTCTCACATCCCGTTCAAGATATGTCTTGACATATCCTTCCCACCAGAGAAGGATGTCTCTTCTCTCTTCAAGATGAATGGGTTGGGGCATAAAACCCGTGAGCATGAGGGGAACGGGATCAATTGAATGCAATGGTTCCTCAGTCATTTTAAAATCCGGTGCCCAGAGCAGGAAGAAGTTTTCCGGTGACACAGTCTTTTCTGTCATCTCGCTGTGTGTCATGGGAAGCATTTCAAAATAAACAGCCCTCCCTGCAAGGGTCTCGCTTATCCTCTGCATGAGCAGCATATTTGAAGAACCGGACAGGATGAACCTCTTTTTCCTCTCTGAACGGTCAACGGCCAGTTTTATTGCTGGAAAGAGTTCAGGCGATTTCTGTGCTTCATCAATAATGACCTGATCTGAGCCGATCCATAGTGAGGCAGGATCGGTCTTTGCCTGTTCCATGGCGGAAAAATCATCGAGGCTGATATATTTGAAGTCCGGAAACTCATTTCTCAAAAGAGTACTCTTGCCCACCTGCCTTGCACCTGTAATGACAACGATCGGAAAGGTCTTAATCGCAGACCTTATTTGGGGAGCTATCCAGCGCTTCTTGTAAATCCATTCACGTTTTGAATAAATATCATTCATGATGTGAATGATATACAAAAAAGTCTGATTTGTCAATACTTCAATTTTCTTTCAGCACAACCCAGGGATTCATTACGATTATACAATAGATCAGGCACCAAAGCCAAAAACTGCTTGACAATATGCATTTTAAATGCATAATAACAATATCGGAGGGTCGTAAAGGTGATTCAATATATTAAACGTTCATTGGAACCTGTACTTGGTCGTGCGGTGCTGAGTTTTCCTGCAGTTGTGCTGACCGGTCCGCGGCAGTCCGGTAAGACCACACTGCTCAAACACCTGTTCGAAGAAAGTCATAGATATATATCGATCGAGCCACCGGATGTCAGGGCCGCAGCCATTGAAGATCCAAGGGGTTTTTTGGAAGCCTACCCGCCGCCGGTAATATTGGACGAAATTCAGTATGCTCCTGACCTACTTCCCTATATTAAGGAGAGAATAGATGCGCACAGAGACAGGCGTGGCGAATATCTTCTCACGGGTTCCCAGAACCTGCTGCTTCTTGAGGGGGTCACCGAAACCCTTGCCGGCCGTGCAGCCATTCTGCGTCTACTTCCTCTTTCGCAGAGGGAAGCCGGCGGATATCCGCAGAAGCCGCTGGTCTGGGAAAGGCTGGACCAGGGCATTGAGACCAAGGGGCCTTGCTTCGGAAATCTGTGGGCCAGTTTTTTGCGCGGCGGCTATCCCGAACTCACCGCCGAACCTGATCTGGACAGAGGACTCTGGCATGCAAGCTATGTGCAAACCTATTTGGAACGGGATGTGCGGTCCCTTCGGCAAGTGGGCGACCTCAATCTGTTTCAAAGCTTTGTTCAAACCCTGGCGGTAAGGAGCGGTCAACTCCTGAATATAACCGATGTGGCGAGGGACCTGGGTCTGGCTGTAAATACGGCCAAAGCATGGCTCTCCGTGCTGGAGGCTACGTACCAGGTGATTGTTCTTCGTCCATACTTTGCCAATGTAGGGAAGAGGTTGGTCAAGACCCCAAAGATCTACTTCACAGACGTGGGAACCTTGTGTTACCTGGCCGGCTTAAAAGAGCCGAGCCATGCTGCATCAAGTCCTATGAGCGGGGCAATTCTTGAAACCGCCGTGGTTTCCGAAATTCTAAAGACCTATCTGCATCGTGGTGAAGATCCAAGGATGCATTTCTGGCGCACCACAGCCGGAACCGAAGTGGATCTCATCGTGGAATCAGAAGGACGGCTGTTTCCCATCGAAGTCAAGCTTTCGGCCACTCCCAAACAGGCCATGGCCAAAGGAATAAAGATCTTCCAGAAGGATCTCGGAGAAAGAGCGGTCGAAGGCTTCGTCATCCATCCCGGAGATGTCCGGCTGCCTCTCGGACCCGAGGTGATGGCCCTTCCTTTTGCTGAGCTTTGACAGAACATAAGCCCTGCCACCGGACTTCCTGCCCATAGTAATAACAGGTCAGGCATCCTGCCTGACATCCGAGACAAGATGCCTCGGCTATTTTCTTGAGACTGCTGCATGCACAGGAGTGACAGAAGAGGGTGACGAAAACACTTGACAAATACTCACTACATTGAGTAAATTAACTCATAGTATTGAGTAAAATGTCAAATAAGGTAAGAGATGATGTTTAAGAGACACGTCCATAAGATACTTCTGAAAAGACTCTCTGCGTCTCGCCGCTTTATTCAGGTCCTCACAGGCCCACGACAGACAGGTAAAACAACATTAGCCAGACAGGTCATGGCCGATCTCAACCTGGAGAGCTATTACGCTTCTGCGGACGAACCCACCTTGAAGGATTTGTCGTGGATCGAACAGCAATGGGAGGTCGCTCGTACAAAGGCACGGAAAGGGAAAAGAAAGAAGAAGGCCCTCCTGATTCTCGATGAAATCCAAAAGATCACAGACTGGTCTGAAACAGTAAAACGATTGTGGGACGATGATTCATTTAACGACCTGCCATTGCATGTGGTTATACTTGGGTCATCACAATTACTTTTGCAGACAGGACTCACAGAAAGCCTTGCCGGACGGTTTGAGATAATCCCGATTACTCATTGGTCATTCGGTGAGATGAAAGAGGCGTTCGGGTGGAATACTGATCAGTATATTTATTTTGGCGGGTACCCGGGAGCTGCTGAGTTAATTGATGATCATCAAAGGTGGTCTCGATATATCATCGACTCTTTGATTGAGACCACCGTTTCTCGTGATATTCTTCTCATGGCGAGAGTGGACAAACCCGCTCTTTTGCGCCGCCTCTTTGAATTAAGTTGTAACTATTCCGGTCAGGTGCTTTCCTATCAGAAAATGCTTGGCCAACTTCAGGATGCGGGCAACACAACGACTCTTGCTCACTATTTAAACTTGCTTGAAGGTGCCGGCCTTGTGATAGGTCTTCAAAAATATGCGGGACAGCGGGTTCGACAAAGAGGGTCAAGCCCAAAGCTTCAGGTTCTCAATACAGCCCTTATGACTGCCCCATCATTCGCTCCACTTAAAGAGTTAAAACAGGATACGGATTCCTGGGGGCGGTTGGTTGAGTCAAGTGTGGGCGCAACGCTTGCCAATGGTCTGAAAGGAAAACCTGGCGATCTCTTTTACTGGGCCGGGCGCAACCATGAAGTGGATTTTGTGCTCTGTAAAGGCAATCAACTGGTAGCCATAGAGGTTAAGAGCGGCCGCAGAAAAGCTGCCCTTCCTGGGATCGAAGCTTTTTCCAAAGAATTCGATGTTAAAAGGAAACTTTTGGTCGGAGCTCAAGGAATTAAGTTGGAGGAATTTCTTATGACACCGGCGGAAAAGTGGCTGGATTGATTCATGGCAGACTGCCTGACAAACGGGGCAAGATGCCTCGGCTATTTTCAATCTGGTCTTAGCCGCAGAATAGCTATGGTCAGAAACGCCTGTCCTATTTGTTCAAACCAAACTTGCCAATTTTTAAGCTTTTTTACTCCGACCCCAAAGAGAAAATTCATTGATAATATTTGCAAATATTCAATTCCTGCGCTATGTTTGTGATACCTGACAGAAAAACAGAAACCACAGAGTGCACAGATAAAACCTTTGTATGCTCAAAATGAATGCCGTTTAAAAGAGAGAACCAAACAAATTATATCTTGAATATAAAGGCACAGATATGAGCGAGCACAGAATAGACTCCCTGGCAGAAAGTGAAGCTATATTAGAATTGAAAGCAAGAGAGACTAATCATTTTCAGAACACAGAGGGGGGAGTCATATGTTTGTTAATCTATCGCGCAGCGCAGGCGCTTGCGCCGCGTGTGATATTACATTTTATCTCTGTGTTCTCTGTGGTTAGTTTTTGAAAATAGGCAATATTCAGAAAGGAGGGTTCACATGTCACTTGCCAGCTTGGCCATCTCCTTTACGACCGGAAAGTCCGCCAAAAGATTCGAAGAGGCGACCAGGGACCCCATGGGGGTCCAGACCCAGAAAATTCTGGGTATGGTGGAGAAGAATGCCGATACCGAATACGGCCGACGCTACGGGTTTTCTTCCATAAAGGCCATCGCGGATTACCAGCAGCAGGTTCCCCTCATCACCTATGAGGATATCAAGGCCGACATGGGACGGGTCGTGGAGGGCGCAAAGAAGGTCTTCACCGCCGAGGACCCGGTGATGTTCGCCCAGACGAGCGGGACCACGGGCGACCCCAAGTATATCCCTGTGACACCCACCTGCCAGGGTCGGGAGCACGGCGATCAGATGCGGACCTGGATCTCTCATGCCCTGAAGGCACACCGCGACATATTCGAAGGAAAGGTGGTTTCCCTGGTCTCCCCGGCCATTGAGGGTCACACGCCGTCGGGACTGCCGTTTGGATCCACGTCCGGGCAGATGTACAAAAATATGTCGGGAATCATCAAGCGGGTCTATTCCATCCCCTATGATGCCTTTGAAATAGAGGATTACGGGGCCAAATACTATGCCATCATGCGGATCTCCCTGGAGCACGACATCCGGTTCCTGGCCACAGCCAATCCTTCCTCCATTCTCAAGATGTGCGAGAAGGCTAGCGAATACGGCGAAGAGATCATTCGGGACATCCGGGACGGCACGCTTTCCAAATCCTTCGAGTTCGAACCCCGGATCCGCCAGACCCTTGAAAAGGGCCTCCGCCCCAATCCGGATTGTGCGCGCAGCCTCGAAGAGGCCCGCCAGCGCCGTTCCGGTGATCTCAAGCCGGCCGACTACTGGCCCAGGCTGAGCCTGATCGGCTGCTGGAAGGGGGGAACCGTGGGTCACTACCTGGAAAAGTTTTCCGGGTGGTTCAATCCGGACGGAAAACGTGACATACCGACCCGCGATTGGGGGTATCTGTCGAGCGAGGCCCGGGGCTCTATTCCGCTCTTTGATGAGGGGAGCAAGGGCGTACTGACCATCGCCACCAACTTCTTTGAATTCGTGGAGGTCGAGGACCTGGAGTCGAATCAGGGCGATCCGTCTTCATGGAACTTTCTGACCGTGGGAGACATCCAGGAAGGAAGAGAATATTATATCTTCGTCACCACCACCGGCGGGCTTTACCGGTATGACATCAACGATGTGATCCGTGTGGCCGGACGTTATAATGCCACCCCGGAAATCGTCTTCGTGAGGAAGGGACGGGGCATGACCAACATTACCGGCGAAAAGGTCAGCGTGAACCAGATTATCACGGCGTTTCAGAACGTGGCCCACGACACCGGCGCCACCCCCGACCATTTCAAGGCCGAAGCGGACCAGGCAAACAGCCGTTACGTCTTCAGGGTCGAATTTACAGCCCCGATTGTTCCGGACGTACAAAAGACATTCCTGGCCGGACTGGACCGGCACCTGAAGGAGATCAATATTGAATACAAATCCAAACGGGACTCCCAGCGGCTCAAAGCCCCCGTGCTCCACGTCATGAAAGAAGGATGGTACGAGAGAGGGCGGAAGGCCCAGGTGGAGGGGGGGATGCGTGCTTTTCAGGCCAAGACGCAGCTGCTGAGTCCTGACAAACTGGTCACCCAGCAGATTCAGTCGGATCTCGAAAACATCGTAGAGATGGGTGATTAATAGCGAATGAATGCACGTTAACTGGTCACAAACATTGAACCGCGAAGGACACGAAGTTCACGAAGAAAAGCTCTAAATATTTTTTTACTTCGTGCCCTTCGTGTCCTTCGTGGTAAAAGTTCTTCGGCTCCCTTTTTCAGGCTCTGCCGGGGTAGAAAATAGAGTAAAAAGTCCGTCATATCGCAAGTTTCTTCATTGGAGCATTGAGCTTGCTAAAAGCCCCTTCCAGGAAAAAACTTACCCCTGACCAGGATAAAATTTTCAAACGTCCGCAAGCCGTGGAGATTCCTCTTCAGCGTGTTGTTATCTTCTCACTGGCCGTACTCTTATTTCTGGGCGTTATCGGGCTATGGACCCGTCATGCCGTGAGGGAGTCCCTCCAGAAAACCCTGACCGAGAAACTGCAGACGATCCTTGATGCTGATATCACTGCACTGGAGATCTGGATGGAAGACCAGACGCATGAGATCAGATCCTGGGCGCGCCAACCGGATTTGCGTGAACAGGTTGAGGTGCTGGTGGAAATCGGCCGGGATCCCGCGACAAACCGTGAGAAACTGATCGGTTCCCCGGCACTGACGGATTTACAGGAGACCCTCAGATCCGAGCTTCTGGAAGAGAGATACCTGGGATTTGGGGTGATTGACCGAACCGGTCTGATTCTTGCGTCGGACAAAAAGAGCGAGCTTGCGGGAAGACGCCTCTCCCCTTTCGGCATGGCTCTCCTAACAGAAGTATTCCAGGACAAGGTTCTCATCCAGAAACCTTTTCCGAAAAGGGACCTTGTGGCCGACTTGCCACCGGAGCTGAACGAACCCATGATGATCACCGCGGCACCGGTCCGTGACCAAAAGGGTACCATCATTGCCGTGCTCATGTTCGGCATTAATCCTGAATTGGACTTCACCCGCATCCTGTCGGTGGCGCGTGTGGGCCAAAGCGGGGATACCTATGCCTTTGATGACAAGGGTTTCCTGATCTCCGACAGCCGATTCGAAGAACAGCTCAAGGAGATCGGCATTATTGACGATGCACCGGATGTCCGGTCGATCCTGAACGTCCAGATCCGGGATCCCGGCGGCGATCTAACCCGAGGGTATCGAAGCGACACACCTCTGGCCGCCCGCCCATTGACAAGAATGGCTGCGGCGGCCATTGCCGGAGAATCGGGCATCGACCTCAAAGGGTATAGGGATTATCGGGGCGTTAAAGTGATCGGTGCCTGGAGATGGCTTCCCAAATACGGCTTCGGTGTGGCCACCGAAGTCACCGTGAAAGAAGCCTTTGGCATCCTCCGTGCCGCAAGAAGGGCAGCCTGGGGCCTCTTCGCCCTTCTGGCCGCTTCTGCCGGAGCCGTTTTGTTCTCTGTGCTCCGCATCCACCGTCTGAAACGCCACATCCATGAAGTCAGACAGCTGGGTCAGTATACGTTAGAAGAGAAGATCGGTGAAGGCGGTATGGGAAAGGTCTACAAGGCCAGGCATGCCATGCTCAAGCGGCCCACGGCCGTGAAACTCCTGAAGCCCGAGACCATCACTCAGGAGGCCATCGACCGCTTTGAACAGGAGGTGCAGCTGACCAGCCGTCTCACCCATCCGAATACAGTTGAAATCTACGACTATGGACGCACGCCTGAAGGGATCTTTTATTATGCCATGGAGTATCTGCCGGGTGTCACACTTTCCCGTCTCATCGAAATGGATGGGGCCATTCCGCCGGCGCGGGTGGTCCATATCCTAAAACATGTCTGTTACTCTCTGGAAGAAGCGCACGGCATGGGATTGATTCATCGGGACATCAAGCCTTTGAACGTTATCCTCTGTAATCGGGGAGCCCAGTTCGATGCGGTGAAAGTCCTTGATTTCGGGCTGGTCAAGGATATCGGCAGACAGCATGATGTAAACCTGACGGCCCCTCAGGAGGTGACAGGAACCCCGGCCTACGTGGCGCCCGAGAGGTTCACCGACCCCCAAAACATTGACACCAGGTCTGACCTCTATTCCCTGGGCTCCGTGGGTTTCAATCTTCTCACCGGCCAGGATGTTTTCCAGGGGCCAAATGCCATGGAGATCTGCTATCATGTCATGAAGACCCCGCCGCCTCATCCCCGG
>CAJICE010000171.1_pt1 | contig 20912 bp, 16 predicted proteins | sample 9199531 | NCBI WGS metagenome assembly CAJICE01 (sample SAMEA7708327, study PRJEB35096) | sediment metagenome | biome: marine neritic benthic zone biome [ENVO:01000025]; feature: sediment [ENVO:00002007]; material: shallow marine sediment [ENVO:03000034] sea grass bed [ENVO_01000059] ... | reverse complement strand
TCCTGGGCGGCCCCAACAAACAGATCGCCCAGCAGCTGACATGGGGCGCAGATTATGAAATCCCCGATGTGGCCAATACGGAATACATGCTGATCTTCGGGTCCAATCCTTTTGAAGCCCACTATATGAGGACCAGCTTTGTTCAGCGAATGGTCGAGGGCCGTTCGTTGCGATCCGTCAGTGCCGACCTCCTCCGGCTCAAGGCCAAGATGGTGACCTTTGATGTCCGGATCTCCCAGACATCAGGCCGGAGCGACGAATGGCATTCCATTCTTCCCGGAACAGACGGTCTGGTGGCCCTGGCCATGTGCCATGAGATCATGGAAGAAGGTCTGGAAGACCGGGATTTCCTGAACAGATGGACCAACTATCCCGCGGACAAACTGAAAAAACACCTCAGAGAATACACCCCTGAGGTAGCCGAGAAAATCAGCGGTGTGCCGGCACAGGAGATCCGGCGTATTGCCAGAGAGTTTGCCACATCCAAACCGGCCACCACGATCTCCACGGGAGGTGTCACCAAACACCGCAACGGTGTATATTCCGAAAGGTGTGTGGCACTCCTGAATATCATAACCGGCAACATCGACATCAAAGGAGGTTATTGTCTTCCCAAGTCCTATACATTTACGGAAATAAATCCGGTTCCGCCGGTCCCGCAGCGGAAGAGCCGTCTGGCCGGGTTTGCAAGCTACCCCCTGGCCATAACCGAACTCCACCACAACGTTCTCCGATTAATCAAGGAGGGCAGACAGTTCGTCAAGGTCTACATGACCTATCAGCACAATCCTGCCTATTCCCATCCCGAAGGCAAACAGATGGAGCTGATCCTCAAAGACGAAGACCTGATCCCCTTCTATGTGGCCATCGACTCCTCCATGACCGAATCGTCAGCCCTTGCGGATTTGGTTCTTCCTGCGGCCACCTTCATCGAACGTACAGAACTGGAGGCACCGCCAGCTTTTGACATGGTTCCCTTTATCTCTTTCCGCCAGCCCATGATTCCGCCGCTCGGGGAATCCGTGCCCATTACCGATATTCTGATCGAGCTGGCGCACCACATCGGAGGCGGGATGGAGAAGTATTTCAACTTCACCTCCGAAGAATATCTGAAACAACGGATTTCAGGGATCACGCCCCTTGTTCAGGCCGGCGGACTGGATTCTCTGAAGAAACACGGTGTCTTCTACGAAAAAGAGGCGGCCCCTCAATATAAGATTTACGAGAACAAGGGATTCGATACCCCTTCAGGAAAGATCGAGATCTATTCCAACAGACTTGAAAAAGAAGGGTTCCATCCCCTTCCCATTTACGACCCGATTCCCGCGCATCAAACCATGAAAGAGAGCGAACTCTTTCTGGTGATCCATCAATGGATGGTACATACGCACGACCGGACGGCGAACTGCATGTGGCTCTCAGAGATCGTTCATGAAAATCCCCTCTATATCAACGCCCAGACCGCGAAGAAGCACGGCCTTACAAAATATGACCGGGTGAAGGTGATTTCCAAGGCAGGTGAAATCGAAACGGAGATACGCATTGTGGAAGGAATCCATCCCAGAGTCGTGGCCATGGGCGACAGCTGCGGTCACTGGGGATTCGGCCGGATTGCACAGGCAGAAGCCTTCAAGAGCCCGGACCCCAACACCCGCCTCCTCTGGTGGGGCAAGAAAAAACACGGATGGTGGCACACCAAAGAGGGCGGGCGGGGAAATGGCGTCCACCCCAAACCGATCATCCCGATCATGAGCGACCCTATTGGCGGCGGTCAGTGCTGGATGGATACCAAGGTTCGGATCAAAAAGGCTTAAGATATGAAGACGGTTCATCTCCCAGACAATGAAGCGGCCCAGCGGAGTGCTCTTTATGGTGTGCTCTCCCGTGCATTTCTCCGTGAACCCGACCAGGCGATCATCCATTACCTCAAAACCGATGAGGTTCAGGAAAGTCTCAGGGGGCTGGGGTTTTCATTTGGGGATGACTTTCTTAAGACCGATGAGGAGATGCTGGTCCGGGAACTTGCGCTCGAATATGTCCGTCTCTTCCTGGCGCCACCTACGCATCTGCCACCCTATGAATCGTTCTTTGTAGGAGGGCTGAAGCAGCCTGAAGAGACCTTTGAACCTGCACTGCAGGGTAAAGCAGCAGAAGAAGTACAGACATTCTACCGTGATCATGGGATTCTCTTTCCTGAAGGATCCAAACTGCTCCCGGATCATATCGGCATTGAATTGGAGGCCTTACGGCTGCTCTGCGAACTTGAATCCAAGTCAATCGCCTCGGGTCACCCCGACAGTGTTCGACACATCCGCCGTACAACAGGAACATTTCTCATGGAACATCCAAAACGCTGGGTCCCGGACTTCTGCGATCAAATCTTGAAGAGAACAGAGACCCCTTATTTCCGTGTTGTTGCACTGTTGACAAAGGCCTTTATCGACTCGGAGCTGGAAGATCTCATACCCTGCTGTGAGAAAAAGGAGGAAGTCATTCAATGAACATCAATAAGATCAAATCATGGAAAGTGATTCTCGGTACTCTGGTTGTGTTGAGTATCCCTTCCCTGTTCGTCTTTTCGCTTGAGCGATATACCACATCGGATGAGGATTTCTGCTTGACCTGTCATTACAAAATGTGGGGTGAAGATTTCCTGGTCCATTCCAATATCCATCCCGACTCGGTCCGGTGCCCTGAATGTCACGCAAACAAGAAAGAGATCATTCCCAAAAATTTCTCCGCCGACTCGGAACGGATCAACCCCAACTGCGTCCGCTGCCATCAGGCGATCTTCAAGAAGGTGGATACAGAAGGCTTTAAGTTCAATATCATGAATATTAAAATGCCCCACAAATTCCATCTCCAGGAAGTCGGAGCGCTGTGCATGGACTGCCACTACAATATCAAACATGACAAATTCCGTCCCATCACTAACCGGCCGAGGATGGAAGTCTGCTTTGAGTGCCATGACCAGGAATCGACCCCCTGTACCAAATGTCATCAGCGGGGCGCGAGCGAGGTACGTGCCACCCTGCCTAAATCGGACACGATTGAACGCACGGCCTGTGAAAAATGTCATGGAGATTTTGTGTCCAAAACCATCTCCTTCTATCAGGTGGACTTCCCGCACCAAACCCATCTGAAACAACAGATGCAATGCCAGGAATGCCACTCCAATGCGACTCTGCATGGACAGATCCTAAAGACCCGTGAAGAATGCATGCAATGCCATCATCAGGACACACAAAGAGGCTGTGAAGAATGCCATGCCTTTGAAGATCATTTCCGCAACGGACTGGCCCTTCAGACCCTAAAGGGTGAACCGGACAGCATGATCGAAATGGTAACCTGTGACGTCTGCCATGCAGAGATCGCTGACGGTCATTCCAGGGAAGCCGTTCTGGGCACCTGTTCCATGTGCCACGAAGAGGAAGGCTTTGACAAGAACGTGGATGAGATCCAGGCAACAACCCAGGATTCGATTCAGCTGATAGAAGACCTTCTGCAGAAAGCTAAGGGTGTCTCCGAAAATCTCCCTGAGGCGTCACAACAGGAGATTAAACCGCTCCTTGACGAGGGTGAAGAGATCTTAAAGATATTGAAAAAAGATCGAAGTCATGGTTTCCATAACGCTGCTTATTCGGCCCAGCTTGCTAACCAGGCAGAGGAGACAATGAATCAGGTCATCTCCTGGGAAGAAACGCAGGCCAAGCCAGAGTAAATTGTCAGCGCAAGAATTTTGACCGCTATCAATTGTTTAAAAAATGCCCCGGCCTCACATTGAGGGCCGGGGTTTTCTCTTTTCAGCAGGACAAGAACAGCCCAACAACGAACTGTCTTATCATGGAATAAAAATGTTAATATTCAATAACTTAAACCTATCATGAAAAACATGTGTCATGATGTCCCAAATCATCTTCCCTGACCCGCCTGTTAGACGTTAAGCCCAAATCAACAAAAAACACTTAGAAATAAATCACTTACAAAGAATGTGCAAGAATTTTCATACATGGCATCAATATTGCTTCTAAATGATCATGTTACGTTCAGGGATAAAATTATAAAAGAGGCCCCCCATGCTGTCATCTGATAAAAAATCCGTTCAAAAAAAGAGCATCCTTATCATAGATGATGACCCGGAGATGTGTAAACTCCTGGAAAAGGTTTTAGAGCGTGAAAATTATCGTGTTCAGGCTGCTTATAGCGGTGACGATGCCCTCCTGCTACTGCAGCAGAAATCTTTTCATCTCATCATCAGCGATCTTACAATGCCAGGCATGTCAGGAATAGAATTAACCCGTCAGGCCAAAGCCATCTCTCCTGATACCCATATTATTCTGATCACAGCCTTCGGGAATATGGATACCTATCTTGAAGCCATGAAAGCAGGAACGTATGAATTTATCAACAAACCGATCAAAATGATGGATCTGAAACGGATGATCAAGAAGGCACTTCTGGAGAAGCGCCCGAAGCTCCATCTCCAAAAAGGCCCCCTGACTGCTGACCGGTCTGCCCGATAATCTGGTGATTCATCTTGGAACGACGGTGATGTCCCGAGAGCGCTGATTCAAATCACCCCAATACTTGATATGTCACAAAGCTCCCCATGGGTTCTATGAGGAGCTTTTCCAATAATAAAAATACCCTCCATTTTATTAAGATTCTCCCTCCCGGACCGACAACGGCTTGAAAATACTCAAACCTGTGGTATAGTTATGTATTATTATCTAATAAGAACCTCATAAAAGAAGTAACGTCTGAACGACAGTATATATTTCGATGAGATGAGAACAGATGAATGTTGAACGGATTAACTTTTACAGAGAGATGATTCTGATGGACCGGGAGGAACTCCTTCGTTCCCTGGTCGGCATCCGAAGGGAAATCGCTGACTTTATGGATCACCAACCCATCGAATACAATGAGCGCGGGGAAGAGGAAACAGCCTTAAACCTCCTGGCCCGGCTGGATTACCGCCAGAAGAAAGAACTTTCACTCATGGAAGAAGCGCTCGCACGGATCCAGACTGGAACATTCGGAATCTGCTTCCGGTGCGGAAACGACATCCCTGAGGACCGCCTCACGGCCCTCCCTTATACAACCATATGCAAAACCTGCGCGATCAAAGAGACTTCAGCCTGATAGGCCTTTATGGGAAGGGCTCCACTTGAAAGAAGCTATGCTTTATCAGAAGAGTGAAGGCAATGAGGTCGTCTGCAACCTCTGTCATCACCGCTGCAAGATCAAGGACACCAAGCAAGGGATCTGCGGGGTGCGGGAGAACCGGCAGGGAATACTCTACTCTCTGGTCTACCGCAAACTGGTCTCTCAGGCCGTAGACCCCATTGAGAAGAAACCTCTCTTTCACTTTCTGCCGGCATCCACATCCCTCTCTATTGCCACCGTGGGCTGTAATTTCCGGTGCCGCCATTGCCAGAATGCAGACATTGCGCAGATGCCCCATGACCTGAAACGTATTTTAGGAGAGGACGTCGCTCCTGAGGCAATTGTGAAGGACGCCGCAAAGAGAGGCTGCGAAAGCATTTCATACACGTATACCGAACCCACGATCTTTTTTGAATATGCTTACGACACTGCCCGCTTAGCGCATGAACAGGGAATCCGGAATGTCTTTGTGAGCAACGGATACATGACCGAAGAAGCTGTAGACCTGCTGGCTCCCTATCTGGATGCTATCAATATCGATCTCAAAGGCCTGGAGTCTTTTTATAAAAAAATCTGCGGTGCACACATGCAGCCGGTTGTTGAAAATATCCGGAGGATGCACAAACTGGGTATCTGGGTTGAAGTGACCACACTTGTGATTCCCACATTGAATGACGGCGATGATGAATTGCGAAAGCTTGCAGAGATTGTGGTCGGGATCGATCCTTGTATACCCTGGCACATCAGCGCCTTTCATCCCTCTTATCGCCTGTTGGATAAACCGAGAACACCGGCTTCCATTATCCGGAGGGCCAGAGAGATCGGAACCGAAGCAGGGTTGCGCTATGTGTTTGAAGGGAATCTGCCCGGCGAAAAAGGCGAGAACACCTACTGCTATCAGTGTGGTGAACTGTTGATTGAACGAATCGGTTTTACGATTATCCGTAACCGGATTCAGAACGGGACATGCCCGGACTGCGGGACGGTCATAGACGGGGTCTGGTCTTAGTGTTCCTTGTATGAAAATGGAATGGGATATCAAAGTCCCGCTACACACTGGCTATCCATAAACTCAGATAAGATCATGACCTTTAACAATTTTGTATCCCAACGTGAAAGGATGGTTAAGACCCAGATTATCGGAAGAAATATAGAGGATTTTCATACTCTTGACGCCATGCTCAAGGTTCCCAGAGAGAAATTCATCTCGGAAAGATATTATTCACAGGCCTACGATGACCGTCCCCTTCCCATCGATGAAGAGCAGACCGTGTCACAGCCCTTTATGGTCGCTTTGATGACTCAGTCTCTTCAACTTCAGGGAGAAGAGACTGTTCTTGAAATCGGTACCGGCTCAGGCTATCAGACTGCCATCCTGGCCGAAATCGCAGCACAGGTCTATTCGATTGAACGCCTCCCCGCCCTGGCGCACAAGGCAAAAGAGACACTCAAAGAACTCGGATATGACAATATCACGGTCATGGCCGGTGATGGAAGCAGGGGGGATCCGGGGCACGCCCCTTTTGATGCCATCATCGTCACGGCAGGCTCCCCCGGAGTACCGCTACCCCTGAAAGAGCAGCTGGCAGAGGACGGCAGGCTTGTCATTCCCGTGGGCAGCCGCTACACCCAGGAACTTAAAAGGATAACGCGCCGGGGGGATTCCTTTTTCATGGAGAATCTGGGGGGCTGCATCTTTGTTCCCCTGATCGGTACGGAGGGGTGGGAGCAGAACGAATCCATGTGAACTTGCAGAATTCATCAGAGCAGATATAATTAAATAAAGCTTAAACCCTTCACAGGACGCAGAGAACACAGAAAAGAAAAAACGTGGTGAAAAGGATCTAGACTTTATAAAATGGCAGACAGGGAAAAACCTTATGAAATGATGAACCATACGGCGGATATCGGCATTCGTGTTCTGAATGAGACCCTGGAGGGTCTTTTTGAACAGGCGGCCTTTGCCCTTTTTGACAACCTGGCGGAATTGAAGAATGTGAAAGAGGACTTCTATCATGACATACAGGTAACAGGCATGGATCTTCCAGAGCTCATGGTCACCTGGTTAAACCAGCTCCTTTTTCTCTGGGAGACAAGCCTGGTTCTTTTCACACGGTTTCACATCCATAAAGTAAATCAGACCGCCATGCAGGCACGGGCATGGGGGGAGAAATATGACCCTGACCTGCACGAGCTATTAGCGGACATCAAGGCGGCGACCTATCACAACCTCAGGATCAAACAGCATCAAGGACTTTGGTCCGCTGAAATTATCTTCGATACATAAAGAAAGGACTGAAGAAGAATGGAATTACATGAGCTCAAGAAGATCCATGATAATCTCTACGAAATCCCCCAACAGGGCGAGATGCGTGTGGCAGGAAGGATTTATGCTGATGAGACTCTGCTCAAAAAGATCTTTTCAGACAAAAGTCCTGAGCAGGTCATGAACGTTGCAACCCTGCCGGGTATCGTAAAATATTCTCTGGCCATGCCGGACATGCACTGGGGGTATGGGTTCCCTATCGGTGGGGTCGCCGCTACAGATATGAAAAAGGGTGTCATCTCACCGGGCGGAGTAGGATATGATATCAACTGCGGCTGCCGTTTAATCCGAACGGACCTCATGCCTCAGGACGTTAAAGGGAAGATGAAAGATCTGGTCGCGGCCCTGTTTCAGAATATTCCCTGCGGAGTGGGGTCACATGGTGCGATCCGCAAGTTAAACCCTGCAGAAATAGAGAAGGTCATGGTTGAGGGATCTGCCTGGGCCGTAAAAAATAATTTTGGCTCCCTTACGGACCTTGAACATACCGAGGATAACGGTCGCATGGCCGGCGCAGATCCGACCAGGGTCAGTGACCGCGCCAAAGAGCGGGGACTGAACCAGCTCGGCACACTCGGATCGGGCAACCACTTTCTCGAAATCCAGAAAGTGGATCAGGTGTTCGATGACTCTGTGGCCGAGGCATTCGGTCTGCTTGAAGGCGGAATTACTTTCATGATTCATTCCGGTTCGAGGGGGCTGGGCTACCAGATCTGTGATGATTATCTCAAGGTCATGTCCCACGCTGCCTCCAAATATCATTTTTCACTCCCTGACCGCCAGCTGGCCTGTGCCCCGATTACATCGCCGGAAGGAAAAAACTACATCGCAGCCATGGCCTGTGCCGCCAACTTTGCCTGGGCGAACCGTCAGATCATGATGCATCTGGCTATTGAAACGCTTCAAAAGACCCTTGGGATCGGGCCCAGAGATCTCGGGGCCCGTCTGGTCTATGATGTCTGCCACAATATCGCCAAATTTGAAGAACACGACATCAACGGTGAAAAAAGAGAGGTCTGTGTCCACAGAAAGGGAGCCACCCGAGCCTTTCCACCGGGTCACTCTCTTGTCCCTGTGGCCTATCGGCATGTGGGCCAGCCTGTTCTGATTCCCGGAGACATGGGACGGGCCTCCTATGTCTCGGTAGGAACCGAAGCGGCCATGAAAGAGACCTTCGGATCCACCTGCCACGGTGCCGGCCGGATTCTCTCCCGCCATGGTGCAGTCAAGGCCGCCAAAGGAAGAGCCCTCTACAGGGAGCTCGAAGACCGGGGAATCATCGTCATGTCCCGGGGCAAAAAAACACTGGCCGAAGAGATGCCCGAGGCCTATAAGGATATCAACAATGTGGTCCGGGTGATGCATGAGTCAGGGATTGCCCGTAAAGTTGCAAGGTTGAGGCCTCTTGGCGTCATAAAGGGATAGAATCCGGATCAGGGTCTAAGCTAAGTATTCGGAAAAAACGTGTTTCTTTAAGCTGTCGATTTTCCAAGAAAATTGTTGCCAGTTTACCCCTTTGGATTTAAAATAGAGATAGAAGGTCTAAAAGAGGATATAGCGGTTCATCTCGGAGAAGGCACGAAACAGGATTAAGAATTGCATATTCCATGCTCTAATCTCTATTGAGAGGAGGAACATTCATGTCAACAACCATCGCTCCGGATAAGACCCTGGATACACGGGGTATCGCCTGTGCCCTGGTCATGGCAAAGACAAAGATGGCCCTGCAGGATATGGAACCTGGCACGATTCTGGAAGTCCTGACCACAGATGTCTGCACTGAATTCGATATTCCTGCATGGTCCAAAGCCACCGGCAGAGAATTAATACAGACTGTCAAGGAACAAGACGTTATCAAGTTTTATATCAGGAAAACCTGATTTAGACTGCCTGATTAAGCCGGATATTGCATGAGTGAATCTATCACGAGGTCGGATAAGCTGCCACATGCAGCGTTGCAGAAAATTTTCTGACTTCGAAATAATAGGTGCCAGGCAGGCCTGCCTGGCAACCTGCTTCAGTCAGAAAGTTTTCTGCGCCTTACCTGTGGCGCTTCTACGGCCTCTCATCACGATTACTCATGCAATATCCTGCTTAAACGATTGTTCCACAGGAAAAACCCCTTTTTCTTTACCGTTGAGAGATAAAGATAACAAAGATAGAATCATTCTATCTTTGTTCCCTTCAACATGAAGCATGGTCTCCTTCTTGATTGGAAAAGATCCTTTCCACTCCCCCGATTTCATGGGTGATCGGATACTCTGAAAGACTCTGGAGAAAATATTTGCCATAGGGCCGGGTAAGGATCCGTTTGTCCAGGATAGAGAGGACTCCGCGGTCCTTCCGGTTGCGGATCAGACGGCCGAATCCCTGCTTTAAGGAGATGGCCGCCTCAGGCACCTGGTAGTCATAAAAGGGGTTTCCTCCCCCCGTACGAAGCGTATGGATACGGGCAGCGACCACCGGTTCCGATGGAGAGGCAAAGGGCAGTTTATCGATAATCACACACGATAGTGCATCACCCTGGACATCGATCCCCTGCCAGAAGGAACGTGTGGCGAGGAGCACCGATTCTTTTTCATCCCGGAATCGTCCAAGGAGGATCTCCCTGGACGCGTCCCCCTGCTTCAATAATGTATAATCCATGGCCCCAACAAGCATATCATAGACACCATGCAGATGGCGATGACTCGTAAAAAGGATAAGGGCCCTGCCCCGGGTGCGCTTCAGGATTTGCTGTATCTGATCCGCGGCCTCCTGCACAAAACCTGGGCCATTGGGTTCACTTTTCATTTTCGGCAAATAGAGCACAACCTGCGATGCAAAATCGAAGGGTGAGGGAACAGCGCTCTCCACTGCCCGTTCGATACCCAGCCGCTTTTTGATAAACTTGAAATTTCCTCCTGTTTTGAGTGTCGCCGATGTAAGGACCGCACAGGAAACAGCTGAAAAGACCTTGGCATTCATCTCTTCGGAAACATCGATAGGTGAGGCATGAAGGAAGATGCCTTTCCCCCGGATCTCACGCCAGCAGACCATAGCCGGATTGTCCGTCGCCATAATGATCTGAAGGTCTGCTGTAATCTCCCCTACCCTCCGTGCACAGGATGATAGATGATCGTTTATTGATGAAACCTGTTTCAAACGTTGTTCAAGGAGCCCCAGAACACGAAAAAATTCAGCTTCATTTTCAGAGAGTTCCCCCCCCATTTCACCACGCTCGATCTGTTCCCGTTCCGATCCATGGAAAAAAATGGAAAAGAAAATCCGGGCTTTCTCATCCAGTTCGCTGCAGGCCTGCTCTATCTGTTTGGCCCTTTCAGTATCGTTGATTTCCCGCAACCCCTGACGGGTATCCCGGGTGAGTTCAGCAAGCCGGTAGTTGCTGACCTGTATCCCGAAATGACGTGTGGCCACATCCTCGATCATGTGGGCCTCATCGAAGACAACCGCATCATAATCGGGGATCACTCCGCCGTATCCTTTTTCTTTAACAGAAAGGTCCGCAAAAAAGAGATGATGATTCACGATAAGGAGATCGGCCTTGACCGCCTCCCGACGCATCGCCGTGATATAACAGCGTTCCTGGTCCGGACATTTCCCGCCCGAACAGGTTTCAGACCCGGAATTGATCTGGTGCCATAAGTAAGAGTTTTCTCCAATATTCCTCAGCTCGGCCACATCCCCTGTCACGGTATTCTTCACCCACTCCTGAATCGTTTTAAAGAGTTTGCCCTGTCCCGGAGCCTCAAACAGGGGGAAGGCACTGAACTCCTGGAATCGATTCAGGCACAGATAGTTTGACCGGCCCTTCATATAGGCAACACGAAAAGGGATGGGAATGACTTTGCGGATGAGAGGGATATCTTTATAATAGAGCTGCTCCTGAAGGGCCTTGGTACCTGTGGAGATCACAACCTTCTGTCTGGTTAAGATTACCGGTGCAAGATAGGCCAGTGTCTTTCCTGTGCCGGTCCCGGCCTCAACCAGGACATGAAGACCCTCATGCAGACCCCGATAGATCTTCTCACTCATCTCTAACTGTTGCGGACGGTAATCATAGTCAGGAAGGATACTCGCCAGGTTACCCGACGCATTAAAAATCTCTTTGAGTTCAGGAATCGTTGACATCTTCCATCCTTTCGTAGATCAGCATAGCAGAGTGTTTTTGGATTTCCAATCTTTTTTAGATGGCAATTCGAACTACTAAAAATCGCATAGGCCAATAAGCATCATGAACAACCACGAAGGATACGATGGTACATGAAGAAAGAGGCTATTCAGGTTCAGCCGCCTTAGCAAGACTTGCACTTTCACGGGGTTTTGTATAAAGTGATAACCGTTATTATTCAGAGTCGTTTAATTTATATTTATCTAAAATGTACTCTAAATAAATCGCAGAACAGATGGAAAAAAAAAGCGGAAGACCCCTTATCAAGGAGAAAACCATGAGCACTGTCATCCCCTATGGGATTCGCAAGACCCTAACCTGTACATATGAGGAGGCCATACCCAGGGTCAAGGAGGCCCTTTCCAAGCAGGGATTCGGTGTCCTGACCGAGATCGACGTCAAGGCCACCCTGAAGAAGAAGCTGGATGTGGAGTTTAATAAGTATATGATTCTGGGGGCTTGTAATCCGACCATTGCCCACGAGACCCTGAAGGCCGAAAATGAGATCGGGCTCCTCCTTCCCTGCAATGTGATCATCTATGAAAATGAGCATAAACAGACGGTGGTCTCTGCCATCGACCCCGTCAGGATGCTGGAGATCGTCAAGAATCCGGGCCTCTCATCCAATGCCGAGAAGGTTAAAGAACTGCTCGTGAGCGCGGTCTCATCTCTGTAACGCATTGAATTCATGCAGCTTTATCCGCTTGAATGAGACGGCTAAATCCCCGAAAGTAATAAATGACAAGTAAAATAATCTTCTTGACATCTTCTAATTAAATTAGTATAGTTAGGATTTAAAATCTGGATGATAATTTCATCCCGATTGTTTTCTAAGTGAATGCAGATTTGAGAGATGTAATCCGAGGCAAACCGTTTTATCCCACCTTTTGAGCCTTCGAGTTTCTTCGGGATTCATCAACCAATTAAATTAACCCATCCCGGTCATCCTATTATGTACGATGACGATGAGGGATTACGATTGCATTGTTCTTGCTTAATCGTCACGTTACGCCGACACAGAAAGGGAACAGTAAGATGAAAAATGATGAACAGAACAAACTGAGAAATATCGGGATCAGCGCGCATATCGACTCCGGAAAGACAACCTTGACTGAACGGATCCTTTATTACACCAACCGGATCCATGCCATCCATGATGTCAAAGGCAAAGACGGAGTGGGTGCCACCATGGACTTTATGGAACTCGAAAAAGAGCGAGGCATCACTATCGCCTCCGCTGCAACTTACTGCGAGTGGAAGGAAAACTTTATTAACATCATCGACACGCCCGGCCATGTGGACTTTACCATTGAAGTTGAACGTGCCCTCCGTGTCCTGGATGGAGCTGTCCTCGTCCTATGCTCTGTAGGAGGCGTGCAGTCCCAGTCGATCACCGTTGACCGTCAGATGCGCCGTTACAATGTCCCCCGTATCGCCTTTATCAACAAATGCGACCGATCCGGTGCCAATCCGACCCGTGTCATCCAACAACTCAGGGAAAAACTCAACCACAATGCCGTGGCCATGCAGATCCCTGTCGGCCTCGAAGCCGATCTGCAAGGCATCATCGACCTGGCAAGCATGAAGGCCTTCTACTTTGATGGAGCCAACGGCGAGACGATTCGGATTGAAGAGATCCCCAGTGGTCTCCGGGCTGAAGCCGAGGCACGCCGAGAAGAGATGCTGGATGCGGTCTCCATGTTTTCAGATGAATTAACCGAGGCCATCCTGGAAGAAAACGTCACGGAAGAACTGATCCATGATGCCATACGCAAAGGTACGCTCTCTCTTTCTCTGACACCGGTCTTTATGGGGTCGGCCTACAAAAATAAAGGCGTTCAGAGCCTGCTGGATGCTGTGACCTGTTATCTCCCCCATCCCGGTGAAATCACGAACACGGCACTGGACCTGGACAATGATGAACAGGAGATAAAACTCTCCTCGTCACCGGAAGAGCCCACGGTCGCCCTGGCCTTCAAACTGGAAGACGGGCGCTATGGACAGCTCACCTATATTCGGGTCTATCAGGGGAAGATCGCCAAAGGGGACACCCTTCTGAACACACGGAACAACAAAAAAATCAAGGTCGGCCGGCTGGTCCGGATGCATGCCAGCAATATGGAGGATATCGAGAAGGCATCGAGCGGTGATATCGTGGCCCTCTTCGGAGTCGACTGCGCTTCAGGGGATACTTTTACGTCGGAGAAACTCCATTACACCATGTCCTCCATGCATGTGCCCGAACCTGTCATCAGCCTGACCGTGAACCCTGTGGACAACAAGTCCCAGGTCAACATGTCCAAGGCACTGAACCGCTTCAGCAAGGAAGACCCCACATTTCGAAGCTATGTGGACCCGGAAAGCAACGAGACCGTGATTTCCGGGATGGGAGAACTGCATCTGGATGTCTACATCGAACGGATGAAGCGGGAATACAGTGCAGAAGTGGAGACGGGTATGCCGCAGGTGGCCTACCGGGAGGCCATCTCAAGAAATTCCGAATTCAATTACACGCACAAGAAACAGACCGGTGGTTCAGGCCAGTATGGACGGGTGGCAGGATTCATGGAGCCCTATTCCGAAGGGGACTATAATTTTGTAGATCAGATTACCGGCGGTGACATCCCCAGGGAATATATCCCCTCCTGTGACAAGGGATTTCAGACCTGCCTGCAAAAAGGGACGCTCATCGGATTCCCCATCACCGGCATCCAGATCACCATCAACGACGGCGCCTCCCATTCTGTGGACTCCTCTGACGTCGCCTTCCAGCAGGCCGCTATCGGAGCCTTTAAGGAGGCCTACGCCAAGTCCAATCCGATCATCCTGGAGCCGGTCATGAAAGTGGCCGTGGAAGGTCCCTCGGAGTTCCAGGGGGCGATACTGGGTACGCTCAACCAGAGGCGGGGGATGATCTCAGGAGTGACCGAGGATGGAAACTTCTCAGTGATTGAAGGCGAGGTCCCTCTTTCAGAAATGTTCGGGTATTCCACAGTTCTCCGTTCCGCCACACAGGGGAAGGCCGAGTTCACCATGGAGTTTTCCCGTTACAAACCGGTTCCACAGAGCATCGCTGAAGAGCTCAAAAAAGAATACTCGGAGCAGAAAAAAACGGCATAGATTCCATTCCATTTATATGCTATCCTGCATCTCCGGTAGAACATCCGAAGCTTCCTATCCCAGCCATCCAATGAAGGGACTGGATGATGCTCAAACAGGAGTTTACCTTGAAAAGTCCCATGAGAATTCTGCAGAAAGCCACCCGGGGAGGCCTGGGGAACGGGAACATGGGGGTTTTTATGGCCCGGGCCGGTGTGGGGAAAACAGCGTGCCTGATCCATGTTTCCCTGGACTGCCTGTTCAAAAACCAGAATGTCGTCCATGTCGGCATTGGTGAGACCGTTGAGAATGTTCAGGTCTGGTATAAGGAAATCCTCTCCGACCTGTGCAAGGCCTTCGATATCAAGGATCCCGAAAAACTCCAGGAAGAGACCGAACAGAACCGGATCATCCTCTCCTACACACCGGATACATTTACCGTAAAGAAGCTTGATCGTGATCTACACGATCTTGAAGAACATGGCGCCGTAGCCCCCGAGGTGCTTCTGATAGACGGCTTTGACTTTGAGGCACTCCATTCAGCCTGGGACACCCTGGCTGCCTTTAAACATATCGCCGTAAAACGTCATGTTGAAATCTGGTTTGCAGCCCAGACCCATAGGGACTCCACGGTCAGGAATGAGCGGGGGATCCCTGCCCCCTGCCACGACGTGGACGATCTCTTCTCGGTGATCCTCTTTCTGGAGCCAGAATCCGATTCCATCCACCTGAAGCTTCTCAAGGATCATGACAACCCTGTTGAACAGGATCTTCCAATCAAGCTGAATCCAAACACCCTGCTCCTTCTTGATGAATAGCTGCCAAGGCTCATCATCGTAAATCGCTTACCCCGACAACACGTGAATCAGGAAGGTTGCTCTTTTTTTTTTCCTTCGTGATCTATTTTTTTCTCTGTTCTCTGTGGTGCATGACTTACCCGAAAAGAACCAGGACGACAATCAGTGTTGTGGTGTTCCAGAGGGAATGGAGGATTATTGGGGCCAACAGGGATTGTGTGCGGTGATACACAAAACCGAGCATTAATCCGATGGAAAAGAGCCCGAAAAAAACTGAAAAGTCAAAATGGACCAGGGCAAAGAACAGGGAACTCAAAAAAAGCCCAGCCGGCATCCCCAGACGTGCCCGAAAAGAATTGTAGAGGAATCCCCGGAAGAAAATCTCCTCAAAGACCGGGGCCAGAACCGAGACGGTGACAAAGAGGAGGAACGTTTCCAGAACCGATGCGGATTCGTTCATGATCAAAGGGATCATCGGGTTGTCACTCACCGCTTTATTTTGGAATATCCGGGTCGAGAGATAGAGTGCGGCAAGAACCAGGGGCATGGTGGCCACATAACCTCCTATGCCCCAGCGAATCGAGTCACTCCGTCCAGGTCCTTGTTGCATCAGCCCCATGGCCCACAGGGTCTGAAACAGGCCCCTTCTGAAAAATAAAAACTGGATGAGAAAAAGTCCCGTCACAATCTGAACACCATACAGAAATGGGGCCATTCGGGCATGTGTTAATCCCCATCCTTCACCCATGTCAACCAAAGGCTCCAGACAAAATGCAAGGGCCGTTATGGTCCAGTAAAAAAACATAAAGACAAAAAGTCCATCCAGAAAATTCCATGGAGCCCGGGGAATGACCTTCTCCAAGGTTGGGACTCTCCATTTGAAGCTCATAAAATACCTTAACCACAGGAAGAGTCCCGCCAGGTTGATCGTAACAAGCAAAACCGAAAGCAGCCCAAGCCTTTTGATTTTTAACAGGGAAAGGTCATGACGTTCATTTTGGTACCTCTCTGCCGTATCCCGGTCTCCGACCCGTTCGGCATAGTGGATCAGAGCTGTGAGGCTGAACCAGTTCATACCCAGACGTTCTACGATCTGAACCGTGTCCGGCACACCATGATTCCCGTCAAGATATAACTGGGTCAGTATTCGGGAGAGAACCGGATCGTCATCCTCAATCCCAACAATCTCTGGCACCATCTTCTTATCATTTCTGTTCGCTCTTGCCTCGTACAGGAGGATCAGATTCTGCGTCTGAAGAAGCGGATCTTGCCGATCCTTTTCAGCTTCTAACAAGAATCTGTCGGCCAAGCCCTGAATTCTGGCCAGACGCTGAGGGGGTTGAATTTTCTGATTCACTTCAAGGGAATAAAGTTCTATCCGGACAATATGCTGTAAAAGGCTGTTTGGCTCCTCCTCAGTTTTTCCGCTGGATGTCACTGTCATTTCGGACACAAGCATCTGTAAAAAAAGGAGGGACATGAGGGTGGTTAAGACAATTTTTGTTTTTCTGGAAAAGATGGACATGGAATCACCGAGCATGAACACGGTGTGAAGTGCAGCTCATCGATCCGATCATCTGACATGAGGAGACGGTGGGATTCTCTATTTGGTTCGAAGGATATCTTCCAGTCGTCTCAGAAGGATCCGCCGTTCACCGACTCTTCGATCATTCCTGACGGGGATCTTTAATTTTCTCCGGTCGAGACCGCGTCTGCGGCTTACACCGCGCCTGCGTAGTTTATATTTCTTGTTAATCATACATCGACCCCTATGATAAGAAAAGCCTGCTCCTGATGCAAGTGCCCGGAAGCAGGCTGTATCCCAGTCCATTGAAACACTAAAAGCTGTTAATCCTCCGCCATCCGTTCAATGATATCCGTGAGTGTGACATGGATATCATCGCTCGGAATGATTTCTTTTTCCTGGAAGCTGAAATAGACATTTTTCCATGTGCTGAAGTCCTGAATAGCAGCAAAGATCTGCTCTTTAACCATATGTTGGACCTCTTTGGTGTTAGTCCTTCCCATATCTACAAAAATCTTCCCCAGACGCCCGCTCATGGGATCGTTCTTCTGTTTGGCTAGAGAGGCCGCGACATCCTCACGGGTGATGTATCCCTTCTCGATCAGGAGGTCTCCCAGTGGTGTGGAAGAAGGTGCATCAGAGTCTACGATATTGCCGTTCAGAAACCGGAGGGTCCCTCTTCCTTTATCCGCTTCGAGGGTCAGTTCACCGGTCTTTTTCTGCAAGGAGGTAATCAAAAGTATATCTTCCAGCGTATATCCGTCTGCAAAATGTGCCATTCTACGCTCCTTCCAGGTTTTATTTTTTTGCTGATAATAATTATTATTTCATTGTTTCCCTGCCAAGTCAATTTAATATTTCAAAACAATGACATTATACGATTTTCTATATTGGAACATAGGTCAAGTACTATATCTTGTGGTCTATGGGCTGAGGATTCATTTTATTGTACTTTTTTCTTTACAATTTCAATTTATTGTGATAATAATCCAGGAAAATTTAGGGGGACTAACCATGCGATTCAAAAGCATTGAAGTGACCGGTTTTAAATCTTTCTCTGAAAGAACAAAAATATCATTTCAGCCCGGAATCACAGCTATTGTGGGGCCCAATGGCTGCGGTAAAAGCAATGTTTCCGATGCCCTCCGCTGGGCCCTGGGAGAACAGAGCGCCAAACAGATCCGGGGAGAGAAGATGGAAGATGTGATCTTCAACGGCACCCGGTCTCGGGCCCCTGTGGGCATGGCCGAAGTCAACCTGGTCATTACTGACCTGGACACCGGAATTGCATCGGATTTTGCAAATTTTGATGAGATCCAGATCACCCGGCGCTACTACCGTTCCGGTGAAAGTGAATACCTGATCAACCGTATCCCCTGTAGACTCATGGACATCCGTGAGCTCTTTATGGACACGGGCATGGGTGCAAAAGCCTACTCCATTATCGGACAGGGTAGCATCTCGGCGATCCTGAATGCCAAACCCAAAGAAAGGCGTTTCCTCTTTGAAGAGGCGGCAGGGATCTCCAAATACAAAGCCCGAAAAGATGAGGCACTCCGCAAACTCGAACGGACCCGTGACAACCTCTCCCGTGTGCGGGATATCATCGCTGAAGTCACACGTCAGCGGAATTCCCTGAACCGTCAGGCCAAAAAAGCGGAACGGTACAAAGCCTATAAAGACGAAATCCAGGAAATCGATCTTCACCTTTCTTCAAAGGATCTTGCCTCTCAGCAACAGGAATGGAACAGGCTGGAACAAGAGTATCACAGTAAAAAGAGCAGGGAGACGGAACTCCTCTCTCTCACCTCTGCAAAAGAGACCCGCATTGAGGATTTGGAGCTGGAGGTCCTGGATAGAGAGAAATCTCTTTCGGAACTGCAGGAAGAGACCCACCGTATCGAGTCTGAAATCTCCAGAGAGGAGAACCGGGTTCAGGTCCTGACATCCGAGATCACCCACCTGAACAATCTTTCCGAAAGTTCAAACAAGGAAATTCTGCGCCTTCAGGAGGAGATGTCAAAAAGCCGGTCAGCCACTGACCAGCTTGAAGAGGAACTGGCTGCCCTCGCGGAGGAGATCCAGAAAATTGAGGAAAGCCTCGCTAAAAAGGAAGACGGTTTAACATCGCTTCTGTCAAATCAAGAGGAAGAAGAAAGAATTATAGAAAAGGAGAAAGGGGAACGTACCGAACTGATGAGGCAGATTGCCATCCAGAAGAACCGGATAGAAAATATGGCCCGGGAGAGGGACTCTCTCCTGGAACTCCACGTGGGATTTGATTCAAATCACACGGAACTCATGAACCGGCTCTCCCATACACAAGAACAATTGTCCGAAAAGAACGAATCCCTCTACCGCCTCAAGGCCGCCATTGAGGAGGAAAGGAGAGAGCACCAATCCGTTCTCACCAGATTGGAGGAAAAGCAGGAAACCCTCTCCCATTCACTGGAGCAGTTCTCCCGACTTAGAGAGCAAATGGGTCAGGAAAGTTCTCGTCTGGCGACCCTTATTGAGCTTCAGGAAAACCTGGAGGGTTATGACGAGGGGATCCGCTCTCTTGTACAAGACTCCAAGGCCCACGCCGGATCGGGTTCCCTGCCTGAAATTCATGCCCTGGTTGCGAACATTTTTGAAACCGATCCCCGACATGAAGTGGCTATTGAATCTGCGATCAACAGCTGCTATCAGAGCCTGGTCCTCAACGGTCCCGACGAGGCACTCCAGGCCGTAGAATATCTCAAGGAACATGAAATCGGCAGGGGGTCATTTATCCCTCTACAACCCAATAATCAGGAGAGAGATCCCTTTATTCCTCAAGAAGGTCGTGGCGTTGTGGGAGAGGCCTTGAACCTGGTACGATTCGATCCCCGTTTTTCAGGTGTCGCAGAGTATCTCCTGGGGAATGTGGTGATCACGGAAAACCTGGAGCAGTCCATTGCTCTCTATCGGTCAAACGGCTTTCACCGCACCCTGGTCACTCTGAATGGCGAAGTCCTGGACCCCTCGGGAACGGTTGAGGGTGGAGGCCGCAAAAAAAACACAAGCGGTTTCATACGGCGGAAACGGGAAATCCGTGAACTGAAAATCTCACTGGACGTACTCAAGGGGAATCTCTTGGAAGCGGAGGAAGAACGCAACAATCTGACGCAGGAAATTTCGCAGATTAAGAATCAACTCAGTGAAATCACATCCAGGATGCAGCCTTTGGAAGCGGAACGTGTAGACCTGGAAAAGGAGGTCTCCTCCCTCACTGGCACCGTCGATCACATCCGGCAGGCTATGGATGGGCTCTCACATGAAAATGATAATCGTTCCTCAGAAATCCTCTCTCTTGAAGAGAGTCTGGCCGCCTGCCGCCATCAATTGCAGGGAATGGACCATGAACAGGAGGTTAAAAGTGGGCGGATCTCGTCATTGACTGACAGGATTCATTCTCTGCGGGAAGAGGTGGACCAGGAAAGAAGGGTCATCACCGAAGACCGGGTGCATCTTGCATCGATAAAAGAGAAGAGTTCCTCGCTTATCTCTCACATTGAAAAAAATCGTATAAACAGTGAGAACCTGAACGATCTCATTCAAGCTCGGAGGCGTGAGATTGAAGATGCCACGAGCCGGATCCAGCAGGCTGAAATACAGAAAGCACAAACCGAGGCTTCCATACATACTCAGATTCAAAGCAAACAAGAGGTCTATGAGCAAGTGATTCAGGAACAGGAAATGTTTGAAGCAAAACGCAAAGAGCTTCAGGAAGAACAGAAGGCCTTCAAGGAACTTCGCCATGAAAACGAAGATCTCAATCGCAAGGTCAACGAACTGGAGGTC
>CAJICE010000162.1_pt1 | contig 20986 bp, 18 predicted proteins | sample 9199531 | NCBI WGS metagenome assembly CAJICE01 (sample SAMEA7708327, study PRJEB35096) | sediment metagenome | biome: marine neritic benthic zone biome [ENVO:01000025]; feature: sediment [ENVO:00002007]; material: shallow marine sediment [ENVO:03000034] sea grass bed [ENVO_01000059] ... | reverse complement strand
GAGCCTTGATAATGTTGCCCTGAAGGTCCCGGATCTCCCGAATGGATGGGTGTCCAAAAAATTCCTCCATACAGAACCGTTCAAAGGCCTCAATCTTTTCGGGGTTCTTTTCCAATTCTTCCGAAGCAATCCGTGCACCCCAGGCCGGGTCAGCCAGGGCCACCGTACCATTCCCCAGCGGTGTGAGCATCATATCAATGTGTCCGATAGGCTGCGGGGAGGGACCGATGACGATGACGGAACGTCCCATCTCCCGTTCAAAACGTCTCGCCACGGCGGTCGGGGAGAGGTCCAGTTCGACAGCATTCCAGCCGATGGTGTCGGCCCCGATAAAGAGATGGCGTTCGTCGGCCACCAGGTTCCCCCCTTCGAATCGAAGGGAGGAGTTTGTTGCGGCCCAGCCCAGATCTTCGGCCAGAGAAGGGGCCATGAGCCGGTCATCGGCGCGTTGAAAGGCTGCCGATGCAAGAAGAGAGCTTGTACCCTCGGGCTCTTTCAGGACCACGAATGGGTCCTGCGGCCAAATTGTAAAATACGCATCCTCCGGAAGCTCGAGAAAAGAGACGCGGTTCGGCCAGGGGTTGGAGACCACGCTGAACGCCTTTCTGTCATTGATCATGAGAACGACTTTTACATGGGGCGGCAGGGCATTCACTATGTTGCCGATGAGTTCTGTGTTGCGAAGTGCGGACCTGCGTGCACTGTTCACCAGGCAGGCAACCCGCTGGATGGCGGTTCCCTGATCAGGCAGGACCGGGGAGTCCAATCTTCCGATAGAGGGGAAAATATACTTGAAGGTGAGGGCACCGGCGATACTTGCCGCAATGAGGATGATGCCCAACATGCGGAACGTTCGAGCTTGCATATGGAATGATATCTCTCGGACAGTGGCCTGATCCTTATCCGGATGCAGCGCAAGAGCTTACAATCTTTTTAAATAGGAATGGTCCGCCGTGTTTACAGACAATCAATCAGAACGGACTTTCCGGCGGCCCCTTCTGTGCAGATAGAGTCCGGTCAAACCGGTTCCCAATAAGACCCATGTGGAAGGCTCGGGAACCATCAGTCCCCCGATGGCAAAATAGCCCCCATTATCGATCACGGACCAGGCGTACTGATCCTGAAGGGCGATACCATAATTCCCGAGATTTTCAGACTTGAAAGGCATACGGCCGAAGATGCGCCTAATATCGGCACGGCCTCTTTTAACGATCCGTTTATAAGCCGGTACTGCATGCCAACGTGCTTCCGCTCGTCCGGTGTTCATCAAACGGAAGACCCGCAGCGTACGAGCCCGGATTCCGGCATCCTGAATCATCGAACGAGCAAACGCCCTGCGCAAACCCAGGCGGTAACTTCCGGCTTCCAGGTTCGTATTGACCATGAGTGTGTTGTCCAGCAGTACGAAACCATCGTCGACTGCGGCGTCGGGAGTGGGGATCCAGTCCACATCTACCTGGCCTTCCTGATTATCGGGATTACTATAGATCTGGAATCCTGTTTCGTCCTTGTCTGTGAAATCATCGGACATATCCCCGGTGTAGAGCGTATCCGGCTTTATAACAAAAGAACCGGAGTTTCCTTCAATGGTGATCGTATCCGGAGTAGGACCATACGAGACCAGGATAGCTTGCGCTCCCGAGGATACCAGCAAAAGAGCTGTAACGGCAGTTAGAAGTGTAATAAATATCTTTGTTGAGAATGGTGCTGAGTGCTTCATTGATTGAACCCCTTTCTTTCAGGAAAAGTTTACTGTCATCATCATGATCTGAATTTGCTTTAATCTGGCAAAATTCTGGGCCAGATTATGAAAAACTAATTAATATATTAAACCATTGCCAGGTTATATGCAAACAAGATGCCAATTCAATTGAATTATAAATTCCAGGCTGTTTTACGGCTTTTCAGTTTTAGATCAACTATTTAGCAAAAAGTAAGCGGCACAATATTCTTGACCTTAATAAAGAAGAAAGGGAAAATTTTTCACAATAGTGGAAAAAAATTTCCATTTATAAGAAAAAGTTTTCATATAACTAATTATGATAGAATATTGCACAATGAAGAACCCTGGAGGACTCCCTGGGGGAGGTTGTTGAATTTTTTGACGTGTCATTGAATGGAGTAATTCAACGAAATCAACAACGGTTCCCCCTGATTAGTCAATAAGTCACTGCAGGCATAATCGAGAAAGACAGGAAGATCCTCATTGCCAGGAAGCTCCCCAAAGATATTCTTGACAATAGATCGGGATTTGTTTTAATATAAATATTTGTGACGGGCTCTTTGGGGCCCGCTTTTTTTGTGCCTGTGAAAAGGTTGTGTGTCACACCATGATAACAATGAAGAAGCATCATCAGAAGGAAGTGGACCGGCGGCGCTGCTTTGGGATCATCAGCCATCCGGATGCAGGGAAAACAACGCTGACGGAAAAGCTGCTCCTCTTCGGGGGCGCCATTCAGCTTGCCGGCGCGGTCAAATCGCGAAAGGCTGCCCGTCGTGCCACCAGTGACTGGATGGCCATCGAAAGGGATCGCGGGATCTCGGTCACCACATCGGTCATGAAGTTCAACTACCGGGATTTCGAGGTCAACCTGCTCGATACGCCGGGCCACCAGGATTTCTCGGAAGACACTTACCGGGTGCTCACAGCTGTGGACAGTGCTTTGATGGTGATCGACAGTGCCAAAGGTGTTGAGCCGCAGACCGAGAAGTTGATGGAGGTCTGCCGCATGCGCAATACACCGATCATGACCTTCATCAATAAGCTCGACCGGGAGGGGCTGCCCCCCCTGGACGTGCTGGCCGATATCGAGGATAAACTGCAAATCGAATGTGCGCCGCTGTCGTGGCCGATCGGTATGGGCAAGGCCTTCAAGGGTGTCTACAATCTCGACCGCGAGGAGCTGTACCTGTTCACCCCGGGCAAGGAGACCCGGAATCAGGAGGGGGTCCTCATTTCCGACCTCTCCGATCCCAGACTGGACGCCTTACTGGGGAGCCAGGCCGGCGAGTTACGGGAAGAGGTTGCGCTACTCCAGGAGGCGGCCAACCCCTTTGACCACCAACACTATCTCAGAGGGAACCAGACGCCCGTTTTCTTCGGGAGCGCCATCAATAATTTCGGTGTCAAGGAACTGCTGGATGCATTTATTGAGATGGCGCCTCCCCCCGGTCCGAGGTGCTCCATCTCCCGCGAGGTATCGCCTTATGAAGAGTCTTTTTCCGGGTTCACCTTCAAGATCCAGGCCAACATGGATCCGGCCCACCGGGATCGCATCGCCTTTCTCCGCATCTGCTCGGGCAAGTTCACCCGTGGGATGAAGGTCCGACACCATCGGACCGGCAAGGAGATGGCCCTCTCCAATGCCACAATCTTCATGGCCCAGGACAGGACGCACGTGGATGAGGCGTATGCCGGGGACATTATCGGCATCCACAACCACGGGACCATTAAGATCGGTGATACCTTTACTTCCAGAGAAATCCTGAAGTTCACGGGTATCCCCAATTTCGCACCGGAACATTTCCGGCGGGCCATTCTGAACAATCCCATCAAGGCCAAACAGCTCCAGAAGGGATTAATCCAGTTGGCCGAGGAGGGGGCCGTACAGGTCTTCCGCCCGCTTATGGGGAATGACTATATCCTTGGGGCAGTCGGGGTTCTGCAGTTCGATGTGGCCATGGCCCGCCTGAAGAGCGAATACGGTGTCGAAGCCGCTTATGTCCAGGCAGATTTGTTTGCGGCCCGATGGATCTTATGCGACGACAGAAAGATGCTGGAAGAATTTATCAGGAAGAACCAGGACAATCTGGCGAATGACGCTGAAGGACATCTAACGTATCTTGCCCCCAACAAATACCGCCTCGAACTTGTCATGGAACATTGGCCGGAGATCACCTTCCACAAAGTGCGGGAACATCTATGATCCCGGGGCCGGACCACGGCAACTCTTTCAGGTTAGTATTACAAACAATCCGTTGATTCAAAAGGTATTGAGATACGATGAAGTTTGATAAATATTATATTTCATCGGCAATAAAGAAGAATCTGTCAAGAATCGGCTTTAAGAGGCCAACGGATATACAATTTAAGTCAATCCCGTCCATCATGAAGGGTGAAGACGTTCTCGCAATCGCACAGACAGGAACAGGTAAAACCGCTGCTTTCGCAATTCCTCTCATTGACAGAATCCACCGTGACAAATCCAGTAAACGATCTGCTGGTATTAAATGTATTGTGATGGTTCCGACCCGGGAACTGGCATTGCAGATCGGTGAAGTCTTTACAGAACTTGCAAAACAAACGAAAGTAAAAACGTTCTCACTGGTGGGCGGTGTTGAACAGGATTCGCAGATTAAAAAGATTCAGGATGGTATAGATGTTCTTGTGACAACTCCAGGACGTATGTTTGATCTCATCCATCAGGGGTTTATTCGTCTGGGAAGTGTCGATACTCTTGTACTGGACGAAGCCGACCGTATGCTGGACCTGGGGTTTATAGAGGACATTAAATTTGTCAAGAAAATGCTCACCAGAAAGCATCAGACTCTTTTCTTTTCTGCAACCATCAATAATGAAATCAAAAAGCTTGCTTTCTCCCAGGTGAAAAGCTCGGCCATACGCATTCAGTTATCTCCGGACGATCCTGTCTCAAGAAACGTCTCTCACTTCGTCATGTTTGTTGAAATGGATGACAAACGCTTCTTCCTCGAAAGATTCGTTAAGGATAACCCGGAGAGTAAGGTCATTGTTTTTGTCAGGACTCGGGTTCGTGCTGAAAGAGTGGCAAAGGCCATGGGAAGGGTCCAGATAGACTCCTTGATCATCCATGGCGCCAAGGAACAGCAGCACAGATCTGACGTCATGCAAAGGTTCAAAGAGGGTGAATGCAATGTGCTGATCGCGACAGACGTCAGTGCACGGGGAATTGATATTCCGGATGTTCACTATGTTATCAACTATGACTTACCCGAAAAGCCTGAGTACTATGTACACAGAGTGGGAAGAACCGGCCGGGGAGTGAATAAAGGCGTTGCCATTTCATTTTGCAGCCAGGGTGAGAAAGAGTGTCTTGACCAGATCCAGCAGGTTTTGAATAAAGAGATTGAAGTTATAGAGATAGGGAAAAAAGATTATGCGGACATTCTTGACTCTCCCAAAGAGGAAATGAGTTTGCAGGAGTTGATCGATGAGCATGAGATCTGGCTGAAGAGGAAGAAGAAACCAAAGAAAACCGGAAAGAGAAAGGGCCCCTGAATGATCGCCAATTCCTGAAGCGGTGATGAAAGGCGAATTATCTTTCCAGGAATTCCCGGCCTTTTATCGCTTGTTAATATCATTCCATGATGATAGTCTGCCAAACAACAGGTAAGCCGCACAGGAACATGTTCAGGTGATAAGGCAGGAAATATAGCCGGCATAAAAAGGAGACACGCAATGGGTGAAAAAAGCAAGAAGGATAAAGACAGGAGTAAGAAACAGAAGGAAAAGAAAAAGGAACAAAAGGCAAAAAAGAAGCAGGATAAGCAGCAGAGGAAAAACCCGTAATAGGAAGCAGACTTTAAACGCGTGAAGACCAGAATCCCCGGCGAGGAAGGCGAACTACCGGTGCCAGGCACCCATTAGAGTCATGGTCTCTAACGGGGCCGGCAAACAATCCATTTTTCTTATGGCCCCCCTTTATTATTTGCCGGATGTATTGAACGAGTGCTCAAATAGTTCATCAATGGCCTGCCTGCCTTCGTCGCTCAGATAACGTGTGCCGGTGACAGCCAGTGTTTTATGACATATAACCGGATCTTCGGTGACCCATTCATTATGTACCCAGGAGACCCACTCTTTTCTGTCCTGTTCAAAGAGATGTACGGGCCGATTGAAAAGCTTTGCAAGTTCAACACCCCATCCGGTACCGCCCTTGACGGTTCCATTCGACAATAACCAGCCGGCGGCAAAGACCTGATAACCGCTATTAACGATGTGGAACAATACTTGAAAGATCTTTTGCATCATGGGTGTTGTTGCAAATGAGCGCTCCATGTGTTTCCTTATAATCTCGGGACCTACGACACCAAGCAACAGCTCCTCGTCGGACAACATTTTCAGCCCCCGTTCACGGCTTATCTCATGACCTTCAAAATTAAATGTCACTTCTGTCATGCCCCACTTCTCAGCAGTTTTCCCGAAATATTCTTCCGTGCCTTTGTGGCCGCCTGTATACAGAGTGATTTTATCAGGTTCTAACATGATCTTCTCCTTTTGATGGCTCTAGTGGTGTGAAAATGTTATCACAGAGAACACATTTGATGTTACACGCGGCGCAAGCGCCTGCGCTGTGTGATATGGTCCTTTGATTTATTTTACCAATTATTGTTGATCTCAATTGTTTTGTAAAGCTAAAAGTCATGTGTAGCTCTCCTGGGTTCACATCTTAAATATTAATTATAGAGAGTATTATAGATAATAAATCTACCAGAATATTTAATATTTAAGACGCGGCCACAAGGGGGCCAATAGGGAAAGGCAAATAGTGAACTTTTTAATGTAGAGCTGAGGAGAAGAGGTTGAGTATGCTGCTGCGAAGTGCTATACTGTCTGGCATTTCATGGGTCGTAACATTCTTCAGGTTTATCTTATGATGTTTAGTGAATTTCCAATACAAAAATTGTTGAAGCTATTTATTGCTTTCTTTTTGCTGGGGATACTATTATCCGGATGCAACAGCGGACAAAAGACTGCTCAGGTTGTTGAAAAATCCCGATGGGGGACCTCTGAGGGGACCCATTACACCTAAAGGTCTAACGGGGTTGATTTCGTTGAATCACTCCATTCTATGACAAGTCAACAAATTCAATAACGTCCCCTTAATCTTCCCCAGGGAATGATCATAGAACCGTCCCCATTCAGCACGGGACATTTTATATGAGATGTGGTATCCTTCTGATTGGAAAGGGGGACTTATGCCGGAAAGCAACATCCTTAAGATTATTCGGCTCTGCAGAGATATCGATACGGCGGCAATGGAGATCTATGGGAGAATATCTAATCTTTGCGATAATGATGAATTGAAACCGTTCTGGAAGGAGATGTCTGAAGAGGAAGCGACCCATATAGACTTCTGGAACCGGCTGGAGACCCTGGAAGAGAATTTCGGAATCCCGGAGCTGTTTGAGGATCCTGATAATGTCATACAGGAGCTCAGTCACGGTGCTGAACGGGCCGAAGAGTTACTGCAGCGATGTGAGGATTCCTGCAGTGTGGGCAATTCTTTTATCCTGGCGTATCGCATGGAATTCTATCTGCTGCACCCTGCCCTTGAGCTTCTCTTTCATACGTTGGGGAATGCTGGGGGCGGACCGAGCCCCGAGAATGAGTACGAATCACACATATTACGGTTTATCAATACCTTTGCCCAATACGGGGAGGTCACACCTGAACTGGAGCTTCTGGGAGAGACCCTGAAACGTCTATGGCGAGAGAACAGGTCCCTGGCCCTGCAGGCAACGCGCGATGATCTGACGGGCCTCCTAAACAGGCGCGGTTTCTTTGCCATGGCGGAACTGCTGGCGTTTCTGGCACAGCGCAATGCCTCGACGATGGGGGTGATGATGATCGACCTGGACCATTTTAAGTCGGTCAATGACCGGTTCGGCCATGAAGAGGGGGATGCTGTTCTAAAGGCAACGGCCAGGCTGATCAACGATGGTTTGCGTGCCTCGGATGTCGCAGGAAGATACGGAGGAGAAGAGTTCATTATCCTTCTGTCTTCAATCGACCAGGAAAGAACTGTTCAAATAGCGGAGAAAATACGTCAGCTTGTCTTAACGAACACTGTGGGAAAGATCAATGTGACGATCAGCATCGGGGTTGCCGAAGGAAAGATTCATTCAAAACCTCGGGAAGAGCTGCACAAGCTCATTAAAAGAGCAGATTCGGCCCTGTATCAAGCCAAAGATTCGGGACGAAACACAGTCGTTGTGTTGAAATGAGTTTAATTAAGGGGAAGCATAAAAGGGGCCTCTGAGTGGACCCCATTAGACCTAAACCAGTTAGAAATATTTCCAGGAATTTCTAACTGGGCAAGAGTCTCTAACGGGCTTGATTCCGTTGCATTCTCCATTCTATAATTTCTTTTTGAGTGCTTTTTGAGAGCGGGGGCCCAAGACTACTTTCTGATTTCCTGGAGGTTCTTTTTCTGGATGGATGCTGTTTCAATGGCTTTCTGAATTTCCGGGTTCTGAGGATCGAATTCAAGGATGCTTTGCCAAACAGCTATGGCCTTTTTGAGATCACCCTTCCTGTAATATTCCAGACCTTTCTTGGTCAGGCGGGAAGAGCATTCTATAATACGTTTGCTCAACCACTCCTTTTTAAAGGAAAGCGATCCGTTCTGACCCTCAATGTTTAAATAATTTTCCGACAAGAGGCAGTAAAGATTGCCTGATCCAGCGAAATCCTCCTGCTCATAGGAGGAGTCAGCCGCCATTTTGACTTTCTCCATTGCCTGTGAATACTTGCGCTGCAATTCAACATTATTGTTCTTTTGCTCAAAGGCTATCCGGTAGGCGTGCAGTGCGCTCTTGTATTCCCCCCGCTCCATAAAACTTTGGGCCTCAACCATCAACGTAATCTGTTTTCGTTGGTGAATTGCAGGATGCAGACAGGAGGTGAGCATGACCATGAATGCGAGGCCTGCGAGACACCAAATCTTGACGAAAGTGTTGACCATCAGGAGATTTCCTCGTGTTTTTTAATCAGTGGTAAAATGCGGTCACTTTCCATAATCCTCAAGAAAATCTGAACCAGTTCCGGGTCGAACTGCTGGCCGGAGAATTCTGTGATCCTTTTGATTGAGGTATTATACTGTAAGGCTTTGCGATACGGACGGCTGGAGGTCATTGCGTCATAGGCATCGGCAATGGCAATGATCGCTGAAAACAGCGGGATCTGCTCCTTTTCCAAACCATCCGGATACCCTCTGCCGTCATATCGCTCGTGATGATGCCGGACAGCCGATATATATTTATAAAGGGACGGCGCCTTTGCGAGGATATCCACACCGTATTCCACATGACGTTTCATCTCTTGATACTCCGAGGCGGTCAGTTTTCTCTTCTTCTGCAGAATGGCATCCGAAATTTTTATTTTACCGATATCGTGAAAGAGACAGGTAACCTCAAGATCTTCCATTTCCTCCTTGTCCATGTCCAGCGACTTGGCGATCTCCAGGGCAAGATTAGCGACACGGGATGAATGACCGTGGGTATAAGGGTCCCTGGCATCAATGGTCGCTGCCATGACACGGACTGTTGAGACATAGGATTCTTCCAGTTCAAGGGCCGCCTCATTGAGGCGCTGTTTTTGATCGGTAATCTGCTCGCCCATCTCATTAAAGCTTTCCGTCAGCCGTCCAAGTTCATCTTTGGAATATATGTTTAGGAGACGCCGCCTCTTCCCTTCCTTCAGCTCCTTCACTCCATCGGAAAGCTCATGGATCGGCCGGGTCAACAATGAAGAGAGGAAAAGAATCCCCAGAATGCCCAGGCACAGAATGACGGCAAAGACCTGAAGGATTCGATGGCGAGTCGCTCCCTGTGCATTCTCAAGGACCGATTTGTTAATTCCGAGTATCACCGCGCCGACCTCTGCTTCCATAAATATGATCGGCGCTATGATCTCGAAGATCGTTCCCTTTTCTCCCCTGACTTCCATCACCGACATGCCGTTCCGTCTCTTTTCCAATATTTTCCCCTGGGCGGGCCGCACATGTTCTCCCTTTTTTTTGATATCGCTGTGGACAATGACCTTGTTGTCAGGTTCAATGATAGCAAGGTACACCACGTCCGGATTGGACTCCTTGAGCTGAAAAACGATGTTGTCCAGACCCAACAAATCCTTGGAGAGAAAGCTGTACCCGGCGGATGCAGCAATGGACTGACTCAATGCCTCGGCGCGTTTGATCACTTCATCCACAATCTGTTTGTTGATGAATTTTATGGTGATAATGTAAAAAGCAAAGGTCGTGCCGACAAGAAGAATCAACACAAAAAAGGACAATTTCAATCGTATATACTTGTTTAATATACTAAACATTATTAACCAATAAAATTAGACTGAATTTTGCACGATATTTACATTATAACACGTTTTTTTAGCAAATTATCATTTTTTTACTGCTCTGATGGGGCCCCATTAGGCCTTAAGGTCTAACGGGGTTAAAGTCTCTGACGGAATTGATTTCGTTGAATGACTTTAAGAATTGTTTCTCAAGACACGTCAACAAGTTCAACAATGTCCCTTAACACTCCTTCCGATTCTCGTGAATGCAATAACAGGAAAAGATAGGCTATTATCAACAAACTTGTGACGTCAACAAAGAATTGACAACCAACCCATTGGAAGGTATCTTCCTATAGAGTATTTTTGATCTTGAGAAAGTAAATCCCTGTAATTATTACAAATCCATATTCTCATTCACACCACAAGGGGAGATCATCCATGGAAGAGATCAACGCATTCACTCGTCTTATCGATACCCTTCACGCTCAACCGGTACTCACGTTATTTCTGATTCTCGGTATGGGGTATCTGATTGGGGGTATCCGTATTGGGAGCTTTTCCCTTGGGCCTGTGGCCGGTGTTTTGTTTGCCGGGCTTTTTCTTGGTCATTTTGATTTTCGTATGGATGCCGGTGCACAAGCGGTGGGTTTTGCATTATTCATTTTCTCTGTGGGTTACCAGGCAGGGCCGAGGTTCTTTGACGTGCTGAGGACGGATGGGCTTAAATATTTTTTACTCGCTCTGGTCATTGCGACAACGGGCTTTTCCATTGCTGTCATCGCAACGAAATTATTGTCCCTCGCACCGGGCACGTCTGGGGGATTGTTGTCGGGCGGGTTAACCAGTTCTCCCACGCTTGCCGCAGCGCAGGAAGCGATCCGGTCCGGACAGATCAAACCACCCGAAGGTATAACCTCGGATGCCATGATCGGCAATGTGGCCACCGGTTATGCCATTACGTATATCTTTGGGTTAGCGGGCCTCATTGCCATTATTAAGCTGTTACCGCAAATACTGGGTATCGACCTGGTGAAGGAAGCGAAAGCCCTGGAAGGCAGAGATAAATCCGGTACTGCATCACAACCCACAAACGTTTCAGCACGAATATACCGGGTCACCAACGAAGAATTAACTAAAATTCCTGCTAAACAACTTAGAGAACAATACTGGGACAAAACCTCGGTCGTCAGGGTGAGAAGGGATGGTGAGATCATTGATCCCGGGACAGACGATTTTCTTCAATTGGGCGATGAATTACTCATCCTGGCCCCTGTGGAATATTTTGCATCAACCATTTCAAAATTTGGTGAGGAAATAACACCTGAAACCAGTACCGCACAATACACAGAGACGGCACAAATTGTGGTGATTAACAAAAACGCAATCGGTAAATCTGTCCAGGAATTAGATATTCCCAGAAAATTTGGTGTATTGCTTACAGGTGTTACGCGCATGCGCATGGAAGTACCCCGTACCGCGGATTTCCCGTTGCGCAAGGGTGACATTCTTACCGTTGTCGGCCCTCATGAAAACGTTGACCTTCTGGGTAAAGAACTCGGGCACGTGGAACGGGAAATTGCCGAAACGGATATGGTTACTTTTGCTTTTGGGATTGCCATCGGGGTTGTCATCGGTTTGTTCGCCATCACTGTGGGGCAATTATCAATCGGGTTAGGGTCGGCAGGCGGCCTGCTAACCTCGGGACTTGTCATTGGTTACTTACGCAGTGTTTATCCGGTTTTCGGGCGCCTGCCGGATGCTGCCCGGTGGATATTGATGGAGTTTGGACTGTTAATATTCATGGCCGGTGTCGGTTTACGGGCCGGCGGTGACATCATAGAGACTTTTGCTGCAGCGGGTCCGGTGCTGGTGTTGGCAGGTATCATCGTCACCATCACACCTGTTTTTGTCGGTTATTTCTTCGGCAGAAAAGTGCTGAAAATTCATCCGGTTTTACTGTTTGGCGGCATTACAGGATCCATGACCAGCGGCGCGTCCCTCAGCGTGGTTACAAAAGCTGCAAATAGCTCCATCCCGTCACTGGGTTATACCGGCGCTTATGCTTTTGCCAATGTCCTGTTAACCATTGCAGGCAGCATTGTTTTATTATTCTGAGTAATTAGGATGAACAATCCGGTGTCACATTTTAAATATTAAGTTTAGAAAGTATGTCGATAGAAAAACGAGGGACATATCATGGGCAAGGATATGATTTTTTCACCGTTTCAGGTCAAGGGTTATACTTTCCGTAATCGTCTGGGTGTGGCACCCATGACACGAATGTCATCTCCTGGCGATAGTATCCCGCGACAGGATGTCCTGGACTTCCTGGTACGAAGGGCGGAAAAAGGTGCTGCCCTGGTCTTTACCGAGGCGATTGTTACGGATTATGAAAGCAGCCAGGGTTATCCCGGGCAGGCAAGGATGACCACCCAGCGCCAGATTGACGCATGGACGTCTGTGGCGAAAAAAATTCAGCAGCATGGCGCAGTGGCCATCATGCAGATGTTTCATTGCGGCCGCATGGCCTGGCTCGAGGTGAATCCCGCCGGACGGGTGATTGCGCCCAGTCCGGTAACCCCCGCACAAGACAACCCATTGACCCAAAGTCCTTATCCTGTTCCGGACAGCATGAGCCTTTTTGATATCGACCATGTCATCACAGGCTTTGTTGAAACGGCCAAGGGAGCGGTGGCGGCCGGTTTTGACGGGATCGAGATACACGGGGCCCACGGTTATCTCATCAACCAGTTTCTGTCAGGTTATTCGAACAAACGGACAGACGGCTACGGCGGCTCAGTGGAGAACCGTTTCCGGTTTGCCCGGGAAGTCATACGGGCTGTCCGGCAAGTCGTCCCGGAGGAGCGGCTGCTGACGTTCAGGGTTTCCAATTGGGGCGTGGCCGATATGGAGGTATCCCTGCTCGAAGGGCGTGATGAATGGCAGGAGATGATCAGGCTTCTATCAAAAGAGGAGATCGATATCCTTTCACTCTCCACCTATGATTTCAGGGAGAAGGCATTCGGGACGGATCAGAATATGTCCCAGCTGACCCGTGAGGCCACGGATCTTCCCATCATGATATGCGGTAAAATCCATGACCGCAAGAGCGCAGAGGAGGCCCTGCAGCATGCCGATATAGCACTGAGCGCCAAGTCATTTCTTCTTAATCCCGATTGGGTGGAAGGGGTCCGGCTGGGCAAAGAGCTGCCTCTCTATAGGTCGGAAGAAGCGGATGTGGCTTATACTGATAAACTTCTTTTGTGAGAATATTTCTTGGGGTCAGACCCTACACATAAGATATTTTTCATGAGACTGGAGACTGAAGACTCAAGACTGAAGACTGAAGACTGAAGACTGAAGACTCAAGACTCAAGACTCAAGACTGAAGACTGAAGACTGAAGACTGAAGACTGAAGACTGAAGACTGAAGACTGAATAATAGCTGCCAAACCCCGTTTCCCGTTATCCTTCGTGTCCTTCGTGGTAAATATAATCTGTCAGCACCATTAGACGGTTCTCCTCTAACGAGACTGGGCGGCACTTGATAGATTTAATGGTTAGTGATAACGTTAAGAACGATCAAAAAAATAATCTTCTATAAATTGGCGCGTTTAATACGAATGGAGTGTGATGAAACCGACCCTAAAATCAATTGACGATGTCTTGAATCTTTTAAAAAAGAAGAATTATATTGCCTCGAAAGAGATTGCAACGATCGTGTATCTCGGGATCAGGATGAAACGTCCTGTATTGGTGGAAGGTCCAGCCGGGGTTGGAAAAACGGAACTGGCGAAGGCCCTGGCCAATGCCCTGAGCATGGAGCTGATTCATTTACAGTGCTATGAGGGGATTGATGAGACCAAGGCGATTTATGAATGGGAGTACGCCAAACAACTCTTATACACGCAGCTGCTGAAAGAGAAGATTGACGAGCTCATTGAATCGTCCCAGAATCTTTCTCAATCCATAAAACGTTTGGATGAGCTGGAAAATGCCTTTTTTTCCCAGCACTTCCTGCTTGAAAGACCTCTATTAAAAGCAATCTCATCTAAAAACAGGACTGTCTTGCTAATAGATGAAGTGGATAAGCCCGACCCTGAATTCGAGGCCTACTTGTTGGAAGTATTAGGCAACTATGAAATAACGATTCCGGAAATCGGGACACTGAAACCCCAGGAGATTCCCATCGTGTTTTTAACGTCTAACGCGAACCGGGATCTGAGTGATGCCCTGAAACGGAGATGCCTGCACCTGTTCATCGATTACCCAACGCAGGATACAGAATGTGAAATCGTGGAATCCAGATTCCCGGAGATGAACAAGAACCTGATCGCTGAACTGGTGTGTGCGATTCATCAGATACGTGATTTAGACATCAAAAAGAAACCTGCCATTTCTGAAACCATCGATTGGGCAGAATCCCTCCTTGCTTTGAATATCAATAACATCGGTCTGGACGACCTCCAGAAGACCCTTGGCATTATCAGTAAGTACAAAACGGATATGGATACGATCATGCTCAACGCGGGCCAGGTGCTTGGAGAAGTTTAGTGACAACAATGATGCTCCAGTTCGCGAGTTTTCTGAGGTACAGGGGATTCACCGTTGCGACCTCCGCGTTAAACGATGCGATCGCGGCTCTAAAGCACATTGACCTATTGGACCGGGAACAGTTCTATCTCGCCTTACAAGGATGCTTTATCAACAAAAGTGAGGACCGGCAGATGTTCAAAGAACTGTTCCATCGTTTCTTCCTGGATCGTACCCCCCTGGAATTCGAGCATCTGCAACGGGGGACAGAAATACAGGCGTTGGAATTCGCCAAACAGCTGCGCAATGAGGGCGGTTACGCCAATGTTGTTCTGGCGGATTATATTGAGGGGGATGTCGCCGGCGTATTGAATGCGATTGAGGCCGAGTCCGATCAGCCATCCACGAGTCCGGAGCGACGCCGATCAGACGGTACCTCGGCAGAACAAAAACGAAGAAAGTTGTTAAAAACGCTCCGTACCCTTCATGACAAAAGGGTGAAATTCGCGGATGCCTCTTATCAGATGACCCGGGATCAGCGTGAGGTTTTAAGCGAGTTTTTAAGAATGCGTTTACAGGAGGCTCAAGACTTATTGGAAGACAGGTCGTCCAAAAGACCGGTCAGGAAGCATCTTCTGCCCTGGGAGCGCCAAAGAACCATTTCGACCATTGCCTTTGATAAATTAACAATCAAAGAACGGGAACAAGTTGAAGAAGCTGTTGAGAAACTGGCTCAGAAGTTAAAAGATGCCTTGACACGCCAGAAGAAAAGAGCCCGTCGAGGAAGCCTGGATATCAAAAATACCATCCGCAGTTCGTTGAGATACGGCGGCGTTCCTTTTGATTTCAGGCGGCGGGTCCACCACCGCAAAAAAGGAAAGATTGTCGCCATTTGCGACATCTCCATGTCGGTTGCCTACCAGGCTCATCTGATGCTGCTCCTGTTGTACCGTCTGCAGGATCGATTTTCGAAGATACGCTCCTTTGTCTTCGTCAGGGACACTTACGAGATATCCTATTATTTTAAAGAGAACTCGATGGAATCGGCGTTGAAAAAAGCAGTGAGACATCATGGTATTGGATTAGGTCAATTAACAAATTACGGGAGAGCCTTTGGAACATTTCTTGATAAATATTCCAGCGCCTTGAGCATGGACACGACCCTGATTATCCTCAGCGATGGAGAGAATAACCGGTTTGATCCTAAAGTGGAGTACCTCAGGCAGATGACGGAAAGAGTAAGAAGAACAATCTGGCTGAATACAGCAGAAGAAAAGGAGTGGTACAATCAGACGAATGTCATCATGAATTACAAACCCTATTGTGATGAATTAATAGAATGCGGAACTCTGGAACAACTTTCTGATTTTGTGGGGAATTTGGTCATCTAGTTCTCTGAGGTGGCCCCAAGGGCCGACCTTGAAACTCGCTTTGAAGAGGCCTAACCCTTTCTTGATTTATATTTCCTATTTTCGTCTTTATTTTCCTCCCTACATGCCTACTTTCATACGTCTCTCAGACCTCTGTGTAATATTTATAACTATTATATTAAATGTTAATTTTAATTAATAAACCACTTGACGAACCGGGGATTCGGCGTTACATAGATTAAGTAAAGGTATCTTTTAAACCCATAGAAACAAATCACTTCTTCATACAGGGGAGGGCAGCTAAAAGGCGATTCCTTTCCCGTAAATTTAGACGGTACGTGGAAGTTAAAGGGGATGGTTCTGTGTTTTCTCTCTCTTCTTTGCCATAGATAGGCTCATTCCCTTTCTTTTCCATACGTATGTTCCCAGCGTCACGATTCAATCCGGAAAGGGGGTGGACAGGAAAGCCAAGAGACCAGATAGAAAGAGAAAACTAATCCATCTTTTAGGAGACTTAAAAATGACTCACAAAAAACCAACGAATCTGATTATATTATTCATACTGTTACTCACAGTAATGATAGGCTTCTCCGCTGTGACAGCTGATGCCGCGAAGCCGGTCCCACCCCCGACTTTGCCCACCGACCTCGCGGACCTGGTCACTGAGGGCACCGCTGTCGATGCCCAGTTGTCGGGGATTTCTCTGACCCAGGACAACTCGTGCACCGAACTGGGCACTGCCAACACCTCGGTGGGCGATTATCTGAACAGTATTGAAACGGTCCTGGCGAGCATCACCGCTCCGCTGACCCTGGACACGGCCAGTCTCACGTCACTGGATGAGCTGTCCAATCTGGGTGTCAGCATCGCCGGCAGTGCGCGCAATCTCTCCCTGGACCTGAACACCATTTCCGGTGCCGCTGACCTGGTGGAGTACCAGGCCAGCCTGGCAGCCATGCTCCGTCTCTCCGACGACATCGGCACCATGGCGGACCGCATTCTGCAAATGGCCAATCTGATCCTCCTCATGGCCGACAACATTGGCCTCATGGCAGACCGCATCCTCATCACCCAGCAGCTTCAGAGCAGCAACGTGGCCCTAACCCAGGCTTCCATTCTCACCACCCAGCAGAACATTGTGGCCCTGAGCAGCACGCTGGATACATTGGGTTTCAACACCGCCCTGGCAGGCCTGGTCAACAGTGCGACCCTCTTATCCACAGAGATGACCGGAGTGACACTGACGGAAACGAACATGGCCATTGAACTGTCGCTCATCGAATCCAGTACGACCAACTATCTGAACAGCGTGGTAGCCCTCTATACCCAGATGGCTCAGGCGAGCGCCGGCGCCAGCTTTTACATTAACGGTGACACCCTGCTGATACTCGGCGACCTGTCAGGTATTCATGCGGCGCTGGCCCAGTCGCTGGACGGTTTCGCACAGGCTGTGAATACACTGAGCCCGTTAACGTCCACACCAATCTTATCCGACGCGACGGCCAGCATGCTCCGTCTGGCAACGGACATCGGCATCATGTCCGACCGCATCATGGAGATGGTCGATAACATCATAATCATGGCCGACAACATCGGTGACATGTCTGCCCGGATTGTCGAGACCCAGAATATCCAGCAAACCAACATCACCACCACCCAGAATTCCCTGGTATCGGCACAGTCGATCACCGTCACTGTCATTGCGACTCAGGGACTTTAAATATAGAGGAGAATGATCATGCTGCGATTTCTAAAGAAGAATATGAAAGATTCCAGATGGCGCAAAATCTTAAGTATCTTTGCACTTGTATTGTTCGTTGCCATGGCGGCCAGCCCGCTCTTGGAAGCCAAGAAGCCGGTGCCACCGCCGCCACCGCCGGTCTCTCCCCTTGCGGAAGACCTGCAGGCACTGGTGACCGAAGGGAACGATCTCAATACCCAATTAAGCGGGATCAGCCTGACCGCGGATAATCTCTGTGATGAGCTCTACAGCGCCAACCAGGCGGCCAACGCCTATATCAACAGCATCACAGCGCTTCATGACGGGCTGTCCGCTCCCCTGAGCGTCGATGCCGACATCCTGACGGCCCTGGATGATCTCTCTGTTGTGACCCTCAGCCTCGCCGACGAAGCCTCGGCCCTTGCGAGGGACCTTGGTTCCCTCACACGGACCGCGCAGATGTATGACATCAACGACGGCCTTGTGGCCATGCTGCAGCTCTCCGATGACATCGGCACCATGGCGGACCGCATCCTGGAGATGGCCGACAACATCCTTGATATGGCCGATAATATCGGCACCATGGCGGACCGAATTATCGCGACGCAGGAACTGCAGAACACCAATGTGGCCCTGACTCAGGCTTCTATCCTGACAACCCAGGAAAACCTGTTGACCCTGGTTTCCGTGATCAACACAAGTCTGTACAACGCGGACCTGCAAACCCTGCTGGATGACGGCACTTTTCTGGCTGCCCAGATGAGCAGTATCGTTTTGACCCCCGCCAACATGAGCACGGCCCTGGCAGGCCTTTCCGGAGACGCGGATGCCTACATGGATAGCGTGGTGGCCACCGACAATCTGATCAGCGGAGACACGGAGACCTCGACCCTGTACATCAATGCAGACTCGCTGACGGCTTTAATGAATCTGTCCATCATGACAACGTCTCTGGGCACGGCACTGGAAGGCTATGCCGTGGCAATCAACGGCCTGGCTCCGTTAACGTCTACACCGACGCTGTCAGATTCCATGGGCAGCATGCTCCAGCTCTCCTATGATATCGGTGTCATGGCCGACCGGATTCTGGAAATGGCCGACGTTATCCTGGCCATGGCCGACAACATCGGGCTGGCGGCGGACCAAATTCTGTTGATCCAGCAACAACAGAACATCAATGTGGCCGCCACCCAGGCTTCGATCCTGGCGGCACAGGAGATCATGATCGCACTGGCTGTGACTTACGGACTGTAGCTGAAAGATTAAACCCCGCCGGCCCTGTCGGACCGGCGGGAGGACTTTTTTTTGAGAGTTTTAGAGAACACAGAAGTTAGGAAAGAAGATATCTCTTGGGATCAGACCTACGCATTACATTAATCAGATGGAGGACAAAGAGAGGAGGGATCATGTCCTGATTCGATGAAACCTCGACCCTTGTCGGTAAGCGGACCTTTTCCGTGAGGGTCGATGTGGCATAGCTCGCATCCGTAATTCGAGCCGCAGGCATTATTCACGCAATTGAGATAGGCATCGGTTGGTTTGGCGAGAAGGCTGTAGGCGTAAAGGATCGGCAGCGCCGCAGCGATGTACAGAAGAAAAGATAGTTTTCGCCCCATGGAACTGCTTTCCCTGTGTAAGATAGATGCTCCTGCGGTCCAGAATGGGCGGTTCAGCTATTCTCTGATACCGCCCACCTGCTCCAGTAGAATCACTACAATGAGAAGACAGAGATAAATTAAGTACAAGTTAAGAGACAAGGTTCCAACCCTCTCAAATAATCAATAATCGTGTCCGAATGACTTTTCTCCGGCAATCAGATCTTAATCCATTGAGATATATAACAAAAATGGCAGAACACATTTTCTGATATTTGCTAATTAATAGCTAATTGTGAGACATTATACCACATTTTATAATTAATGCCATCAAAACTGGTAAAATTTTATACCTTTGAGATGGGGCCGTCTTAATAAAATATAAAAAGGGACAGGCACTTGAAAGATGGATCCCGGGTACATCTCGTTCACTTGCCATATCCCCCGGTATAAAATATATTACATTCAAAGTCCTGGAATTTTGAGGACACCATGCATCATTTTAAATGTAATTCTTGAGTAAATAATTCTGAGGAGAAATAGGCCATGGGTTTACAGAAAAAATTATTGGAGACGAGACAAAACTTCGAGGCGAGTGCCCCAGCCGAGGCTGTCGATGCGATTCATCGCGCCATTCAGGAACTGCTGGACTCGGGTATCATGGAGCACGTGTTGAAAGTGGGGGACCCTGTTCCCGGCTTTGAGCTGCCTGATCAGCACGGTAAACGGGTGAGATCTGAGGAGTTCATAAGACAGGGGCCTGTGGCCCTCTATTTTTATCGGGGAGTCTGGTGACCCTTCTGTAACTTGGAGCTGGAGGCTCTTCAGGAAGTTTTTCCCGAGGTGGAATCCCTTGGCGCGACTCTGGTGGCAATCTCGCCGCAGTTGCAGAAATATCAGAAGCAGACAGCCAAGAAATTCGGGTTGTCTTTTCATCTCCTGTGTGATGAAGGGAACAAGGCGGCCTCCCAATTCGGGGTTGCGTGGACGATGCCGGAAAAGATGCAGGATCTCTATCGGACCTTCGGCATCGATGTCGAACGATTTAACGGGGATGAATCCTGGCAATTGCCCATGCCTGGCAGATTTATCATTGACCGGAAGGGCATTATCCGAAGTGCAGAAGTCCACCCGGACTATACCAGCAGGCCGGACCCCGCGGAGATGATAGAACTCATAAAATCTCTGGGCTGATACCCTTCAATCCTTTATGTCGGACGGGAGCACAATGAAACCGATCACGGAATTGAAAAAGACTGTAGCAGAACTTCTGGCAACCCAGAAACTGGCTGTTCTCTGAGTTTGTCGATGCGACAGGACTTCGTACAGGGATTTTCCGGGAACTAAATCGAAAGGGTTTAGACGAGATGAGATGGGAAGAGGTCTGGGATACGGCACTCCGCATCCGCTCACTCTTCAGTCAGAGGGAGATGCCGGTCCCGACAATGGCGAATCGCATGGGGCGCTCTCCTTGCGTGGATGACGTTCGCACATCACGGGGATAAAGACCCGTGGATCCAGTCCCGCCCGCGGACTGCTTCCGTGACAGGATGGAGCTCTCGAACGATGCCGAGCCACGACAGGAACAACAGCAGGTAGTAGGTGAGATCGACCTCCCACCAGTAGAACCCCTGCCGGGTCGAGACGGCATAATGGTGATGATTGTTATGCCATCCCTCACCGAGGGTCAGCAGCGCCAGGGCCCAGTTGT
>CAJICE010000122.1_pt1 | contig 21038 bp, 18 predicted proteins | sample 9199531 | NCBI WGS metagenome assembly CAJICE01 (sample SAMEA7708327, study PRJEB35096) | sediment metagenome | biome: marine neritic benthic zone biome [ENVO:01000025]; feature: sediment [ENVO:00002007]; material: shallow marine sediment [ENVO:03000034] sea grass bed [ENVO_01000059] ... | reverse complement strand
CTCCGGGTATAGCGGATCGACTTATCGAGCTCTTCCAGGAGTTCCGTTGGACGGACCTTCTCTTTTTCTCTGATTAAATTATTGATCAGCTTCACGAAGGAGCGGATTTCCCTTCCCGGCTTCCCCGGGATCAGGTCTTGAACGGTTATCTCTTCAAGGGCTGAGAAAAGATCGGTGCCATGTTCTGAGGCGTGTGCCTCCACGCGGCCCAGGGTGATGTCACCGATCCCCCTGGCCGGGACATTGATGATCCGGCGCAGGCTCACTGAGTCTTTGGGATTGGCGATCAATCGAAGATAGGAGAGAAGGTCCCGTACCTCTTTACGTTCGTAGAACCTGAATCCGCCGATGACGATATAGGGAAGATTGAATTGCCTCATGGATTCTTCAAGAACACGGGATTGGGCGTTGGTCCTGTAGAACACAGCCATCTCAGAGAGATGTCTCCCTTCTTGCTTAAGTTTACCGATTGTTCTGCAGATATGGATGGCCTCCTCGATTTCATCCCGGGCCTCATGATAGTCAATGGGCTCTCCCTCTCCCTTCCGGGTCCATAGCTTTTTGGGCTCTCTCCGTAAGTTTTTCTGGACCAGTTGCCAGGCCGATGTGAGGATCGTCTGAGTGGAACGGTAGTTCTGCTCCAGGTGGACCACTTTGAGATCGGGGTAGTCCTTCCGAAAAGAGAGGATATTGCCGATATCCGCACCGCGCCAGCTGTAGATACCCTGGTCGTCGTCCCCCACTACGCAGAGGTTTTGGTGCGACATGGACAGGAGACGGATCAGCTGGTACTGGGCATGGTTGGTATCCTGGTATTCATCAACCAGGATATGGCGGAACTTCTCCTGGTAGAGCGATAACACCTCGGGATGTTTCTGAAAGAGACGGACCGTCAGGTAGAGGAGATCGTCAAAGTCCAGGGCATTGTTCTGCCGCAAGCTTTTTTGGTAGAGATCATAGACCTGTGCGGCTTTGGCCTCGATGCCGTATTCCTGGGCAGATGAAGCGTACGCTTCGGAGCCCGTCAGCATATTCTTGGCCCGGCTGATCCGTGCATGGATGGCGTCAGCGGAGTAGAGCTTTTCGCTGATGTTCAGGGTTTTCATGCACGCCTTGATCAGGGCCTTCTGGTCCCGGGAATCATAAATCACGAAATTTGAATCATACCCGAACAGGGTGATGTGACTCCTCAGTATTCTCGCACATGAGGAATGAAAGGTGCTGATCCAGAGACCCCGGCAGTTCTGTTTCAGGAGCCCTTCCACCCTCTCCAGCATCTCTCCGGCGGCCTTGTTCGTAAAGGTCACGGCCAGGATGTTCATGGGGTGGATGCCTTTCTCCTGGATCAGGTAGGCAATCCTGTAGGTGATGACACGTGTCTTGCCGCTGCCGGCACCGGCAAGGATCAGAATGGGGCCTTCGCTGTGGAGCACCGCCTCGCGCTGCTCCGGGTTCAGATCATCAAGGAGGTTTGCAGCTTCGTTAAACATGATTTACTCTTTAAAATTCATGAAATCCGACGGCTTCGTAAAAAGCTCCTATAGTTCCGCTCTCAAATCCTGAGGCATCAGCGCTTACCTAATTGATGATGCAATGACGAAGGATGAAGCATAACGCGGTAGATGGACTTTTTGCGGAGTCGTTATGCATAAGACATCTTTTTCTTTAGTAACGCCCGATTGTAGGCAGAGATCACATCCCTGCGGCTGATCATGCCGAGAAGTTCCTGGGGGTCGTCTTCGGACACCACCGGGAAAACATCGATATCCCTGAGGCCGAATTGTTCCATGACGGTATCCAGATTGTCCTCGGGGGTGACAGTGATCACATTCGTATAGGCAAGGTCCTTGGCTACAATGAATTTCTTGAGTTCTTCTTCAAAGATCGACTCCTTGAGATCCTGGAAAGAGAGGATCCCCGTCAGCTTCCCGTCTCCGTCTACAACCGGAAAGTAGAGGATCTCGCTTCGGGTGGCGATATTCAGGATCATATCAAATGGCATATGCTCCGGGATCCGTGTGACCTCCCCGCTCATAACGTCCTGGACGCGTATGGACCGCAGGATGTTGATCTCCCGTCCCGCATGGAGATTGATTCCTTTCCGTGTCAATGCTTCGGTGTCGATAGAGTCGTGCTTCAATGCCCTGGCCATGAGGGTCCCGATCACACTGGCGAACATGATAGGGAGAATGATGTGGTAATCCTGGGTCAACTCAAAGAGAAGGAACATCGCTGTCAGAGGTGCGTGGGTCACCGCGGCCAGGAAGGCCCCCATTCCCACCAGGGCATAAGCCCCCACCGGTGCGGTATGGGCCGGGAAAAATTGGTTCACGACGCCTCCAAAGCCTCCTCCGATCATCACGCCCATATAGAGGGCCGGCCCGAACATCCCCCCGGCGCCGCCCGATCCAAGGGTGCAGATGGTCACGACCATCTTGAGAAGGACAAGCAGGGCCATCAGGCCGAAAAAGATCTCTCCCCGTAGGGCATTGTTGATCTCTTCATAACCGTGTCCCATGACCTGAGGGAAGAAGATGCCGATCACACCGACCAGAAAAGCGCCGAGTACCGGCTTGAAGAGGGGGTGAAATTTAAGTCGATCAAAAAAATCCAGGGTTTTGTAGAACATGATAATAAAGATTACCGCAAAGATCCCGATCAGCACACCCATCATTGCATAGAGCGGGAGTTCCCAGTTACTGACCAATGAGTATTCGCGGACCTGGAAGATCGGGTTCTCACCGAAATATCCCCGGGAGACAACGGTTGCGATCCCCGAAGAGATCACGATGGGGCTGAAGTTGGAGAGGGAAAAGTCACCCAGGAGCACGATCTCCAGTGCGAAAAGCACTCCTGCGATGGGTGCATTGAAAGCGGAGGCGATCCCCCCGGCCACGCCGCAGGCAATCAGCACTTTCATCAGGTTCCCCGAGACCTTGAAGAGATGGCCTGTATTCGAACCGATGGCTCCGCCCACCTGTGCAATGGGGCCTTCCAGTCCGGCCGAACCACCGCTTCCGATGGTCAGGGCGGGGCCCAGGATACTGATCAGGATGTTTTTTGCGCGGAGCACGCCCCCCTTGATGTTTACTTTCTCCAGGAATTTCGGAAACCGGTATCCCTTGACTTCGCCGGGGAAGATGAGGGAGAGGGGGATCAGAAGGAGAGCGCCTGCCATGGGAAGGAGGGGAATCAGGAGGAGCGTCCATTCACCCTGGGCAATCCCTAAAAGGTTATGGCCTCCCACATAGATCAGATGATGCACGCCGTCCACGGCCTTCCTAAGTAGGATATAAGCCGCGCTGCTGAGCACCCCCACCCCCATGGCGGTGATGACCAGAAAGGTCTGGTCCGTAATCTTGAAGGCCTTGATCTTTTCGTTGATGATTCTCCGGAAACGGTCAAGGACGGAGGTTTTTGAGGCCGCAGTCAAACAAAGCTCCTCAGGTTATTCGGTTGACTAAAGTTTCCCCGGCAGAATGCCTTGGCATCAATTTTCAGCCTGATCTTATCATATCCAAAATTTATAAATTATACCAATTCAAAGAAGATTTCAATAGAACTTTGTAACAGAAAGGCGGGAAATACCTTATTTCCAATCCCAAAGGGTCTGACCCTTAATGAATAATCCTTTCTGCACCATAACTTTTGCTTAAGGGTCTGACCCTTAAGCTTCATCTTGTGGTTTCCAGCGCCGTTGACCGGGCCCGGGCCCAGAACGTTTTGATGAGCTGCCGGTCTCCGAAATCACTGGAAAAGGTATAGAGGGTCTTCCCATTGCGCCTTCTGACGTGAACCTTCTCAATCTCCCCCCTTTCTGCAAAACGGCGGAGCATAAAAAGGCCGAGACGGTCCGGATCCCAGGGAGCCTTCCGGGTCACACTCCCAACATGCAGGCTCTCCGGGTCTTCGGGTAGACTGAGTTGAGAGACCCATCCGGAGAGTAAGGCCTCGGCCGTGCGTTCACTTTTCTGCCGGGGGTATCTGGCGAGAAGATGTTTCATGTAGTTAATGATCCGGGCAAGGTAAAAGAGAGTCATGGTGGCCTCGCGGTGGCCTTCAAAACTTTCACAGCTCGCAAGGGTGGATCGCCAGAATAGAGGATCGGAAAAGCGGATATGCTCCCTGTACCGGTTAAACAGGCTGCTTCCCGGCACAGGATAATAGATGTTGGCGCCGATCAGGCATGGTTTTTCCATGAGAAAGAGGAGAGATTCCATCATGCTTTCAATGGAATCCTCAGGAAGGCCGAGAATCAGATGCACCGTGGTGCGGAAGTTCCGGGCGTTCACTTGATTGAGAGCATCGCAGAATTGATCCACATTCCCAGGCCTTGTCAGCTCTTCACGTTGTGCCTTGTTTGAAGTCACCAGCGCCAGGTCCATATGGGTGAAACCGGTATCTTTCATCTTGGCAGCCAGATCCGGAGTTAGACTGGAGGCGGAAATCCCGTTCATGGCAGAAAGCCTGATCTCCTCAAGGCCCATCTCCCCGATCCCGTCAAGGATTTTGTCCGCATGTTTCTGGTTGACGGTAAAATTGTCATCTTCAATGTCAAAGTGCCGGATGCCGTACCTATTATAACAGTGGCCGATCTCCTCCAGGACCCTGTCCGGAGACCTGTGTCGAAATCTTGAGCAGGGGGTGCCCGGAAGGGCGCAGAACCCGCAGTTGTGCGGACAGCCCCGGCTGGTCAGGAGTACGGTATAGTTCCGTCCCCCCATGGTATAGTCCCGCGGGTCTACAAGGTTCCGGGCGGGGAAGGGGAGGCTGTCCAGATCATCAGTCACGGCATACTCGGGATGGAGAAAGACCGAGCTGTTCCTTTTGAAACCGATGCCCTTTATCTCTGCAATCGCTTCCCTGTCGGGTATTTCCCATGCCAGTTCACGGCAGAGCCTCAGCAGCGGCCATTCACCTTCTCCCCGGATCAAATAATCTACCGCCCCGCAACCCAGAAGATGTTCGGGCATGGACCAGGCATGTGTCCCGCCTATAACCGTGATGATCCGGGTGTTGATCCTTTTCACGACCCTGGCGATCTCCAGTGCCAGATTACTGTAGGGGGTAAAAAGGGAGGAGATGCCGACCAGGTCAGGTTTTGTTCTTCTGATTCTCTTTTCTATGTCTGGCAGTTCAAGTCCGAAATGATAATAATGATTAAAGAGGCGGTAGGGGCTTCTGTTGTCCGAGGCATAATACTTCCGGATATACTGGAACCGGGAAGGGAGGGGAATGGTTTTGCGCAGGGCCGGATTGTGGGCATCCAGTATACTTACTTCGAAACCGTTCTCTACGAGTACGGCTGCCAGGTAACAAAGGCCTATGGGATAGGTCCTGCATGCGGTCTGGTAAAAATCCTGTACCGGCGGCTGAATGAGAAGAATCTTCATAACATTTATAATAAGGAGACGGCTCTCCTTTGTTTCTGTCTCTGGCTGCCCTCTTCCCTGACGGACCTTATTGAGAGGTGCCGGGGAAAGGGGATGGAATCCTGAAAGTAACCTGACTCATTTTCATCACTTTGTCAAGACGGAGTCTTCCAGCACGGATATTCCTAAAATGCACTTCTTATTGGTTCTTGACAGGAGTGTATGGGTGAAATCTATCAGCATAAATCAAACATCAAGCAATCTTGCTTCGGTGAGAAATCATGATATTCTTTTTTCGACAATAGTTTTACAAAGACTTCTCTTCCCCATTTCCTGACGAAAGCAGCGGAAAGGAAGAGTAAACATAAGAAACATAAAACCCTTTAGACAGGATTGACTGGATGAACAGGATATCAATAATCAATCTTTTAAAAGATCCTGTCAATCCTGTTATCCTGTCTGAAAAAGTTTTTTTCTTTTTTCGCTTTTTGGCCAGCACCTTGAAAGTTATGGTCAATCATGAACTTTTGTTTTTACCCACACAAAACTGTCTAGTACCTTTTTATTGAACTTTATCCAGAACCCCTTTATCGTCTCATGAAAATGCTAAGTTGACAATCCTGTCTCCTTCAACTAACCTTTAGTATATGAACGAACCCAACAAAGACAGTCGGAAAAGGCCACGTTCGATAAATGCGTAGAAAAGAGAAAGATAAATGATGAAGAACAAAACTGATAAAGAACGCATCCCGACCGATCCAGGGAAGTGGATTGATCTCTATGGAGATTTCCTGTTTCGATACGCCATGCTTCGCCTAAGAGACCCTGCTCATGCTGAAGATGTGGTTCAGGAAACTTTCCTTGCAGCGATTCAAAGCCGGAAAAATTTTGAAAGCCGGTCAACGGAGAGAACCTGGCTGATAGGGATACTGAAACATAAAATTGTTGACTATTTCCGTAAGAACAGCAAGGAATTGACCGTTGACGATCACGACTTTTTTCAGCGTGCTGTGGATGAAAATTTCGACACGAATGGAAGATGGAAACTCATTCCTGGTTCATGGTCAAGAAATTCCGATGAGGTTGTTGAACAAAATGAATTCTGGGGAGTATTCAGACAGTGTTTAACCGAACTGCCTCCCCGTCTGGCCAATATCTATTTCCTGAGAGAGCTGGAGGAGATGAGCAGCCAGGAACTCTGTAAGGTTTTTAATATAACGGCGACAAATTTATGGGTTGTACTGCATCGCGCACGTCACGGATTGAGAGAATGCCTTACAACCAACTGGTTTGAAAAGAATTGAGCAAAGGAGTCCTGATGCTGACCTGTAAAGAGGTTTCACAGCTTGTTTCCGAATCATTGGACCGGAATCTGCCCCTTCGACAGCGCATTGCCGTGAGGCTTCATCTCTTCCGGTGCAAGATCTGTTCACGCTATAGAGAACAGATGCTCTTCCTGAGAAATGCGGCCCGCCTATATGCTAAAGAAACGGAAGAAGCAACAGGACTTCCAGGCGCTTCACTTTCCAGCGAAGCCCGTCAGCGCATGAAGCAGCTGATGAATGAGCATGCATCAAATCAATCAGAGGAATAAACGGCCTGCCATCTGTGACCACACGCACCACCATCTTCAGCATTGAACCATCCCCTGCACCCTCTTCCCTTCATAGATCATGAGTTTGACTGTAAGGTTCCTCTCGGATTCCCGGTATTCTTGTCTGCCGCATCGCGGTTAACCCTTTACAGAACAAGAAGAAATGACTCCGTCAGCAAGTTCTGTGTAAGGTTTTCCCATGCTGGACGACTTATGTTCAAAAGGAATAATGAAGAGGAGAGATGAAAAGGAGTGATACGATGACATGTCCTAGATGCTCATCCAGAATGTACAGAGCAAGTCTAATTTATGAAACCAACGGAATGGAAAATTTTTCCGTTATGGATGATAGTGCATTCTTTAAATGTCTCATCTGCGGCCACTACCACTTCTTGCCACCCAATAAGAAGAGGGTATTTATCAAAGGTCAGAAGATCAAAGATGTTCCTCCACTGGACTGAGGGTAGGGAAAAGCAAATCCGGGCTAGATGCACTTCCCCCAAACGGCAAAGACCGGGTCAGAATAAAGCCGGTCCGGGAAATGCTTGTCTTTTACAGGACGGGGATAACCGCGTACGGATTCGGTGGACAAGGCCTCAAATCTTAATGATTTTCTGAAATATTCCACAACCAATCCTGTGCGTTCAAAGGGATGCAGTTCATTCCAGATTTTGATGGCCTTTGAAGGAAACCATCGGTCAGAAAAGGTTACGATAAAGGGGGCGCCTTCTTTGAGCACACGGGCGACATCCATGAAGATCTTGACCGGCTCAATGAGATACTCTACAGAAATGGTACAGATGCACGCATCAAACTCAGAATCACTGAACGGAAGCCGGGGATCCTGGTTCAGGTCATGAATGATCATTTCCTTAAGTTGACCGTTTGCTTTCAGTTCTTCCCTGTTTAAGCCGAGGCCGGTCACAGCCAGATTGTCGATATTTTCAGGTAGATGAGAACTCCATCCGCTCATGAGGTCCAGAACTTTCATGTCCGGTTTGATGAACCGTCCAAGAAGTGAAGAAATGTTTTCAATGGCAGTGGAGTCGATGTGATCAACAAGCCGGGGAGTTGAATAGAATTGACTATCATTATTGTTATCCTGTCGATCAAAGGGGTTATCAGAGAAAAAATCGGTGTCCCTGTCAGGGAGACTTGCCTGCAGGCCCGGTCCATTCTCGGTTGTACTGTAGGCGATATCGTTGCAGAGTCCGCCTCTCTCTTCTTTTTCGGGATATTCTTCGGTAATGGTTGCCGTTAATGTCAGGGCAAATCTGGCAAGGGGATGATTGAGGTCCACCGTCCATGCTGAACCCTGATTGTCGAATAACCTGCATGGGCGCATATCTTCAGGAAAGGTTCCGACACCTAATATCATACCCCGTGGATAGAACCTTCCTTCCCGCACCTCAATGTTGTTTTGCCTGTCAAAGTGCCGGTCAATCTGTCTTACGCTGATTCTATGGACCTGTTTCGGATCAAAGGGATCGACCAGAATTCCTGCATCAAAGTGTTCGGTTATTTTTTCACCGGGGGTCAGAGAATCCAGTTCTTCTTCAAATTTCCCGGGAAAGACGTCCCGCCAGAAACTGATACGGGGGAAGTAAAAACGATCCGTATGCCCGGCGTAAGGGCTCTCCCAGTATAGTGCAAATTCGATACTCGTTACTTTCGTTTTCGTCATGGGAAATATCAGGTTTTAATAAGTTATCACATTAGAAATAAGCGGGGCGTTTAGATACCCGCTGTTCTGTCTAACTTCTATTTAACATGAATCGCGGGTGAAATCAAGGGGCATTAAAAAGACGAGGAACAGCTCACGTTTCATAGGGCTTACACCTCGATCAGTATGAGGTCCCCTTTCATCGTGACCGGATAGGTCTTCAAGTCATGGGTCTCGATTTGGACCATCTCCATCTCTGCATATGTCATATAATCCGATGAGGCCTTTGGCTGGTTAAGCCAGGGGGGGGGAGAAACGGGCCCGCTCAATGCCCTTCCTGTGGTGACATCGAATTGGGCCTTATGTAAAGGGCAGGTGAGGATATTCCTGTAAAGTGCTCCGGCCTTCATGGATGCTTTCATGTGGCCGCACTGTTCGCTCACTGCGTAGTATTTCCCATCCACATTGCACAGAAGGATCCTTTCCGGTCCGTTCTGAACGGCCTTGATCCCTCCGGCAAGGATTTCTCCTTGTCTTGCTGCCTCAATCATCATGTTATTACGCCTGTTCAGGGGCCTGTTTCAGCGTTGACGGGTCCTCCACATCCTGGTGCACAAAAAGTCCACACCAGCACCGCTTCATGGAATCAAAATGTTTCCTGTGAAAAGGGATACAGGGACAGACTATCTTCAGATCAAGCTCCCTGTTCCCGGAGACGATCTTGCACGGACAGAAAGGGATGCCGTACAGTTTTTCATTACGTGCTTCCTGCTCCAGAAGAAATTCTGCCTCCTTATCATCAGGTGTAAACTTGTATCCCAGGGCCTGTACCAACGGCTCAAACATCATTCGCAAAGACTCCCTGCGGGGTGTAAGAGAAGGATCCCCGACCCAGTCTTCCCGGAAGACAGGGGGGCCTGGATCTGCATCCGGCAGGCCCAGAACCTGAGCCATCCACTCCGGTTGAAACCCGACTCTCACGTCCTCATCCACCTGGACAATGGGCATGTCCCATCTTCCGCTGAGCAGATAAGCCCTGTCTTTGTGCACCTTGTAGTCCGTGCCGCTCAGTTTATCCAAATCCATATAATCGAAGGGAACATTATGTCTCCGCAGGAATTCTTTGATTCTGCGGCAGGCCAGACAAAAGGAGTTCGTGTAAAGAAAGACCTTCTTCATCCCCTTTGCTCCTCGCAATCCACCCATACCCATCCCCTTTCCACTTTGATTCCATACGTAGGGATACTTATTTCCGGGGCTTCCCAGAGTTCGCCCGTTTGAATGTCGAAGGCCCATTCATGGCAGGGACATCTCAGAAAATCACCTTCGAGCAGTCCATCTGCAAGGGGACATCCCATGTGGGCGCAGCTGTTGGATATGGCATAGACATCATATTCTGTACGAATCAGGACCACCGGTATCCCTTTGACATGCGTCAGGGTGGGTCGGTTCTCTTCGAGATCTGAAAATTCTATGGTTTGAACCCAGTCTCTGTTTATGCTGGTCATGGCGAACAAAGTCCTTTCCCCATATCCTGTCTACTACAGGAAAGATTATCAAGGGGATTATAATCCAAATACGGTAACGTTTCAAGAGGGGATAAATATCCGGGCTAGTCACAGACCTGCTGCAGCAGCATCCCTTCCTTGATCTGCTCTGCCTTCTCATTCCCCACAAGCCTCCGGACAATGCTGAGGCCGAAGCACAATGCCGTCCCCGGTCCCCTGCTTGTCAGGACGTTTCCATCCTCCACGACGGTCTGCTCCTCATAGATGGCACCGCCCATTTTTTCTCTGTAGGTCGGATAGGAGGTTGCGTGTTTGCCTTCGAGGATCCCTGCATTGGCCAGCACATATGGTGCCGCACAGATCGCACCGGTGAGTTTTCCCTTTTTGTGAAAATCCCTGATGAGTTCCCTCACCCGTCCGTCTGCGTTAAGATTATCCGAACCGGGCTGGCCTCCGGGCAGGACGAGCATTTCAAAGTCTTCTGTCCGGATTGAGTCCACCACCGTATCGGGGAGGACTTTGACGTTCCTGGCGCTTGTCAGGGGCCCTTGATGCAGACCTGCAATGGCCACATCAATCTCTGCACGTCTGAGCACGTCCACAATGGCGATCGCCTCAACTTCCTCAAACCCGTCCGCAAGAATGACCGCTACCTTTGCCATCTCCATCTCCTTTTACCATTGTCCGTGTAAATGTCAACCCGCACGCTTTTGACAAGATATTTCTTATGGTTCTTGACAGTTTTGTGTGGGTAAAAACAAAGATTCATGATTGACCTAAACCTGCACGATGCTTCACAAAAAGAAATAACATTCTTTTGACAGGATAACAGGATTGACAGGATCTTTTAAAAGATTGATTTTTGATATCCTGTTTATCCAGTCAATCCTGTCTAAAGGCTTTTATGTTTCTTATGTTTACAACTCCTTTTGCTGCTTTCGCCAGGAAAGGGAAAAAAGAAGTTTTGATAAAGCTGTTGTCGAAAAAAGGATATCATGATTTTCCACTGAACCAAGATTGCTTGACATTTGATCTATGCGATTGGTTTCACCCATGCATTCCTGTCAAAAACTTTTCCTGTTTTTTCCCTGGCGATTCCCACCAGCAACCTATCTTAACCCATTAGGTGCAGCGTGTCTAACGGAGCTGCCTGACGCCCCCTGGTCTTTGACCTTCCCTGTCTTAATCCCTGCCGATGGTTGCCTCGGGCACCTCCTCGTGGATATAGGTTTCTCCCTTGTAGAATCGTATGACAAGGGTAAAGAGCAGAGCGGTGGCGAACATGAGCAGTGTAAAGAACCAATAGTAATCGGCACCGGCCAGTTTGCTTGTGCCGTCCTCGTTCCGGATTATAAAGTTGACCGCACTGGTGAGCAGATTCCCCGCTGCGATGGACATCATGAAAAATGCCATGACAAAAGATTTCATGGTTTTGGGTGCCTGGGTGTAAGAGAACTCCAGGCAGGTGATAGAGACCATGACTTCAGCCGAGGTCAGCACCACATAGCTCACAAGCTGCCAGCCGATGTGCGGGGTACCGCCCTGATCGATGCGGATTTGCAGCCACGTTGGAATGGCAAAAGCCAGAACGGTCACGAACATGCCGACCTGTATCTTCTTAAGCTCGGTCAAGGGAACAATGCGCCCGATTGCCGGATAGATCAGGTAGGAAAAAAACGGAATCAACAGCATCACAAGAAGAGGGTTGGCCGCCTGAATCTGGGCAGGCAGAACCTCAACACCCATGATGTTACGGTTCATGTGCTGTGCCTGAAGGACCCAGGCCGATCCGGTCTGATCAAACAGGGCCCAAAACATGGCAACGAAGGCATAAACCATACAGAGTTTACCCAGCGACCGTAGACCGACAGCGCTGAACGTCTCTCTAACAAAGCGCAAGCCCCCGGGGGGGATATGAACAAATTTGTAACGCCCCGCCCAAAAAATAAGCGTGGCAATGAACATCAGCACCCCGGGCACGGCAAAGGCCACGGGCGCTCCATAAGACTGCATGAGCCACGGTGTGGCCAGCATGGAGAGAAATGCACCCAGATTGATTGAGAAGTAGAACCAGCCGAAGACCCTGGAGAGCAGGTGGTGGTTGGTTTGCCCGAACTGATCGCCCACGTGTGCAGATACGCATGGCTTGATCCCTCCGGAGCCGAGCGCGATCAAACCCAGACCTATCGCGAGCCCCAAACGTGTGTGGTCAACGGCCAGAGCAAAATGTCCGAGGCAATAGACCAAGGAGAGTGCGATGATGGTTCGGAACTTCCCCAACAGGATATCCGAGATCAGCGCTCCCAGCAGGGGAGTAAAATAGACCGCAGACACAAAAAGATGGAACCAGCCTTTGGCCTCCTCTTCACTCATGATGTCAAGCATACCCTCTGCGCTCACCAGGTGCTGTGTCATGAACACCACCAGGATGGCGCGCATACCGTAAAAACTGAAACGTTCCGCCCCTTCATTGCCGATAATATATGGTACTCCCGGCGGCATATGCGGCGAGGCCAGCGGCGCTATGCGATACTTATCCATGGTCGCTCATTGTTTTTGTTGTGTGAGGTTGAATTCTTCATTAATCTTTTATCTGTTTACTGTTTTCCCATTCTCTGCCTGCAGTCCGCAGTCTATACCCTGCGAACTTTATCCCCTCAATATCTCAAGCGCTTCCATGCCTTTCATCCCGACCCGGACACCAAGCTTCTCGGCCTCGAAGGAGACGGCCTTGATTTCAGATTCCAGCATATTCTCGTGGGTCTTTACTCCAGTAACCACCGCGCAGGCTTCACCGGTCTTGTTGCAGGTTTCCACATTGATATAACCGCACGCCAGAATCCCTCTCCTTCCCTTGACAACAAGAAGAGGCAGCGCAAGATCAATCCGTTCCTTTGAAAGACCTGTCCAGTCCATAAGGCTCTCCTTTAGAATATCAGGGACAGTTTTATTCCCTCAATCATTCGGTAATAGGATGGAGCATACCAAAAGGTGTTTCATATTTCAATCCTGCATGTTTCGAAGATGTTTGTATCGAAGAAAGAAGCAGCTGAGACGTGAAAGGAGAGGATGACGTTGGCTTTGTTGAATCATCCCGGTCTAGTAACCGAAGAACAGAACTCTCCAAGTGTCTATTTGTTTTCCAGGCAGGATAATGATGATGGGTATTTTAATTCTCGGTGCTGACGTCTCCCATTCCCGGCTCCCTCACCGTTCCATTATTGTGGGAAAGGCCGGACCCGGTTTCGCAAACAAGTAGCCCTGTCCTACATTGACACCGATTTCCCTTAAGGTAAGTAATTCAGCTTCGGTTTCAATCCCCTCGGCAATGATCGTAGAGTTCATCTGTGAAGCGAGACCCCCAATGGCTTTTACAAGCTCCTTTTTCAGCAAATTCTTATCAAGGTCCCTGACGATAGAAATGTCAAGCTTGATGAAGTGAGGCTTTAACTCGACCAGGCTTTCAAGGCTCGAGTACCCTGAACCTGTGTCATCCATGGCGATGGAAAAGCCGAAACTCGAGTAGTATTTTACCGCCTTTCTGAAAAGCTCGTAATCCTCAATAGCCTCTCTTTCGGTCACTTCAAGGACAATGTTTATAGGTTTCAGCTGAATATCTTCAAGCAATGCTTCCAGATAGGTTCCTTTGAATAGAGGATCGAGCACCGCGGAGAGCATGCAGTTGAGGAAAAGCTTGTGTTTCGGATTAATTCCCTTTGCTTGCTGTAAGGCATTATTCCGGCATAAGCGATCTAACTCAAAAATCAGTTCTGCCTCCTGAGCGGCATCGAAAAGGACGAGGGGTGCCTCGTATTCTGTTCCCTCAGGGCCGCGACTCAGTGCCTCATAACCCATCACCTGATTCTTCGTGAGATCCACAATGGGTTGGAAAACTGTCCTGATATTCTGTTTGATAATCAGTTCCTGAAGCTTTTCCTTGTTCCGCATCTGTCTTTTCAGCGTCTGGTACTCGGCCATCTTTTTAGCATCGTCAATCAACTTGCTCAGCAGCTTCTCTTCTCTCATGAGGGGATTATGAAGTATCACCCCATAACCGATACTGATTTTCGGTCGTCCCCTGAGGTAAGGAAATGTCACCGGAAAGATTCTGTCGTTGAGGTGTCCGGTGACCCGTTCACAGACTTTTTCAAGATCCGAAGGATAGAAATCATTTTTATCCCGCTTCTTGCCCAGGAATATAATAAACTCATCACTTCCTTTGGCATTGGATACAATAATGTCCTCCCGTCTTATCTCCTTCCCTTTCATCTCCACAAAAATTTGGTGGATCTTTTTCATCACATCCGAGTAGGTCTTTTTGCCATAATGTTTTTCTATATTACTGATGTTCGAACAGTCTATATAGAGTGCAGAGAGTGAGAGGTCTCTTGTGAAGCGGTCACGAATCTCCCCGGAGAGCTCCTGATAGGTAGAAATCGTACTCGGATCTGTAGCCGATATAGTCATAAGGCAAAGCCCTCCATGGTTTATTCTTATATTGATCATATCATGGCATACTCGGCCTCGACAAGTATTGAATTTTCGAGCCTTTTTCCAGGGCCGTTCCCCCTCTTCTCTGTGGGTCAAGCAATTCGCTATCCTTGGAGCCAGGCGGGTCCTTCTGCCAAAGGGGCGGGTGTACGATTTTATTCTTTTTTTTGAATGGGTTGCACGGATTAAGTTTTTTGTGTATCCTTGACCCATGGAGATACAGAATATTCAGGGGATCCGGGAGGGGATCCGCAAGAAGTATGGGGAGGTGTCAAACTCCGCGAAAGGAAAATTCGCTTACCCTACTGGAGAGGAAGGCCTGCGGCTGTTGGGGTATGACCCTTCCTTGCTGGAGGAACTTCCCGGGGAGGTGCTTGAGTCCTTTTGCGGAGTCGGGAATCCTTTCGCACCGGGAACAATCAGGCCCGGTCTGGCCGTCCTGGATGTGGGCTGCGGCGCAGGATTTGACATGATTGCGGCCGCACGTCAAGTGGGCCCGAGCGGCCGGGTCTGCGGCATCGATCTGACGGGGGAAATGGTGGAGCGTGCACGGAAAAACCTGGGCCTTGCAGGTCTCTCCAGCCTGGAGGTTCTAGAGGCCGCCACGGAGGCGATCCCCTTCGATGACGGTTCCTTTGATCTGGTCATCTCCAACGGTGTCTTGAATCTCTCCCCCTGTAAAGAGGAAAGCTTTCGGGAAATCTTCCGTGTTCTGAAGAACGGCGGGGGGCTGCAATTTGCCGATATCGTCCTGATGGAAGGGGGCGCTCAGGCCACCGCCTGCAGCATCGATGCCTGGTCGGATTGAATCGGCGGGGCGGTCCCGGTCCGGGATCTCATCGCATTGATGAAGGAGGCGGGTTTTGTGGATATGGAACATGCAGGGTCCACAGGTGTCAAGACATCTGACTCCACAGCGGGAGCCGTGTTTCGGGCCCGCAAGCCAGCCTGAGAAAACCAGTCCGCCTTGTTTCTTGTCCCTGTTGGGTGTTGACGTCTAAGGGGCTGTCTATGTTTTTTGGTTCTAGACAGCTTTGTGTGGGTAAAAACAAAAGTTCATGATTGCCCATAACCTTCAAGGTGCTGCCCAAAAAACGAAAAAAAAACTTTTTCAGACAGGATAACAGGATTGACAGGATCTTATAAAAGATTGATTTTTGATATCCTGTTTATCCAGTAAATCCTGTCTAAAAGGTTTTGTGTTTCTTATGTTTACCCTTCCTTACCAAGATTGCATGATGTCTGATTTATGCTGATAGATTTAACCCATACACTCCTGTGAAGAACCTGTTTCTTTAGCTCCTGGCCTTTACCCTCTTGTTTGCCTCAAGAATCCGCTTTCTCAACCTTAAAGAGAGGGGTGTTACTTCCAAAAATTCATCTTCCTTGATAAACTCAATCGCCTCCTCAAGACTCAAGAGTTTGGGTGGAATGAGCATCAGGGCTTCGTCCGAGCCTGCCGCTCGAATGTTTGTGAGTTTCTTCTCTTTTGTGGCATTCACATCGAGATCGTTATCCCTGGAATTTTCACCGATAATCATCCCTTGATAGACCGTTGTATTCTCTTTGATAAAGAGGGTGCCTCTCGGCTGCAGATGAAAGAGGGCATAGGTCGTTGTCTTTCCCGGCCTGTCTGCCACGAGGGCTCCCGTCCTTCTCGTGGTCATTGTCCCATGCCATGGTTCATACCCGTCAAAAAGGTGGTTGAGAAGGCCGGTCCCCCTCGTGTCCGTCAGAAATTGTGATCGGAAACCGATCAATCCCCTCGAGGGAATCCTGAATTCAAGCCTCACCCTGCCATGACCGTTGTTCTGCATCTTTAACATCTTTCCTTTTTTCATCCCCACCTGCTGGGTGACGACCCCCACATACTCTTCAGGCAGATCGACCACAAGAAGCTCCATGGGCTCCTGCAGGACCCCGCTGATCTCTTTTGTGATGGTTTCCGGCATGGACACGGAAAGCTCATATCCTTCCCTCCGCATCATCTCGATGAGAATGGCCAGCTGCAGCTCACCCCGCCCCATGACCTTAAAGGCATCGGCCTGACTGAAGTCCACTTTGATGGATACATTGTGGAGTAGTTCTTTTTCGAGGCGTTCTCTCAATTTGCGGGAGGTAACGAATTTTCCCTCCTTGCCGCCAAGGGGGGAGGTGTTCACGGAAAAGACCATGGATATGGTCGGTTCATCCACTTTGATCCTGGGCAGCGGGACCGGTCTTTCTCCATCGGCAATGGTATCACCGATATTGATCCCCTCGATCCCTGCAAGGGATACGATATCGCCGGCGAAGGCCTCCCGGGTTTCTTCCCGTTCCAAACCCTGAAAGGTATAAAGGGACGTGACTTTGGTTTTTTCTGCGTCCCCGGAACGATTGATCAATGCGACCGTATCCCCAATCCTGACGGTCCCGGAAAAGACTCTGCCGATGGCCAGCCTGCCCAGGTAATCGCTGTAATCGATATTCGTGATCAGGAGCTGCAATCCCTCATCCCTGTCTCCTTCAGGCTCAGGAACGGTCTCCAGAATGAGATCCAAGAGGGGCCTCAAGTCTTCTGAACCCTCTTCCAGGTCAAGCGTTGCCGTTCCCTTCTTGGCATTGGTGTAAACGATGGGAAACTCCAGTTGTTCTTCCTTCGCATCCAGGTCGATAAAGAGGTCATAGACCTCATTCAAAACCTCCTGGATCCTTGCATCGGGCCGGTCAATTTTATTGACAACCAGAATAGGGGGCAGGCTGAGCTCCAGGGCCTTTGTGAGCACGAAACGTGTCTGGGGGAGAGGCCCTTCTGAGGCATCCACCAGGAGCAGCACCCCGTCCACCATCTTGAGAATCCGCTCCACTTCACCCCCAAAGTCGGCGTGCCCCGGCGTGTCAACAATATTAATTTTGACGCCGCGATAGACCACCGCGGTATTCTTGGCCATGATCGTGATTCCCCGTTCCCGCTCCAGGTCGATATTGTCCATGACCCTCTCTTGCACTTCCTGGTATGAACGAAAGATCCCGGCCTGCTGCAGCATCCCGTCCACCAGAGTGGTTTTGCCGTGGTCCACATGGGCAATAATGGCAATGTTTCTTATGTTTTTTTGCTCCACAATCCTGTCCTCATGGATGACGATGAAGGGCCTTCAGGAAGGACTCTAAAATACTTCAAAGAATAGAATACGACGAAAGTGTTTGTTCATAAAGATACTACAGACAAGGATTAAATGACAACCGAAAACTTTATTATGACCCAGGAGTAAAAATCGGTCAAGAGTTCTCCGGATTACGGATTCCATCCCGTGTCAGAGAGACCCTGAAGAGAGCATAAATCCGGTCGACGATAAAAAGGGGGATAAGATGCCTCATTGTTCCAGAGAAGGGGTGTGCGCACCTCAGGGAATCTTCTGAAGAGGGAGGCCCAGCCACAGGTAGTCGGTGTCTTCGGACTGTACGTTGGTTCGGTGCAGTGTCGGCTCTTCGGGGAGGATGACGCGGTAAGTCAGGTCTGAATTGCGCCGCACCTGTTCCGGTATGGCTCTCTTCCAGGAGTGGCCGGTCCCGGCCATGACCACCAGGGTATGATCGGGATGAGTTTCCATGAATTGGAGGGCATGCCAGGCCATGGAACTGTCCCAGACCAGCTGTGCCTCGCAGAAGTATTGGAAATCCATCCCCTTTTTTTCCGGAATTCCAAGGGCTCGTCGGATAAAATCCTTGTACACCTCATCCACATTACAGCTTATGGGAGGCAGACCTTTGATCTGGTCAGGCGTGAGAGAGGAAAACCCCCGTCTCGCCACCTGATTAACAATTTTGTTGGGAATGTTCAGCCCCACGATCGGGATCTTCTCTTCCTGGGCAAAGAGAAATATGGGAGAGTAGAGATTCCAGGGCGCTTTCCAGTTGTCGTAGTAGATGGGATGGAACTCTTCAGGAGAAAGATCACCCTGTACCCAGAGGTCCAGTTTTTTCTGATCTTCGGCCCGGAACATCTCAATCCCGATGGCCACTTTTTTCCCGCTATTCTTCAAGGCAGTGATGACTTCAAGCTGGGCCCAGTGGTGTGTCTCCTGATCGTGCAGTTCACCCACGAAGACCATGGAAACCTCTTTGATATCCTTGAGTACTTTGGAGAAGGGAACGACAGTACGGTCAGAAACACGTATAAATTTCTGAGTCTCCATCTGTTCGAGCGTATGAGCGCCTGTTCTTTGCTCTGCGAAGTAGAGGCACAGTCCGAAAATAAGAATGCCCACCAGGAGTGAACAAGATCGTTTCATCATATTTCTACCCTCTCATCGAAGTCTCAGGAACGGGGTTTCGTCAAATCCAGCTTCGGGCCTTGTCTGTTTTCTTAACTCATAACGATAGCCCAAATCTCTCTTGTCGTCATCCCCGTGGAGGCGTATAGAATCTCTCTGGACAGATAAAGACCGGATGACAGGGTATATTCCCTTCGACGTCAGAGGTCTTGGTAGACGGACGATCATACCGGTGAAAGGCGAAAAATTAAAAAAACCTTAAACACGGATTTCGCGCTCTCTCATCTGTTCTTTAGTGATCAACGCTGCGAGGTCTCCCAGTTGCTCGGCAAACATCTCAATCAGGTCATCCATGGCAAGAATTCCCAGCAGTACACCTTTCCGGTCCACCACAGGAATTCTCCGGACCCCTTTGCTTCGCATTCGTTTTATTGTGGTATGGAAATCATCGTCTTCCCTGGCTGTTAGCAGGTCGAAGCTCATGGCATCCCCAATATCCACCGAGTCCAGATTTATATCCTGGGAAAGGATCTCAATCACGATATCCCGGTCGGTCAGGATGCCAACGGGGTACCGCTCATTGTCCCGTTCTTCGACGACCACGAGGTCACCCACATGATATTCCCGCATGAGCCTGGCCGCTTCTCTAATGGACCCCTCCCTGCCGATGATCACGACTTCGCGTTTACATGCTTCCCCGACATACATAAACGCCTCCTTTCCCCCGAGAGATCTCCCCTGCTATGCAGGCCCGAGGCCCGGCTGTTCACTTTCAAAAGAAGACCGGTTTTGTTTGATTAAATCCTCATTTTAGAGATCGTCTGTTTAAGATGGTATCGCAGATTTGGAGATCTTTCAACTACCGGGAAATGGAAAGCAGGTAAAGGATGAGAGGTCAGAAAAAGGACCGGATTTCGATAATGATTGAATACGGGGTGAGGCCGAATTCACTCTTGATATCGGGGCCTTGGGGGTCGTCTCCAATCGGAATTCCGAGGCTTATAGAGAGTTCGGCCTCATCGGCAAGGGAGTAAAGAGCATTAAACGAGAGCAGATAGGAATGGTCGACCCAATTGGCGATGCCTAGTACTTCCCCGGTCAGGAGGGGGGTGAACTCATAGTTTGCATCAACGGCTGTGTAATGCTCGGCGAGATAGAGTATCCTTTTTTGAGCAGAAACGGGGACCCGAGTGTAGTCCCGGACAGAGTCGGCGCCGCTTCCGTGATAGAACTGCTCCAGCCTTAAGTTGAAGCTATTTTCCCACCGGTGCTCCAGGCCCAGAACAATCTCGCTGAAGTCATCTCCATCCGGATCATCGGGATTGGCATAATGCCCTTCCGCCCTGATTCCGAGCCATTGAAACAGTTCACCCTGTAGGGAACCTCCTATCACATCGGTCTCCCTGATGTTCCCGCCGAGGAGTGCCCACTCCATGTCATGAAAGACTGTGGAGATCCGTCCGAGGTATGATGTTCGATCCCCATCGGGATTGTCACTCCAGCCGGTGTCACTGCCGGGGTCCGGCTCATATCCGAGGACGGTTATCAAGGAAAGCTGGGACAGGTTCCCCAGCCTGACTTCGGCCCGGGCGGCATCCACTCCAAGTTTGAAAACGCGGAAGAAGGTCTGTGCAGCAAAGGGAGCAAAGAAGTCGTTAGGGGTAAAGTAGAAAGTGGTGGCCAGATTAACGGGCTGCCGTCCTACGGTAAGGTCGAGGCGATCGTAGGTCCAGCGGGCGTTCAATCGGTCCACGGCGAGTCGGACGAAATCGTCGTCACTGCAGCTTGTCTCGAGAGCAGCACTGCGCTCCACACCCAGAGGCGTGTCCAGGGAGGTCTGGTTCGAGACCAGGGATTCGGGAATATAGGTCTGAAAGGCATTGAATTCAAATCCGAAATGATCCCCGGACTGTCCTTGCAGAATCAAACGGCCGATACCGGCCAGCCCTTTTTCCCTCTTGTCGTCATAGAAGAAGTCGTCTTCCGGATTTCTGTAGGCCGCTCCGAAAACGCGAAGGAACCCCCGGAGATCAAAATATCGGTCATCACTCTCCCATTCATAGAATGCATGAGAAGAGGGGGGACACATGACCAGGAAACCGAGGAGGACCAGGGATGTTGTGAGCAGAGATCCTGAGGCCTGAGCGCATTTCAACT
>CAJICE010000067.1_pt1 | contig 21258 bp, 17 predicted proteins | sample 9199531 | NCBI WGS metagenome assembly CAJICE01 (sample SAMEA7708327, study PRJEB35096) | sediment metagenome | biome: marine neritic benthic zone biome [ENVO:01000025]; feature: sediment [ENVO:00002007]; material: shallow marine sediment [ENVO:03000034] sea grass bed [ENVO_01000059] ... | reverse complement strand
CCCCTCACCCTAGCTCTCTCCCCAATGGGGGAGAGGGGACGAGAGTCAGGAGGACTTTCTCTCCCTGAGTTGGGTGAGAGAACTTTTTCTGGCCCACTTCCTCTCCCCCGCGGAGAGAGGATAGAGGTGAGGGGGCCATATTCAAATTAATAATCAACCTTGTTCCCGCACTTCAGCATGGCTTTTCCGTAAAATGGATTTTCTACCGAATCCCCTTTTTGGATCCACTCCTCCTTGACCATGGGGCAGTAGAAGATCTTGAGTCCCTGTTTTTTGGAACCTTCGGGATCGACCCTCTTCACATAATCTGTCAAAGTCCGGCTGAGTTTTTTGAATCCTTCCCGTGTTGTCTCGATATCCCCGGACAGCAGCTCCGGTGCCGACCCGTTGATTCCGGCTGTGATCGCATGCAGTGCCTGGTCTTTGTCCAGAGACTTAACCTGCTCGGTTAGCGTCGCGACCTCCACGGCCACAGGCGGAACACCATCCAGGGTATCTCTTTTGAGTTTCTGCTGGATGATAAGATAGTCATCGAGGATCCTGCCCATTGCAGTCCTGACCTCTTGGGGAAGAGGAGCGATAGGTTTGGTGGCCAATTCCCCATGATCCTTATGGGCTTCCGGCTCCATCTTTCCCTGAACCAAAACCGTGTCCGTGTCCATCTTGGCCTTTCTTGCCTTCAGCATCTTGCTGATCGCCTCTTTGAGCTTGCTCTCCGAATCGATCAGAAACTGGGCAGAGGTCACCACCATATCCCCCTCGGCAAGCCCGGACAGGACCTGGTAATAACCTTCCCCTTCGGCGCCGATCTGTATATTTCTGGGCTGAAACTTCCCTTCTTCTCTCATGAGAATCACCACATCCCGCTCACCGGATCGGAGTACCGCTTCCACGGGTACCACGAGAGTCGAATCGGCAACCTTCGATTGTATCTTCACATTGGAATACATGTCAGGTTTGAGTTCCCAGTCCGGATTGTCAAACTCTATCCTCACCTTCACGGTACGGGTCTTCTTGTCGAGAAAAGGGTAGATATAGGTAATCTTGCCGCGAAAGGTCTTGCCCTTGAGATAGGAAAGAATCATCTCCGCCTCCTGGCCCACATTGAGCCAGGGGAGTTCGTACTCATAGATGTCCGCATAGACCCATACCTGGGAGATGTCGGCAATGGTGTAGAGATTCTTACCCGGTTCGACAAACATTCCCTCCTGGACCCTCTTGTCAATCACCACACCTTTGGTCGGAGAATGAAGGGTCAGCGTCTTTCTGACCTCACCCTGCTGTTCGAGCTCAGCGATCTGCCGGGGCGTGATGTCCCAAAGCTCCAGGCGCTTCCGGGTCGAGTTCAGCAAAGAATCCGCCCCCTCGGAGATGGATTCAAAGGAGCTCTCTCCCAGGGACTTCTTGTACTTGAGGGCCAGGAGGTATTCCTCCTGCGTGGAAACCAGTTCCGGACTGTAGATGGAAAGGAGCGGCGCACCCTTCCGGACTTCTTCTCCTGTAAAATCCACAAACAGGCGCTCCACCCATCCCTTCACCTTGGTATGGATATGTTCCACACGCTTCTCATTGTAGTCGACACGGCCCACGGTACGGATCTCCCTGGAAAGGCTTCTCCTCTCAACAGGAGCCATCCGTACCCCCATGTTCTGCACGGTTACCGGATCGATCCGTATGGCACCGGCATCGGAGTCTTCCATACCTTCCTCATAAACCGGGATCAGGTCCATCCCCATGGGGGATTTGCCCGGCTCGTCACGTATGTAAGTGGGATCCATGGGCGCCTGCCAGTAGAGGATCTTCTTCTCTTTCTTATCGGCGGTCTCTCCCCTGGCCTCGGCCGCCTGGATCGGGACCAGACTCATCCCGCAGATGGGGCAGTCCCCGGGCTGTTCAGAAATATACTGGGGGTGCATGGGGCAGGTGTAAAGTCCCTGTTCAGCCTGCTCACCCGCCTCATGAACATGCTTTTCAGATGCCGGCGGCACGGACCTCCCGAACCAGTAGCCGGCAAAGATCCCCAGCACCAGGATTAATATGATTGAAATATTTTTTTTAAGGTTCATTTTCATACCTCTATATTTGGTCTATAAGTTCCCATGGGCTCCCCTGGAAACGAGCAATTTTTTGCAAGGCCAAGGAAATCAAGGGATTGTACGGAGATGAACGTCGTCTGGTACTCCGCACAAGCAATCCCGCAGATTGACGCCGGGATTGCGGAAAAGGGCCGTTTCCTATCAAAACAACCTCTGGTCAACGATCGCCTCCATTTCCGCCAGTTTCTTTTCATAGTCCGTTAATGTCCTGTAATAACCCAGTTCAAATTTGAGCAGGGTCAGCTGGTTGTCCACCAGTGTAAGAAAGTCAACCTTGTCCACCTGGTAGCCGGAAATCGCCGAATCCAGGGACTGCTTGGCCTGAGGCAGAAACCCCTCTTTGTAAAGATGTATCAGCTCTTCACCCTTCTTAATCTCCTCATATGTATCTTTGAGGTCAAAGAAGACCTTGTTCTTCACCTCCGCATATTTGGAGTGGGCCCGGGCCAGGTTGGATTCGGCCTCAATCACACCAAAGTTCTGCTTTTTCTTAAAATAGAGCGGGACGTTTACCGACACAAACGCGCTGAACCAGTCGTCACCCTCAAAGTTGTCCCCTTCTTCTCTCTGTTTGTATGTCAGAGAAAGATTGAAATCAGGGTAATACTGCTTCCTGGCAAAGCCCACTGCGGCCTGGTTACTTGCAATCACCTGGTCCATGGCCTTCAGCGGTAAGCTGCTCCCCAAGGCCATCTCCTGGAGCTCTTCCAGGGTCAAACTGAATTCCGTCATGGCCAGCTCACCCGGATCAGGGAGGGGAGACTGGGGCAAACGGTTGATCAGGGTATTGATCCGGGCCCTGGCGGTCTCCTTCTTCTGCCTGAGCACGATCAGCTCATCCAGGATTTTGGAGAGCTCCACCTGGGCCTTGAGCACATCCTGCTGAAGACCTGTGCCCACCGAATATTTGGTAGCGGCGACCTCTGCCAATCCTTTGAGCAGTTCCCTGTTCCTTTCATTGATCTGAATCGACCTGGCAATGAAATAAAGTTCAAAGTAGGCAACCTTGACCCGCCGGGTGATCTCTGAAATCTTATCCTGATACATGGCCTCGGCAGTCCCTGCCGCTGCATCTGCAACCTCCTCCTTCAGAGAGAGTTTGCCCGGGAAAGGAACCTTTTGAGAGATTCCCAGGACCTTGGAGGTGGGAAGAAACTCATCAAAAGAAGGGTCGCTGATCGGCACATTGTCAACTCCCAGGGTGAGCATGGGATCATCCAGTGCACCGGCCTGCGGCACGGCTGCCCTGGAGGCCTCCATCCGCTTCTTAAACGAGAGGATCTCCGGATTTTGTTCAACGGCCTCGGTAATCAGGTCATCCAGAGACAGAAGTTCCCCTGCTCCGGCGGATTCTGTCCACGCAGGAAGTATTGCCGCGACACAGAATACTGACATCACCAGGAAGATTTTTTTCATCGTTTTTCTCCTCTGACGGAAAACAAAACGCTTAAATTATGCCCCCATACGTTCTTAATAAAGCAATATTAATTCAATGAGTTCTGCCGGGTGGAAAACCGAATGGTGCTAATTCCGAAATTGAATGGACAAATGATTCGTATGCTGCTGGTACGATATGGGGGCTAACATACCCTCATCAGGATTGCCTGTCAATTCAATACCGGCGGCCTGTCCAGACAGACCTCAAGTCCTGATTCTCTCAATGAGAATCCCGGCTAAGGAAACATTATGGGTCGGCTTTTTAAATCAGGAAAGAACTCTTTAGAACAAAGAGTTGTTGAGATTGAACAAGAGGGCGTGGTCTTTCCCACCTCACAGCGCGATCCGTTTTCAGCAAACCATGCAGTGGGTCGGGAAAGGTGTTCACTAGCAGAATCAGGTTGGGTGAAACGGTACCCGATGAAGTCAAAAAGAGCTTCTTTTGATCACAGTTTGTACCTGATATCTGACAATTGCAGAGGGGGCAGGTGTCCGCACCCGAATCAGATGATTCAGGTTGTGGGTCAGATGTCCGGGAATGACAGGGGTTCTTTGGCACACTCCCGTGACAGGGCATTTTCTCTGAAGAAGACTGAATGGTATTCCCTTGACAATCATCTCCTGCCAGACAGGCACAAAATACCGGATTGGTCTGAAATACAAATAAGAGTCCAACCAGGACCAATACCAGACGATACCACCTTTTCCTATCCTGCCTTCGTATAAATCTGTTCATATTTTAAAAGATAACAGAATGGGTATTTTAAGTCAAGTTTTCAAGAGACAGACCTTTACCTTTATGGTATATTCCTAACTAGGTTATTTGTTAACAGAAAGGCGAGGAGACCCATAACTATGTGGAACTATTCAGAAAAACTCATGGACCACTTTCTCCATCCCCGGAACGCCGGGGAGGTGGAAAATCCGGATGCCGTGGGAGAGGTGGGAAATATCACCTGTGGCGACGCCCTCAAGCTGACACTCAAGATCGACGAAGACGAACGGATCACGGACGCAAAATTCCAGACCTTTGGATGCGGAAGCGCCATCGCCTCGTCATCGGTCCTGACCGAGATGATCAAGGGCAAAACCCTGGACGAGGCCTCGGGCATCAGCAACAAAGATATCGCTGACACCCTGGAAGGCCTTCCCCCGGAGAAGATGCACTGTTCTGTCATGGGCATGGAGGCCCTGGAAGCGGCCATCCGGAATTACCGGGGTGTGGAAGTCCCTGAAGAGGTCATGGAAGGGGAGATTGTCTGCACCTGTTTCGGTGTCACCGATCAGAAGATCGAGCGGGTAATCAGGGAAAACAACCTTTTTACCGTGGATGACGTCACCCACTTTTGCAAGGCCGGGGGCGGATGCGGCGAGTGCAAACCGGAGATCGCAAAAATTCTGGAAGGTGTCCTCGCAGAGAGCGGACAGGCCATACATGCCCATGAGGGACCCGAAAGGCCCCGCCGGCTCACCAACATAGAAAAGATGAGGCTCGTTATGGAGACCATTGAAAGGGAGATCCGGCCCGCGCTCAATGCCGACGGCGGAGATATTGAACTGGTCGATATTGATGGAGACAAGGTGCTGGTGGCTCTGCGAGGAACCTGTTCCGAATGCGTGGCAGCAAATTTTACCCTGAAGTCCGTGGTGGAAACAAAACTCAGGGAGTTCATCTCAGACAAATTGACCGTGGAAGAGGTGACGGCATGAAAACAGTCTACGTTGATAACAACGCCACCACCCGGGTGGATCCCGAGGTTCTCGATGAGATGCTCCCCTATCTGTCCGAGTATTACGGCAACCCTTCGAGCATGCACCACTTCGGCGGACAGGTCATGGAGAAGATCGATCAGGCCAGGGAGAGGGTGGCCCGTCTCATCGGCGCCCACCCCGCGGAGATCCTCTTTACCAGCTGCGGTACTGAAAGCGACAGCACAGCCATCCTCGGGACATTACAATCCTATCCTGAAAAACATCATATTGTCACCACTCGCGTAGAACACCCTGCGATTCTCACCCTCTGCAATCATCTCATGAAGCAGGGCTACAGCATTACCGAACTCCCTGTGAACCGGGAGGGACTGCTGGACCTGGAACAACTCCGTGAATCCATAACCCCCTACACAGCGGTCGTGTCGGTGATGTGGGCCAACAACGAAACCGGGGTGATCTTCCCGGTTGAAGAGATCGCGGAGATCGTCCAGGAAAAAGGATCGGTTTTTCATTGTGACGCGGTGCAGGCCGTGGGCAAGATTCCTGTGAATATGAAGGAGAACAAAATCGACCTCCTCTCCATCTCCGGGCACAAGCTTCATTCACCCAAAGGGGTCGGTGCCCTCTACATCCGTAAGGGAACACGGTTCAGGCCCTTCCTGGTGGGAGGACATCAGGAGCATGGGCGGAGAGGCGGGACCGAGAACGTGGCCTCTATCATCGGTCTGGGCAAGGCCTGTGAACTGGCTGAGAACTCTTTGATCGAGGAGAATACACGGGTCAAGGCCCTGCGAGACAGGCTGGAGAAGGGCCTTCTCGAAAAGATCCCCAAAACCCTCCTGAACGGCCACCCGGAACACCGTCTCCCCAATACCACGAGTTTAAGTTTTGAGTATATCGAAGGTGAGGCCATCCTGCTCCTCATGAGCAGAGAGGGGATTGCGGCCTCATCAGGTTCAGCCTGCACGTCGGGCTCTCTGGAACCCTCCCACGTGCTGCGTGCCATGGGAGTTCCCTTCACCGGAGCCCACGGTTCCATCCGTTTCTCACTCAGCCGATTTAATACCGACGAGGATATCGACACCATCCTGGAGAAAATTCCCCCCATCATCCATCAGCTTCGCGAACTCTCTCCCTTCTGGCAGCGGCTCAGTCGTTCGGCCCAATTGAAATAAAGTGCAGAAAACATGGAGACTTCCCTATCTTTTAAATAAAAACAGGGAAGTCTCCCTGATTTTCGAGAGAGGAGAAAATGCCTGAAAAAAGAGTGGTCCTGGTCACAGCGAGTACCCGGGGGATCGGAAAGATGATAGCCAGACGGCTTGCAGAAGAGGGTGACGCACTGGCACTGAACTATCTCTCTAATATCAAAGATGCAAACAAAGCCCTTGATGAAATACGGAACGTCTCTCCTGATGCAAAAATTTATCGGGCTGATGTTTCGGTTACGGACGAAGCACAGGGCCTCATCCAGAGTGTCGTGAACGACTTCGGAAGACTCGATATCCTGGTAAACAATGCCGGCCCCATGCTGATCAAGCCTCTTGAAGAGACCACCCCGGAAGAGTGGGACTGGATGATACGATCCAATCTCAGCAGTGCCTTTTACTGCAGCAAATTTGCTTTAGGAATTATGCGGGAACAGAAAAGTGGACAGATCGTCAATATCGGGTGCCTCCATGGAGAGATCGCACCGGGGGGCCTTCCCAATTCCCCTGCCTACGGCATCGCCAAGTCCGGTGTGCTCATGCTCACCCGGATGCTGTCCCGATCTGAAGCCCGATACAACATACGGGTCAATGCCATCAACCCCGGCCTCATCGAGACCGACGACCATGCCGACCATCCTGAATCAGAACGGGAAAAGTGGAGGAAGAGGGTCCCCCTCAAAAAGTTCGGGACACCCGAAGACATTGCAGAGGCCGTGGCTTTTCTCATCTCGGACAGGGCCTCCTATATCACCGGAGCCGTGTTCCCTGTCCATGGCGGGCTCTGGATTCCAGAGTCATGATCAATGATCAGGAAGGCACTTCTCAGTAAACATCCACGCCCAGAGGACGTGGCTTTGCATCACCCCTGAAAGGGGCTTGGACAGACTCTCGCAGAAAATACGAAATCCGAATATCGAAATCCTAAACAAATCCTAAACTCAAAATTCAAATGTTCAAAAGCCGTAAATATCGTTATGTTGAACCCGGATCGTGCATCAGAGATACTATTTCGCAAGATCCAATCTCACACATAATGATACAATATGTGGGTAAAAAAGTTTTGAATTTTGAATTTCGGTCATTCGAATTTGCCCTTCGAATTGGCTCAGGGCGGTGAGTCCTTCGACTCTGCTCAGGACCGTGAGACTGTCGAACGGCTTGCCGAACCGTTTCGGATTTAGGACTTCGAATTTCGAATTTCTCTCACGAAATAACACGGCACAGACGTTCAATTCTGACCCGGCCCAGCCCCGTTAGAAGTTCTGTATAATGGTCTATTGTTTTTTCAGTGTGATCTTCTACTTTCATTTGCAAAACATCTAACGGGGCCAGAGGACCGGGTTTTCAGATATCAATAATCAGGAAGTATCCCTGATTTTCCTTTTGAACTTCCTCTTTTTGTTCTCATACATTAAGGCATCGGCCTCTGTCATGAGTTCGTCAACGGACCGGGGATGTTGGGGATCGTAGTTCACAATCCCCATGCTGATGGAGAGATGATAGCTGCGTCTCCCTTCTTTATTTTGTTTTTCGACATTTTCATGCACATGCCGGGTAATGACGTCCATCATATCGGTTTCAGCGAGTTCAGTGATCAGCACTGCGAATTCATCTCCTCCTATTCGGGCAATGATATCGGACTCGCGAAAGGACTCCTTGAGAATTCTTGCCGTATCGATCAAGGCCAGATCGCCTGCACTGTGCCCCCAGTCGTCATTGATCTGCTTCAGCCCGTCCAGATCAATAAAAAGAAGGGCCATGGCTTTCCTGCTGCGATCGGCCAATTTCCACTGCTTGTGCGCCAGGGTAAAGAAGCCGCGCCGGTTCAGCACACCTGTCAGCATATCCGTGATGGATGTAGAACGCAGTCTCTCTTCCATGATCTTCCGATCGGAAACATCCCTGAAGATTCCCATCACACATGCTTTGCCGCCCAATGTGACGGGTGAAGCATCGATGTCCGCGTAAAAAATGCTCCCGTCTTTTCTTTTCACAGGAATATCCTCAATCCGGGTCATCTCCCCCGTGGTTACTTTCTCAAATAACTCGAGAATATTCGACAGGTCTTCCCGTGGATGGATATGGATCAAACCAAGACCACTCATCTCTTCCCGGCTGTACCCCAGCATACGGCACATAATTGGATTGCAGGTTTGCGTTCTCATGTCTTTTGCGCCGACGATATAGATCCCGTCCGCAGCATAATCAAATATACGTCGAAACGCATGCTCCGATTCCCGAAGCGCCTCCTCGGCCATCTTCCGTCTTATTCCCAATGCTATTTTGTTTGCCACCGAGGACAGTGCCTTCATCGTGATATTTGTCAATTTCCTGCGTGAGAAAAGACCCATCACGCCGACCAGCTCGTCCTCAATGACAAGGGGATAACCGGCAAAGGCGACCATCCCCTCCCGCCTTGCCCAATCCTGATCCTGGATCTGAGGATCGCCGATCACTTGATTGGTCAGATGAGGCCGTCTCTGCTCTCCGATTAAACCAATCTTATACTTGTACTGTCCCAGGGGTATCCGGCTATAACTCCCATCAATACGGGTATAAAGTCCGGCACTCCCCTGAAGTTCCAGTGTTTTCCCTTCCTTATTCAATACCCATATACGGGCAAATGTGGCATGAAGATGCGTGACCAGCAGTTCACAGCATCGCTGCAGCATATCCCTCAGGGTTTCTCCTTCGGCCAGGGCTGCACTGATCTCCGCACCCATTTCGCCGAGCATAGCACGCTCTGCCAGCATCTCCCTGACTTTTCGGCGCTCGGAGATATTTCTGCACAAGGACATGATCCTCCCACCTGTCTCAGTCACCAGCACCGATGAGTTAATCAGCACAGGAGTGACCTGCCCCTTCCTGTTCACAAAATCAATCTCCAGATTCCTCATATAGCCGCACTTCTCGCACTGCATAATTGCATCGGCCAATTTCCCGTGATCATGCTCTGCAATCCATTCCAGGACACTGTGGCCGAGAATATCCTTCAAAACGAGACGGTCAGTCAATTTGATATATTCACAATTTGCATCAACAACTCTCCCCTCCGGATCAAGAATCACAAAACCTGTATTCGTCGTCTCCACCAGGGTTCTGTATTTCTCTTCAGACTCTTTCATCCCCTCCCGGGCTTCAGTGAGATCATCGTAAATCTTCTTCAGTCTCAGCTTGGCCTTCACCCTTGAAACCAGTTCATCCTTTTCAACAGGCTGTGTGAAATAGTCGTCGCCTCCTGCTTCCAGTGCCTTTACCCTGTCAGCCGTATCATGGGGCATGTCAGAGGTGAATATGATCGGGACATACATGACATCCTTTCGCCTTCGGATCTCTGAAGCCACTTCAAAGCCGTCCATGACCGGTAACTCCACATCGGCGATGACCAGGTCAAAACGTTCCTTCCTGAACTGCTCCACCGCCTCTCTGCCGTTTCTGGCCGTCACCACATCAAAGCCTGCAGAGGACAGGACCCCGGAAAGTTCGAATCTGCCTGACTGATTATTGTTTGCAAGAAGAATCCTGGACATGATGACACCATTTATCCTGAGTCGCGGCCTTGAACCGTTAGTGGACGAGAAAACCGGTTCCGCCAACCACAAAATGGTAAAATATCAAATCAACCCAGTATTGCAGTCGTGGCATTTGGAAGAATCTCCGTGAAGTCAAGAAAGCAAAGACCCCTCCATGTTAACGAACGGCTAAATTCCAAAATTTTTTTTATTCATTTAAGAGTATACCTCTAAAACTCAATTCTGGCAAGACGCAGAGTCCAAAATTATCATGTATTCCATATAGTTACCCTGTTCACGGTGGACTCCACTTAGCCTGCTCATCAAAGCCGCATATGAACACTCTATCAGGATATGCTCCTCACTTCCTCATCCATATAGTGCATATCCCTATATCGATGGGTGTGAGTTGCAGCCTATGGTGAGTGATGATATAAAGAGGAAGGAGGATACATGAAAAATCTCTGTACCCGCTGCACCATCTGTTGTTATTACAAGACGCTCAAGGATGACGGGACCGTGGCTTATTCGGACAGGCCCTGTGAGTACCTGGATGTTGATACGGGGCTCTGCATCGTCTATGAATTCCGGACGGAAGCCAAAAAGGACTGCGTCAGGATTTCAAAGAAGGTGGTTGAACTGGGTGCCCTTCCAGTGGGGTGCCCTTACGTGTCCGGACAACAAGACTATACAGGGCCGAGACTGACAAAAAAATTGGCAAAGATCGCCCGGGAGATCCTTGGGCATGAAGAAAAACCGGACATAGATAACGCGAACAGGGAAAAGCTATGACCCTGTACTACAAGAGAGTGAGACCAAAGATCCACGAGACGGTCTTTGTGGCTGAAAGCGCTGAAGTCATCGGCGATGTCACCATCGGGAAAGATTCCAGTATCTGGTTCCATGCCGTGGTGCGCGGCGACGTGAACCGCATCCGGATCGGCGAGCGGACCAACATCCAGGACGGATGCATCCTCCATGTGACCCGGGAGACCCACCCCCTGATCCTGAAGCACGGGATAACCGTGGGACATGGGGTCACCCTTCACGGATGCACCATTGAGTCGAACACTCTCATTGGGATCGGATGTATTCTGCTGGATGGATCTGAGGTGGCTGAGGATACGATTATCGGAGCGGGCTCCCTGGTGACCGAAGGCACCAGAATTCCCTCGGGGGTCCTGGCATTTGGGAGGCCGGCAAAGCCGTACCGTGATCTCACCGACCAGGAGATCAAGAGAATCCGTCAGTCCGCCGTGCATTATATGCAGGAGAAAGAGATCTATAGAGAGGGCAGGGAACCGGAGTCGGAGCTGCAGGAGTGAGATGCGAAGCTCTAGCCCGGATATTGCATGATTGATCGTCATGAGAGGTCGAAGAAGCGCCACAGGCAAGGCGCAGAAAATTTTCTGGCTGAAGACATATTGAAATATTTCGAAGTTAGGTAATTTTCTGTAACGCCGCATGTGGCAGCTTATCCGGCCTCGTAATAGATTCACTCATGCAATGTCCGGGCTAGCCCTAATCCCTCTATTCTGCACTCACTATTCAGTCTTCTGCCTCCCTGTTAGAGACCAGGTGTCTAACTGGACGTCCGAGTAAAGACTTTACAAACCCCCATCCTCCTGTTATCCTTATCAAATTCGAACGAAAGGGGAAGGGGATGTACAGGGTCAGGGTCTATTACAAGGATACCGATGCAGGGGGTGTGGTCTATTATGCCAATTATCTCCGTTTCTTTGAAGCGGCTCGTACGGAGTTTCTGCTTGAGAGGGGGATCGACCTGAAAAAGTGGGTCGTCAAGGGGATTCATTTCGTGGTCACCCGGGCAGAAGTCGACTATCTGACTCCGGCCAGGTACGGGGATATGCTGATGATGGAGACACAATGCACATCGGTCTCTGGCGTTCGGTTCGAACTTGTCAATAGAGCCATCCGGGAACAGGATCGAAAGGTCATTGCCACCGGGAAAACCCGCCTCGCCAGTCTGAATGATAAAGGAAAACCCTTCCGTCTCCCCAAAGAGATCCATGACGTCCTGAACTCATCGGTCAAAGAAAACGGGTCATAAGGGATGATCACGCTTTCAGAAAATGCAAGGATGATCCTGAGGCACCGCTATTTGCAGCGGGACGCCAGAGGAAAGGTTTGTGAAACACCTGAAGAGATGTTTGTACGGGTGGCCCGTCACGTGTCCAGCGCAGAAAGGATGTATCGAAAAGGGCAAAATCCGGAAGCGGTTGAACAGCGATTTTTTGAAACCCTGACCGATCTCGACTTTCTTCCCAACTCGCCTACCCTGATGAATGCCGGAACACGGCTCGGCCAACTGGCCGCCTGTTTTGTACTCCCCGTGCCGGATTCCATCCGGGGGATCTTCCGTGCCGTCGCGGAAATGGCCGTGATCCACCAGTCCGGGGGGGGGACGGGCTTCTCTTTTTCCAGCCTCCGGCCCGAGGGGGATGTGGTGAAATCAACAGGGGGTGTGGCCTCGGGGCCCATCTCCTTTATGCGCGTTTTTGACCAGGCCACGGATGTGGTCAAACAGGGAGGCCGCCGAAGAGGGGCGAATATGGGCATCCTTCGTGTAGACCACCCGGATATTCTTGCCTTTATACAGGCCAAGGAGAACCTGAACGAATTTACCAACTTCAATATCTCTGTGGCAGTTACGGACCGCTTCATGAAAGCGGTGAAAAAAGGCGGCGAGGTGCCTCTGGTCAACCCGAGGACCGGCGAAATAGTCTCTCGGGAAGATGCCGTGAAGATATATCATCTGCTCACCCATATGGCCTGGAAGACCGGTGATCCCGGTCTTCTCTATATTGATGAAGTGAACAGGAAAAACCCCACACCGGTCCTGGGGGATATGGAGGGGACCAACCCCTGCGGCGAGCTCCCTCTCTACCCCTATGAAAGCTGCAATCTGGGATCCATTAACCTCTCCCATATGGTCCGCAGAGGACGGGTCGACTATCAAAAGCTGAGAGGCACCATTGAGACAGGTGTTCGATTTCTGGATAATATTATTGATCTCAGCCGATTTCCCTTTCCCAGGATCAAGAAGATAACTCTGGCAAACCGGAAGATCGGCCTCGGGATCATGGGGTGGGCGGAAATGCTGATCAAACTTGGAATCCCTTATGATTCGGATAAAGCCCTTCGCCTTGCTGCACGGCTCATGCGGTTTGTGACGGATGAAGCCAGGAAGGTCTCAATCCGGCTGGCACAGGAACGGGGGGCCTTCCCGAATTTTTCTACGAGTCGATACAAAAAGAAAGGGCTCCCTCCCCTTCGCAACGCCACCGTCTCTACCGTGGCCCCTACTGGAACCATCAGCATTATTGCCGGAACCACCAGCGGTATTGAACCGCTCTTTGCCGTCTCCTTTATCCGGCGGGTCCTGGAAGGGAATGAACTGGTCGAATTCAATCCCCTCTTCGAAGAGATGGCCGGAAGCTTCCTGACCCGGGAACTGAGGGATGAGATCACCGGCAGGGGGAGTATCCGGAAGATCCGATCGATCCCGAAATCCATGCGTGGACTCTTCAAGACTGCCCTGGATATCTCTCCCGAATACCATCTTAAAATGCAGGCGGCCTTTCAGCGTTATACGGATAATGCCGTATCCAAGACCGTCAATCTCCCTGAAAAGGCGACACAGGAAGATGTGAGAAAGATCTATCTCATGGCACACACCCTGAAATGCAAGGGGATTACGGTCTACCGCTACGGGAGCAAAGGGACGCAGGTCTTGAACCTCATGGAAGAGCGGCCCGGGAAGAAGATCTCCGTGGACCAGGAATTTGACGGGAGTTGCAGGGTCTGCGGGATGTGAGAAAATCTCTCACCCCAGTGGCGCTGAGCACGCAAAAAAAAACATACTCGATTATAAAACAAGGCTCAAACCTTTGACAGCAGATAACGCAGAGAAAAGCATCGTCCAATCGTGCCTGACAATTTTGCTGTTTATAAGGCTTTACAAACTTTCGCTTGATAGATCCAGGGTGCTTCTGATAAGATTGAGACGTTTATTGATTGCTTATATGGAGCTGAAAAATGAAGAAAAACATTCTAAGTGTATTTGAAAACAAGAACTTTAATGCCGATGAGGCCAAGAAGATCGCCATTGCATTGGAACGCCAGGGTTACCGCTTTTACAGCGGAATGAAGGATAGGGTGAAAGGAGAGCGGATCCGGCCGGTCTTTGAGCAGATGGCCCATGAAGAACAGAAGCATGTCTCCGATATCGAATCTTTGCTGAGTGATCCCCAGTCCGCATGGTATCTGGATCCGGATACTGAATCGATCGTCCAGCGCTACTTTGAAGAATATATGGAGGGAGGGATCTTTCCCACCGGCCCGGATGCAGAAGAAGCGGTGCTGTCTCTCAAGGATGAGGTGCGTGCTGTTGAGCTGGCCCTGAATTTTGAAAAAGATGCCGTGGCCTTCTATACGGAAATGGTCAGGATGGCGGCTGACCCGGAGACAAGAAAGGCCTTTGACGAATTGGTGGAATTCGAAAAGGGCCATGTCTTTAAACTGGAGAACCTGTTGAAGGCCCTGCAGCCTTAACCTCAGTCTCCTCCCTGCAAAGACATTAATGATGGCTGAATTTTTTGAAATCGTGGATGAACAGGATCGGGTGATCGGCAGGGCGCCCCGTTCAGAGTGTCACGGGGACCCATCACTGATACACCGGGTGGCCCATGTCCTGGTGGTTGACAAACAGAACCGGCTCCTGCTTCAAAAACGGTCGCCCCATAAGGATATTCAACCCGGGAAGTGGGACACCTCCGTTGGGGGCCACCTGAATGTCGGAGAAGACTACGAGGCCGCCGCATACCGGGAGATGAAAGAGGAGTTAGGCATTGACGGAGTGAACCTGACCTTTCTATACGCCTACCCCTTGCGGAATGAGATCGAATCCGAGAATGTCCGGACCTATATCTGTCTCTACGACGGCAGAATCGACTTTGATGCCGAAGAGATCACCGAAGTCCGGTCCTGGAGCATGGACGAGATTGATGAGAACCTTGGGAACGGACTCTTCACACCGAACTTTGAGGAAGAATATATTTACTACAATAAGTATATGAGGAACCATAGGTGATTGCCCATGATTTAGGAATAGCTCTTATCTCTTAATGTGGATTAAATCCTAAATAATAAATCCTAAACTCTAAACAATATCTAATGACAGAAACTCAAAATTCAAAACAGTATGACCTTGAGGATAGAACGCTGAATTATGCAAGGAGAACAATCGAACTTGCAAATCAATTACCGAAGACGCTAACCAACAATGAAATCATAAAACAATTGGTGAGATCAGCAGGTTCTGTCGGAGCCAACTATATTGAAGCCAATGAGTCATTAAGTAAGAAAGATTTTATAATGAGAGTAAAAATTTGCCGCAAAGAGGCAAAAGAAAGTCGGTATTGGTTAAAGCTTGTCAGTTGTAATGGCAAAGAATCTGAGAAACAGAATCGATATCTTATTGGGGAAGCAACGGAGTTGATGAAGATCTTTGGGGCTATTTTGGAAAAAACCAAATAAAGTTAATTCCAAAGGTCAGGACCTGTTTTAAACATTGGAAATTTGTATTTAGGATTTATTTAGGATTTCGATATTAGGATTTAGAATTTAATATACGGGAGAGGATTCGGTGCTGGTGTCCGGCCCGGACTTCAAATCCGGTGGGGCGGCTTAACACCCTGCTTGGTGGGTTCGATTCCCGCCCTCTCCCGCCATTTTGAAACAGCCGTCAGCGTTCCGCTCTGACTGTCAGATTATCATCATCGTGTTTATCCGCCTCACTGGTCCTGCTCGGCTCAGTATTGGTTGGCATAATTGGGTTAAGGCGGAAATGGAGGAAGTAGAGCATTGACATCAAGGCCTGGATTTGATATAAGAAAGAAACATAACGATACGAAATAAGTTGTCTGCTCTATGTAGGAAGGACCCTGCCCTGCCTGTTGAGGCGGGGTTTTTTATTCGCCTTTTACACATCTCAAGCGGCATTTCTAAACGGCTTTTTCGTAGTTTTGCACGGTAGAAGGGGAACTCTTGATCCAAAAGCATCTTTCAAACATCGAAGCTATCATCAGTGAGATCTCATGTGTAAAGGACGTTCGATGCTTTAAATCGGGATTCAAAAGTCTCTGCAAGGCAAAAGAGATTGGGTCTGACTCTTATCTTGAGTGCCTGGAAGAGAAACCAGAACTGTGCAACTTTTCGTCGTCGGTCAAGGGTATGTCTTATTGCCAATGCCCTCTTCGCATCTATATCTTGAAAAATATGCAGATATAGGCCCTTGCATCTTTCAGAATCCAGTAAGGACCAAGCCCTGCCTTTTTAGGCAGGGCTTTTTTATGTTGAATCTTGACAAAGCCTGATTTAGTGCTATTAATTTAAGTATTACTTTTGCATCCCGCTGCACGGAGATGAGATTCAGTTTCCCCCGTTAATTCTGTCAGGGGCATGATTAAGGGTATTCAACAATGATCGTGAACATGAAACCGCGTTGTTTTACCATGATAAAATCGCCTCACGGAGCATTCATTTTGCCGGAAGAGGACAGGGAGCGAGTATTATTGTGTCTGAGAGAGATCCGGGATTTAAGAAACGGCGGAGAGGACATGAATCTTTTTTTAGCACTATTACGGACTCAAGGCAGTGACGAACAAGCTGGGCTTTTTGAGTATCTTGATAGTCTTTCCAACAAGGAGATTGAACAAGGGATAAGAGACCTTGAGCTGCGATTGAAACGGACAGACAAGGCGGCATGAGTTGGTCCGCACCTAAGGCCCCCGCTCTTAAGATCGGGGGCTTTTCTTCTGAAGATCCATTCCAGGATCCAGGTGCTAGCCCGGATGTTTGCCTGCAGCCTCCCCTGAAGACTTGCCGATTCCTGAAGGCCTGGAGCCCCCATTCTTTTTTCTCACACCCCCTTTCGCTTTTTTCTTGACATCACAAAATATTGTAGTATATTGGACTCACTTACACAACATGATGCGTTTAATGTGAAAATCATGTGAAGATCTTGTGGGCATTTTGGGTCAAAATTGTGAAATGGCTGTGCATACAGGGTCAATGATTAACGCCCAAAAATAAGGCATCAAGCCTTTATTCAATACTAACCGATAGTTTCTCTTGGAGCATGTTCTCCATGTCTTCCAATCAGAGAATAGGGTTAGAAAAAGAGAACCAGAACAGCAATCTCTCCAGTCCAGCTGAAGGTATCGAAAAACTTAAAAAATGGGATCTTCACTCTTCTACAAGAATAAATGACAGTTCTTACTATATTAATTAAAGAATAATCTCATCTTTTTGGTGAGTGGCAACAAAAGGAGGACAGTAATGGTGGCAAAACGAACGACGGCTGCGTACGATCAGACTCAGGATAACAGTTCTCTTGAATCCGCCATATCCTGGGACCGGGACTCTTTCAGGAATGCTCTTCTCAAAGAGAACCTTGGAAATGTGGAGATCGTAGATATTATCAGCCGGGATATTGAAAAGGAATTTGCCAACCACAATGAGACTCCCCTCACCTATCCTGTGATGCAGAAACTGATCGAGGGCAAACTCATGCGATACGGGATCAAGCATATCCCGCCCCTGGTCTTTCCAGTGACGACCCCGATCAAAAGCGAGAAACTTACCCTCTCACCCAACGCCATGACCGTCCTGGAACGGCGGTACCTTGAAAAAGACGATAGAGGGAAGCCCATCGAGGAGCCGAGGGACATGTTCCTGCGCGTGGCCAAGAACATCGCTGAGGCCGAAGGAAAATACGATAAGAAAGCCAACGTCCCCGAAAAAGCCAGGACCTTCTACCGCCTGATGACCGAAATGGAGTTCCTTCCCAACTCCCCGACCCTCATGAATGCCGGCCGTGAACTCCAGCAGCTCTCGGCATGCTTTGTGCTTCCCGTGGAAGATTCCATGGAGGGGATCTTTGATTCCCTGAAGCATGCGGCCCTGATTCACAAGTCCGGGGGCGGCACGGGCTTCGCCTTTTCAAAGATTCGAAGTAAGAATTCAACCGTGGGTTCCACCGGCGGTGTGGCGTCGGGCCCCATCTCGTTCATGCGGATTTTCAATACGGCCACGGAGCAGGTCAAACAGGGGGGGACCCGGCGCGGGGCCAACATGGGGATCCTCCGTGTGGACCACCCGGACATCGAAGAGTTCATTTACGCCAAAGAGAAAGACGGCTGTCTCAACAACTTCAACCTCTCCGTAGGGATCACCGAAGCATTTATGCAGGCTGTCAAGGAGGACAGAGACTATAACCTGGTCGATCCCTACACACGAGAGGTCACAGGGACCTTGAGTGCCAGGAAGATCTTTGATGACATCGTGGACCTGGCCTGGAAGCGGGGGGACCCGGGGATCATCTTTCTGGACCGGCTGAACCGGGACAATCCCACCCCCAAACTCGGGGAGATCGAGTCCACCAATCCATGTGTCACTGCCGACACGTTCGTCTTCACCTCAGAAGGCCCGCGGCAGGTCATGGAGCTGATCGGTCTTCCATCGGATCTTGTGATCAACGGCCGGATCTATCCCACAACTGAGAAGGGATTCTTTGCCACAGGGGAAAAGGACGTCTTCCGGCTCATGACCAAAGAGGGGGTCAGCCTCCGCCTGACCGGGGACCATCCCGTGCTCAAAGAGACGTCCCTGACTCGATGGAACAGTGAAGTAGAATGGGTCCCGGCCTCAGAACTGGCCCCGGGTGACCGGATTGTTCTCCACAATCACCGGGATTATGTGGGCTGGCCCGGGCCTTATACCCAGGGCGAAGGATATCTTCTGGGACTCCTGGCCGGTGATGAGACCCTGAAAAAGGAGAAGGCCGTGATCTCCGCATGGGCACAAGTGGCCGCTGCCAATGATGGGGCCGAAGGCATCCGATGCGGTGTTCAGGGCATCATGGATGCGGCACTGGCCTATGCCCGACCCATGCCGCACCGAAACGATTTCCGGGGATGGGAGAAAAATGAGGGACAGGGTGAATACCGCCTGAACCTGGGCCATATCAAAGACCTGGCATCAGATCTGAGAATGAAGCCGGGGAATACACATATTACCCCGCAGATGGAAAAAGCCTCTTCCGATTTCGTCCGCGGGCTACTGGGCGGGATCTTCGATGTCCACGGCTCCATCCAGGGTACATACGAGGAAGGGGTCACCGTGACCCTGGTCCAGAGCCGCATTCATGACCTTGAGGCCATCCAGCGGATGCTGCTGCGTTGCGGAATTGTGAGCGTGATCGACACAAACCAGAGCGAGCTTGTGATCAGGCGGGACAATGCGGGGAGATTTGCCCGACTTATCGGCTTCAGGGATACTGAAAAGAAACGGAAGCTGCAGAGTCTGCTCAATACCTATAAACTGAATCACAACAGAGAGAGGTTTGCGGCCACCTTTACAGGGCTGGTCCCCGATGGCAAGGAGACGGTTTTTGATGTGCAGGTCCCGGGTGTCAACGCCTTTGACGCAAACGGCCTGGTGGTCCATAACTGCGGAGAACAGCCGCTGCTCCCTTACGAGGCCTGCAACCTGGGCTCCATCAACCTGGCCAAGATGGTTAAGGTCTCTGACGGCTATCCGGAAATGGACTATGATCGGCTCCGGCGTGTGGTGCATACGTCCGTCAACTTTCTGGACGATGTCATCGACATGTCCAGATTCCCCATCCGGAAGATCACGGATATGGTCAAAGGGAACCGGAAGATCGGGCTGGGAGTCATGGGCTGGGCCGACCTCCTGATCTCTCTCAGAATTCCTTATAATTCCGAGGCCGCCATCCAGCTGGCCGAGGAGGTCATGTCCTTTGTTCAGCAGGAGGGCCGGAACGCATCGGCCGAACTGGGAAAGACTCGGGGCGTGTTCCAGAATTTCAAGAGGAGCGTCTATGACAAAAAAGGGATGCCCAAAGTCCGAAACGCCACCACCACGACCATCGCACCCACGGGGACCCTCTCCATCATTGCCAACTGCTCCTCGGGGATCGAGCCGCTCTTTGCCCTCTCCTACTACCGGAATGTCATGGACAACGACAAGCTCATCGAAATCAACGAGACCTTTAAGAAGGAGGCCATGCGCAGGGGTTTCTATTCTGACGAACTCATGGAGAAGATCGCATCAAAAGGGAGTATCCAGGAGTTAACCGAAATCCCCCAGGATGTGCGGGAGACCTTTGTGACCGCCCACGATGTGACCCCCGAATGGCATATCCGGATGCAGGCCGCCTTCCAGAAGTATACGGACAATGCCGTGAGCAAGACCGTGAACTTCCCCCATCACGCCACGGTGCAGGATGTGGAAGAGGTCTACATGCGGGCCTTTGAGAGCGGATGCAAAGGGGTGACCATCTACCGCGACGGCAGCAAAGACCAGCAGGTGCTGAATATCAACAATGGGGAGAAGAAAAAGGAGAACGGGAACGGGAGCAAGGCCCAGGCAAGTCCGGCCCAACCTGAGCCCATGGCCGTGCCGGCTCTGGAACATACGGCCAATCGCCTTTCCCGACCTGATATCCTGGAAGGAGTGACGGTAAAGATGAAGCTCCTTCACGGAACTCTCTACATCACGGTCAATGAGCTGGACGGGAAACCCGTGGAGGTCTTTGCCACCATCGGAAAGTCCGGGCAATCCACCATGGCCAAGACCGAGGCCATCGGCCGGCTCGTCTCCCTCTCGCTCAGACACGGAGTCCCCGTAGAAAATATCGTAGAACAGCTCAAGGGAATCGGGGGCGAATTCCCCATCTTCCAGAAGGACGGCCTGGTCCGCTCCATTCCCGATGCCATCGCCCGGATCCTGGAGCGGCGCTATATGAAGACCAACGGCAAAAACGGGAAGAACGCCGTCCGTGCGGAAATGGACCCTCTCGTTACCATGAACAATATCTGTCCGGACTGCAGTGCGTCAGGAACCCTGGAAAGATCCGAAGGCTGTGTCAAATGCATTTCCTGCGGCTATTCCAAATGTTCGTAACCTGAGATCAGGTGACGTGTTGGCTCTCAGAGTATCGGGGGATCTTCGAAGAGGGAGATCCCCCAATTTGTTTTTAGGGAAGGCATTGTGATATGAAGAATATTTTCTGTGGTATTGAGATATACGGAAATCTTTCGAGCTAAATATAAGTTATGCAACAAGAAAAATGGATAAAATACTACAATTTCTGAAGGATATTTTCCTAAGCATGGAGCATTTAATAAAACTACTTGATGTTGTTGTCTGGCCGTGTGTCGTACTCATTGTTGCCTTTAT
>CAJICE010000172.1_pt1 | contig 21843 bp, 21 predicted proteins | sample 9199531 | NCBI WGS metagenome assembly CAJICE01 (sample SAMEA7708327, study PRJEB35096) | sediment metagenome | biome: marine neritic benthic zone biome [ENVO:01000025]; feature: sediment [ENVO:00002007]; material: shallow marine sediment [ENVO:03000034] sea grass bed [ENVO_01000059] ... | reverse complement strand
GATGTGTAATCGCCAGCAAGTGCCCAGCGCTCTCAACAACTTCTGCGCCCCTGGTTGGGCACGGAATAACATGATCTCTCCGGCCGTGAAGACGAAATATGGATGCCATCTCGCCGGAATACCCTGGCCATGAGGACAAATGCAAGCACATGGCCCGAATAAATTCAGGATTGCTCTCCGAAAACATTTGAGCTACCAGACTACTGTGCTTCCCCACCAACATCTGAATTAACGACACAGGCGTCACTGCGGCCAGCGGTGACAAAACTGAAAGCACACTCTGAACTTCCTGGCGACTTACAGCACTTCCGAGAAGCACTACTGCCTTTGGCCGCAAACTCTGAGCGACTTCCAGAGCAATCATCCCACCCAGGGATGAGCCACCAACAATATCCCCAGCGGAAATGTCATATTCTTCTATGACTCGCTGGGCAACCTCAGAGTATGTAGTTTCTCCTCTGTATTCGGGCCAGTCAATAAAGTTGACCTCGAATTCTACCTCGGAGCGCAACGAATTGTACATCGCTGAAGTTGCGCCCATGCCGGGGAGGATGAACCATTTTGACATTTATCTCTTTTGCACTTAACTATAATTAGAGGGCCTAATAGAAACGGGCAATATGTCATAAAACGCCATATAAACCCGAGCCCCGTTTTTTTGTTTATAACACAATATGTTTAAAATATTAAGAAAAATCACGTTTCAGGGTAAAGGACAGGATTTACATATATGGCAAGAAGTGCCACCTAAACCAATAAACCGATTATTGTAAAATAGCTTTTGTCAAAGAAGATTGTCAGGACTCTTGACACCCCGCTCACCTTTGTTCAGCACATGGGTAAAATCATGGTTGTGTTCACATCACATTGATTCAGATTCTAATTCTTTTTTATTTATGATATATTAGGACACCGCAGCTTTTATATCTTATGTTGCTATAAATGATGGTTGTGAAGGGAGTTGTGCCCAGTTAGAAGTCTCATTTAACAGTTTATTATTCAATTAGACTTCTAACGGGGTGAGGGGAAAGGCTTTCAACTTTATATCATACGTGTGACTTAAATTTCTGTCCCGGTTTCATCAATTTGAATTTTGTTGATCCCTGCTCTTCTTTGACCTGTTTATAGACATCACAGCTCATGCATGTAGATTGTTTTTCAATGAAAGATCCTTGAACTTCTTCGCCGCAGAATGTCCCTGCGATAGCCCAGCAGATTCTCCCTCCGTTCTCACCCTCATTGAGCCCATGACTCGAAACATCCGTTGCTGCCGGGCACACACCCAACTCTCTCTCCTTTGCCCCACCCCGTTCTCTTCCGCACTTCATCTGTTCCCAGCAATTCTGTTTCTCTGACATGATGCTTCCTCCTCTCAATGCATTTGACAGGTATCATATTAATGGTATGACTAGTTATTACTTATATATATATGATAACATCCAATATCCATTATGAAAATCGTTTATTTATATTTAACAATGAGCCTTTAACAACCAAAAATTACTACACATAAGTCCTTGTAATAATTAGTTTTTCACAAAACAAACAGGGCGTCATTATAAACCGCTCCCTGAGTGGGAAACATTTAATCTCCAGGTGGGTGCTATAAGTAGAGAACTAGTCCAGATATTGCAAGAGGGAATTTTTTTTATGACTTTTCCGGATAGAGTTTTTTCGCGCATTTGGGACAGAGGGCATAGCTGATGCCCGTTTCGGATGTGACCGGGAGATAAGTTTCAATGGGATCCCATGTGTCATGGTCACTACGGATCGATTTGCAGGTAGTACAGATATGAACAAATCCGCTGAGAACATGGGTGAGGGATTTCTCAAGACGTTTCTGCAGCTGCTCTCTTTCCAGAACAACCGCACCCATCTTTTTCATTGTGACATGCGAGTAAATCCCAAAAGCCAATAACAGAGCACAGACAACAAAACGCATCCACAACTCGTTCATATCAGAAGTAACCAACTCTTGCGCAAACGTGCCTTCACCAAAAACAAAGGCATGCACGGCGGATTCGAAGATCCAGAAAAAGAGCGCAAGAATAAACCCTCTCCAAATCATAACTCTTTACTCCTCGTCAAAGGCCTTCCCAACACAATCGGTGGGTATTGCCCGGAAGGACTTCAATCAGGTTGTCCGTCATAAACTTCTTTGTTGTCTCAATGACAGAAAGATCCTGTACGGGCACCCATCTGTCAGGAACGCCGCCCAGTCAAATCCCGATGACCCGTTTAATGATCTTTCTGCCCCATCAGCGTATGATCCTGCTGATCTCTTGTTCTTCGGACAGCGTTTTCACGGGTCGGCCTTATGATTCCTGCCACACACTGGACGTTTCCGTACCCCTGGGCCAGCTTTCTTTTACCCTTATAATGTTTGCTCTTGTAGAAATCGCATTTGGCACAATCCTCCAGCTTCACCGCAGTCATTCCCTGGACTTTCCCCACGCAAAGAGTACCCTTTAATTCAGCACAGATTTGCCCCTTGTCAGGATAGGCAGGACATCTCCCTAATTCTTTCTCATTTTCTCCTCCCGCCTCTCTACCGCATTTTTTGAATTCCCAGCAATTCATTTTTACTCCTCCCTGCATAATGTTAATAAAAAAGGTTCTAGACAGTTTTGTGTGTGTAAGAACAAAAGTTCATGATTGACCTAAACCTGCACGGTGCTTCACAATAAAGAAAAACCATTTTTTCGACAGGATAACAGGATTGACAGGATCTTTTAAAAAGATTGATTCTTGATATCCTGTTTATCCAGTAAATCCTGTCTAAAAGCTTTTATGTTTCTTTGTTTACCTCTCCTTGCCGTTTTAGCCAAAGACCGCACGGGTCGCCACCTCCCACATCCCCTGAAAAAACAGCCCCAGATAGACCACCGGCAGAATCAACACAAACAGCATGGTCGAGTAGAGCGGCGATATGCTGATCGCTTCCGGTGCGTTCTCCTGCGGCTTGTCCAGGTACATGACCTTGGCCACCCGCATGTAGTAAACCAGTGAAACCACGCTGTTGAGCACTCCGATCAGAGCCAGGATATAGAGCTGCTGTTCGACAACGGCCTTGAACAGAAAAAACTTCCCGATAAATCCGACTGTGGGGGGAAGCCCAATGAGTGAAACCAGAAAGACCACCATTGCCGCGCCCGCCAGGGGTACCTTTGGGCCCATACCGCTGAAATCCTTGAGCTCGGAACTTCCCAGTACATTCTCCAGTGCCAGCACGACAATAAAGGCCCCCATGTTCATGATCATGTAGGCCACAAAGTAGAAAAGGATCGCGCTCCTTCCGGCGGCACTCATAACGCTGAGCCCCATGAGCAGGTACCCGGCATGGGCGATACTGGAATAGGCCAGCATCCGTTTCACATTTTCCTGCCTGAGGGCTGTGTAGTTCCCGATAGTCATGGTCAGCACCGCAAGGGCCATCATATGATGATGCCAGTCCACATCCTCATGGGCCCCGGAGATCATCAGGAAAAAACGGATCAGTACGGCAAACCCCGCGGCCTTGGGCCCCACGGAAAAGAAGGCTGTCGCCACTGTGGGCGCCCCTTCATAGACATCGGGGGACCACATGTGAAAAGGCACCGCGGCGATCTTGTAGAACAATCCGGCGTAGATGAGCAGAAGAATAACGGTCACAGGGACCACGGCATAGGAGGACTCCTGCACTGCAGCACGGATCTCCATGAGTTCCAGTGAACCCGTGAGGCCGTAAAGCAGGGACATGCCGTAAATCATGACGCCCGTGGTAAAGGCGCCGTATATCACATACTTAATCCCCGACTCACTGGACCGGGGATCGTCTTTGAGGTAGCCCGCAAGCACATAGGAGAGAATGCTGATCATCTCAAAGGAGAGGAAGATCATGAGCAGATGGGTGCTGGAGGCCAGAAAGAACATGCCGAGACAGATGAAGACCGTAATGGTGTAAAACTCCCCCTGGTTCTGCTTTTCGATCTCTTTGGAATGCATGGCCATGAGGAGCGACAGGATCGTGGTCAATCCGAAGATCCATTTGAAGAAGATGGAGAAACCGTCGAGCACAATCATTCTGGAGAATAGATACGTGGACTCACCGGCAGGGACAATGGCGGTCTGCTTTGCCAGGCTCCAGAGAACAAGAGCGGTCCCAGCGACCCCGACCACGGCAACACGCATCTTCTCGTCCTTTTTTTCCCAGAACTTGTCCACGATCAGCATCAGGCCGAAAGTGAGGCAGAGAAGTATCTCAGGGATAATATATTGAATGTCTATAAAGTTTTGTTGCACGTGAGTACTCCATTATTGTCTTCAGTCTTCAGTCTATAGTCTATAGTCTCCAGCCTCCAGTCTCTACACCTGACTCCCCAAAATAAACCCCACGAGGTTCGTCAGGGACGGCCCCATTAGATTCACGAGCGGCATGGGGTAGACGCCTAAGACAAGGACCGCCACGCCCAGCGGCACCAGCGTAAAGATCTCCCGTCCGTTGATTTCGGCCAGGGTTTCGTATTTTGGATTCAGCGGGCCCAGAAAGACCTTCTGCAGCATCCTGAGAAGATACGCCGCTGTGATCACCACACCGCAGGCGGCAAGGATGGTCATCTTCTGGAAACTGATGAACCCCCAAGTCGCAAGCGTATGCGTGGCGATCTCCGACTTGAAGGACCCGAGAAACACAAAGACCTCGGAGATAAAACCGGAGAGCCCCGGCAGCCCCATGGAGGCAAAGGTGGCCAGGATCGTAATCCCCATGAACTTGGGCACCACGGTCCCGATTCCGCCGAACCCGTCGATATCCCGGTGGTGCGCACGGTCGTAGATCACTCCGACGAGCAGAAACATCATGGCCGTGGATGTGCCGTGATTAAACATCTGCATGACCCCGCCGACCATCCCGGCCTCGCGGAGCGAAGCGATGCCGAGCATCACATATCCCATGTGGGAGACCGAGGAGTAGGCCACCAGTTTCTTCAGATCTGTCTGGGCCATGGCACAGAAGGCCCCGTAAAGGATACTGATCAGTCCCAGGATCCCGATGGGCACGGCAAAGGTAATGGCCGCCTGCGGAAAGATGGCATAGCAGATCCGCAGCAGTCCGTACCCTCCCATCTTCAGGAGTACGCCGGCAAGGATCACACTGATGGCCGTGGGAGCTTCCACATGGGCGTCCGGGAGCCAGGTATGAAAGGGCCAGATCGGGACCTTGATGGCAAAGCCGATAAACAGGGCCACGAAAATAATCAGCGGGAAATGCACACCCAGGATGGGGGCTGCCGCTTCAAACTGACGGTAATTCTCAGCCAGGGCAATGAGGTCAAAGGAGTGATGACCGTCCACGCTGGAATAGAAATACATGGCCAGCATGGCCAGGAGCATGAGGACCGAACCGGCCAAGGTGTAGAGAAAGAACTTGATGGCCGCGTAGGCCCGCCTCGGGCCTCCCCAGATCCCGATCAGGAAATACATGGGAAGGAGCATGACCTCCCAGAAGATGTAAAAGAGGAAAAAATCCAGGGCGCAGAAGACCCCGATCATCCCTGTCTCCAGGAGCATCATCAATGCGAAATAGCCCTTGACCTGTTTCTTGATCCCCCATGAGGCGACCACGGCAATAAATGTGATCAGTGCTGTGAGAATCAGCAATGATGCTGACAAACCGTCGATGCCCATGTAGTACTCGATGTTGAACATGGGGATCCAGGGGTACCGCTCCACATAGGTCAAAACACCGGTATCGTTATAAACCATCAGGATGCGGACCGCAAGGACCATGGGGACCAGGGACCCGATGACAGCGGTCCATCGAACCATGTTGTCCTCACCTTTGGGCAGGATCAGGATGAACGCCCCTATCAGCAGGGGAAAGAAGGTCATCCAGCTCAATATGTGGCTCTGGTTGATTGCTTGTAACTCCATGTTTTCCTCTCGTTTAATAGCTGTTATCCTTAGGCTTTAGGCTACAGTCTAAAGCCTTCTGTCTTCAGCCTTCAGCCTTCTATCTTTATCACATCACGTCTATCAGTACATACAAACACAGCGCCAATAGTCCGATAAAGATATACCCCTGTATCCTTCCGCTCTGCAGACGGCTGAATTCCCGCCCCAGGGCAAAGGAGATCGTGGCCATAAAGTTCACAACGCCATCGATCACTACATTATCAAAGCGTCCGATGAGCCGGCTGAACCAGTCGTTGCTGAAAGCCGTCCCATTGACCAGGCCGTCAACAATCTTCTGGTCGAACCAGAGAACGGCGGCATTCCACTTGTGCAGCCCCCTCACCAAGACAGCTTCATAGACCTTGTCAAAGTACCAGAGGTTCTCCAGGAAGACTGCCGGCCCGCGAAGTCTTTGACGGACCTGAGCCGCGGGGATCATCCCCTTGATGTAGGTCAGGAAAGCAAGCAGTATCCCGAAACCAGCGGCCAGCAGAGAGAGTATGCTCACCGTGTGGTGCGCCTTTTCATGAAGATCATGGTGCGCGGATGAAGCGTGCCCATGAGCTGTTTCATTTGTTACTGTTCCGAAATCCGAAAGTTCGGGCTGGACCACGAGGCTCTCCAGCCACCCCTGCTTGACGATCCCCACCGGAATCTTGATCTCATGCCCGGGAAGGGGTATATCGATACTCCCGGTCCAGAAAAACCCCAGGGTGAACATGGCCAGAATGATCAGTGGGACCGTGGCTGTGGCCGGCGACTCATGGGCATGATCGTATTTGTGCTGCTCCCTGGGCTCACCGTAAAAGGTTAAAAAGATCAGCCGGAACATATATAAAGCCGTCAATACCGCAGCAACCATTCCGAATAAAAAGGGAACAAGATGAAGAAGGCCTGGATGTGCCAAATACTGATAAAAGGCCTGGGCCAGGATTGCATCTTTACTGAAAAATCCCGAGAAGAACGGCACGCCGGAGATGGCCAGGGTCCCCATGAGCATGGTTGCAAAGGTTACGGGCATCTTCTTTCTGAGGCCGCCCATTTCGAACATGTCCTGAGTGTGGAGGGCGTGGATCACGCTTCCTGCACACAGAAACAGGAGGCACTTGAAAAAGGCGTGCGTGAAGAGATGGGACAGCCCGGCAGTATAGCCCCCGGCACCCAGCCCCAGCATCATGTATCCGAGCTGGCTGATCGTGGAATAAGCCAGGACTTTTTTGATATCCCTCTGAACCAGGGCAATGGTGGCGGCCATGAAGGCGGTGACCGCACCCACATAGACCACAAAGGTCAGGGCCTCAGGGGTAAACATGGGATAAACACGGGCTGTCAGGAACACGCCCGCAGCCACCATGGTTGCCGCATGGATCAGTGAACTTGCGGTAGTGGGCCCTTCCATGGCGTCGGGAAGCCAGACATGAAGGGGGAACTGGGCAGACTTGCCCATTGCACCGAGGAAGATCCCGATCCCGGCCAGAGTGAGAAGGGGGATACCGAAGATCGGAATGCTTGTCTCAAAGGTGCCGTTCGCTACGGCTTCGAAAATCCGGCTCAGCCGGAAATCGCCGACCTTGTAAAAGATGATCATCAGGGCAACCAGGAACCCCACATCCCCTATTCTGTTTACGACAAACGCTTTTTTCTGGGCCTCGGCTGCGGCACTCTTTTCGAACCAGAAACCGATCAATGCGTATGACGAGTACCCCACGAGTTCCCAGAACATGAATGTCATGAGCAGGTTGTCGGAGATTACGATACCGAGCATGGAGAAGCAGAAAAAGGAGAGGTACCCGAAATAGAGGGGATACCTCTTGTCCCCGTGCATGTAAAAAATCGAGAAGATGTGGACACAAGCAGAGATCCCCGTGACCAGGACAAGCATGACGGCCGTGAGATTGTCCACCAGGATCCCCATGGTGACCGTGATGCTTCCGAAGTTCATCCACTGGACGGACGTCTCGTAACGGAAGTTCGGATCTCCGTGTGCAAAGACCTCGACCAGGGTCACCAGGGAAAGGAGGAATCCCGCAATAATCGCAGAGCATGAAACCCAATCCCCTCCCCTGAAAAGCCTTCTCCCGAAAAAGATCTGTACCACAGATGCCGCCAACGGCAGCAAAAGCGTAATCACAGGGAATAATGGATATGTGAGCTGGTGCGTCTCCAAAAGCTAATCCTCTTCACCCTTTTAACTTGCTAATATCACTCACCTGCACCGTATTCATCTTTTGATAAACAGAAATAATCAGGGCCAGGATCACCACGGACTCGGCCGCGGCCAGGGCGATGATAAAGAGTGTAAAGATCTGGCCGTCAAGGGTCTTGTCAGAGTAGTGAGAAAAGGCCGCAAAATTGAGGCCCGCCGCGTTCATGACCAGCTCGAAACCGAAAAGCACGCTGATAGCGTTTTTCCGTGTAACAATAGCGAACAAGCCGAATGCAAAGAGCAGCGCCCCGATAATCAGATAACTCTGCAGGGAAATCATGATGATGTATCCTCCCGTTCTGACCCGAAGACCTCTTTGCGGATCAGGACAACGGCACCGATGAGACTGGCCAGAAGCATGACCGAGATGACCTCAAAGGGGAGCAGGTATTCATTTAACAGGAGCACACCCAGGGTGCCTGTTGTGGGCCCTGAGGGGGCCGGGTCTAAAACCTGCCCCTTCCAGGAGGTTTCCAGGATCACCCGTCCCAGGATCAAAAGTATCCCTCCCAATATGAGCAGGGCGGGAAAGAACTTTGATCTGTGGAAGATACTCAGGTTGTATACTTTTTCCGAAAGCATGATGGAAAAGAGGATCAGGATCATGACCCCGCCGATATAGATCAGAATCTGGGTGGCGGCCAGGAAGTCTGCATGGAGATAGACAAAGAGCCCGCTCACGCCGAAGAACGACACCAGCAGTGAGAATGCTGAATGGATGATGTTCTTGAGTGACACCACCAGCCAGCCGGACAGAACCGTGATCCCTGCAATGAGTAAAAAGATGATTTCCTTGAGTTCCATGTTTTTCCTTTCTCACCGCAAAGGCGCAAAGAGAGCCAAGAAAGACTTATCTCTTGTTTAAAAACCGGATATACTTGTCTTCTCAGCGTCTCTTCGTTTCAGGGTTTTGCATTTAAACAAGTTAGTCCTTTCTTTGCGTTCTTTGCGTTCTCTGCGTCTTTGCGGTGAAGCATCTCTTTCATTCTCTCACTTTAATAATTTCTTTCTTACTTGTCCGCGGCAAGCTTTTTCTCTTCCTCGGTATAAAACCCGACCCCGAAATGAGTGATCAGCTCTTCCCGGTCATAGGACGAAAAATCACATTTACTCGTATGGAAGATGGCCTGGGTCGGGCAGGATTCCACACAGAGGCCGCAGAACATGCATCGGGAAAAGTCGATCCTGAAAACGGCGGCCCGCTTCCCCTTGCCTTCGAGTTTCTTTTCCGTCTCGATGGTGATGCACTCGCAGGGGCAGGCCTTGGCACAGAGTATACAGGCGATGCACTTTTCCATGGAGACATCCATACGCCCCCGGGTGCGCTCAAACACCAGCGGCGGTTCTTCAGGATAGAGACGGGTCGTCTCGGTGCCGGGCTTGAAGTATTTCCCCGTGATCCGCATTCCCGTGAGAGTGGTCCGGATCGCGTCCTTGATATGTATGAGTGTATTAATCATTTATTCATCCGATTAAAGCCATCCAGCAGGCCGTACCGATAAAATTTGCAAAGGCCAGAGGAAGCAAGGCCTTCCAGCAGAGGTCCATCAACTGATCGATCCTGTACCGGGGAAGGGTCCAGCGGACCCAGATCATTACAAAGATCAGGAACCAGACCTTGGCCATGAAGGTCCAGAAATGGATGACCGAAATCCACCCTTTGGAAACGTTCTGCAATAAAGAAAGTTTGTCTTCAAAGGGCAGATAAAAGCCTCCGAAGTAGAGGACCACGGCAACAGAACAGACCACAAACATCTCGGCATATTCGGCAATGGCGAAGAAGGCGAACCTGAGCCCGCTGTATTCCGTAAAATATCCCGCCACCAGCTCTGACTCTGCTTCGGGGAGATCAAAAGGTGTCCGGTTGCATTCGGCCAGGCCGGCGATCCAGTAAATAGGAAAGGTTAAGGTGATAAAGATATTGCTGTTCCAGAAAGCGATGTTCCAGCCGGACCGCTGGGCCGTGGTGATTTCTGCCATATCGAGTGTTCCCATGTGCATGGCCACGGTCACGACCGAGAGGGCGATAGGGATTTCGTAGCTGATCATCTGCCCGGCGGAACGGACGCCGCCAAGGAGTGTCCACTTACTGTTCGAGGCCCAGCCTGCCAGCACCACACCCACAGCCATAAGGGACGAGATACAGAGGATATAATAGACTCCGATATTGAGGCCCGCCAGATAGGCTGTCTCCGAAAAGGGAATGGCTGCAAATGCGGAAAAGACACCGAGGATACAGATATAGGGTGCCGTTCTGAACAGAAAGCGGTCCGCCCCTTCGGGGATCAGGTCTTCCTTCTGCAGGGTTTTAATCGAATCGGCCAGAACCTGCAGGAGTCCGAACGGCAGGAAGCCTGCCCGGTTGGGGCCGATCCGCTGCTGTATGTCCGCAGAGAACTTCCGCTCCAGGTAGGCCCCGACACTGGGAATCAGCGGGATCAGGGCCATGCAGATCCCCACACCGAGAAGCACGGCAAGCACTGCCGCGAAGCCGGGACCGATGGCCCATACACGTTCAAGGTAATCAGCTAACAAGGGCGTACTTGATTCCATAATTGTTAAGTTTTCGATCCTATTTATTCTTTTTAAGTAAAGTTTTAAGTTCTCATTTAATTGATGCGACTAAGCTCTAAATCCTAATATCTAAATCCTAAACAAATCCAATATTCAAAATTCCAATGTTCTAAACAGCCATCAATGACTTGATTTCCTTTTGAATTTTGAATTTCTGTCATTTGATATTGTTTCGGATTTAGGATTTCGAATTTAGGATTTAGCTAAATTCATTTAAACTTTCTTAAACCTGAAAGATTACCTCTTAACATTTCGCTGGCTGCTTTCATTATCTATCTATCAACCTCAGGCAACACTATATCAAAACTCCCGATCACAGCCACGATATCTGAAATCATATGGCCGCGGCAGAGCATGTTGAAGGCGCCCAGTGAATTAAAGGACGGGGTCTTGAATTTGATCCGATAGGGTTTATCCGTTCCATTGCTTTCGATAAAGACCGCCATCTCCCCTCTCGGATTCTCAGCCCGCATATAGACTTCACCTTCCGGCGGCTTCAGGATCTTGGGAACTTTGCCCATGGTCTCTCCCTCGGGGAGTCCGTCCAGGGCCTGCCGCACAATCATCAGGCTTTCGTAAACCTCCAGTACGCGCATGATGTAGCGGTCATAGGAGTCCCCCACTGTCCCTTTCTCCCCTTTTCCTACGGGAACATTGAAATCGAATCGGTTATAAATGGAGTAGGGCTCATCCCGCCTCAAGTCCCAGTCCACACCGCTTGCACGAAGATTGGGCCCGGTGATGTTGTAGCTGTATGCATCCTCAGCGGACAGCACCGCCACATTGGCGAGCCTTTTGATAAAGATCTCATTGTGGGTGATCAGGTCATTGATCTCATCCCAGCGGGGTTTCATTTCATCCAGGAACGTTCGGCACTGATCCACAAACCCCTCGGGGAGGTCTCTGGATACACCGCCAATCCGCATGTAGTTATAGGTCAGCCTCTGTCCGCAGACCATTTCGAAAAGATCGTTGACCTTTTCCCGCTCCACCACTCCGTGCAGGAAGGGAGTAAAAGCACCGAGGTCCATGGCCAAGGCCCCGCAGCAGATGATGTGACTGATGATCCGGTTCAACTCGGCCATGATCACCCGTATATATTCTGCCCTCTCCGGGACTTCAACTCCCGCAAGCCTTTCCACGGCCATGCAGTAGATATGGTTGACATTCATGGAGGCCAGATATTCGATTCGGTCGGTATAGGGAATAAACTGCCTGTAGTTCAATCCTTCACCCAGTTTTTCAATCCCTCGATGGAGATACCCCACGTCCGGCATCACCTGCTTCACGATCTCGCCGTCGAGGTTGAGAATCAGGCGGAGCACACCATGGGTGCTGGGATGGTGAGGCCCCATGTTGAGGACCATCTCCTGGGTGTGGAGGGTGGACCGTGTTTGTGTCGTCATTTATTCTCATCCTATGTGATACTGTTCAACAAATTCCATCAGAGTTTGGAGTTGTCTTTTGCCTGACAGCTGACTGCTGACCCCGTTAGAAGTCTCTTAATCGTAACGGATTGACGGTACGAGCCAGAAAACTGTCATTCAAACTTCTAACGGAGCTGACTGCTGACTGTTTATTCTCACCACTCAATTTCAATCCCGTGATAGTCCGGTGCCGACTCATAATCCTTGAGCAGTGGATGGCCGATCCAATCCTGTGGAAGCATCAGCCGGACCAGATCGCTGTGGCCGATGAATTCCACGCCAAAGAGGTCATAGATCTCCCGTTCGTACCAGTTTGCAGATTTCCAGATATCCTCTGCTGTCTCGACCGTCCGGTCCTCTCTGGGAACCACTGTCTTCACCACAAGCATTTGGCGGTGCTTTGTGGAGTAGAGGTGGTAGATCAAAACAATCTCGTCGCCGTGATCCGAAGCCGTCTCACACATGAGCGATTCAAAATCAAAATCTTCCCGGAGAATAAGAAGAATGCGGATCAGCCACTCCCTGTCCATAAACAAGGCCGGGATCCTTTCTTCCCGGCCCACAGACAGATACATCTCCGGGTAGTTTTTATAAATATGCCTTACGATCTTGTCGAAAATGATGTTCATCTGCCTTCCGCCTTCTATCCTCTGCCTTCAGCCTTCTGTCTTCAGCCTTCTGTCTTCAGCCTTCCGTCTTCAGCCTTCCGTCTTCAGCCTTCCTCACCAGCCTCGGCTGTCCATTGATCTTATCCATAAGCTTCAGGCAGCCCTCAATAAGCGCCTCAGGCTTAGGCGGACAACCGGGGACGTAGACATCCACGGGGATGATTTTATCCACCCCGTTCAGGACGTTGTAGCTCTTGACAAAGCCACCGCCGCAGTTGGCACAGCTTCCCATGGCGATTACATACTTGGGTTCCGGCATCTGTTCATAAAGCCTCTTGATCCGAAGGGCCATTTTATACGTCACCGTGCCTGCAATAATCATCAAATCGGATTGGCGCGGTGTGGCCCTCGGGAGCATGCCGAAGCGATCAAAATCGTAACGGGACATCCCGGTCTGCATCAGTTCAATGGCGCAGCATGCTGTGGCAAAGAGCATGTACCAGAGGGAATTCCGAAGCCCCCACCGCATGGTGAGCTGATCGAGTTTTGTAAAAAGCACGTTATCCGGCAGGCTGTGTTCCAGTAATCCCATGTCTTAAGTCTCCTACTCTCCCTTGATGTGCCGCAATGTTTTAATCCACTGAAGGTCACCCTTTTTCCAGACATAGATCAGTCCGCCGAAAAGGATCAGGACAAAGACCAGGAGTTCGGCCAGAACATAGGCGCCCAGCCCCTGGTCGATCATCTCCCGGAAAACCTTGGCCACGGGATAGATAAAAACGACCTCTACATCGAAGATGATGAAAATCACGGCAATCACATAAAAACGGATGTTGTACTGCACCCAACCGCCCCCCACGGGATCTTCGCCGCATTCATAGGTCATGGACTTCTCTTTGCCCGGTGTTTTGGGGCGCAGGAATGAAGAGATAAACATGGCCCCCGCCACAAAGAGCAGGGAAAAGATAATGAATACGAGTACCACAGAAAATGCGACTAACATTGATGACCTCAAGGGATGCTGTGCTGTTGTGATACCGATCTAATCACATTCCTCATCGGGTTGTGAAATTCATAATCCTGATCCCATATATGCAAAATTATCATGATGCAAAATTCTCATAGCTCCTATGATAATTATGGAAAAGAGGGGGATTTTCTGCGAATTTTCACTGCTTACGGGGATTGAGGTCTGGATCAAGAGTATCTGCTAATAGGGAGATTAGATTTTCTTATTTTCACAGCACCCACAGTTCGTTATATAAGCGATATGGTACCCCTTTGAAACGAGATTCAAGTTGACTTTGCACTCCCGTATCTTTAGGATATAGATTTAATGACCGGATCTGTGAACAGCAATGATCTGTGAATAACTGCGAAAGGTTCTCATGGACGATCATCGACTCAGGGTCTTCTGCACAGCAGCCCGGACTCTTAATTTTTCCAGAGCCGCTGAAGAAAACTACATCACCCAGTCTGCTGTGAGCCGCATCATCAAGGGACTCGAAGACGAGCTGGAAGTTCAGCTTCTTCAGCGTCAGCGCGGGAACATTGCCCTCACCTCGATCGGCAAAGAATTTTACCAACGCGCCCAGGAAATCCTCAAGATGTACGCCGCCACCATGAAGGAAGTGGACAGACTTGCAAATTCGGTGAAGGGCCTTTTATCCGTGGGGACGAGCACCACTGTAGCGCGGTATCTGTTCCCTGACCTGATTTATAAATTCAGGCACCAGTATCCCACCATTGAAATCAATCATCTGATGGCCAATACCCAGGGGGTTCTCAAGTCATTGATTGCGGGAGATATCGAGGTCGGTCTTGTGGAAGACAAGGTCTATTATCCCGGCGTGCTTTCTGAAACACTCTGTAAAGACGAGCTGGTCCTCATCGTGAACAAGGACCACCCCCTGGCAGAAGCCTCTTCCATCACCAAGGAGGAGCTGCTGGAAGAACCGTTTATACGGAGAGAAAAGGGTTCGGGCACGCGCCACATGATGGAAACCCGCCTGCGAGATGAATTTGATATCGAACCCGACGACCTGAATGTGGTCATGACATCGGCCAGCAGTGACTTGATTATCCGTTCAGCGGAGGAGGGGATCGGCATCGCCTGTGTGTCCAAATGGGCGGTCAGAGAAAAGCTCGCGAACGGGTCTCTTAAGACATTGGATTTGTGCGCAGAGCCTCTTTCCCGTGAATTCATGATCATCCGCCTCGACCAGGAACTCAACACCCATGTGGCACAGACCTTTCTGAATTTTCTACAAGAGTCACCTCCGCAGCCCGCTCCTTAGCAGGCTTCTCTTACGTAATCATAATCGTACTCGTAATTTTATCGTTTTCCCGCAAAAGACATTAAAGTTTGATAATATTTACGATTAAGATTAAAGTGGCACAAGTGCCATCACTAGCCCGGATATTGCATGAGTGATCGTCATGAGAGACCGTAGAAGTGCCGTAGGCAATGGGATGCCAGGCAGAACTGCCTGGACACCCTTATTCTGGCTGAAGCAGGTTGCCAGGCAGGCGTGCCTGGCACCTTCTATTTCGAAGTCAGGAAATTTTCTGTAACGCCGCATACGGCAGCTTATCCGGCCTCGCAATAGATTTACTCATGCAATATCCGGGCTAAATCATCTGGGACTGGAACTTATCCGGCAGGTCTTTCTTCATGAAATCCAGAAGTTCTTTTCTCCGGTCATAGAGCCGCCTCTGTTTTCGTTCGGGATGTTTGGAGACCGCATAGGCCGTGAGGATCGGCAGGGCGATGGTGGTGTCCACGTAGGCCACAACCGAATCCGGCAGACGGTCAGGGTCCACCTTACCCCAGGAGACCGCCTCGGAAGGTGTGGCGCCGGAAAGCCCACCCGTATCCGGCCGGGCATCTGTAACCTGGAGAAAGTAATCATGCCCTGCTTCTTCTAACCCGAAAACCTCCTGGATCTGCGGTTCGGTCTGGAGTACAAAATTCTTGGGGGACCCTCCGCCCAGCATGACGACCCCGCTTCGTGATCCCTGCTTTTTGGCATGATAGACAATGGCCGAGGTCTCATTCACATCGAGTGAGGCATCGATATGAGGACCGATCCCCTTGAGATTCAAGGCTGCGATATTCATCCCTATTGAGGAGTCTCCAGGCGACGAGGTGTAGACCGGGACACCGTGCTGATAAGCGGCAGAGAGGAGGCTTACCGTTCCGAGTCCAAGCACATTTTCCCGTTCGGCCACAAATTTCCCGATCAGATAGTGCAGTTCGGCCGTCCCCATTGTTTTCTGGAATTCCGGCGCAGACAGTATCTCATAATAAAACTTGTCCGTCTTCAGGAGAACATCATAGGAAAAGAGGATATCATAGATCCGGACAACTTTCTTGTCCTTCAGTTCTGTGTCATCGATAAACGGCGTCCCGCAATGGAGGGTCAAGCCGATTCCAAAATGAGTGTCGTGGTAGAGGTTGGCACCGGTGGAAACGATCCAATCGACAAACCCCTTTTCGATCATCGGAATGATGCAGGATTGCCCCAGACCGGCAGGAGTCAGCGCGCCGGAGAGGCTCAGCCCTACGGTGGTCTCATCGTCAAGGATCTTATTATTCAGGAGCCGGCAGGCCTCCCGGAGTCTGCCTGCATTATAGGCAAGAAAGGTGTTCTCGATGAGTGCGGGTATGGTTTCATCTCCCCGGATACCTTCGGAGTGAATCGGCTTACCGGAAAGATAGGGATTCTTTTTTTCTGCCATTATCGCGCCATGGCCTCCTTCAAATGTTTTTCAGACCATAACAGCCTCATGACCTCTTTGTCAAGAGATTCGCATTCTCTGACCATTACAGCGCAATCCTAGAAAATTCAAACGGATTCATCATTGATGATTTTCCCGTGAAAAATCTTTTTGGCATCATGCAGTTTCTGCAGTCTTTCTTTATAATGCGGTTTCAGTCTATTGAGAAGATGCATGAGCTTCGCGATCTCATCAGGGGTATAGGCCACTCCCTTCACCTGATCGGCAAGGGTCGGATCGGATATCAGATAAATTTCGGAGCCGAGGAATTCACTGAAGATTTTCACGGCAAGGCGTGCCTGGCTGAACTGGCTATAGGTGAGCGAAAGAATTTCTTTTAGTTTTTTTTCATCCGGTTCATAAACGGTCATTGCCGAGTCCTGAAGTGATATGATCCAGCATATGCCTGACTTGATCCTCTGCAAAATCTATGGCACCACGTTGCTGTGCCTCGGCCTCGGCTTTTTCATTCTGCTCCAGGATAACGGAAGCAAAATATTCCTCTCGTAATTGTGCAGAGAGATTACGGTAAAGGGACTGTCCGGTCCGGTCTTTCAGAACAAGGCTGATCGTCGCAGAAAGACGATATTCACTGACCGTGCTGGCCACGGTCCTGGCGACAGACCTGTTCTTATAATTCAAGATACGTCCCTCCAGGATCTTATCCGCTTGATCCACATCCACCACCATCACCCCGGCCTGATTCATCTTCAGGATGATGGCATTAGTCACCACGGCCTGGATATTCGGCTCTTTGGATTCATTGACGAAAATCGGAACCGCCACGGTTCCAAATTTAGCGGGCGGTACCGGTCCGGCACCCAGATGATACCCGCAGGAAACGGTCAAAATAAATCCTATCAGGATGAGAATGAATTTCACATAGAAAAAACATTTTTTGACAGGATAACAGGATGGACAGGATCTTTTAAAAGATTGATCTTTGACATCCTGCTGATCCAGTAAATCCCGTCTAAAGGCTTTTATGTTTATTATGTATAGCCCTCCTTTTGCTGCTTTCGCTTTACCCATACATTCCTGTCAAGAACCTTTTTTATTTGGCAACGATATTTACCAGCTTTCCGGGGACCACAATCACCTTTCTCATTTCTTTTCCCGATGTGAGTTCCTGTATCCGGGGATCGGACAAGGCGGTCTCTTTCAGTACCTCCCCGGCGGAGTCAGCGGGAACCTGAATTCTGCTGCGGACCTTTCCATTGATCTGGACCACCACTGTGATCTCCTCTTCCTTAGCAATGGTCTCGTCAAAGCCAGGCCATGAGACTTCTCCGATCCCTTCCGTGTGTCCCAGGGCCTCCCACATCTCTTCAACGATATGCGGGGCAAAAGGTGAGAGCATTAAGGTCAATGCCTCCAGGGACTCACGGATCACCGGTAAACCTTCCGGACCTCGTGCCTCCTCACCGAGCTGATTCAGAAGGTTGACAAGTTCCATGATGGCTGCAATCGCGGTGTTGAAATGGAATCGACCGTCCAGATCATGGGTCACTTTGCGGATGGTCTGATGCGTCTTTCTGCGTACAGCCATCAATGTGTCCGATAGTGAATCAGGAATCATCCTGTCACCGGGACTTTTTGCCAGGTCATCGGAATATCGGTGAACCAGCCGCCAGACCCTGTGGAGGAATCGATAGGTTCCCTCCACGCCCTGATCACTCCACTCCAGATCTTTCTCCGGAGGGGCCGCAAAAAGGGAGAAGAGTCTTCCCGTGTCGGCTCCATATTTATTAATCAGAGAGTCGGGATCCACCACATTCCCCTTGGACTTGCTCATCTTTGCCCCGTCCTTAATGACCATTCCCTGGGTCAGCAGATTTTCAAAGGGTTCGTCCAGATCGATCAGTCCCAGGTCGCGAAGGACCTTGGTGTAAAATCGGGAGTAGAGCAGATGCATAACCGCGTGTTCGATCCCGCCGATATACTGGTCCACGGGCATCCAGTATTCTGCCTCCTTGCGGTCGAATGGCCCCTGGTCTCGCTCCAGGGAGGCGTACCGCAGAAAATACCAGGAGGACTCCACAAAGGTATCCATGGTGTCCGTTTCCCGTCTCGCCGAACCGGAACAGTTGGGACAGGATGTGTTTACAAATTCCGGATGGGTTTTGAGCGGTGATCCGCCGCTGCCGGTGAGCGCCACGTCTTCAGGCAGGACCACAGGAAGGTCCTCTTCCTTGACCGGTACGATGCCGCAGGCATCACAGTAGATCATGGGGATGGGGGCTCCCCAGTAACGCTGTCTGGAAATACCCCAGTCACGAAGGCGGTAGTTCACAGTCCGATCCCCGATCCCTCTGACTTTGATTTCTTCCGCAATCTTATCCTTGGCTGCTTCACTCTCCAGGCCATTGAACTTTTCCGAATTGACCATGGTCCCCGGATCAGTATAGGCCTCAGTCATCTCCTCCACACGGAGGGTCCGGTCCGGAGGCTGAATCACGACCTGCATGGGGATACTGTATTTTTTTGCAAATTCGAAATCGCGCTGATCATGAGTGGGAACTGCCATGATGGCACCGGTACCGTACTCCATGAGTACAAAATTGGCAAGGTAGATCGGCATCTGCATCAAGGTCAAGGGGTTGATCGCATAACTTCCTGTAAAAACCCCTTCCTTCTCCACATCCTCGGAGGTACGCACAGTTTTGTCAGTCTTACGCATGCGGGCGATAAAGGCTTCAACTTCTGTTCTCTGTCCAGAAGTTGTCAGAGATGGGACCATGGGATGCTCTGGTGCCATGCTCATAAAGGTAGCACCATACAGGGTATCCGGTCTTGTGGTAAAGATTCGGATGGAGTCGTCCCTTCCCTCAAGGGGGAAATCCACTTCCACTCCGAAACTCTTCCCGATCCAGTTTTTCTGCATGGTGAGAACCCGTTCCGGCCAACCGGGAAGTTTATCACAACAGGTAAGAAGTTCTTCGGCGTATTCGGTGATACGGAAAAACCATTGGTGGAGCTGTTTCTGGTTCACTTCGGAATCACAACGCCAGCAGCACCCTGCTTCCACCTGCTCATTTGCCAGTACGGTCTGGCAGGATTCACACCAGTTCACCGATGATTCCTTGCGATAGACCAGCCCTTTCTCATACATCTTGAGGAAGATCAACTGCTCCCAGCGATAATAGGCCGGATCACAGGTGGCAATCTCCCGATCCCAGTCATAGGAAAAGCCTAACTTCTTGAGCTGAATCCGCATGGACTCGATATTCTCATACGTCCACTTGGCTGGATGGACCCTTCGCTGAATGGCTGCATTCTCTGCGGGCATACCAAAGGCATCCCAACCCATGGGATGCAGGACACGATACCCCTGCATCCGCCGGAACCGGGCAATCACATCGCCGATGGAATAGTTACGGACATGACCCATGTGTATCTTGCCTGATGGATAGGGGAACATCTCCAGGACATAACATTTCTTTTGTGACAGGTCCGGGAAGGCTTGAAAAGGCTTCTTCTTCTCCCAGGCTTTCTGCCATTTACTTTCAACCGTTTCCGGATGATATTCTGCGTCCATATCGGTGCCTCATTTTCAATGCGCTGAAAGCTGATAGCTAAACTTATATTAATTATCATATGACCCTGGTTTTTTCAAGGGAAAACCTGTTTCAAGAGAGATTCAAAGGGATCGCCTCTATTGATTATGGCACAATAGACTCCAATCAACGTTTACCTATCTTTGCTGCGGGTGTTGCTGACAAGCTGTAAATACTTTCTTTTTTCAGGGCATTTTGTTATTCTATATATTAACAGGCAGTCTCAACGAAAAACTCAACCAGACAAAGGTATCCCGTGAAAGCCATCATCTTGTCCGCAGGCCGTGGGGAAAGGCTCCGTCCTCTCACCCTGGAGCGTCCCAAACCATTGATCCCCGTGGCAAACCGTTCACTCATTGAATACACCCTCTCTCTATTAAAAGACCAGGGTATCAATGAGGTTGCTATGAACCTGCATTATATGGGGGAGCAGATTCAGGAGCAACTGGGAAACGGAGAACGCTTTGGGATAAGGATCATCTACTCCAAAGAACCTGAACTCCTCGGCACAGGCGGCGGGATAAAGAAAATGATGAATTATTTTGGTGAGGAAACCTTCATTGTGTTGAATGCCGACATCCTGATTCATATCGACTTACGAGAAGCCGTGGAGTTCCATCGATCCAGAAATGCCTTCTCCACAATGGTTCTGAGACCGAACCCTGATCCCGTTCGATACGGTACCATTGAGACAGATGAATCAGGAAGGATCCGGGAGTTTCTGGGCAAGATCAGGGCAAGCGAAACAGGTCTAAAGAAGTGGATGTTTACCGGAATTCACATTATGGACCCGATGGTCACGAAGACCCTCCCTGACCAGGAGGCCTTCTGTATCAACCGTGATGTTTATGCACACTGGATCCGATCGGACCGGCCCTGCTACGGATACATTTGTAACGGGTACTGGAAAGATCTCGGCACCATGGAGGACTATCTCCAGGCCAACCTGGATATCCTGGAAAACAAAATTCCGGTTCAGACCTCAGAGAGACAAGAGACTTTATCCTACCAGGTCGGGAAAGAGGTGGAAATCGTTGCTCCTTGCCATATCGGTCATGGAGCTGTTATCAAAGATCATGCCCGTATTGGACCAGGAACGGTCATTGGACAAGACGCTATCGTGGGGGAGGGAGCAACGGTTTCACAGAGCGTGCTCTGGCCCAATGCAGTGTTAGAAGATCATGAGAGTCTCCATGGAATGATTGTGACACGGAACCAGAGGGTGCAGGCAAGAAAATCTAATCACACTCCTTTAGCCACCTCAAGAAAAAATATGTGATGTAATGTGGATTCTGTAAGATTCTGTGCCAGGCAAATAATGCAAGGAGCGCACCATGACACCTCAAACTGATTTCCTGCTGACATCCTTCTAAGAAACGTTCTGTTTTGGCTGATTATCTGACCTGGAATAGACTGAGATCATAGGCTTCGGCAGGGGATTAGACAGACCGGGCTTGCACGAGTGACTTCCGGGATACTTTCCGGGTTTGCGAGGGGGCCAATAACCGTTCAGGTTGAGGATGTGTTGAGCCGCTTCAATGAATAAAGACCCTCTGAGCCCTGGACTCTGACCGGAGCCCGGTCCTTTCGGGTTTTCAAACAGGGCTGAAGCCTCTTGTAGATGGCCTTGACAAAAACCCGTGAGCCGAGCACCACACTTTCCGTAAAATAACGGCTCCGATATCGAAACAGAGCAGGCCTTGTGATCCGGTAACCCGCCCTCTCCTCTTTCCCGGAAATGGTTTTGGGTATGGAGCGCT
>CAJICE010000103.1_pt1 | contig 21952 bp, 21 predicted proteins | sample 9199531 | NCBI WGS metagenome assembly CAJICE01 (sample SAMEA7708327, study PRJEB35096) | sediment metagenome | biome: marine neritic benthic zone biome [ENVO:01000025]; feature: sediment [ENVO:00002007]; material: shallow marine sediment [ENVO:03000034] sea grass bed [ENVO_01000059] ... | reverse complement strand
GCGTTTATACAATCACGTTCAAGTCTGACCGGGGAGGAAACGACTATTTAGTGCCGGTGTATTCAACTTGTTCGGTATTGGGGGGGAAATTCTATGAAATACATATTTATTTTCCTTGTTTGTATGCTCGCCGCTAGTGTTTTGGCTGCGCCCGGTGATATTCTTTATGTGCATGTTGAAGTGGTGAATATACGAGAGGGACCATCTACAAAAGATCCTGTTGTATTGATGCTGCTGAAAGGCCACAAACTTCTAGAATTACAACGTCAAGGTGAGTGGGTCGAGGTTGATACAGGTCGAACGGGTGGCAAAACAGGATGGATACATTCATCATTTATAGGAAAAGAATTAATCGGTGGCGAAACAAGAGACCCCGGAGGGGTCTTCGGGGACCCGTCCATAAAGGTACAACCCTCGGAAGCCAAACAGCTACGCTGATCGGCTCCGTTGGTTTCAACCATTAGAACGCATGTAAATATTGAGTACTAGTCAAGAATCATACATCTCGAGTTTTTTCAAACTTGAGTCTGCTGGCGGCATCATTCTCATGATCGCCGCTGTACTTGCTGTTTTGTTCGCTAATTCACCCTTACAGTCCTATTACGCTTTGCTTCTTGATACCTCCGTAGAGATTCGAATTGGTGCTCTTGAGATTGCGAAACCATTATTGCTCTGGATCAACGATGGATTAATGGCTGTATTCTTTTTTCTGGTCGGCCTGGAGTTGAAACGGGAGCTTGTTGAAGGTGAGCTTTCAGATAAACGAAATATTATTTTACCCGGCATAGGAGCGATTGGCGGCATGGTTGTTCCAGCGCTAATTTATTTCTATTTTAACTCTGGTGACTCCACGGCCATGAAAGGTTGGGCAATTCCGGCTGCAACGGACATTGCTTTTGCACTAGGCATAATAACCTTATTAGGTTCGAGGGTACCTGCAAGCATAAAGATATTCCTTACGTCTCTGGCGATTTTTGATGACATTGGGGCAATATTAATCATCGCTGTTTTCTACACAGCAAAAATTTCTCTTGCAGCACTTGTCGTAGTCGCGTGTTGTATCCCGGTTCTTGCATTATTTAACAAGCGTAATACCGAATCGAAGAGCCTGTATGTAATGGTCGGAGTTATCATGTGGGTAGCAATGTTGAAGTCTGGTGTTCATGCAACATTGGCGGGTGTTATCTTGGCAATGTTTATCCCGATCAAGTCAGAAACAAATATAGGTTACTCACCGCTAAAGGATATGGAGCATGACCTGCATTTTGTTGTGGCTTTTATTGTTCTTCCAGTATTTGCTTTCGCTAATGCTGGTATTAGTTTAGCCGGTGTAGGAGTTGAGCAAGTTTTTCACAGCGTTCCCTTAGGTATTGCACTCGGTTTATTTCTTGGAAAGCAAGCGGGTATTTTCGGACTTTGCTGGGTTGCGATCAAGCTTAAATTGACCAGTCTACCGAAAGGTATGTCATGGAGTTCCTTATATGGCACTGCGGCCCTATGCGGTATTGGTTTTACAATGAGCTTGTTTATAGGTTCACTCGCCTTTGAAGAAACTGACGTGAACCTGTTATTTGATGAGCGGCTCGGCATTATTTTGGGCTCATTAGCCTCAGGTTTTGTCGGTTATATGGTGTTACGTGTTAGTTTGAGTTCTAGCAATCAGGTCAACAAGGACGCTTCGGAAACTCTTAGAAGGGCGCATCTTAAATAATAAGCAAGTGCACTTTTGGGGCCAAACCTTGGAATTACACTCAACAATCCTCCACTAAACATAATTTCGAGATTTGACCCCAGGGGAGTTCACTCTGAAAGGAGGGAATGATGAAAGCATTAACAAAATTATCAACAATAATAATTCTGGCGTTCTTACTCTTTGGCTGTGCAATAAGTGGTGCGAAATTTTCTGAAATGAAAAACTCATTTGGCGAATTGAGTCCTGATACTGGAAGAATTATTATATATCGTAAAACTGTCATGGGAGCGATCATTCGACCAGAGGTGTCTGTTAATGGAGAAACTGTCGGAAAAGCGGTTCCCAGAGGTTTCTTTTTCATAGATAGACCAGCCGGCAATTATGAGATCAAAACGTCTCCTGAAGTGGAAAGACTATTATTCCTTACTTTAGAACAAGGTCAAATACGTTATGTTCGGCTGAATCTCTCAATGGGTTTTTTCAAATGTTATATTTACCCGGAACTCATAGAAAATGAAGTTGGAGAGTCTGAAATTCAAAATATGCGATACATCGGTGAAAAACAGGTAATTCTGGGGACACAATACTTAATTCAAAGTCGATAGTGACATGACGCAAAACAGAATTTAGTATGATGTCCCTAGAATATATTTAATCGGAGGTAAACTCGATGATCAAATTCATAGGCAGAAACATTCTGACCGGGCTGGTGACGATCCTCCCGGTGGTGCTCACTCTTTATCTCCTCTACTGGCTGGCGGTCGCCGCGGAGTCTGCGCTGGGCGGTACGATCCGGTTGATGATTCCGGAAAGCCTCTACTGGCCCGGTATGGGTTTGATCGCCGGTCTGGGGGTTGTATTCGTGGTGGGGCTGCTCATGCATATCTACGTGGTTCAACGACTGTTTGCCAGGGTGGAACAGCTCCTTTACCACACGCCATTAGTCAAAACCGTGTATCGAGCGATCCGCGACTTTTTTGATTATTTCTCGTCAACGACCAAAAAAGAATTCGAACAGGTTGTGGCAGTCACAATCGGGGATACGGGCATGCAGGTAATCGGATTTGTGACTCAGGCGATTCCGGAACACCTGCCGGAAGATTTTCGGGAAGAAGGGAGTATCCTGGTCTATCTGCCCTTGAGTTACATGATCGGCGGTTATGCGGTCCTCATATCTCGAAGTTTAGTCCGGCCCATTGATATGAACATGGAGGAGGCCTTGCGCTTTACGCTGACCGCCGGTGTAACGGGCAAACACTAGATGCTAAAATGTTTTAAAATGAATGAGAGTTACTCGAGAAAAAACTCTGAATAAATCGTATCGACAATTCTGGGGACACAATACTTAATTCAAAGTTGATAGTGATATACACAAAACAGAATTAGTATGATGTCCCCAGAATTGATTATTGGTAATATAGTGGATCTCAATTTCATCGTCATTGTTGCGGCCATTTTTTTGCTGGGTGGAATCGTGAAAGGGGTGATCGGCCTCGGTCTTGCGACCATCTCCCTGGCGCTGCTGTCGGCTGCATTCGGTCTGCCGGTGGCCGTACAGCTCATAGTGATTCCGTCAGTGGTGACGAATTTTTGGCAGGCCATCTATGGCGGGGCGCTCGTTCATCTGCTTGGCCGCTTCTGGTCGATGCTCCTGGCCAGCGCTTTGGGCACGTGGCTGGCCTATGGCGTGCTGTTAGTCGCCCACCCAAAAGCAATGACGCTTGTGCTGGGTGTGATTCTCTGCCTCTACGCATTAAACGATCTGCGCACGTTCATTCGGATCCCCCGGATACAACAGGAGAAGTTGGCGTCACCGGTTGTGGGACTGCTGACAGGGGTACTGGCCGGAGCGACCGGAACCATGGTCATGCCGGTTATCGCTTACCTTCAGGGCCTCGGATTGAAGCGCAATGACCTCATCCAGATGATGGGCATCTCCTTCACGGTCTCAACGTGTGCAATCGGACTGGCCATCGTGGATCACAGCGGCTTTGATACGTCATTGCTGATGACGTCGACAGCAGCCCTGGTGCCGGCACTGGTCGGCATGAAACTCGGCCAGGTGTTGCGGGGCCGATTGTCGGAGACCCTGTTCCATCGTTACCTACTGCTCGGGCTCCTGGTCATAAGTGTTCACTTGATCTGGAAGGGCATCGTGTAAAAATTTAAATGGGAGGATTCTATTCTTCGGCTAATAAATGAAATATATGATTTGCTTGGAGATAAAATGATGTAATACGACAAACAATGGAGAGACGATAGGACCAAGGGCTGACGCTTCAGTTGGTCTTATTTTTCGAGGGAGCTTTCTGGATGCGGAGGGACGCCGTTTTTGGAACCTTGTTTCTCGGCTCCCTGTCGACAGCAGACAACGATATGATTCCTGCTCACTTTGTTGTTTCTGAATCCACGGGTTTTTGCTCTTCCGGCAGATGGGTCGCGCTTCCTTGTGCAAAAGCAAGATCATCTATGGAGAACACCTTGTCGACATCCAACAGAATGACGAAATCGTCATTGTGTTTGCCCATCCCTTTGATTACTTCCGTATTCAAGTGGGTTCCAATCTTTGGGGCCGGTTCTATCTGGTCGGGTGTCAGCTCCATTACCTCCTCAACGGAATCTGCCAGTGCGCCTAGAATTGTGGTTTCGCCGGCTAGTACGACCTCGACAATCACAATACAGGTATTAATAGTCCTGTCAGTTCTTCCCATTCCGAATCTCAGTCGCATGTCCACAACTGGAACCACGCTTCCTCTCAGATTAATCACGCCGCGCATATATTCCGGCGTTTGAGGGACTTTTGTTACGCGAGTGTAATCCAGAACTTCCCGTACTTTTGAGATATCCAAAGCATATACTTCATTCAACAACTTGAATGTAAGGTATTGTGTGCTTTCTGTTATCTCTGGTGCACTCATTTCTGCTCCTTCTCGAAGAATTCGACTTATCACCCTCAGCCATCAATCTGAGAGCAAAGCGGAAAGCAGATAGATGACAGAAATCGCGTGAATTTCTCTCAAAATTTTTCAAACTCAGAGTCCAGGTGGTCACGCCCAAGGTCCATCTCCAATGCTACGCCCGAGGGTTCACCCATTGCTCTTGAGTGGACCTTATTGGAGGTCCTCTTCGTTTTTTTTGACTGCAATGACTGGGTCAGGTCGGCCAAGTGAGATCGGGATGTTTGTTTCGCGTCAGACTCTTCCGAAGCATGAATGGACGCGTTCGGCTCATCGCTAGATAGCTCTGTCTTGAAAAAAGAGATCGTTTTCTGAAATTGCTCCGCCTGCTGAGCCAATTCTTCAGATGTCGAAGCCATTTGCTCAGACGTGGAAGCGTTCTGCTGGATTATTTGGTCCAGCTGTTGAATCGCTCTATTGATCTGCTCGGCACCAAGGTTCTGCTCATTGCTTGCTGCACTAATCTCTTGTACCAATTCAGCGGTTTTTTGTATATCTGGGACGAGTTGTTTTAGCATTTCACCTGCATACTCCGCCACACCGACGCTTGACCCGGACAAGTCGTTGATTTCTGCGGCTGCGGTCTGGCTGCGCTCCGCTAATTTTCTCACTTCGGAGGCAACGACAGCAAAGCCCTTGCCGTGTTCGCCGGCACGGGCCGCCTCAATAGCCGCGTTTAAAGCAAGAAGATTCGTCTGACGAGCGATTTCTTCAATGATAGAAATTTTGCTGGCAATTTGCTTCATCGCAGTCACGGCCTCATCCACGGCTTTCCCACCTTCCATGCTGTTCTTGGCTGCTTTGAGTGCGATTTTCTCGGTTTGCTGAGAATTGTCTGCATTTTGTCTAATGTTGGCGGTCATCTGTTCCATCGATGATGAAACCTCTTCCGCTGAGGCTGCCTGATCAGTAGCTCCTTGCGACATTTGTGATGCGCTGGAATTCACTTCCTGACTCGCCAGTGTGAGACTGCCTGATGCAGATTTAACGGAGTTTACGATTTTTTTCAATTGTTTTATCATCTCATTCATGGCATGACTCATCACTTCAAGTTCATCTTTCGAGTTTATCTCGATCTTCTGGGCTAAATTGCCCGAGGCCACCTTCTCCATTGCCTTCAGCAGAATCGAGATGGGATGTGCTGCAAGGAGGCGGAATAACACATAAATAATAAGCGTTACCGTTGCGATCACAACCACTGCAGCCAACATGAGAACCCATTGAAGGTTGCGGGTGATTGCCATAATGGGTTCACGACTCATTCCCAAGGTTATCCAACCGATCTTTTCTTCTCCATTCATTATGGGGGCCGTTATCTCCATCAAGTTTCTTTTGTCTTGCGTGACTTCGCTGTCGTGCGTGAGGGCTTTTCCATCATTGTTAAAAATAACAGCATAACGCATCTCATTGCCATCGCTACGGATATCCTTTACATATTGTTCGAGATAGTCCATGTCGTAGGTTAAGATGGGTTCCACCGAGATGTTTGCCATGAATTGGGCCAACTTTTCCCCTTGTCTCAGGTATTGTGCCATCATCGACCGGCTCTGGTTCCAACTTAGAACAATCGCCAAAATAGCAAATAGAACAACGACCACGAGACTGACGCTGAATATAAACTTAGCCGCAAGACTTTTCTTCCAACGCATGGCTTCTCTCCTGCAAGTTGACCTGACGAGCGATGCTCTCGAATCGTGAAGAGATCTCATGCCCGGCAGATGCTTAAGCCTTTGAAGTTCTTCGCTCGTCCCTGTATGATATTCTTTCGAGCAGGACGAGTCCCGATGAATCAATAGTTATCAGACTTGATGCGCATATCCTTCATGGCTTTTCTGTATGGCTTCCACAATCCGGCGCCTGCCTTCAGAGGCACCGTCCCCTCGTCCTCAATGACTTGTTGTCCTTCCGAACTTTTGACAAAGGCAATGAATTGTTGGACCTCTTCAGAAGGTGTCCGGCTTGTCACAATATAGAGAGGGCGATAAAGGATATATTCACCGCTTGCGATATTTTCGGGCGTCGGCGATTTACCATTAATGGTCATCATTTTAACGTTTCTTTTTTTTGCGCTACTGACGCCGGTAAAACCGATCGCCGACTTGTCTTGTTCGATGAATTTTTCAACGGGACCGGAGGATTTAAAGAACGTTGTATTCGGAGAGAAATCTTTTTCCGGATCTTTGAAAAGCAACTCTCGGACCATGAGACCGACCCCTGATATCTTACCTCGTCTTGCAACAGCTTTTAGCGGGAGGTCTGGTCCCCCGAGCTCTTTCCAGTTGGTGATTTTCCCATCAAAAACAGCTCTCAGTTTGTCTGCGGAGATATCTTCAACAGGATTGGATGGATGTGTAATCACGACCAGCGCGTCCCAGGCGACGTGAACCAATTTGGTATTCTTTTCTTCAGGAACAAAGAGTACATGACGGCAGGACCCTCCGATATGGGCCTTGCCGGAAGCGACATCCCGAATTCCACGGGTGGCCCCTCCTCCCTCCAAGTTTATTTTCACGCCAGTTGATTTTTCATATTCTTCGGCCATTGCCTTCATGAAAGCCTTCTTCGAAATGCCGCAACCAACCCAATCCAGCTCGGCGGCAGACGCGCACAGGGGCCAGGAAAATCCCAGCAGAAACATAAAAGCAAACGCAGCGATAAGGGATCTTGTCATAATGTTTCTCCTTTCATGATAGGTTTTGTCCTGATTGAACATTTTTCTTTCCGGTTTGGAACCAATCGACATTGGGACTGATGTGTGACTGAATAAGGGAATCACAATTATGCTGGTCCTTTCTCTGGTCCCGGCGCACGTGACTCAATCTTTTCTCTTTCTTGATCAACAAGCTGTGTAATGGATCGTGACAGGTTTTTCCGACTACAAAAAAATTCGTTTATATATATATATTATAATCTCAGATCTAAGATTATGTCAATTAACAATTAACGGAATTATGGCACCTTCAAATGAAGATGGTAGGTCCACATCTTCAGTGTGCAAGATCCGCTAGAAGTGGATCCCTCCAAGAGAAAACCAATCAAGTGAACCCCGAATAGGGGTGTCTGACCAATAATGGGGGAGTGGGTGCCGATGAGTCAAGCCGCTTTATAGCGGTATCACCGTTCTTGAAATCCTGCTGCAGCAAAGACCTAGCCGACCTCGCTCCACCAGTCACGCTCGAAGACTGCTCGACATGTTTTTTGATCATGGAGACCCTCATAATACTCGATGTGGCATCCGCCTGTTACAACTAGCGCCTGGGGCGGTTAGGGTAAAGCCTCTTCATAACATTTGTTTAGAACATGTGTGACGATCTCATTTAAAGCAAGTATGTCGTCCACGGCTTTGAGTTTGATGGCTTCCTTGGGCATCCCGAAAACCACACTTGACGCTTCATCTTGAGCGATGGTATAGGCTCCTGCTTGTTTCATTTCCAGTAACCCCTTGGCTCCATCATCGCCCATACCCGTCATGATGACTCCGATGGCGTTTTTCCCGGCATAACGAGCGGCCGTTCGAAAGAGTACGTTCACTGAGGGACGGTGATGACAGACCAGAGGTCCATCCTTCACTGCAACGTAATATTGTGCTCCGCTCCGCTGGAGTAAGGTGTGACGGTTTCCAGGCGCGATCAGGGCTCGTCCAGGCACCACGGTGTCGCCGTCAACCGCTTCTTTGACCGATACCTGGCAGATTTCGTTCAGGCGTTTTGCGAAGGCTGCAGTAAAGTGTTCGGGCATGTGCTGAACGATCACCGTTCCCGGAGCGTCATGGGGCAGAGACTCAAGAAAAAGGCGTAAAGCCTCGGTGCCCCCAGTGGACGCACCCACAACCACGATTTTCTCGGTCGTTCGTATCATGGCATTGACTTTCGGTTTTGCGATAACCGCGTCGGCTGTGAGTTTGGAAGGTGTCTTTAGAGTGCTGACCGAAATCGGCTTAACTTTTGCGCTAGCTGCCGCCTTCACTGCATCACAGATTTGGATCTTTGATTCTTCAAGAAATTTTTTGGCTCCAAGTCTTGGTTTTTCAATGATATCCACGGCTCCATATTCGAGGGCCTTTAAGGTTGTTTCACATCCCTGTGGTGTCAGACTGGAACACATGACGACGGGGATTGGATGTTGGCTCATGATCTTCCGCAAGAAAGTGATTCCATCCATCTTGGGCATTTCCACGTCAAGGGTGATGACGTCAGGAATCTCTTGTTGGATCTTTTGAGCCGCGATGAACGGATCGTTCGCGGCGCCTATAACTTTTATTCCGGGGTCCGTGGAGAGAACCTCCTTGAGTGTCTGACGGACGACAGCAGAATCATCTATGATCAGAACCTTAATCTTCTTTTTCATGTATGTCCTTAATGAAGAAATGGGTGGATCCTAAAGGATTGACATAAATCGTGCCCATGGATAGAAACCATTTCTAAAACCAAGACCGTCGTTCTCCAGCGTTGCATTATTTGAGCCGTTTTAAGAACACTTCCCCTGTATCCGTGTTGAAGTATAGCTTGCGTCCCCGGACCCCACCTGTATCTCTATTGAGGATCTTCAAATTTTCCTCCCGGAGTACATTTTCAGCAGCCCGAATATTTTCATGACCCACGGTCAGTCTGGCGCTGATCCGCTCTGTCACGGTAAACATGTCGGATCCGCCGAAAAGCTTCACTTCAATTTCATCTCGCTGGATGCCTTGAAAATCGTATTCCCGTACCATACGCCGGATGGAACAATCGACGTATTTGAATCCATTGTCACCATTCCCGTAGGGAAGAAGACTATGGCATATGGTGCCGACTTTGAAGTAAGAATGAAACATAGTCACCGCTATGCAGGACCCCACGATCGTAACCACAATTGTCGGCTGCCTAACGAAATACAATTCTCCGGGCTTGAGATAGACGACCGGAAGTTCTGTCGAATCTGGTATCATGGCCTCTTTCTATAAATGGTTGGAGCCTCTAAATCCAACGGCACATTCATTCCGTGAAGAGTTTCAGAGTGGCCCATAAAGATATAGCCGTCAGATTCTAAATAACAACAGAATCGCTGCATCAAAGTTTCCTGTGTTGGCCTGTCAAAATAAATGATTACATTTCGACAGAAAATGATATCCATTGATTTCGATAACATAAAGTCTTTGTCCATGAAATTGAGTTTCTGAAATGTGATGAGACGCCTGATTATTGGTGCTATTCGAACACGTTCTCGCTCTTTATCCTTGCTTCTGAGAAGATACTTGTGTTTCAGTGTTCTGGGGATCAAGTCAACTCTGTTCATTTCATAGATCCCGATCTTGGCTTTTGTGATGGCATCGGTTGAAATGTCCGTGGCAAGAATAGAGAAATGGAAACCCGGGCAGGTTTCTGCATATTCACTCAATATCATCGCCAACGTATAAGGCTCCTCCCCGGTGGAACACCCGGCGCTCCAGACCCGGAGTTGTCGCTGGATACCCGATCCACTGAGGCTCGTTAATTCGGGAAGTACCGTCTGAACGAGATATTGGAAGTGTCCCTCTTCCCTAAAAAAATCTGTTTTATTGGTGGTGACGACATCAAACAACTTATCCACTTCACTCTTTTTTCCTTTGGGGCTAAACAGGTAATCATAATATCCAGAAAACGTTTCAAATCCAAGTTTCCTAAGCCGTTTATGAAGACGGAGCTCAAGCATCGTTTTCTTAAATGGTGGTATCTTAATACCACATTCGGCTTGAATAAACTCGCTCAGGCGGTTGAAGTCCTTGTTTGATAGTTTCGGAGTCGGCATAGCATCTCGTTGATGACATGGATGTCATTGTTCGACATCCGGGTTCCCGTAGTGTAGGTCAGGTCTCCCATCCATTGTCTCGGGAACCACCGGATTTAGATACGTATGATAGTCCCTTCATAAATAAAAAGGAGCCGGTGAAGACGCAAAATGACGAGGCACTCCTCTGTCTTCTTCGTCAATGATTGTCTACACCAAAGAGAATAGGGGTGAAGGATTGATGTGAAGCCACTGGGCGAAGCATCGGCCGAAGGGGACTAAGTCCTTCTGGAAACACACGCGCCCTCCTCCCTTTGTTTGGCATTTTGTATCAGTTTGGGAATATCCAGAATGAGCGCCACCGTTCCATCTCCCAATAGGGTGGCCCCCGAAATTCCTTCAATATTTTTAAAAGGACTACCGAGTGATTTGATAACTGTTTGATGATTGCCGATGACTTGGTCGACGACAAAACCGATTCTTTGCGCGTCCACCGCTGTAATCACTATCTGCTCTATTGCGGGGGGGGAGTCGCCTACCCTAAACAGCTCCCGAAGCCGTATGTAAGGGACAATCTCACCCCGGACATTCGCCAGATGACCGTCATGTCTCCTTTTTATGTCAACGCGGCTTAATTCAACACACTCTTCCACTACGGATAGAGGTAAGACAAAGAACTCCTCCGCGATCTTTACCAGAAGTCCTTCAATAATCGCCAGAGTGAGCGGCAGTTTCAGGGTAATCGTCGTACCCTTGCCTTTCTTGCTGTCAACCTCAATCGTGCCCCGAAGGGATTCAATGTTCTTTTTTACCACATCCATTCCAACGCCGCGACCCGAGACGCTTGTTACCCTATTCGCCGTTGAAAACCCGGGAGATAGGATAAAGGAAAACAACTCTTTTTCAGATGGCTGGGTCTCGGGGGCGATCAGTCCCAGGCTGACCGCTCTTTCTCGCAGCAAGTCCGGGGACAACCCACCCCCATCGTCGCTGATCCTGATTAAGACGTTTGCGCCGGAATGCTGTGCGGAAAGGTTAATCGTCCCGACTTCTGGTTTTCCTGATGCTTTGCGAGGTCCCGGAAGTTCAATACCGTGATCAATGGAATTGCGAATCAAATGGACCAACGGGTCGTTCAGCTGTTCGATCACGGTCTTGTCGAGTTCAGTATCAACCCCGTCCATAGTCAAATTAACCTGCTTCCCCAGTTCTTGGGAAAGGTCGCGCACCATTCGTTTGAACTTGCTGAATAGGGTGGTTCCAACGGGAAGCATCCTCACAGACATGGTGTTATCACGAAGATTTCCTGTAAGCCTTTCCACCTCCTCTGAAATCAGAAGGAGTTCCGGGTCGTTCCGGTAGGCAGCCGTCTGGCTTAGACGGGCTTGAACGGTGACTAGTTCACCTGCGAGACCGACCAGAGTGTCCAGCTTGGCTGATGGCACCCTAATACTGGAGGTCGACAAAGTTTTATAGCGGGTGCCCTGGAGTTTTCTAATATGTTTCTGTTCCACTAATGCTGACTGGATTTTGCCGGCATGAACCAGTCCAGCACGCATGAGCATCTCCCCAACAGGCTTCTGGGCGTCCAGAATACTCCCCAGTTCTTCCGGTGTAACATCGCCTCGTTCAATCAGGATTTCGCCTATTCTCTTGAAACTTTCATCGCATGAGAGCCTTTCTGTATCATCGATGATATTAAGTTCGAACTCACAGTTGTCTTCGAAAAACATGAATACGTCTTTCACAATATCGAGGTTTTTCGAGGATGTGAGGATCACATCCCAGTAGATATAGCATCCCTCAGGGTCGAAATCTTCCAACAGAGGAATTTCATCTGTTTGGGCTACCACGGTCATGTCACCGAGCGTGCGAAGCTGATCCAAGATTTGCATCGGATCAGTCCCGTCTTTGAACATGTTAAGTGTGGGACGGATCCGTATTCTGTACGTAAATACTTTAGAGTTGGCAGCACAAACTGAACCATTATCGGTTTCCCGGGCCGTCGATTTGAAAGTCGAATTCTCACTTTTTTGCGGAGAACCTTCGGGTTCGAAACCCAGAAGGGCCTCCAGGGTTGCTTCTTCTTTATCGGACGCGAAGAGAAGGTTAAACCCTATGTTGTCGGCCTCCAGGTCCCCAAAATGCGGAATTGTAGAGATGAGTTCCACTTCTTTCTTGAACTTTTCCGTGAGATCAAAAAGACACTTGTCAAAGTTGGATTTGGACATAACCACGTTCTTTACATATATTTTCTTGTTCTCCGCCATCATTCTTCTGAGCTGAATTTCTTCTTTTTCGGATAGAAGTTCGATAATGGATGGATCAATCAAATATCCGAAAGAGGATGGATACGAAGAAGCTACGTTGTCAGCTTCAGTGGGGATCAACTCTCTTATGGAATCGATGAACTCCTGCACGGCCGGTTCATCCTTTTCCTTGCTGTGCTCAGGCTGGTTTATCATATTTTTGATATAATCACAGGCAGAGAGGGTGAGATTGACGAGTTCTTGTGTAATAACCAGTTTTCCTTGATTCACCAATTCAAAAATGGATTCTATTTCATGGGCAATCGATTTGATTGCCTCGAACCCAAACATCCCCCCCGTGCCTTTAATGGTGTGCATTGTACGAAAGGCACGCCTGATCAATTCTTCGTTGTGAGGTGTTTCTTCAAGTTCAAGCAGAGATGTCTCTAATTCGGACAGAAGCTCAAACGTCTCTTCTTTGAACAGGTCCAAGTGTGGATTTGACGCCATTCAGGTTCCCCCGTTGTTACAACGAAAACTCCGTGATCTGAACAATTCTCGAGACCGTCCGTAATCGGTATCGCTCTTGCTTACGGAACACGTACAGGGCACTCAATCTCCGGAAGTTCTGCATACCCATAAACAATTTCTCTTATGATCTAATTCACATCCCATATGACGGCAAAATCCGCTGTCTTCTATGATGCAATTCAACAGGTCCGGTAAAGGTACTTTTAGTGTTAATTCTCTTTCTAAGTGAATGGCAGTTCGGTGTACCGAACAGAGTAGTTGAAGGCCTGTGAGATCAACGGTCGTTACATCCTTAAGGTCCAGGACGACATGGTCAGAATGCACCAAGACTTTCATTAAAGCAATTTTCATCTTATTTGCGCTATGGACAGTGAGCGCACCGTTGAAGGTGAGAATCTTCCGGTTGTTTGATTTTCGGATGCTGTACTTCATGCGCCCCCTATTTATTCTTTAACATGCTCAATGTTTTCATCTTGAAATTCGCTCCCTTGGTTTGAGTTGACGAGACTTATGCGCTCTTGCAAGGATTGTTATTGCCTCATGTATCCGGATCATCCCATGGGTTGGGACAATAGAATATCTCACAGGTATTTGTAGGGTCTTTCCGGACAGAACGTCACAACCTGACAAAAGGCTCCTGACGGTACGTTATAGTCTCAGTGATCCAAAGGGATAATTTCCCTGCCTGCTTTTACCTGTATGGAAACATTGTTTCTATCCTTAATCATTATAACCTCTTTATAAAAATGCTGTCAAAATAATTGTAGAGTGAAACTGACGAAAATCGATTTTTTTTTGGGGATCTTTGTGAGGACGTCCAAAAATTATAAAATTGATACTGTTCTAAAAGAAGGGAAAACTTTGAGAGTCATCTTAAATATTAAGGATTTCATTTAACCCTGATATTGCATGAGTAATCGTGATGCGAGGCTGTAGAATTGCCACATGCGGCCTCATAATAGATTCACTCATGCAATATCCGGGTTAACCATATAGAGAAACCCCTGGGGTCAGCCTTTGACAGGGTGTTGATAAAATCCGGAAAAAGCTCGCGATGAGGTTTAGCATATGCTACACTGCCTCAGAACTTATATCAAATTGGCGACATTACCAGATGTAGTGGTTTTAGATAAAGATAATTAATAGAACCATCCCCAATTTCATAGAAGATACTCCGTTTAGTGCAGGGTGAAAGATGAAGGTCATAAAGCCCTTATCCCTGATGGTGTTTGGCCTGGTCGTTGTGATGTATGCCCTCTATTACTTTGTGGAACCTCGATTGTTCAATATGGATGACGGGCCATACTATTCAAAAACATACACAGGGCCGATCGATACGCTCACTGCCTCCTCGTCCGTAGAGCTTAAAAGAAATGGAAGGATCAAATATATCCTTGAATCCCTCCTTGACCAGGATAAAGAGGGAAGCGTTTTGATACTCAAAAGGACGGACGGGGAAATATTGTGGCAGAAACGACCCATAAAAACAGACGGTTCTCTGGGCCCTGTTGAAGTGAATCAAAAATATACGCGTGCGAGGTTATTCGGTTACGGCGGTTGGAATGTATCCATTCATCCCAAGCATCAGGAGAGTGGGACTTTGTATTTAGGCCCTTTAGGTAATTTCCGGTATTTCTACCATAGTTGGTGAGAAGGCTGTACAAATGATCAAAGATCAGATGGAGAATATCTACACGAACCTGGCTCCTGATGAGATCCCCTGGAACTTGGAGACCCCTCCTGAACTCCTCAGGGATCTTGTTGAATCGAAAAAAGTGTCACCCTGCAAGACCGTGGATCTTGGGTGCGGGACCGGTTCCTATGCGATCTTCCTGGCCGGCCGGGGATTTGATGTGACCGGCATCGATATCTCTCCCACAGCCATCGGGATGGCAAAAAGGAGTGCCGCACAAAAAAACGTGGGCTGCCGTTTTATCGCTGCGGACGTTCTCGGTGAAATGACCGAGGTTCGGGACCGATTTGATTTTGCCTACGACTGGCAACTGCTGCATCATATCTTTCCTGAGGATCGGGAGATATATGTCAGCAATGTTGTCTGGCTGCTTCATGCAGGAGGAGACTATCTTTCGGTCTGCTTCAGCGAGGAAAGCCCCCAGTTTGGCGGTATAGGAAAATATAGAAAAACACCGCTGGATACGGTCTTGTATTTTTCGTCTGAAAAGGAGATGATCTCTTTATTCGAACCGCATTTCAAAATTCAAGAGTTGAAGACCGTTGAAGTCAAGGGCAAGGTCGACACGCATAAGGCAATCTATGCCTATATGAAAAAACCGTAAAAGAAGGGCGTAAAGGCCCCAGGCTACACTGTACGCTTTTTCGCCTTGTCACTCTTGCGGAATATCTTGGATTCCTCCACGAATGATGATGTCAGGGTTTTGAACTTACCTGCGAGGGGGATGAAAAGTTCTGTGACCTCCCGGGGGAAAACGTCGCGGCAGAAAACCACGATGACAAGCATCTGGCCGTTTTCATAGGTATCTCCCATACCGAAAACGCCTTTGACGTTGTATTGGAAAACGAAATCCTGGTCCACGATAATTTTTCTGTTTTCCTGGTCGGTGGCTTCAGCCGCGTTTTCAACAAAAAAGAGCTTGGCCGACCCCCCTACCGCCTTCTTGATGATCTCCGAATCGTGGCTGTCAACCCATACCATGGGTACACCCAGTTCCTTGAGCAATCGTGAAATCATGGGTATGGCGTTAACAAAAGCCGAAGAAATCAGCGGGATTCCCATATGGCCTTTAGATTTCCGACGATCGTTCCACTCTTTCTCTATGCCGTGGGTCCCGATGAGTGAGAGCACAGGAGTGGTCTCCCTGATCCCGAACCCTCCCCCTGCGGAGTGAGCAAGGGTATCCACAAACTTCTGGTTCTTGGGGGGCAGGCTGCCGAAAGGGACAGACAAAAACAGACGGGCAATGACCACGGATTCACTAAACCGGGTATGCAGTTCGGCTGCCAGTTTTTGAGCGGCGTCCTCAAGGCACTTGGTTTTTTGAACACCGGACTCGACTTTTTCCCAGAGTTCGTTAATACTGGAAGATGTCGCTTGTTCGATTTTCATGGACACATCTCCTCCCATAATCTCTCAATCACATTCTGAATATTGATACGATGAGAATCAAATGATCGGAATTTGCCTTTCTTGACTATAGCTATATTTAGCACCATCTATCCAATCTGTCCACTCAAGAAAAATGGGGGTAATGGAATTGCTGAAAAACAGATAGAGATGTCATTGCGAACGCAGCCAGGCATTATGAGTATTATACGACAATATAGACTTAGAGATTGATTTACCGCATAAAACGCTCCTGCAATCACAGGACCGCAATTTTTCTCCAGGCCCAGTGTCCCGATTTTTTCATGACCTGACAAAATCAACCTGATTCAAATGGCAATTTTGCCAATAACAAAATTATCATACAACTTGATTACGGCAATGATGCCATATATATAATCTTTTTGATCATTCATATCGGCAATCCATCCTTGTGGCCCCTTCTCATGCTGCTGAATCGGTAAACCTTCCAGGAAACTGCCAGCCTGATCCATACCGCTTTCCAATGTCCATAAATTCGATACGTTAGATAGAGTCCGGAGAAAAGATCCCCATATCTTCTGCATGTTATCGTGTAAACGCCATTCCTGATTCTCTTTATTCATTTTTGTATTGACTCTGACATAGAGTATCCGCTAATATCGGTAACGCATTGCCGTATGAATTCAAGCAGGAATTCCGGGGATCTGCCTGCCAGCTAATTCTATAAGACTCTATATAGATTGCTATCGTCTGGAAACAAGGAGGTGGTGATAAACACTTCAGATGTGATGTGAAGAAATGTCTGTGATGGCCCATCAATGTAAAGGAGAATCAATATGAACCTGCAGCAACCCAATGCCAATGATGCAACACAAACGTTTAATCGATCCAAAAGCGTCGCCCCTATGAGTGGTATCTGCACGAGATGTATCGATGGATGCAGAGGCAACTGTGAAATTTTTAAAGCCACCTTTCGCGGCCGTGAACTGATCTACCCCGGCCCGTTCGGCGAAGTCACCGCCGGCGGGGACAAGGATTATCCTGTGGATTACTCCCACCTTAATATTCACGGCTATGCCCTGGGGGCCAAGGGCCTCCCCAAAGGTGTAGAAGGGAATCCGGACACGGCCCGTTTCCCTGCAGTGAGTACAGAGACTGCATACGGGTGGGAGAAGAAGGTCAAGATGGATGTGCCGATCTTTACGGGCGCACTGGGTTCCACGGAGATCGCCAGGGCCAACTGGGAACACTTTGCCGTAGGAGCAGCATTGGCAGGAGTCACCATTGTGTGCGGAGAGAATGTCTGCGGCATCGATCCCGAACTGGAGCTGGATAAAAACGGCATGGTGAAGAAAGCTCCCGACATGGATCAACGCATTGAAAACTATAGACGCTATCACAGGGGCAATGGGGAGATCCTGATCCAGATGAATGTGGAAGACACACGGTTGGGAGTGGCAGAATATATCCTGAACCAGCACGGCATCGAAACCATCGAACTGAAGTGGGGCCAAGGCGCCAAATGTATCGGCGGCGAGATCAAGGTCAACACGCTTGAACGGGCCCTGGAACTCCAGAAGCGCGGTTATATCGTGACCCCCGACCCCTCGGATCCGATCAATAAGGCGGCCTACGATGACGGCGCCTTGAAGGAATTTGAACGCCACAGCCGGCTCGGTTTTATTGATGAAGAAGAATTCTATGCAGAGGTCGACCGGCTTCGCAAACTCGGTTTCGAGAGAATCACTTTGAAGACTGGGGCCTACGGACTTCGGGAACTGGCCATGGCCATCAAATGGTCCTCCAAGGCCAAGATCGACCTGCTGACCATCGACGGCGCACCGGGCGGCACGGGCATGAGCCCCTGGCGCATGATGGAAGAATGGGGCATGCCGTCGCTTCATCTGCATTCTGCTGCCTATGAGTTCGCAAAGATTCTCGACGCCAAGGGTGAGAAAGTTCCCGACATGGCCTTTGCAGGAGGGTTCAGCTCCGAAGACGGTATCTTCAAGGTCCTGGCTTTAGGTGCGCCCTATACCAAGGCCGTATGCATGGGACGTGCCCTGATGATCCCGGGCATGGTCGGGAAGAACATTGCCAAGTGGCTCGAAGAGGACAACCTTCCCAAGACGGTCAACCATTATGGTGTCAAACCGGAAGAGATCTTTGTTAACTATGAAAACGTGATCGACATTGTCGGCAAGAAAGAAATCAAAAAGATCCCCCTCGGAGCCATCGGGATCTACAGTTATTCGGATAAGCTCAAGGTGGGTCTGCAGCAGCTCATGGCAGGGGCGCGCTGTTTTAATGTGGATTCCATCACACGAAATGAACTCATGTCCCTGACAGAAGAGTGTGCCAAAATCACGGGGATCCCTTATCTTATGGATTCCTATCGAGACGATGCCATGAAAGTTCTGAATGCTTAATCCAGACTGAAGAATGCATGTAATGCGGGGAAGATGGTCAAGACTGTCTTCCCCGCATCATTCTTAAGTCTTTTGTTCTCTTGTTATATTATGTCCTCTGTCTTCCGTCCTCTGTCGTCGGTTACTCTGCCCCCTCCCCTCCCTTTTTTATTTGAAAATAACCTCCGGATCAGGTATTTATTCTATGATGACTGAAAAAACAGAAAGAAAAGAGTTGGCTATTTTGAGGCTCTTGCAGAAAGCAGGAGGACCGCTCACCAGTTCGAAGCTGATGGAGAACCTTCATGCCATGGGTCATGAGGTCAGCGAGCGGACGGTCCGGTATTATTTTCTGGACCTGGACCGTAAAGGCCTGACCCAAAACCTTGGCAAAAAAGGACGGGTCATCACGCAGATGGGCCTGAAGGAATTGGGCGATGCAAGAGTCTTTGACAAGGTCGGCTTTCTGACCGCCAGGATCGATCAGTTGACCTACAGGATGAGTTTCGATCTCAATAAGAAAAGCGGGACGGTCATTACGAATATCAGTCTTTTTCGAGCCGACCAGCTTCTCCAGCTTGCCCCGCTGGTCTGCCGGGTTTTCGAGGCCCGGTATGCCATGGGAACCATGATGGCGCTTTTCGGGCCCGGTGAACGGGTGGGAGACATCACCATCCCGGATAACATGGTGGGGCTGGGCACGGTTTGTTCCATTACGCTGAACGGCGTTCTTCTGGCTAACGGTATCCCCACCCACTCCAGTTTCGGCGGACTCCTTGAGCTCCGGGACCGCAAACCCACAAGATTTGTGGAAATCATCAAGTATGAAGGGACCAGCCTGGACCCCCTTGAGGTTTTCATCAGGAGCGGAATGACCGATTACTCCGGGGCCACGGAAACCGGGAACGGCCGGATTGGGGTGGGCTTCAGGGAAGTACCGTCTGACTGCCGCGATAAAATTTTTGATCTCATGCAGAGTCTCGAGGATGCGGGATTAGGGGGCTTCCTAATGATCGGATGGCCGGGACAACCGCTATTGGAAATCCCTGTAATCGAGGGACGCGTGGGGGCTGTTGTCATTGGCGGCCTGAACCCGGTTGCCATCCTGGAAGAGAAAGGAATCAAGGTCCAATCAAGGGCCCTGGCTGGCATGGTGGAATATGAGAAATTATTCCTCTATCAGGAGATGGAGGAACGGATTCGCCGATACACATAAAGGGGAGCCCTGCACTCCTAACATTTTTAGGTTCTAGACGGTTTTATGTGGATAAAAACAAAAGTTCATGATTGACCATAACCTTCAAGGTGCTGCCCAAAAAATGAAAAAAGAAAAAACTTTTTCAGACAGGATAACAGGATTGACTGGATAAACAGGATATTAAAAATCGATCTTTTAAAAGATCGTGTCAATCCTGTTATCCTGTCTAAAGGCTTTTATGTTTCTTATGTTTACCCTTCTTTTCTGATGCTTTCGTCAAAAGTATATCATGGTTTTCCACCGAACCAAGATTGTATGATGTCTGATTTATGCTGATAGATTTCACCCATACATTCCGGTCAAGAACCTGCTTTTAAAGGATCTTATTTCAATCCAACCTGATCCGACTGCAGATCTAATACATCATATTTATCCGATTTATCAGCCAGTTCCCTGGCGATCTCTTTCCTCTGCTCTGCCCCGTGGTCCTTAATCAGGAAGGTCAGGAGACTCCCTGCTGCCAGAAGCGTTCCCGCTGTCACGAAAGCGGCGGTAAACGTGTTTGTGTGGGCCATGAGGGACTGGGACGCTCTGCTCATGACAAAGCCGCCCACACCCCAGGCGGTAAAAACAATTCCGTAGTTCACACCGAAATGCTTAATCCCCCAGAGATCCTTTGTGAAGGAAGGGAAAAGCGCCAGGTTGGCGCCGTAATTGAAACCGATGAATGTCGCTAAAGAGACAAGCAGCAGGGCGCTGGAGGACTCGGTCCCCACAATGGGAATCGCCAGAAACATCAGCAGGGCCTGAAGGGAAAATACACTCGCCAACGTCCAGCTTCTGCCGATCTTGTCCGACAATGTACCGGCCGCGATCCGCCCGCCGGCATTTCCGATAGCCAGCAATGCTACGGCCAGGAAGGCATTCGGACCGAGTGAGTGTTTGGCCATTCCGGCCACACTGCCGATCACCATTAAACCCGCACCCGCGCCGATAAAGAAGAGGAACCACAACAGCCAGAAATTGGCCGTTTTCATCATCTCCATGGGAGACAGCTGCTTCTGGACATACATCTCTCTTAACTTGCTGTTCAACCCGCGATCCGACCGCCGTTCCACAAAGCCCTCAGGTTCAAATCCCTGCGGGGGGTTTTGAAGAAAGAGGCCGAGGAGGCAAACAATCAGCAGGAAGGCGATACCGAAAAAGAGCATGGCCTTCTGCAGGCCCCACACCCCCAGGAAATATTTGCTCAATGGGGCGATATAAACGGAGGCAAGACCGAAACCGGAGACAACGATACCGGCGATTTTGCCTGTCTTGTTCGGGGGAAACCATTTGATGGCCGGCGGTGTCGCCGAAGAATAGCCGAAGGCGATCCCCGCACCCACAAGTATCCCGAATCCCAGGACCCATGAGAGATAGGCGGTGGTCTGGGAGACCCAGACAAAACCAAGTCCCACAAGAATACCGCCGATTACGGCCGAGATCCGTGGGCCGTGGGCATCCTGCACCTTGCCGGCCAGAATCATGGTAAAGGCAAAAACGAGACAGCAGACGGCATAAGGATCGTTCAGTGAAGCCGGGTCCCAGTTGAAGGCGCCGTTGCCGCCTGTTTCGATGGACTGTTTAATGGCCCCTTTGAAGATGCTCCAGGTATAAAGAACCCCCAGAGCCAGATTTATTCCGGTCCCAGCCGCAACAACCGTTTTTCCGCGATCCACTGTTTTTTCCGCCATCCTTATTCTCCCCTGGTTTGATTGGATATACTTATGAGTGGGACATGTTATATTTATCGTAACCTTGAATCATAAATTTGGCAATAGTTTCCTGATGTTCCGCTGAACTTCATTCACGGAGAATATAAAATTTTAGGTTCTAGACAGTTTTGTGTGGGTAAATAAAAACGTTTTTCATTGACCTAAGCTTTCAAAGGTTCCCACAAAAGCAAAACCTTTTTCAGACAGGATAACAGGATTGACAGGATCTATAATAAGAGTTTTTTGTGATATCCTGTTCATCCTGTAAATCCTGTCTAAAGGTTAATTGTTTCTTATGTTTACCCATACAATCCTGTCAAGAACCATATTTTAAAGGGTCTGACCCTTTG
>CAJICE010000085.1_pt1 | contig 22390 bp, 23 predicted proteins | sample 9199531 | NCBI WGS metagenome assembly CAJICE01 (sample SAMEA7708327, study PRJEB35096) | sediment metagenome | biome: marine neritic benthic zone biome [ENVO:01000025]; feature: sediment [ENVO:00002007]; material: shallow marine sediment [ENVO:03000034] sea grass bed [ENVO_01000059] ... | reverse complement strand
CTGAAACATCTCGACGGCATTAATACACTGCATGGCCTGCTCCTGGTTCCCGTTCAGCATCAGAACCAGGGGATCCAGGTGTATATGTTCTACTGGAAGGCCAACTTCCATGGCTTTCCCCATAATATCCACGGCAATGGCCGCTCGCTCATTGGCATCAGCCGGGAGCCCCGAACCGGAAAGGCAGAGACCGATGATATCACATTGGAATTCTGCAGCCACCGGCATAAACGTATTGAGGCGTACGGTCTCGCCTGAAGTGGAGTTGATGATGGCACGGCCCCATTCGTTATTGTGGGCCTTGAGCCCGGCCCGTATGGCATCCAGATTTGTGGTGTCCAGACAGAGCGGAACCTGAGCCACCTCCTGGACGGTCTTGACAATCCAGTCCATGAGTTCCGGTCCATCATCCTCGGCCGGTCCGATATTGATATCAAGGACGTTGGCCCCGGCGTCCACCTGGGCCCTGGCCATCTCCTGTATCGGTTTGGGATCCCGGTTCTGCATGGCATCCCGCTGGGCTTTTGTAATGACATTGATCCGTTCACCAATCATTAGCATGAGTATGCCTCCTCCTCTAAATTCAAAAGAAACTCACCACAGAGTGCACAGAGAAAAAAAACATCATTCATTCAATAATGCCAAAAGTTTTGTTTTGGTTTCCTGGTCGATACTTCCTTTTGCCTCGGCCACATCCACGGCGATTTTTCCCATCTCGCCATAGATCCTTTTACCCTCGGGCATCATCCTGTCAAAGGCGGCAAGATGCCCCTCAATGGTCTTGAGGTCTCCCCGCTCAATGGGGCCGGTCAGGGCCTTTGGGACGCCGACCCGCTCCATGTTTTTGACCGTCCCCTTAATCAGGGGCATGAGTGCCGCGAGCCCTTTGTCAGGGGGGATATCCACGGCCCCATAGACCCGAAGCGCCTGGTAGACCAGGGCAACAAAATAGTTGCACGCAACCACAGCGGCCGCATGGTAGAGCATCTTCCCCTCTGAGGGGATCACCATGTCCGAACCGCCCAAAGCCTCGATGATCTCCCTGCCGAGATCCAGGGCCTCTGTATCGCCGTCCAGCGCGAAAAAAGAACCCGGCAGATTGGCCACGGCCTGGTCCGTATCGGCCATGGTCTGCAGGGGGTGGATCGAAAGGACCCGTGCCCCGCAGGCTCTCGCCGAAGCCAGAAGCTCGGCTGAATGGGCACCGCAGCAGTGGATCACCGTCGTGCCCCGGGAAAATCCTTTTGCATCGGCAATCTCATCGCAGAGACGGCCAATGGCCCCGTCCGGTGTGGTGATGAAAACGATCTCGGCCTGCCTCGCGGTCTCCGCAAGATCGGTCGAGGCGGTGCCTTCACCGATATAACTCACCGACCGTTCTGCCGACGCCATGCTCCGCGAGGCCACACCGGTGATTGAAAATCCTTTTTTTTTAAGAAGGGCGCCGATCGCCGTTCCCACAACGCCGGCCCCGATAATCGAGACCTTCCGGCTCTTCATGGTTGCCCTCTATACTGGCTTACCTCCCAACGGACATGAGTTGGTCAGCAGGTCAGACGGCAGAAACTTGTGATTCGATCTCCAGCCCGTCCAGGATCTTTTCAAAAGCCACAACCGCAGGGGAGCCCTCGGGCAGATGGAAAACAGGTTCACCCTTGATATCGTATTCGGTGATGGCCTCATCGGCCGGAATCCAACCGGCGAGTTCCATCCCCTCTTTTTTGATCAAATCAAGCAGGGCCCCGTCCGGTTCACCCATGACGCGATTCACAATCAGGGCTGTCTTCTTGATGTTGAGCTTGAGTTCATCCGCCAGGTCCAGGACCCTTTTGGCTGTTTTGATCCCCCGCTGAGACGGGTCGCTCACCACCAGAAGGAGGTCTGTATTCTGGGTGGTCCTCCGGCTCATATGTTCCAGACCGGCTTCATTGTCGGTCACGATAATCGGGTATTTTTCCGATAATTCATCGGAATATTTCCGGATCAGGTTGTTCACAAAACAGTAGCATCCCGGCCCCTCGGGACGGCCCATGACCAGAAGGTCAAAACCCTTATTCTCCTCCACCAGTTGGTGGATCATCATCTCAAAATAGGTCTCTTTGGACATCCCCCCGGGCTGAGCACCGTCCCGTCCAAGGATCTCTTCCCGGACTTCGCCGATGGTGTTTTCTACCTCCACACCAAGGACCTCATTGAGGTTGGCGTTGGCGTCGGCATCGATGGCCATGACCGGTGTCTTGCCGTGTTTGATCAGGTAACGAATGAGAAGGCCCGCCAGACTGGTTTTCCCGACGCCGCCTTTTCCTGCTAATGCAATATTATAAGACATATAAAGCCCATTCCTCACCGCAGAGGACGCGGAGACCGCAGAGAAAAACTTTCATTGCCCAAATATTTACTCTGTGTGCTCCGCGTGCTCTGCGGTATAATGATACTGTTTCTCTTTGCCTTTACCCCGCAAGGTCTTTTTCCGCGTCCTTTGCGCCTTTGCGGTGAATGCTTTTGTTTTTGCTTTTACCCCGCAAGGTTATCCGCGTGCTCTGCGGTTATACTTTTCTTTTACATGTTCCTAAATTTTTCCCGGACCTCTTCAGTCTTCCCGCAGGTCATCTTCCCTTCCGGGCATTTACCGTTTACACACCCGGGACCGGCATTCTTGAAAATTTTTGGAGCGGCCTCCTTGACTGTTACCAGCATTTCGTCAGCCATGGCACGGATCTCCCACTGGGCACGATTACAGCAGCGGACCCGGAAGAAATGGAGAAGCTCCCGGGCGTTCATGGTAATGACGATCTTGGTCTCCGCTGCATTGGGAAGTAGGAACCGGGCATCTTCCTGGGATTTTTCACCGATATCCCCAAGGGCGGTGTTCAGTTCATCATACCAGCCCTGGATAACCTTCATCTTCTCTTCAAACCATTCGGCCTTGCCTGCGTCCGCCACGGTCGGAGGGATCACATAATCGAAAACCTCCCCATCATGTTTGGACGTCTGTTCCCCGACGTACCGCTGACTCTGCTGTGAATAGGAGGCCACACGGTGCCGTACAATCTGATGGGAGCAGGCCCTTGAAATCCCTTCCACCCCGAAGGTAAAGGAGACATGCTCCACCGGGGACATATGGCCCATGGAAACGAGTTTGTCCACGAACCCGGCCTGGTCCTTACTTTCGATCCCCGCCTTGAGGTCGTCAATATTGGAAGGTGAATAGCAGAGCTTGGCGCCCATGGCCACGACTTCTTCCGGCCGGGGCGTATAACGCAGCAACTCAACATGCAATCTGGACAGTCCCATGTTCCCTTCGAATGAATAATGGATGATCAGGTTTTAAGAAACCTTTCCAACAATGGTTGATTCCGTCGCAAATGCCCCAGATGCAAGGCGTTAGAATTTTGGGGAATGAGGCGTACTTTATATCGTACGCCGCAGTGACTCAAAATTCGCAGCAACGCCGCAGATGGGGTATTTGCGGCGGAATCATTTAAACGTGTGTTCCTCGCCGGGAAACTCCCCCTTCTCAACCTCTTCTTTATACTGCCGGAGAGCCGCCAGTGCCTCTTCTCCCAAATGTGCATACCGCTTGATGAACTTGGGCACAAAACGCTCGAAAAGCCCGAGCATGTCATGCAGCACAAGGACCTGCCCATCACAGTGGATCCCGGCCCCGATTCCGATCGTGGGGATGGAGACTTCCTCTGTGATTTTCCGGGCGATCTCTCCGGGCACGCACTCGAGCACCACGGAAAAAGCCCCGGCTTCTTCCACGGACCTGGCATCATTCAGAAGCCGATCCATCTCTTTCTGGACCTTGAACCCGCCCATCTTGTGAACCGACTGGGGCGTCAGCCCGATATGGGCCATGACCGGGATATCCGCAGCAGCGATGGCCTCAATGGTCTTTCGCACCGCGGCTCCGCCCTCTAGCTTCACGGACTGGGCTCCGCTCTCCTTGATGAAGCGGCCCGCATTGTAAATAGCTTCTTCTGTGCTCACCTGGTAGGACATAAAGGGCATGTCCCCCACCACAAAACAGTTTTCCGTTGCCCGAGTCACCATCTCGGTGTGGTAGATCATCTCCTCCATGGTGACCGGAAGTGTATTCTCTTTCCCCTGCACCACGACACCCAGAGAATCCCCCACCAGGATCATATCAATCCCGGCTTTATCGACCAGGGACGCAAACGGGAAATCGTAGGCCGTCAGCATGGTGCTCTTCTTCCCTTCGGCCTTTTTCTTCTGCAGATCTGTAATCGTGGTTCGGGGCAATGTACAAACTCCTCAGTTATCAGGGACCGGGGTTCAGGGGTTCAGGGGTTGAGCAAATGACCGCTTAAAAATCTTTTGTTCTTGCTGACACCTGACACCTGAATTCTGACACCTGCCCTTTTATTCCAATCCTGCTCGCTTCACAATCTCCGGCACCAGATCCTCCTTGCCGATGGCCATGATGTGAACACCATCGCAATGATCCCGGGTCTCATTGATAAATTCACACATGATATCGATTCCCGTATCCACTGCTTTTTCTTTTCCCGCTTCTTTCATCCGGTCGATGAAGTGCGGGGGCACGGAAACGCCAGGAACGAACTTGTTCATGTAATTGGCCATCCCCGCAGATGTGAGAAGAACCAGTCCTGCCATGATCTTCACATCGTACTGCCGTGCAAACTTCATAAAATCAATAAAATTTTCAGCGTCATAGACCGCCTGGGTCTGGAAAAATTTAGCCCCCGCCTGGATTTTCTTTTCAAACTTCATGAGCTGAGGCTCAATGGGCCTCGACTCGGGCGTCACCACAGCACCGGGAAATAAATTTGTCGATCCTTTCAGCTCATTCCCGGCCACATCTTTGCCGTTATTCAATGATTCCACGGTCTGTAGAATCTGGACCGACTCCATGTCAAAAACCGGCTTGGCATCCTTGTGATCACCGGCCTGGACACCGTCTCCGGTCAGGCATAGAACATTTCGGATCCCAAGGACGTGAGCACCCAGAAGGTCAGACTGAATGGCCAGCCGATTCCGGTCACGGCCCGTGAGCTGGAAAACCGGATCATGCCCCATGTCAAAGAGAAGTTTACTGATCGGAAGGGAGCCGATACGCATCACCGAACTCTGGTTGTCGGTCACGTTGATCCCGTTCACAAAACCGAGCATATCCTCGGCATGATGGAGCATCTCTTTAATGTCCGTACCTTTGGGCGGACCGCACTCACCGGTAACGACATATTCCCCCGCTGCAAAGGCATCCCTTACACTCTTTTTCGTCTTGGCCAATGTCTCTCCTCCTTAAAAAAAATCTTTAGCCACTAATTTTCACGAATTCCCACGAATTTACTAATTCGCTATTCTTTGGTAATCAAGTGACTCTTTTCCAATATTCAAAATGATTGCCAACGTGTCCATTACGCTCAGCGTGTCACGCCCTTCTTAATCTTTGCCGCCTATAGCGGCAAACATATTACAGTATCTTGTGGTCGTGTAATTCGTGGCTGATTTATTTAGCCGCTTTGGCTTCCTTGGCCTTTCGCTTGGCCTCTTTCTTTTCCATCTTTTTCACGTTTTCCGGATTGAGGTGCCTCATGGGCTTGAGGTGGGCAGACCACTTTTTAGACCCGATCACCTCTTTCATATTATCCAGACGGTTCTGCTTTTCGAGCCGCTCATAGGCCTGGACCCAGGCGCAGGGAGTGTCATTACCGACCTCGCACATACCGTTATTCACACCGCCGCAGGGCCCGTTCAGAATCCCCTTGTAGCAGCGTGTAATGGGACAGATGGCACCGAACTTGTCGATACGGCACTCGCCGCATGCGGAACAGTATTCTACATGCTGGCCGAACCGTTCGGTATTCCCCAGGAAGAGGGGGTTGTTCAACGGGAAGACAACTTTTGTTTCATACACATCGGCCACGGACTGCACTCCTGCTCCGCAGGACATGACTCCGATGCTGTCCGCTGCTTCAATCTCTTTAGCATGCTTTTTCAAATGGTTTTTTACATCAGGGATATGACAGCTGGTATCGGGAATGATCATGCCGGTTATTTTTTTACCTTCGGCCTCCAGTATCGTTTTCATATTGTCAAGATCCTTTTCCCCGCCGGCCTCACAGGCCGTCGCGCAGTCACCGCAGCCCACAAGAAAGATTTTTTTTACATCCTTGAGCATCTCAAGCAGAACTTCTTTTTCTTTGGTCTCTTGTACGATCATAGTTCGCTGCTCCTTTTCTCCTCCAACAGTGAATATATTGTTAGATTCTAAACTCCTCCAATTTAAAGATTCAGTTGCAAATACCCCATCTGCAGCTGAATCTATATTTTACCGCCTTTCATCAATTCCAGCATCTCCGCCCGTGTCCTTTCGTTGGCCTCGAAGATCCCCCGGACCGCGGATGTGACGGTCTTGGCCCCGGCCTTTTTGACACCCCTCATAGAGACACAAAGCTGTTCCGCTTCAATCACCACCATGGCCCCTCTCGGATCCAGACTTTCAACTATCAAATCAGCAAGCTGGGTTGTCAACCGCTCCTGAACCTGCGGCTTCCTCGCCAGGAGTTCCAGGGCTTTGGTGAGAGCAGAAAAACCTACGATTTTACCCTCCCCGGGAATATACGCGATATGGGCCTTCCCGACAAAAGGGAGGAGATGATGCTCGCAGACTGAATAAAAGGGTATATCCTTGATCATCACCATCTCTTTGTGGGCCTCGCCATCCATGGGCTTGAGGACCTCAGAGAGATCGGCCGTGAGACCTCCGAAAATCTCTTCATAGAGCTCAGCGACTCGTCTTGGCGTATCCTTTAATCCGGGACGTGCAGTGTCCTCACCCACCCCTTCAAGGATCAGCCTTACCCCTTTTTCGATCTTTGCTTTGTCCATAATGCTACCTACCCGTTCAAGACAGTAATCGGGGCAAAGGGTCAGGCACGTTCCTTCCGAAAAATTTTTTTCTGAATGCGAGTGACCTCGTCTCGACCCAGGTTGAGGATCCTTTTCGGAACATATGATGAGATCTCGCCTTCGGATGTTGGTGCAGGACGTTGAATGATACGTTGTTCTACAAATACCCTACCCGGAGCCTAAATAAAGTAGCAATTCAGACTATCTATGTCAAGAAATAAATATTCGATTCAGAATATATAAATCTTATAATCCCGTATCATAATTGCAAAAAGGGACAGGCAAACTATGCAGGCAGCCTATCCGATTTGATCTGCATTATGCAGAGGATTATCCAACGAATGAGTATTCCATACATTTATTGATTAATTTATAGGCAGAATGGAGAGAGAAGAAAAGAAGCTTATTTTGCCTGCCCCCTTTTATTGACCTAAATGTGGGGAATAATTACAGAATAAAACTAATATATGGCTGGATAAACCCTTTTTTAACTTAAAAATATATACAAAGTGGGGATTGGATTCAATCTGCATATTTTTCCTGTCCCTTTTAAAGAGGGGGGGTGATGGTCACCAGGACCTTCATCTCGGTCTTGGCCACGATCCCGTGGGGTACGCTCACCTGGCCGATCAAGATATCCCCTTTCCTGACCGGGACCTCATTCTCCTCCTCGATGACGATCCCTTCCCCATCCATGATGGCCATGATGATCTCCGAGTCCACGTCGTGTGAATGGACCGGAAGCTCCTGCCCGGGTTTGAAACAGAAAAGGAGCTGCCTGAAGTTCGGAGAATCATGGGTAATATTCACGGTCATCTTGTCATCTTTGAATGTTGCAATATCATCCACATTGAATTTTTCAGCCATTCGAGTCCTCCTTAATCTATGGTTTACGCCATGTTCTCATGATGGAATGCATCTCCGAAACAAGAGAATACAGATATAAAATAGCTATTGGAATCCCCGGTGTCAATCACACGTAGCATTATCCACAGAAGTGCCACCAATACTGATGGTGACCTATAAATAGCACATCTTAACTTTCCTGAAAAGAAAAGTGAGTATTATAAGGCGGCCTGTTTCATGCAGCCGCCTTTTTTTTGCGATATCACACACCTGCCCGTGAGTTTTCACTCAGGACTAAACTTCAAAAGTCAAATTATCAGAAACAAAAAAGCGACTTCATTCTTTAATTCTTTGTCTAATGACAAAAGTTTCATTTCCCACATTCGCCCCTTTACATCCTTATTATTTTACAAACACTACACGTGTTATTGGATATGTTTCATATTTAACGAACAGGAACCAGACCTTTGCGTACAAACCATATCTATAATCAAAACCTTAAGTGTGAACCTGACCACCGGACCGAGCGATACCAATGGCATTGCCGAAGCCAATTGGAACACCCAGGCTCCCAACAAAAAGGGCGTAGGCGGCACCACGCCGGGCAGCTACACGGCCACGACCACTAACGTCATGGCCGGAGGCTACACCTGGGATGGCGTCATGACAAACACCACATTCACAATCCAATAGAGCCCATTGGGGATCTCAGAAAAACAAAGAAAGGCGGTACGCATGGTGCCGCCCTTTTTTCTTCAATTCACTTGCAATAAAGATAAAATGGGTGCAAGATGGTCTACAAAAATAACAAAAAGGAGACTTAACCATGCACATGAAAAATCATCAGATCATTTTGAAAACCTTTTTCTTTCTTATGCTCTTCGCTTCTCTGGTTGTCAACGGGTGCACCCGTTCTGAAGAGGAGAAGAAACCGGAAGTGGTGGTTGAGGAAGAAAAAGTCATGGTGGATGAAAACATACTTGCCAAGATCGACGGAGAACCGATCACCAAAGCAGAGATCGTCAAACGGATCAAGTTTCGCCGTGCCGACCTGGACGAATCTACGGTCAATCCGGACCAGTGGCAGAGGATGCTGAAAGGCGCAACCGAAGAAGCGATTCGCGACCGTCTGCTCATCAAAGCCGCACAAACTGAAGGAATCACCGTCACCGAGGAACAGGTTGATTTTTCGCTCAAGCGGAGCAAAGCCATCCTGGGAGAAGAGAAATTTCAGGAAATGCTTGCAAAGAGCGGGGCCTCGGAGGAGGAATACAGAGAATTCATAAAGAGTAAAATAATCACCTCCAAATACCAGTCAAAACTTTTCGCAACCATAAAGATTGACGATTCAAGTATCACAGAATACTACAAAGAACACAAGGAGGACCTCTTTACCCCTGAGTCGGTTCGTATTGAAATGATCATTCTGGAGAAACGTGACGATGCAGATGTGATCTACAACAGATTGAAAGAGGGTGAAGACTTCGATAAAGTCGTACAGGAGTATACCGCCATCTATAAGAAGCGTATCGGCGGGAAGGTGAAGTGGATGCCTTACGATGCTATCCCTGAACAGATCCGTCCCCTGGTGAAAGAAGGTAAAGCGGGAGTACTATTGGAGCCTGTGCAGATTCCTGAAGGCTATTCCGTGATCAAAATCCTTGAGAAAAGGCCCGAAGGCATACCCGAACTGGATGAAGTCAGAGGCGATATCGAGCAGGTCTTTCGAATGAAGGAGCAACAGAAGGTCCTTGAGAACTGGTTTGCATCGGCAAAACAGAAAACGACCATTGAATACATAAATTAGGGCGATACCCAGATTTCAAAAACAAGCACTTAAAGGTGTCAGACACGAATATTTCAATCGTGTCTGACACCTTTGGTCTTTCCTGCCCAGTCTGCTCTTGAGCATATTCGAAATTTCTTATATTTTGTGATTCAGGTCACATCTTTTCTGTGGTAAAAGGTATAAATTCAGATTCAGAATATGAGGTCAAGTACCGGAAGATTTCTCTAACATGACTATATATTAAAGGAGACATTCCATGAAAATGTTCTGCAATCAATGTGAACAGGCAGCAAAGGGAGTCGGATGTGAAAAAGTGGGGGTTTGCGGTAAACAGCCCGATGTGGCGGCCCTGCAGGACCTGATGGTCTGCCAGTTGAAAGGGATCGGCTATCTGGCCCATCGAGCGAGAGAGCTTGGAAAAGTGGACGATGAAGTGAACCGATATACCATTCAAGCCCTCTTTACCACGGTCACCAATGTGAATTTTGATCCAGACCGCCTTGCGGAATGGATCCGGAAGGGAGACTCTGTCCGTGAAAAAGCGGCCGGCCTGTATCGTGAGGCGGCCAAAAAGGCGGGAAAAGAAATTAACGAAATCCAATGGCCGGCCACAGCTAAATATGTGCCCAAGGGGAGTCTGGATGAGCTTCTCAAAGAGGCATCGTCCATGCAGGGGACGTGTCTGTTTGCATCAACGGAAAATGAGGATGTCCGCTCCCTGCAGAAGCTTCTCCTTTACGGACTCAAGGGGATGGCCGCCTATGCGGACCATGCCTCTCTGCTGGGCAAAGAGGATGATGCCATCTTCGCCTTCACACATAAGGCCCTCTCGGCGCTCAATGATCCGGATACCAGCATCGATGATCTGGTCACGATGAACATGGAGTGCGGGTCCGTGAATATCCGAACCATGGAGATCCTCGATGAAGCCCACACCTCCCATTTCGGTCATCCTGAACCCACACAGGTCTCTACAGGACTCAAGGCCGGTCCGGCCATCATTGTCACAGGTCATGATCTTCTGGATCTGGAGGAGCTGCTCAAGCAGACCCAGGGGACCGGCGTCAACATCTATACCCACGGTGAAATGCTTCCGGCCCACGGCTATCCGGAGCTGAAGAAGTATGACCACCTGGCCGGACACTTCGGAACGGCATGGCAGAATCAGAAGAAGGAGTTCGAGAATCTGCCCGCAGCCATTCTTTTCACCACCAACTGTATTCAGAAACCCCGTGATTCGTACAAGGACCATGTCTTCACCTGCGGGCTGGTGGCCTGGCCCGATGTGGCGCATATTCAGGGCCGGGACTTCAGTGCGGTGATTCAAAAGGCAAAAGAGCTTCCCGGATTTAAGGAGAAGGCAGGCAATATGCTGATGACCGGCTTTGGCAGGAATGCCGTGCTTGGCGTGGCCGACAAGGTGATCGACGCCGTGAAAGGAGGCGCCATCAAACATTTTTTCCTGGTCGGCGGGTGCGACGGCGCCAAGCCGGGAAGAAACTATTATACCGATTTTGTTGAAAAGGCACCGAAAGACACGGTCGTGCTGACCCTGGCCTGCGGCAAGTTCCGCTTTAACCATCTGGACCTGGGCGATATCGGCGGTATTCCGAGACTCCTGGACATCGGCCAGTGCAATGATGCCTATTCGGCAGTCAAGATCGCACAGGCCCTGGCTGGCGCCTTCAATTGCGGAGTCAACGATCTCCCCTTGTCACTCGTCATCTCCTGGTACGAACAGAAGGCTGTGGTGATTCTCCTCTCCTTGCTGTCACTGGGGATCAAGGGGATCCGTCTCGGGCCAACGCTTCCGGCCTTTATCACGCCCAATATTCTGGACTTTCTTGTGCAGAATTTTGATATCAAACCGATCAAAACGGCGGAGGAAGACCTGCAGGAGATCCTTGCGGGATAAGGTGGAAGCTTAGAATTAAAGAGTAGTCAATAGAACCAAATCCGTAATTAGGGACACTTTCCTTAAAACATCGAAATAAGGGAAGTGTCCCTATTTTATTTTAAAATTGTCCCTTCTCCGTGGACCCTTCCAGTGCTTCCACCGAACTTTCCCCGCCGGTCACACAGTTCATCACCCGGTCATAGTATCCGGTCCCGACAAACTGCTGATGGGTCGTCGCCATGTAGCCATCTTCTTTTCCGTGTTTGAATTCTTCCTGCTGAAATTTTGAGTAGGCCAGCATCCCTTTCTCTTTGTAATGGAGGGCCAGATCGAACATGCCCAAATTCAACGTATGGAAACCCGCCAGGGTGACAAACTGGAATTTATAGCCCATGGCTGCCAGCTCCTTTTGGAACTTTGCAATGGTTCGGTCGCCCAGATTCCCCTTCCAGTTAAAGGAGGGGGAACAGTTATAGGCAAGGAGTTTGTCCGGGTACTCGGACCTGATCCCTTCAGCAAATTTTCTGGCCTGCTTCAGGTCCGGCCTCGAGGTTTCACACCACACCATGTCGGCATAGGGCGCATAGGCCAGGCCGCGGGCAATGGCCGACTCCACGCTGTCTTTAATGTAGAAGAAACCTTCGGCCGTGCGATTCTGATCCGTGATAAACGGTTTGTCTCTCTCATCCACATCACTGGTCAGGAGTTTCGCGGCCTCGGCATCTGTCCGGGCGATCACCACCGTGGGGACACCGCAAATGTCGGCGGCCAGCCGGGCAGCAATCAGTTTGGTGATAAATTCGCGGGTGGGAACCAGGACTTTTCCCCCCAGATGTCCGCATTTTTTGGCCGAAGCCAGTTGATCTTCAAAATGCACGCCTGCTGCACCGGCTTCGATCATCTGTTTCATAAGTTCAAAAGCATTCAAGGCACCGCCGAAACCGGCTTCTGCATCGGCAATAATCGGGGCAAACCAATAGGGCCCCCGTTGACGGGCATCCAGCACCTGGATCTGATCGGCCCGGCGCAGGGCCCGGTTGATGCGCCGGACCACCTCGGGCACACTGTTTGAAGGATAGAGACTCTGGTCCGGATACATCTCACCGGCCAGGTTGGCATCGGCAGCTACCTGCCAACCGCTCACGTAGATTGCCTTGAGCCCCGCTTCAATTTGCTGGACCGCCTGATTCCCGGTCAAGGCCCCCAGGGCCGGAATGTAATCCTCTTTTTGAAACAAAAACCACAAACGCTTGGATCCGGCCAGAGCAAAGGTGTATTCCAGCTTCAAGGTGCCCCGCAACTTGAGTACATCTTCCGGGCTGTAAGGGCGCTCGACTCCATTCCACCGGGGGTCGGTGTTCCACTCATGGCTTAGTGACCGGGCTTCTTCCTCAAGAATTTTGTGACAGGACAATCTCTTGCAGAGTTCAATGGCTTTTTCTTCGATGGTTTTTGTCATTTCCCTCTATCCTTTCTTTGTTGTCAGTGATGCTTCTAGACAGTTTTGTGTGGGTAAAAAAAACGTTCATGATTGACCTAAACCTGCACGGTGCTACACAAAAAGAAAAAAAAGAAAAAACATTTTTTAGACAGGATAACAGGATTGACGGGATCTTTTAAAAGACTGGTTATTGATATCCTGTTTATCCAGTAAATCCTGACAAAAGGCTTTTATGTTACTTATGTTTACCTCTCCTTTTGCTGCTTTCGCAAGGAAAGAGAAAAAAGAAGTTTTTATAAAACTATTATCATAAAAATAGATCCCATGATTTTCCACCAAACCAAGAGTGCTTGATGTCTGATCTATGCGGATAGATTTCACCCATACATTCCTGTCAAGAACCTTAATTATTTATAATCAACGCTAATCCAGGTAATCATACGCCTTCAGTGTCAGAAATTCCTCGAGTTCTTCATTGGAAATAATTTCATCAAAAAGCCGGGCGGCCTTTTCGTAATTCCCTTTTGCATAACGTTCATCGCCGATTGTTTTTTTGATTTTCAGGAGTTCTTCTCCCAAAACCACACGGAACATTTTAAGCGTTACCTTGCGGCCATCTGACAAAATCCCTTCAGGATGGTGGACCCACTGCCATACCTGGGTGCGTGAGATCTCAGCGGTCGCGGCATCTTCCATTAAATCATAGATGGGGACACAGCCCAAACCGCTTAACCAATTTGCCATATACTGGATACCTACGTCAATGTTGGTCCGAAGTCCCTCTTCCGTAATCTCGCCTTTGGGTACTTTCAATAAATCTTCTGCTGTGACGGTGACATCCTGCCGCAGTTTATCGATCTGGTTGGGTGCGGACATGGCCTTGTCAAATTCTTCTCTGGCAATCTGAACCAGGCCCGGATGAGCAACCCATGTGCCGTCATGGCCGTCACGGGCTTCGCGGATTTTGTCATCCCGGACCTTCTGCAAGGCTGCGGCATTCGCATGGGGGTCATTCTTAATAGGAATCTGGGCGGCCATCCCCCCCATGGCATGGACCCCCCGGCGGTGACAGGTTTGAATGACCAGAAGAGAATAGGAATGCATGCAGTGGCGGGTCATGGTGATCCGGGCCCGGTCCGGAAAGAGATAGCCGGGCACGTTTTTAAACCGTTTGATAAAGCTGAAGATGTAATCCCATCGACCGCAGTTCAAACCGGCCATGTGATCTTTGAGTTCATAGATGATTTCATCGACCTCAAAGGCAGCCAGGATGGTTTCAATAAGCACGGTGGCCTTGATGGTTCCGTTGGGAATCCCCAGTATGTTCTGGGAACGAACGAAGATATCATTCCAGAGTCTGGCTTCGAGATGGCTTTCCATTTTCGGCAGATAAAAATACGGTCCCGTTCCATTGGCGGTCAGGTTCTGGGCATTGTGAAAGAAATAGAGCCCGAAGTCGAAAATGCTGGCGGAAATCGGCTTTCCATCGACCAGGAAATGTTTTTCCACAAGGTGCCAGCCGCGGGGTCGGACAATAAGGGTAGCGGTTTCCTGATTCAGCTCGTATTTCTTTCCTTCAGGACTGACAAAGGTGATGGTACGGTTGACGGCATCGCGAAGATTGATCTGCCCCTGAATGTTTCCCTGCCACGTTGGTGAATGGGAATCTTCAAAGTCCGCCATGAACGTATTCACTCCGGAATTGAGTGCATTGATCATCATCTTGCGATCCACCGGACCTGTAATTTCCACGCGCCGGTCCTGAAGGTCGTCAGGAATGGGAGCTGCTTTCCAATCGCTCTCGCGTATTTCACGGGTTTCAGGGAGAAAGTCCGGCAATTTCCCCCTGTCGATCTGAGCCTGTACCTCTTTACGCCGTTCAAGCAGTTGGAGGCGGCGAGAATCAAACTCGCGTGCCAGGCTGCGCAGAAATTGAAGGGCCTCGGGTGTAAGAATCCGGTTAAACTCTTCAGTAACCGGACCAACAACATCAATCCCGTCAATTTTTTGTGTGGTTTTCATGGTCACAACTCCTCTCTATGGAGATTTGTTTCGTTTTGATCTGGTACAATCTGAAATCTATGAGTCATCACTGGATTCCTTATTTGCGTGCCGCGGTCTCTGGGACTGTCCCGGTTCCCCGTTCCGTTCATAGGGATAAATATGTGGCAGCTCACCGGCCTTTATGGCCTCCTGAGCCCGAAGCCAGAAATCGTCCTCCAGGATATCGGCGTGGTGTTCCATGAACAGATTGCTCAAGGGGTCGGGTAAGCCGAGAAACCTGCGGAATTCTTCCGGGAAAAAGTCCTGTTCCCCCACATAGAACCAGGGCTCGTCGGAGAGTTCCTCCTCATAGCTTGAAGACTCAGGCAGTTTTCTAAAGTTACAGCTTGTCACCAGGCACAGTTCGTCATAATCGTAGAACACGACCCGGCCGTGGCGCGTCACCCCGAAGTTTTTCAGTAAAAAATCTCCGGGGAAGATGTTGCTGACTGCCAGATCTTTAATGGCCCAACCATAATCGATCACCGCTTTCCGGCCGGCCTGTTCATCGGCTTCCTGTATGTAGAGATCGAGCGGTGTGACACGACGTTCCACGTAGGCATAATCTACGATGACCTGGTCGTTTTCAATCCGGACGGTTTGTCCGGCTTCATTCAGAAGTTCGTCCAGCAGATCAGTTGAAAAGAGGTCTTTGTCGAATTCCAGATGCTCGAACGACTGAGCATCCACCAGCCGACCGGCCCGGTCATGCCTGAAGACCAGGTCATATTTTCCCATCACCGCCCGGCGGGTTGATTTTTTGGGTGTTACGAAACGGTCCCGGATCAGTTTGAAAACCAGATTGTCCCTGGGCATGTTAAAGACCATCATGACCATGCCTCGCGCCCCGCGGGATATCTCAAACCGGTCCTGCGGATGTCCCTTCAGGTGGTCCAGAATTTCCCGGTACAATACGGTTTTGCCATGTTTGTTGAAACCGGTGGAGATATAGAGTTCGGAAATACGCTTGAGCGGAAGGATGGATTTGAGAAATCGGACCAGATCGTACGGCCGCTGAACTTCGACATGAAAATAGGAGCGGGCAAAGCTCAGCAGAATACTGATCTGATTTTCTTCCAGAAGGACCGCATCCACATGAATACCTTCGGGCCTATTCAGCAGGGCAATGGCCACGGGGACCAATACCGAATCTGCATACAAACGGCCGATGATGTATGCGCCCATGCCCCGATAAAAAATATTTTCGACCATTTCAGCCCGTTCAATCTTACAGGACAAACCCTTTCTTAGAAGATGGGTTTCAATTTCGTTCGCTACCCATTCCGCTTCCCGTTGAAGATCCTGCATGGCATGGATATAGGGGTAATCGGCCAGGATAGACCGGGCGAGACCTTCAATGGAGGCAGGGTCATCATAGGTTCGGAAGACTGGTGACGCGGCCTGGGTGGGTGGAGATTCAAAATCGGTGACCACAAACTCTATTTGAGGGTCCACACCGACTGTCGCGAAGACACGTCGGGTCACTGAATTGAAAAAGGTTTCGGCCAGCTCCCAATCATTGTGACCGCCGATTAAGCCGGAGTAGACGGCCTTGATCCCGGCCCAAACCAGTTTGTCACGAACCCGCGATGCCAGCAGCTTGCGAATATCTGTCTCAATCCGGTCAACTGACTTTTTGTACAGGTCCAGCCTCTCCGAGGCATCGGCGCGCATGCCGTGCCAATCTCGGTCTTTAAAACGGATCTTGGCCCGCTCTGTGATTTTTTGGAATTCGTCTCGGTAAGCATCGAATGCCTCGTGAAGTGCATTTGCACCCAGATTTGCCAGGCGGCTATCGGTAAGTATTTCAGGCATGATCGCAAAATAACCCAACTATCGAATCCCGATGTTCAAAAAAATCCAGAATGACCGGATACCAATAATTCAAACACCTATTACATTTCATTACTTCCTATATAATGATAAAAATCTGATTTTCCGAGCATATCAGAACTTATTCCAATAAATACCCAATAATCAGGACTATGTCAAATGGCAGAATGACAGCAATCCCAAAGGGTCAGACCCTTAGCAATCCTTAAGGATCTGACCCTTTGGCTTCAAGTCCGCTGCACTGGAAATGTATTGAATAAACGGGATGAGGGGAGATTTTCGCCAGGGTTATCTCTTCGTGAAGTTAAATAGGGCCCATCCTTTTTTTTGATTTCCCGAAAAAATGTCTGACGTTCAGATTGATCCCGTATTGACGGGTCTCGCTCGAGGGCTCAAAACCGATACCGGACGGCATCCCGGCAAAAGTGATCAGGAAGGTGTCACTCTCATCGATGGCGGAGTATTCGTACCACGGGACGACCACCAGAGACCAGCTCTTGTGGAACCGGTACTGAAAAGGAGCCAGGACCTTATACCCGGTCTTGCTGCCGAGATCCACCTCGGGATCATTCAGTCCGGGGATCGCCTCGGATAGATTCACCTGGATCTCCCCATCGAACATGAACCTTGCCGAAATATCCAGGGTACAGGACCATTTATCACTGATCTGATAGTCGGCACGCAGGCCTGCGGGAACGTACTTCCATGAATACTCCTCACTGAAAGGGAGCAGGCCGCCCAATTCACGTTCCCAGCAACGATATCCGAGACCGGTGTAGGCAGTCAGGTCGAATTTAAAACCTCCGGGCTTTCTGAAGGTGTATCCGATGGTTCCTTCCCAGGTCATCAATTCATTGTCTGTGTCCGACTTCACGGGTGTGCCGATCTGGTCAGTGCCATCGAAATCGGTCTCGTAATCGGTATACTCGAACAGGATTTGCCCATAGATGGGGCTCTTCAGTCCCTGATACCCGTAGGCAATGTGAAATCCGGGCAACCAACCCTCTTCGGTACTCTCAGTAAGTGGGGGCGTGTCCTCATCGTAGTCGAAATAATAGTACATGAATCCGGCTTCCAGAAAGTGCGGACCTTCAGCGGCCGAGTTTTCTGTCAGGGGTATGGTCAGAGAAACGATTGCAGCCAGAACCACAAGTACGCATTTTTTCATCCCGCCCTCCTCTAGGACCGACACTCTCCGGTTTTTCGGACTAGCCCGGGTCATTGTAACAGTTTATGGCTCTGAGTCAAGAGGCTAATTTGCCAGGCACGGGTGGGATTTTTCTTTGCCTGTCCCCACCGGAATTTGGTCTGTAAGGATTTCTCGTCCCGAACGACAAATAGTTGCAAGGGGAATTGAGACAGCACTCCATCCCGAAAAGGAAACGAGGTGAGATCATGAAGAAACATATATTGGTCGTTGATGATGAACCGGCGATCCGTTACCCCATTATCTTTGTGCTAAGCAGAAACGGATACAAGGTCAGTGAAGCCCGTAATGGGCTGGAAGCACTGAACCTGATCCTCCACGCAGAAGACCAGGGGGATCCCTTTGATCTCCTGCTGACGGATATCAGGATGCCAAGAATGTCCGGAATGGAACTGATCCACGAATTAAAATGGAATGAAATCAACCTGCCGGTCATCGCGATTTCCGGGATGCCCGATGAGGAACTGGTTCAGAAACTCCTGAACATCGGCTGCTCAGGATACATCATGAAACCTTTTGATATCCAGGATCTCATAGGGCAAGTTGAACAGGTCTTGCATGGGCGGACAAAAACGGGAAGACGTTATAACTCTCAGGCATTTTAATCCCGGTTCATGTTCCTTCGCTGCCGGCTCATTTCCTGGCGCTGCTCCGGCGTCATGTTCCGGATTCGCTCACGCATATTTTCCCTCTGCTCTGGTGTCATGTTCCGGAATCGTTCACGCATATTCTCCCTCTGCTCCGGCGTCATGTTCCGGATTCGCTCACGCATATTCTCCCTCTGCTCCGGCGTCATGTTCCGGAACCGTTCACGCATATTCTCCCTCTGCTCCGGCGTCATGCTCCGGAACCGTTCACGCATATTTTCCCTTTGTTCCGGCGTCATGTTCCGGAATCGTTGGCGAATCTGATCGCGTCTTTCCGGTTCCATGTCATGAAACCAGCGCCGTGCATTGCGAAGTCTTTGCTGCTGTTCGGGAGGCAGACTCCGGAAATGTTCTATGCGTTCTCGAATCTGCTCGCGCTGCTCGGGAGTCATTTTCTTCCAGCGCTGCAATCGTTCTTGAGCCTGACTCCGCTCCTCAGGTGTCATGTTCGACCAATTGCGGGCCCCTTTGGCCAGACGGTCCTGCTGCTGTGGTGTCAACTGATCCCAGCGGTCCTCAAATCGCTGCAGTATTTGCCGTTCCTTGTTGTCCAGATCATTCCAGTCAATGCCGGTATCCGCCAGGACCAAAAGGGGCAATCCCAGTAAGCATACCAGAAGGAGCGCACAAATCCGGAGGCTAGGATGGAGTACTTGTTTCATGGTTTTGCTCATCAGGTGGCATTCTCATGTTCTTCTGCCAGCCAGTTATAAAAATCAATGTTTTCAATAAAATCGAGACTGTCAACGGACGTCATGATCTGGAAATCCTCGATGGTCACGTCGGCAAACAGCTTATCTGTCCGTTGGAACTGAAATGTGGCCACGACCCAAACCAATACTGCTGCCGTAAGGCCGACGGCCGACAGGGGCACCCACTGGGGTGCTTGAAAACCTCTGGACTTTCCATTCTCCAAGGCTTTATGCCTTGCCTGCGTCAGCAGCGAAAGTGTACGGCCGTCCATATTTTCTGTGCTTTCATCCAGTGTCTTCTTGACCTTGGAGAGAAACTGTTTCTCCCTGTCTTGATCTTTCATGGCCAGCAGTCCTCCAGTTTTTCTCGCAATGCATGCACGGCTCGGGAATAATGGGTCTTGACCGATCCTTGAGAGCAGCGCATGGCTGTGGCGGTTTCAGCGACACTCAGTCCCTCCCAGGCCCGAAGCAGAAAAACCTGCCGCTGACGGGCCGGAAGGGTTTTCAATGCTTGATCCAGGGCTCTCCTGGCATCGCCGATAACGGCCCAGTCTTCCGGACTTTTTTGAGTCGGATCGGCCAAAGTGTCCAGCGGGTCCTCCCCGCTTTCCGCCTCCCCCTTGGACCAGCCCGTGAGCCAGACACGCCATCTTTTTCGGACGCCCTGTTGACGATACCAGTCCCGGATTCGGTTTTGAACAATACGGTAAAATAGCGGTTTCCATTTGTCCCTGGGTTTGGCGGCGTAACGTCGGGCCATGCTGAACATGGCATCCTGAACAATATCTAATGCCTCATCAGCGTTTCCAGTCGATATCTCGGCCATACGGAAAGCCCGCCGTTCAACAGATTTCAAAAATTGTTCCATTGTCAGGCGGGCTTCCTCCATTTTGTATTCCGACGCACAACGTGGACCCATTGACGACCCATTACACCGATGTAATGATTGTGCGTTTTCCTCCTGAATCGACGCCGGGGGATATCATGTCTCCTGAACATTCGACGTCCCTATAACCGGCGGTTAATGCGGCGCCCTTTTCGATCCAGCCGTCGATCGACACGCTTGCCCTTGCGATCGAGTCTGCGGTCAATCCGGTCACCTTTCAGATCCGATCTCCTGTCAATGCGGTCGCCCTTTCTTTCCAGCCGATTGGCCAAGCCGTCTCTACCCTTCTCGCGAGCCTTGTCCGCCTTGAGATCCATCCGGTGTTCAATGCGGTCCCCTCTGTTGTCCAGACGTTCATCAATGAAATCTCCCCGCCGGTCCAGGTGATCTTCAATTCGATCCCCTCTGCGATCGAGGCGGTCTTCAATACGCTGGCCGAGATCATCATTTCCAGCCCAGGCCGTGGATACAAACCCCAAAGTCCCCAGAACTACCAGGATTGTCACTAATTTTTTCATAGTTTTTACCTCCATGTCAATCAATTGGTTTCAGGCGCCTATTAACCCTTCAAACGTATGAAGCCCAAAAAGGTTGACATGAAATATATTTTTTTGAGAGGGGGGGAAGATGGGGAGCTTAAGACCTGATCCCTTGGAGGTGGGGCACGATAAATGTTAAGAATTTTCTTACTTTATCATAAACTGCATTTTTTCCTGTCACCCAATAAAATCACTTTAATTTTCGGCTCTTGGCTGATGTTGAGGATGTCACAATTCGTGATATCCTCAACACCTCTGTACGGGTCAATGAAAATATAAAATCAGCAAGGAAGAAAGTTTGTCAGGCATTGAGATTTCCCCAGAGGGTTCTTGTCAGACAGGTGTACGTTCACGCCTCTGCCCCGGTTTTAATATCTTGAGATGGCTCCCCTGTTCTTGATGAACCCGCTTGTAAAAGTCACAGCTCATGCAATTCATTTCCTTATGGGCAAATGAACCCTGAACTTCATCGCCGCATAACGTCCCGGATATGGCCCAACAGATCCTGCCCCCTTGACTCCCCTCATTTAACCCGTCGCTGGAAGCATCTTCAGCTGCAGGACACACGCCCAATTCCGACGCTTTGAGCCCGCCAGGCTCCCTTCCACACTTTTTAAATTCCCAACAATTTTGTTTTCCTGACATTATATTTCCTCCTTTGAACTGTCTGATCTCTATATAATATACCTTTTCTTACAATATCTCCTTACTAATAATATTATCATAAATAAACTTATAATTATATAATAAACTATCTATTAAAAGTGGATTGTGTTCGTCCATAACATTATAATATTGCACCAGAAAGTCTACGTATAATCTCACAAAGGGAGGAGCAAACGAGGGTCAGGAAATACACAGTCGGGTTTATACTTATTACTTTAACAGAATGTGAGGATTGAGGGGATGTCCTTGATTTCCATGCCTGAGTTAAAAACGACTTATCGGTCCGGACACGCAGCATTGTCTCGACAGTCGAATCGATCATGTCGGGTTTCTTTCGGCGAATGATAGGCTATCCGGACAGTGCTTCCCGAATCAAGATGGGTCGGTAAGTTCACGGTAAAGGAGGCTGTCTGCGTACTTTTTCTGGGGATGATTCTTGGTATGTGGGGTGTACTCACCTGGCCAAGAATTTCCCCTTCCGGGCCAACGATTGCGATGTCAATATAACCGCCGTGAACCAGAGAGCTGTGACGGCGTTTCACTTTCCCCGAGATGACCCGTTCATCGCCATCCTGAACAACGGCCTCTCTGGAAATATGAATTTCTTTGGGACGGACCAGCTCAATTGATACATCGCCCTTTTCGACCAGGTTCAGCTGCTGGGTTGCGCATCCCGACCCGACCAGACTTCCAGCCATTAGGACAGAAATGAGGAAAATGGTTTTTTTCATGAGGATTCGTTTCATTCCAATCTCTGTTTTTTTTGTTTATTGGATTTCTATTGTTGCTTTCGTCCAAACCATAGATAGAGGGCGGGCAGTACGAACAGGGTAAGCAGGGTTGAGGTTAAAACCCCGCCGACCACAACGGTGGCCAGGGGACGTTGTACCTCGGAACCAACGCCTATGGACGTGGCCATGGGGAGAAAGCCGACAGCGTCAGTGAGGGCCGTGGCCAAAACCGGGATGATCCGCTGCCGGCCGGCCCCGACGACCGCCTCG
>CAJICE010000197.1_pt1 | contig 23262 bp, 22 predicted proteins | sample 9199531 | NCBI WGS metagenome assembly CAJICE01 (sample SAMEA7708327, study PRJEB35096) | sediment metagenome | biome: marine neritic benthic zone biome [ENVO:01000025]; feature: sediment [ENVO:00002007]; material: shallow marine sediment [ENVO:03000034] sea grass bed [ENVO_01000059] ... | reverse complement strand
CCATGGCCGCCCGGGTCCCGAGCCATTTCCCGAAAAAACCATTGACGACAAAGGCCAGTAATGGAAGTAAGGGGATTAAAATATGCACCCAGGTTGGGTTGTGCTCCAAAGGTTCCTCCTCAATTAGTAACAACAGGGTTCGAAATTACTCAGGCATTTAGACTGAAGGCTGAAGTATAAACAAATATCTTGCCATGCCCAAAGTGTTGTGTGATCCCGTCTAATTTACCCCCAAAAGGCTTCAGCCTTCTACCTAAAAACCTGACCAGCCCTCAGTGTTTCATCAAATGAAACTCATCGGCGTCCAGGGTTTCCCTGTTGCGGTAGAGCAGCAGGATGATGGCCAGGCCCACGGCCGCCTCGGCGGCTGCCACGGTCATCACAAAGAGGACGAAGATCTGTCCGGCCATGTCGTTGAAATACCTTGCAAAAGAGACAAAACAGATATTCACGCCGTTCATCATCAGTTCGACAGACATAAACATAAGAAAAACATTTCTGCGGATCAGGAATCCGACCACACCGATCAGGAAGACCAAGGTCCCCAGAAGAATGTAATGGTCCAGGGATACAGTCATATTATGTGCCTCTCCAATCTATTTGACGAGAATAAATGAATACGCATGATTGATAATAATGATTACATAACCAAACACTAAATTCTAATATCGAAATCCTAAACAAATCCTAATTTCAAAATTTAAATGACCAAAACAATTCTCACTCCTCCAGGCCGTGCACTTTTGAATTTTGTATTTCTGTCATTTGATATTGTTTAGAATTTAGGATTTATTATTTAGAATTTCGTTCCACTCTACCTCACCATTGAATTTGTATACTATCCTCTAAAATTCTTGAATAGATGGCAATACGCTTATATCTTCCTGCTGGCAATAAAAACCGCCCCCACCAACGCCACCAGAAGGATCAGGGAGGCCACCTCAAAAGGGAAAAGGTACTGCGTATAAAGGATCTGCCCCAGCACCTCAGGGTTGCTGCCCTGGATCATGGCCTGGGCATCGGATACAGGTTCTTTCAGGACCGTGGCCTGCAACAGGATACCGACAATGCCGATACAGAGAGCCCCCGCACTGACCAATGCAAAGGGGAGATGCCCGAAAAGCTGCTCCCTCAGGGTCTTGAGCTGTTTAATGTTGACCAGCATGATGACAAAGAGATAGAGCACAAGTATCGCCCCGGCATAGACGATCAGCTGGACCGCGGCAATAAATTCCGCCTCCAGTAAAACATAGAGCCCCGCAATGTGAAAGAAGAGGAGCAGCATATAGAGCACTGCATGGACAATATGTTTCCGGGTCACAATCATGACCGCCGAAAGGAGGATCATGACAAAGAGATAATAGAAGAAGATTGTACTGAACATAATCAATCCCTATAAATCGACTTCATCCCGATACAGAGGTTTCTTGTCACCCACTTTAAGCAAACGCTCCATATTCCAGATATAGAGTTCCCGATTGTCGTAATCGGCCATTTCGTAGAGCTGGGTCAGAATCACCGCGTCTTTGGGACAGGATTCCTCGCATAGACCGCAATAGATACACCGGAAAGAATTCACTTCATAACCGGTCACAAGCTTTTCATGTTGTTCTCCTTCCTCCGTGGTCACATTGATGGCCTGGGAAGGACAAACACCGACACAGATCCCGCACCCCACGCACCGGATAGAGCCGTCCTCATTTCTCAGAAGGGCATGATGGCCTTTAAAAGCCGGGAAGGACGGGCGCTTCACCTCGGGATAGGGCCGTGTCACCAGCACCTGCTTGGGCGTGACGATGCTCCTGACCCAGACGCTTCCGGTCAGGGCCAGACCCTTGATCAGGTCGATGAGGGTAATCTTTTTAATGAAATTGTTTAATCTTTGCGACAAGTGAAACCTTCCTTCTTATAACGTAACTATTTAAGAATCGCAAGCACGATTCCCGTAATGACGATATTTGCCAAAGAAACAGGGATCAGTATCTTCCATCCCAGCCTCATGAGCTGGTCATAGCGTAACCGGGGAAAGGTGGCCCGGACCCAGAGAAAGGACCAGAGCAGGACCATCATCTTTCCAAAGAACCAGAAGACCCCGGGAACGACCTTTAGAAAGTGTGCGGCCTCCAGCCACTGAAAAGGAGGGTTCCAACCTCCCAGGAAGACAACCGTGGCCATGGAGGTGACAACCATCATGTTGGCATACTCTGCAATGAAGAAGAAGGCAAACCGCATGCCGCTGTATTCCACGTGGAAACCCGCTACCAGTTCGGTCTCGGCTTCGGGCAGGTCAAAGGGCGCCCGGTTGGTCTCGGCAAGCATGGCAACGTAATAGATAGAGAAGGCAACAATCTGGGGGAGCAGAAACCAATGCCGGGATTGGGCTTCCGTGATCCCCACCAGGCTGAGTGTCCCGGCCATCATCAGGGGACCGACCAGGGAGAGACCGATGGCCAGTTCATAGCTGATCACCTGTGCCGCAGATCGGAGCGCTCCCAGCAGGGCATACTTGCTGTTCGAAGACCAGCCCGCAAGGATGATCCCGTAGGTCCCGATCGATGAGATGGCCAGAATATAGAGGACGGCAATGTTAATGTCTGTGATATAGAACCAGGAGTCAAATGGAATGACCGAAAAAGCGATCAGGGCCGGCACCAGGGAGAGGATGGGCGCCAGAATAAAGATGGGACGGTCCGCTCCTGCGGGGACGATATTCTCTTTGAGCAGGAGCTTGACCCCGTCTGCAATTCCCTGAAGTATCCCGTGAAAACCGACTTGCATGGGCCCCAGCCGGACCTGCATGTGGCCGATCACCTTCCGTTCCACCCAGGTCAGGAAAGGGACCATCATCAGGGTAAAACCCATCACAATCAGGATCTGCAATACCCTGTACTCCCAGAGGACTTGAACCGTCTTGATCAGATCAAATTCCATTTCAAATCTTCCTTATCCTGACCTGCACAAAGCGGGCCATGGGGCTTTTTGTCACGGGATCCAGTTCATGGTAAAGAAGGCTTCTGGGGTTGGAATCGGTGAAGCCTTCATTCATCTGAATCGTCCCGGCTGGAATCTCGTCCAGGATCCTGGCGGCCGCCTGGATCTCACCGTTTCTGGATGTGAGGACCATCTTGTCCTCTTCGGTGAGCTTTAATGCATCCGCATCCTGAGGGTTCAGACAGACATGGGCCTTCTCCTCTCCCGAGAGAAGCCCTTGAGCCCGATTGGACATGGATCCGTTCCTGTAAAGCGAAGAGGTGAGGAGCAATAAAAAGGGATAATCAGGGTCCTCGAGGGGCCCCCACTGTACCTCTCCTCCGGGTGTGGGATACTCCATCCCGTCTCCCGGAATCTCCCGCTTCCAGCCCTGCATGGGAACCAGGGTGTCGATCTCTTCCCGGACCTCCGCGAGATTCTTGAAGGAGAATCCCTTTCCCAGTTTGCGTGAGAGTTCCACAATGATCCTGCCGTCGGACATGGCTTCTCCATGGACCGGGATCAGGGGCTCAAAGGACTGGACCCTCCCTTCCAGATTGGTAAACCGCCCCGAACGTTCCGCAAAACTGACTGCCGGCAAAACCACATCTGCCATGGCGGCGGTACGGGTCATAAAGAGATCCTGGACCACCAGGAAGTCCAGTGAATTCAGGGCCTCTTCAACATATTTCGTATCCGGGAAGTCCACAATCGGGTTCTCACCCATTATATAAAGAGCGGAAATACTCCCTTCTTTGGCTGCATGGAGCATTTCATAGGCGGAGAGACCCGGTGTTTCCGGGATCCTTCCTCCCCAGACCTTTTCAAACGCGGCCCGTTCGCTCAGTGGTGCAAGGCCCGGGAGCCGGTCGGGCATGACGCCCATTTCACAGCTTCCCCGTTCATTATTCCTGTCCACCGTAAACAGGTAAGAGACCCCCTTTGAGGAGGCGAGACGGAGAAGTACGGAAACCGCTTTGGCACCGAAAGGAGCCTGCGTCACCCCCCTGCCGATCAGGAGAACTCTCTTTCCTGCTTCAGTATCATTCAGCATGGCAAGGATCTCATCGATCTCCTCAGCCTGAAGTCCGGTCCTCTTCATCACCTCTTCGGGGCTGAATTCGGACAGGTCTGATTCCCCCAGGATTCGCGCACCGAGCCCAAGACTTAAGGGAACCTCCGTTCCTGGACGGAGACGGAAATGGTGCGTGGCAAGTTTACTCGTACGCGTGCTTCGGGGATCCGCGACCAGGAGTTTCCCTCCCCTGTTGACCATCTTCTTGATGGCCAGTCCAAGGATCGGGTTGGTTTCCACCGGATCTGCACCGACAACCAGAAGCCCCGAGGCCTCACGAATATCATCAAAGGTGGCTTCCTGAACATTCCCGTTCAGGCCGAGGCGGCCCATCAACCCCCCGGTGTAATGCAGCCGTGCACTGCTATCGATATGGTTGTTCCCGATCACCCGTCTCATAAAACGCTGGAACAGATAATTCGCCTCATCCGAAGAGCGTGCAGAACCCAGTCCCCCTATTGCCCCCGAGCCTTTCTCCTTAATGATCTTCTCAAGACGGGTGGCCGTAAAAAGCAGGGCCTCATCCCAGTTGACGTCGGTGAGCTTTCCTTCTTTTTTGATCATGGGACGGAGAACCCGGTCCGGGTGATGGACAAATCCCCAGCCAAAGCGCCCACGGGCACAGAGGCTTCCCCGGTTCACACCTTCATCACTTGCATGGACACGCTTCAATTCCCCCTCCCGCGTATTCATGCTCAGCGTACACCCGCATCCGCAGTAGGGACAGATCGTCTTCCCCTTATCCAATTGAAAGGTGCGTCCGCCATAGGTGAAAAGACGGTCCAGATTGGCGCCCACCGGGCAGACATCGATACAATGTCCGCAGTGTTCACACTCCCCACCTCCCGGGGCTTCACGGACATCTGTCTTTCTCCCTCGGTAGGCTGCACTCAGGGCATCGGCCCCTTGTATCTCCTCGCAGGCCCTGACACACCGTTCACAGTGGACACACCGCTCGAGATTCCTTTCAATCAGGGGATTCTCATAGAGGATGGTACCTTTCCGAACCGGGAAATCGTATCGGTGCTGAATCTCCCCGAACTGGTAGGTCAGATCCTGAAGATCACATTCGCTTGCCTTGTCACAATAGAAGCAGTCCAGGGGGTGCTGGAGCAGCAGGAATTCGAGCATGGCCTTCCGTGCCTTCTGGATCTCCTCGGATTCGGTGATCACCACCAAACCGTCCCGAACAGCCGTGGTACAGGCGGTCTGAAGCTTGGGGACCCCTTCAATAGAGACCAGACACATCCGGCACCCGCCCAGTGGAGACAGTTTCTCCAGATAACAGAACCTGGGAATACAGATCCCCAGGGAATCCGCGGCCTGAATCACCGAGATGCCAGGCTCTACTTCATACTCTTTGTTGTCGAAAGTGACTTTGATCATAATTACTGTCTTTTGGCTTCAGCCTTAAACCTTTAGGGGGCATGCCCCTGTTTTTATATGCTCCCGGTACTCTTCTTCAAAGTACTGCAGAGTCCCCCGGACAGGTCCCAGGGCCCCTTCTCCCAGAGGGCAGAAGGTCTTACCTGCAATATCGTCACAGATATCATTTAAGAGTTCCATATCCCCTGCCTTGCCTTCGCCTGCCTCAATCCGTTCAAGTATTTTAAGGAGCCAGTAGGTACCCTCCCGGCAGGGCGTGCATTTGCCGCAGGATTCATGGACAAAGAAACGCATGAGACGGGACGCCACTTTCACCATACAGGTCTCTTCATCCATGACCATCAATGCTGAGGATCCCAGCATGCTTCCCGCTTGAGACACGGCATCGTAATCCATATGGACGTCAAGATGCTCTTTAACCAGGCAGGGAGAGGATGCACCGCCCGGGATAAAGGCCTTCAGCTCTTTCCCTTCCCGTATCCCGCCGCCATGTTCATAGATGACCTCCTGAAAGGTCACGCCCATGGGGAGTTCATAATAACCCGGCTTGTTCACGTGCCCGGAAAGGGAGATGATTCTCGTCCCGGGGCATTTTGCCGGTCCGATTTCTGAAAACCACTTCCCTCCTTTCAGGATGATATGAGGCACATTGGAAAGGGTCTCCACATTGTTCACCACTGTGGGAAGCCCGAATACGCCGACATTTACGGGAAAGGGGGGTTTGATACGGGATTGCCCCCGGTGACCTTCCAGAGACTCAATCAGGGCCGTCTCTTCCCCGCAGATATAAGCCCCTGCCCCGCGGTGTACACGGATCGTAAAGTTGAAACCTGAATTCAGAATATTGCTCCCCAGGAAACCCTCTGTTTCAGCCTCGGCGATAGCCTGCTCCAGGATCCCCACAACCCAGGGGTACTCTGCCCGGAGATAGATATACCCGTACTCGGCTCCGAATGCATACGCGGCAATGATCATCCCTTCAATCAGCTCGTGAGGGTCTCCTTCCATGATCTGGCGGTCTTTGCAGGTCCCCGGCTCCCCTTCATCAGCATTACAGAGCAGATACTTGGGCTGGTGGGGATCTGACGCGGCAAACCCCCACTTCATGGCCGCGGGGAATCCGGCACCCCCTCTTCCCCGGAGGTTTGAACGCTTGACCTCGTCGACCACCTCCCTGGGTGTCATGGAGAGGGCCTTTTTCAGCCCTTCGTAACCCTCATGCTCCATATAGACAGAGATGGACCGTGAATTTTCAAGATGTACACGATTTAAAAGAATGGTTTCCATGATAAAAGCCGTATTCGGAAATCAGGAGTCAGAATTCAGAAAAAAACTTAAACTCCAATTTGGGATTCTTGTCTGTCTCCTGACCCCTGTATTCTATTTATGCTTCTCCAAGACCTCATCGATTTTGCTTTCGGTGAGGCCATCATAAAACTCATCATTCACGAGCATGACCGGGGCCTGCCCGCAGGCCCCCAGGCACTCCGCATTTCTCAATGTAAACCTTCCGTCATCTGTGGTCCCGCCCATCTTTACCCCGAGCTTCGACTCCAGATGGGACAGAAGCGATTCTGCACCCAGCAGCGTACAGGCCAGGTTATCACAGAGGTAGATCACATTCCGTCCCAGGGGCTCGGAGCTGAACATGGAATAGTAGGTCGCCAGACCATAGGCCTTGGCCCTGGAGATTTGAAGGACCCGCCCCACTGCGGCCAGTGCCTCATCATTGATACAGCCGAATTCTTTCTGGGCCAGATAGAGGACCGGTAGGGCCGCAGCTTCCCGCGAGGGATAACGGGAGACCACCTCTTCAATCCGCTCCAGGGTCTCCTGCGAAAAAGATGCTCTATCCACGCTTGCATTTCCCATTTAGCTTTCTCTTTCTTCAAAATAATTTGGCGTCTAAATTCTAAATCCTAATATCGAAATCCTAAACCAACTCAAAATCCGAATCACCTAAATTCAAAACTGTTTTGAACATTCGTATTTTGGGCTTAGATATTGTTTCGAGTTTCGAATTTCGTATTTAGGATTTATTCTCATTTATCTGTCGCTCTCTCCCAACACAATATCAATCGTACCGATGACAGCAATCACATCGGCAATAAACCCGCCGCTGGCAAGGCGGTTGAATGCACCGAGGTTCACAAAGGAAGGGGCTCTTATTTTGATACGGTACGGACGGGTGGACCCGTCACTGACGATAAAAAATCCCAGCTCTCCCTTGGGGACTTCCGTGGCACAGTAGACCTCGCCTTCGGGGACTTTGAGCCCCTCGGTGGTCAATTTGAAATGGTGAATCAGCGATTCGATCTCATTGTTCATCTTCTCTTTTGAAGGGGACGCGATCTTGGGATCATCCACCATGAGGGGGCCGTCCGGCAGCTGGTCCAGACACTGTTTGATGATATTCGTACTCTGATGCATCTCTTCCACCCGGATCCAGTAACGGTCGTAGACATCCCCGTTCTTACCGAGAGGAACAACCCACTCGACCTTGTCATAGACGCCGTAGGGTTCGGCCTTTCTTATATCCCAGTTCACACCGGAGCCCCTGAGGGTCGGGCCGGTAAGGCCGTAGTTGACTGCCTCTTCGGCGGAAATCACAGCCACCCCTTTGGTCCGTCCAAACCAGATACGGTTCTCACGGATCAGGATATCGTATTCCTTGATCCGGTCATGGAACTCGTCACAAAACTTGTACAGTGTGTCGATAAAGAATGAAGAGAGGTCCTCGCTGACACCGCCGATCCGCATGTAGTTATTGTTCAGCCTCGCCCCGGTCAGTTCCTCAAAAAGGTCCAGGATGGTTTCCCTTTCCCGGAAGGTATAGAGGAAGACGGTCATGGCGCCGATATCCAGGGCATGGGTGGCAAGCCAGAGCAGGTGGGATGAGAGCCGCTGCATCTCAGCCACGATGGTACGGAGATATTCGGCACGTTCCGGGATGGTGATCCCCAGGAGTTTCTCAACGGTCCGGCAGTAGGCCTGCTCGTTCGTGATGGCCGAGATATAATCAAGGCGATCGATGTGGGTAATGACCTGCTGGTACGATCCATTTTCAGTGAGCTTCTCGATCCCTCTGTGCAGGTAGCCGACTTTGGGATCGACACGGACAACCTTCTCACCGTCAACGTCAAGGACCAGTCTCAGCACACCATGCGTGCTGGGGTGCTGGGGCCCCATATTGATCTTAAGTTCTCTGGTCTCCAAAAGATCGAATCCCCTATTAATCGGGACGGGCAGGACGGGTGTCGCCCATCAGCTGTTCACCATTCTTCTCGTCTAACGTCAGGTTCCCGGGTGGGCTCCCGGTCTTCTCTCGGAACAAAGGAAAAATCATCGCGCTGCCCCTTCCCCTGCAGGGGATAATCCTTGCGCAACGGATTCCCCTCCCACTCATCAGGCATCAGGATGCGCCTGAGATCAGGATGGTTCCGAACCTCGATCCCGAACATGTCGTAGACTTCACGTTCATGCCAGTTTGCGGTCTTCCAGAGACCGGTGACAGAATCCACGATACAATCTGCTTCATCGATATCCACTTTCACCCGGATTCTGTGGTTCCTCGGGATGGAGTAGAGATTGTAGACCACCTGAAAGCGTTTTGCTCTCCTCTCCAGATAGTCCACTCCGCAGAGATCGGCCAGGTGATCAAAGTGTGCGGCAGGATGATCTTTCAAAACCTGACAGACCGGCACGATCATGGCCTTGTCCACCTGAATGGCAAGCTGTCCACAGGATTTTTCAACCGCTATATCAAGGTCCGGCAGACGATCCTTTAAGGCATCAAGAACTGTTTGTTCATCCTGGTTGAGTTTGATCTGGTCCATTCCCTATTTCCTGATATATTTCTGCTTCTGGATTTTTTCCTGCAGCTTGACGATGCCGTACATGAGTCCTTCGGGCCTGGGCGGACAGCCGGGGATGTAGACATCTACCGGTATCACCTGGTCCACGCCCTGCACAACACTATAGGTATTGAAGATGCCTCCCGAGTTGGCGCAGCTTCCCATGGCAATGACGTATTTGGGTTCGGGCATCTGGTCATAGATCCTGCGAAGCACATGGGCCATTTTCCAGGTGAGGGTCCCGGCGACAATCATGAGGTCGGCCTGGCGTGGCGACCCCCGAAAGATGACTCCCATCCGGTCCAGATCGTAGTGGGCAGATCCTGTGGTCATCATCTCAATGGCACAGCAGGCAAGTCCAAACGTCACGGGCCACAGTGAGGACTTTCTGGCCCAGTTAATGACCTGGTCCACTGTGGTGGTGATAAAGTTTTCTTCAAAACGGTGCTCAATCAATCCCATTCCAGCGCCCCTTTCTTCCAGGCATAAAAATAACCGATCAAGAGGATCAGGATAAAAAGGACCATCTCGATCAGCGCGAAGATGCCAAGCTTGTTATAAACAACAGCCCATGGATAGAGAAAAACGGCTTCAAGGTCAAAGAGAACAAAAAGAACGGCAGTCAGATAGTACCGGACAAACACCCTCTGTCTGGCATCCATGAAAGGAGGGTTCCCGCATTCATAGGGGGATAACTTTTCCGGGGTGGGACGGCTGGGCCGGATGAGTGCACCAAAGAGCAGGGTAAAAACCCCAAATGCGGCACCTATCATGATATACAATAGAATTGGGAAATAAGGATGAATACTGGCAGGTAAGGTTGTCACAGGCATATCACTCTTCCAGAATCAACAACGCATCTCGGACTAGCTTCCCGTTCTTGTGACCATTAGCCTATCTAATAAAACCATTAGCGTATCTAATAATCGAGATATTAGAACATCGATATGTCTATGTCAAGGAAATAAATAAAAAAAATTGAAAAATTTAACCTTTATTTATCAAACAGTTATAAATTATTATTGCCCGATACATAAAAGGTGTTACAGTTATGTATTTAGTGCTAATTGAAGATTTGATCGGTTGTTGGCAAGATTTGAAGCCCGGTATTGAATGGAGTGGCATCTTCTCCCTTCCTGTAAGACTTCATCCGGTCATGGCCTGATTTTACAATGGAGTACCCTATCAGAAAATCCATAGAAACACAACATTGAAAATGCCTTTCTGAGAACCATCCTTTACACCATCAAAAAATCTGTGTTACTATTGATCCCGTATATTGCATAGATAGAATTTATTACGAGGCCGTATAACTTATTTTCCAGGGGATGTTCCGTGGATGGGGCAGAAAAAAAGACGATCCTTATCGTAGACGACGAGCTCAACAAGACACAGATCATCAAGGATCTTCTTGAGTTTGAAGGGTACGGAGTCATCGTCTCCGGGAATGGACGGGAAGCCCTCAATCTTCTCGAACAGACCCCTGTGGACCTGGTCATCACCGATTACGAGATGCCCGTGATGGATGGGTTTGAACTCCTCAAAACCGTCAGTCGGGGATACCCGGACCTGCCGGTAATCATCCTGACCGACCAGTACCGGGAGGACATGAACAAGGCCATCGCCTCGTTCAAAGAAGGGGCCTATGACTATTTGACGAAGCCGGCAGACCTCACCAAACTCCGGAAGTCGGTGATCAAGGCACTTTATGTCAGCCAGACCAAGAGAGAGAGCACTGCCCTGAACCAGGCCCTGGCAACAGCGCACACCGAACTCAACAAAAAGAATGAAAAGCTCGAAGAGCTGACACGGATCAACAACGACCTCCTGAATATTGTCTCACAGGACCTTGAATCTCCCCTGACCATTCTAACCGGCAGCTGCAAGATGCTCCTGAAAGAAGACGTCTCGGGGCTCTCGGATGAACAGAAGAATATGATCGAACTGATCGGCCGGCAGGGTGAGAAAATTCTAGGGATGATCAACGACCTGCTGGACTTGGCCAGATTGGATACAGGCCGGATACAGATCAACAAAGTGGAGACCCATCTTCACGGACTCATCGACAAATGCCAGCGCAACCTCCATCCCGTGGCCAGCAACAAAGGCATTACAATCGCCCTGCAGCCGCCATCGGGCCTTAAACCGGTCTTTGCGGATGAGGCCAAAATGAAGCAGGCCTTCTTCAATGTGATTCACCAGGCGATCCTGTGTAGTGAACGGAACCTTACAGTTCGGATCGGTATCATCCCCCTTCCCCAGGCCCAGACCGTGGAGATCCTCTTTCGCAGCAACACGGTTCCCCGCGCTGAAATCCAGAAGATCTTTTCAGGAGAGGAAGAGTCCAGGGAAATTGACAAACGGAGTCTCTACCGGCTCAGCCTCTGCAGAGAAATCATTGAACTTCATGAAGGAAAGATCTGGCTGGAAGAAGGCCTCCAGGGGGAAACCCTGTTCTGCCTGAGAATTCCGATTCTGTTTGTGAAGTGAATGGGAAAAGTCAGGTGGATAGGCCGAAGGCTGAAGACTTTTAGGAAAAACTATGCGGGATTAAGCAAACTTTCAAGCATCGCTAGACGTAATGTTGGACTTCAGCCTTCAATCTTCAGCCTTCAGACTTCAGCCTAAACGCCTAATTATTATACCTTCACCGTGACCTTTTCCACCTTGGGCTGCATCTCGATGACATGAATGGGGCAGGCCTCGGCACAGGCCTTGCAGCTCACACATTTGGCAGGATCCACCACATGAAGCCTTTCCGGTTCCCCCTTGATCGCTTCAACAGGGCAGACCTTCACACATTCCGCACAGCCGTTACATTCTTCATGGATGAAAGCGATCGGCCGCAAGCCCTTGAGCTGATCTTCAATCACCTTAGTCGGGCATTTGTTCACACAGAGCCCGCACTGACGACATTTTTCAGGAATGATCCGTGCCAGGAAACGGTCCATCTCGATAGCTTCAAAGGGGCAGACCTTTTTGCACAGGTTGCAGCCGATGCATCCCACCGTGCACTTCTTTTTCACCACAGCCCCTTTGTCGTGGGAACTGCACCGGACCGTCACCTTCTGGTTAATGGGAAGAAGGGTGATAATATTCTTCGGGCAGGCCGCCACACAGTTTCCGCAGCTGGTGCACTTCACTTCATCAATCACCGGAAGCCCCTGGTCATTCATGGTGATGGCATCAAAGGGGCATGATCTCATACAGGTCCCTAATCCCAGGCAGCCGTACTCACAGGACTTGCTTCCCCCGGAGATCATTGCCGCGGCCCGGCACTCGGAAATTCCGTGATACCGGTATTTTTCCGAGGCCTTGTCCCTCCCCCCCATGCAGATCAGTCTGGCCACCACCGGGTCGCCCACCTCGGCTTCTACCCCAAGGATTTCTGCTATGGCCTGGACCGCTTCGCTTCCGCCGACCGGACATGCGGTAATCGGAGCCGTACCTTTGGCCATGGCCTCGGACATGCCGCTGCATCCGGGAAACCCGCAGGCCCCGCAGTTCGCACCGGGCAGGGCATCAAGAATCGCTTCGACCGTGGGGTCCACTTCCACAGCAAATTTTTTGGATGCAATCCCCAGGCTGAGGCTTGCCAGGATACCCAGTCCGCCTAAACTCAAAATCGCTTGCCACATATTTATCTCACTTCACGAGTCCTGCAAATCCCATAAAGGCGAGTGATAGCAGTCCTGCTGTAATCAATCCGATAGGTGTTCCTTTAAAGGCGGCGGGAACCCTTGCCAGGGCGACCCGTTCGCGGAGGCCTGCAAAGAGAACCAGTGCAAGGGTAAAACCGAGGGAGGCGGAAAAACCGAAAACCGTGGCCTGGACAAAGGTAAACTCCTTCTGAACATTGAGTATGGCCAGGCCCAGCACCGCGCAGTTCGTGGTAATCAGGGGGAGAAAAATTCCCAGAGATCGGTACAGGGCCGGACTGGTCTTCTGGATCACCATCTCCACAAACTGAACCAATGAAGCGATCACCAGGATAAAGGCGATGGTCCTCAGGTAGTCAATATCAAAGGGGATCAGCAGATAGGTGTAAACAAAATAGGTCACCACCGATGCCACGGTCATCACGAAGACCACGGCCATCCCCATCCCCACCGCGGTCTCTACCTTCTTGGAAACCCCCAGGAAGGGGCAGATCCCCAGAAAACGGGCCAGGACAAAATTGTTGACCAGGACCGCGCCGATAATCAATAAAAAAAGCTCAAACATCGCTTAGCCTTCCTTCAATTAGCCATATTATATTAGAGATACTGAATATATAAGTCAAGGCAAAAACAGGCCGGCCTCTTAAGGGTCAGACCCTTAAGAATTTTGCAGCTCTTAAGGGTCTGACCCTTAAGAGCTGTTCAGGCTTGATTTCTCATAACACTTCCCCTAAGATGGGGCAGGCTCACGATGGAAGCATTTGAATAGAAGGGGCTGACATGCATGCCATGATCCTTAGGACTCCGGGACCTGTTGTTGACAATCCCCTTCATCTTGTGGAGTGCCCCGAGCCGGAACCGGGGCCGGGCCAGATCCGTGTCAGGGTCCATGCCTGCGGTATCTGCCATACGGATCTGCATACAGTGGAAGGTGACCTCTCCCTCCCCAGGCTCCCATTGATCCCGGGCCATCAGGTGGTGGGGACGGTAGACCAGGCCGGGCAAGGAGCCGGACGCTTTAAACCTGGTGATAGAGTAGGCATAGCCTGGCTCCATTCTGCCTGCGGAACCTGTTCTTTCTGCAGTGAAGATCATGAAAATCTCTGTGACAAGGCCCATTTCACAGGTTTCCATGAACACGGGGGGTATGCCGAATATACCCTGATCCCGGAAGATTTCGCCTATCCCATACCGCAGACCTTTTCCGACCAGGAGGCCGCTCCTCTGCTTTGTGCGGGCATTATCGGATACCGGGCACTCCGCTTGAGCGAAATCAAACCCGGCCAGACTCTCGGTCTCTTCGGTTTCGGCGCCTCCGCTCATATCGCAATCCAGATTGCAAGACATCTGGGATGCGAAGTCTATGTATTCAGCCGCGGCAAAGAACACCTCGACCTGGCAGAGGAATTGGGGGCCGCCTGGACCGGACAGGCACAGGACAGGCCGCCCAAAAAACTTAACAGTGCGATCATCTTTGCTCCGGCCGGACAGCTGGTCCCTGAGGCACTTCGTGTCCTGGAAAAAGGAGGCACCCTATCCCTGGCCGGGATTACCATGACCGCCATTCCTGAACTCAACTATAGAACACATTTATACCACGAAAAGACAGTTCGATCCGTGGCAAACAGCACAAGAAGAGATGGAGAGAAATTGTTGAAGTACGCCTCCGAGATTCCTATCAGTACGAAAACACAATGTTTCCCGCTTGAAGAGGCCAATGGGGCTCTGAATCTTCTCAAACAAGGCAAGATTAAAGGTGCCGGAGTATTGACATGCCAACAGTAATCAATTGAGTTCTCACCAGACTTGCTGAATTGAAAGACAGAGCCCTTCCGTGAAGCAATGCCTGGGATTGTACTTCCCGCATCATTCTTATTGATATTTTACAGGAAATATAAGAGAATATATTTATTAGGTAAAACCACTATCATTTTCCATCAACCCACTGGACCGACAAATGTTATATGAAGAGAGAAACTCTATGAAGAGATTTTTATGCGTGTCTGTAGTCGTCAAGCTTTTCCTGGTAATAGGAGCCTGTTCCCATTTAAATACCAACTCCACTGCAGACTCGATCAACTTAACGGATGAAAACAAACTTACGGAAGACTCTGAGGGCGTAACATCCAATGGAATTCTTCATCAGCAACGCATCGATGATGCCCTTCTTTACTATCAAATGTCACAGGACCTCTGTGGAGAGAACCGACTCGACGAAGCCATCACCGCTCTGGATCAGAGTTATGAATCCATCCTGGGGATCATTGCCGACGAAGATCCGGAGATCATGCAACAGAAGGAAGACCTGAGGCGTTTGATCTCGAGAAGAATCCTCGAAATTTATGCCTCCCGTACCAACACTTTAAATCTGGGTGAGAACGGCGCCATTCCTCTGGTCATGAATTCCTACGTGGAAAAAGAGATCAAACTCTTTCAGACCAAAGAACGGTCTTTTTTTATCGAGTCTTACGGACGTTCCGGAAAATACAGAGACTACATTGAAAATGAATTTGTGAACGCCGGCCTTCCCAAAGAAATTTCCTGGCTCCCTTTGATTGAGAGCGGGTATAAGGACAAGGCCCTCTCCAGGGCACGGGCACTGGGCCCCTGGCAGTTTATCTCATCCACCGGATACCGCTTCAACCTCAAACGTGACCAGTGGATTGACGAACGCATGGACTTTCAGCGATCCACGCAGGCTGCAATTGAATATCTGACCGCCCTTCATGGCCTGTTCGGAGACTGGACCACGGCCCTGGCCGCTTACAACTGCGGTGAGGGAAATGTGCTCAGGGCGATCCGGCAGCAGCGCGTCAACTACATGGACAACTTCTGGGACCTTTATCCCATGCTTCCTTCAGAAACGGCGCGTTATGTTCCGCGTTTTCTGGCTACACTGCATATCGTCAACGATCCGGGGAAATACGGTTTTGAAGAGCTCACCGCAGAACCACCGCTTGAATTCGATGAAGTTTTCACAACGAAGCAGATGAAACTGTCTGACATTGCCAAGACACTCTCTGTTGATGCCAAGACTCTGGAAGGGATGAATCCGGCACTTCGTCACAAAGTCACACCGGACTACACGTATACCCTTCGGGTCCCCAAAGATACCAGTGAGATCCTCCTGGCCAGTCTCGACGAAATCCCCCGGTGTACGGTGACGGTACAGACCTATACCCGGCATCGTGTACGGAAAGGTGAAACACTTTCCCAGATTGCCAGAAAGTACAGGACCTCGGTCCGCACGATTGCCCGACTGAACGGAATACGGAATGTATCCAGGATACGCATTGGGCAGAGATTGAAGGTTCCCCTGAGATACCCCCTGACCACATTCAGTTCTGAAGGAGGCAGTGCCTCAGGAGACTATTTTCAGTACCGGGTTCAAAGAGGCGATACCCTCTGGTCTATTGCTCAAAAATACAACACCTCGGTGAAAACGATCAAGTCGATTAACCGCCTATCCAGCAATACTCTTCATACCGGCCAGGTGCTTCAGGTTCCTAAAGAATCGTAGCACTTCCATAAGCATTCATCGCCGGCTGGCTGTTCCCCATCTCTTTTCCGTTTGATCAATCACGGCTGCACCCACGGCATCTCCCCAGACATTCACCGTGGTCCGGAAACGGTCCAGAAGCCAGTCGATCGCTAGGATCAGACCGATCCCTTCTATGGGAAGGCCGACGGCCTGCAGGACCAGGACCATGGTGACCAGTCCCGCCTCGGGGATCCCCGCGGCACCAATGGCCGCCAGGGAGGCTGTCAGAAAAAGGATCAGGAGCTGTTCGGGCCCCAGTGTAATGCCGTAGCTCTGTGCAATAAAGATTGCCGCGACCGCTTCATAGAGAGCGGTCCCGTCCATGTTGATCGTGGCCCCCAGGGGCAGGACAAAACTGGAAACCTGCTGTGAAACATTCGCTTCATCGGTCACGCATTCCATGGTGAGGGGCAGCGTTGCCGAAGAAGACGCTGTGGCAAAAGCCGTGAGAAGGGCCTTGCCGAGCTGCAACAGGTATCGCCAGGGATTCCATCCGGAAAGCAGGAATAACAGGAGTGGCAGGAAAAGGATACCATGAATGGCAAGTCCGAAGGTGACGGCGGCAACATATTTCCCAATCTGCAGAATCAGAGCCGTCACAGCATCCCCGCCCCCTGCAGCTCCCAACCGATAAGCAATGAGTCCGAAGATTCCAAAGGGAGCGAAGAAGAGGATCCAGTGAACGACTTTCATCACCGTATCATTCAAGGCAGAAAAGAACTGAACAAGGACCCTCCCCCGTTCACCCAGTGTGGTCACGGCCACACCAAAAAGGAGCGAGGCGATAATAATCGGCAGGATTTTCATCTCCACAGCCGCCTGTACCAGATTGGGATGTATCAGGTCGATGATGACATCCAGAAAGGAGAGGTCCTCTTTTCCCGCAATCTTTTCCGGTATCGTCCCGGTGAATCTGCCCATCCCCTCTCCGGGACGGATCCACAATACGACCGAGATACCGATTGCCACGGCAAATCCTGTGGTCGTCAAGTAATAAAGAAGTGTTTTGAGGCCCAATGAACCGAGGTGCCGCACATCCCCCAGGTTTGTAACGCCTACAACCATGGAGGTCACAATGATGGGGAGAACCATCATCGTGAGGGCGTTCAAAAAAAGATCGCCCAGAATTTTTGTATGCACAGCGAATTCAGGAAAGTACGTTCCGAAAAGAATGCCCAGGAGGACTCCTACGACAATCCCGATCAGGAGACCATAGCTTCTCAGTCCAGATTCCCTGACAAAAAAGCGATACCTTTTCAAAGGCGGGGTCTTCATAGATGTATCCTCACTTCAGGCGGGAACGGCATTGAATAGGCCGATCATGATCATTGATACCTACAGAGTCACTTCATTTTGGTGGATCATAGCATGAAGAACAGGAATGATTCAACTTTATGTGTATTTTTACTCATAGACTTTATCATAATCTTAATATTTGTGTTTCTAGACAGTTATGTGTGGGTAAAAACAAAAGGTCATGATTGACCTAAACCTGCACGATGCTTCACAATAAGAAAAAACATTTTTTAGACAGGATAACAGGATTGACAGGATCTATTAAAAGATTGAATTTTAATATCCTGTTTATCCAGTAGATCCTGTCTAAAGGCATTAATGTTTCTTATGTTTACCCCGACTTTTGCTGCTTTCGCCGGGAGACAAAAAACCGGATCAGAGGTATAATTATGAAAATGGTGCTATAAGAATTGAGAATCGTTCTTCAGAAAGGGGGGAAACCGATGAAAGTTGCCGTCGCCATAGAAAGGAACGGCGGGGTTTCCAGGCATATGGGGACCTGCAGGGGATTCCTGATCTTCCAAACAATCAAGGGAATGCCGGTGATGGAGGTGGTCCGCCTGAACCCTTTTGGTGGACTAGTTTTTGGTCCGGCCACGAGTGATTACCCGAAACTGAACAATGGAGTGAAGCAGTATATGACGGGAAGCATGGCCTTTTCGATTAGCAGGATACTGGAGGACTGCAACGCCCTGATCTGCCGCGGGGCAGGACCACTGATCACACGTCGCCTCAAGGAGAAGGGTCTTCGGATTATCATGACGCAGATCGATGATCCTCAGAAGGCTTTGGGTACGTATTGGAGTCAGATCAGGAAGAGGGCAGCCTGAAGGGTGAAGTCAAGACCAGAAGCCCTGCTCTTTTCCGTGAAAGATCACGGCTGCCAACCCCGGAGCCGTAAAATCCTCATAATGTTCTTCCAGGTATGCAAGAAGTTCCCTTTGTGCCGAGGGAACCATGAGAATTTCCTGGTGTTCGTCCCGGTGGCTGGCGGAGTCAAAACGTTTGACGATCTCCTTGCCCGGAATTTTTAATGAGGTTTGAAAAATTACCTCCGGTTTTAAATGGTCGCCGCTGCGGATCAACCCCAGGCAGACCATAGTAGAAATCTCATCCTCCGTAATATGGAATTCTTCCAGGATCTCTCTTTTCATGGCAGAAAAGAACAGGTTTTCTCCGGCCAGGATCTTCTCCACACTGAGGAGTCGGTCCGGATCGGGGTGTCCTGCACAGACATGGAGGAGACCGCATCCGGTGTGGACATGCTGGCTTCGCCGGCCCAGGATGAGAAAATTATCTTCAGAGAGAAGAGTTGACGATACGGCTATGCCATTGGAAAGATGCGTCTTCTCCAGAGAAGCCTTCCCGTCCGGACAGGAAAGATGGGTGCCCACCAATTCCTTGTAATCGGTCTCTCCCAGCATGAGATTTAATGACCCTTGTCTCACCTGATGCTGGAGAAGACTGAAGAGTTTTCCGTTGAACAGCTCTTGCCCCCGTTCTTCGGCTTCCTCCGTTGCAAGACTCCAGGTTTTCTCAATCACATCCTTTAGCTCAGGCGTATAAGACTTGCGTTCTCCCTGGATATGAAGCCTCAGCCGTTTGGGTAAGAACCTCCCTTCCTCCAATTGGTCAAACGCATCGGTTCGGATGGCCGGCAGATCACCATTTCCATTGACTTGAAAAAACATATGTTTCCTCCCTGTTAAGGTGATGGACCCTCTCTGATTTCTTTGTCAGGAGAGGCTTTGGATTGGGGGTATACTTATATTTTACTGTAGAAAATGCTGAAGGCAAAGTGTTTTCTGGGGAAGAAAAAATCTTCCAAGGAGTGACGTTACATTGAGGAGAGTTGTAAGTGGTTCGCCCTGAGCGTTCAACTGCCCCTGATGTGCGCAGCTACGCATTTTTTTCATCAAGAGGCGGATTCATCATCCATTGATCAGGGTCTGCGTGACGGCCCTGGATCCGGACATGCCTGCCCTCGATCTTGAGCCGGCCCTGGGAGAAGAGACGGATCGCTTCCGGGTAGATGCGGTGTTCCTGTTTGAGGATACGGCCCCCCAGTGACTCACCGGTATCTCCGGGCAGGACAGGGACCACGGCCTGGATAATAATGGGGCCCGTATCGGTCCCCTCATCAACGAAATGGACCGTGCACCCGGAAAAACGGATCCCGTAATCCGCTGCCTTCTGCTGGACATGGATGCCGGGGAAGGAAGGGAGCAGAGCCGGATGAATGTTCATAATCCGTCCGGGAAAAGAGGCGACGAATTCCGGCGAAATGACACGCATGTAACCGGCAAGCACCACAAGGTCCACGTTGTGCTCTTTTAAAGCCCGGATCATAGCTCGATCATGATCTTCCCGCGCCTTGAATGCATTGGGTTCGATAACCTGATGGGTGATCCCGTGCCGCTCTGACCGCTGCAGCACCCCGGCGTCAGGATTGTCTGAAAGGAGGACCACAATCTCGGCATGAAGCTTCCCGGTTTCAATCTGATCGATGATGGATTGGACATTGGAGCCGCCCCCTGAAGCCAGGGTCCCAATGCGCAAGGTCTGCTTCATTCGATAACCACCTCCTGATCACCTTTACAGATCTCACCGATGACCCATGCCTTTTCACCGGCCTGATGGAGACCGTCCAGGGCCGCACTGACCGATGTTTTGGATACGACGAGTGCCATACCGATCCCCATGTTGAATGTCCGAAACATCTCCTCCTCTGCGATTCCTCCTTTCTCCGAAAGGAAGGGGAAAATCGGCAGGACCTCCCAGCTCTGTTTCCGGACAATGACCGCACATTCCGAAGGAAGGATCCGCTGCAGATTTCCGGGGATCCCTCCGCCTGTGATATGAGCCATTCCTTTTAAAACATCTTTTTCCACGAGAGGAAGTATGGAGGAAACATAGATGCGGGTCGGTTCCAGAAGGACTTCTCCCAGAGATCGGTCGAATGGCGAATGGGTCTCCTTGAGGTCCATGGCATGAAGATCCAGGACGACCTTCCTGACCAGGGAATAACCATTACTGTGAAGACCACTGGAGGCCAGGCCGATCACAAGATCTCCAGGTGTGATACAAGACCCGTCAAGAATGCGCGACCGTTCCACAATACCCACCGCAAATCCGGCCAGATCGTACTCGCCCCGAGAGTAAAAGTCCGGCATCTCTGCCGTCTCTCCCCCGATCAGTGCACAACCGGCCTGTCGGCATCCCTCGACGATCCCCTCCACCACCCTTGTACTTTTCTGAATCTTGAGCTGTCCTGTTGCCATATAATCCAAAAAAAACAGGGGTCTTGCACCGGAGACCAGGATATCGTTCACGCACATCGCCACAAGATCAATCCCCACCGTCTGGTGCCTGTCTGTGAGAAAGGCAAGCTTGAGCTTTGTCCCCACACCATCCGTGCCCGAAACCAGTACGGGTTCCTTGTATGGCCCTGTGTCCAGGGCAAAAAACCCTCCGAACCCTCCGATTCCTGTAAGCACTTCCGGGCCAAAGGTTGTCTTGACCAGGGGGGCGATCTGTTCAACAAAAGAATCTCCGGCCTGGATGTCTACACCGGCATCTTTATAGGTCAGCTTTTTGGGCGTCATGAAATATCCGGGTTAAGAAGTTAACAAAAACAATTTCAATTTAGTGGATCTCTGAGAGTTCGTCAAGGAGAAAGAGAATGAATGAAATCGTAATCATTATCGTAATCTTAATCATAATCCCCGCCTTTAATCAGAGAAAAAACAGATTACGATTATGATTACGATTATTTGTAAGTCTGTCTATATGAACATCACTGAATTCAGTGTCCAGGGCAGCCGTCTATTCATTCAATGCCGGGAGCAGGATGGTGAAGGTACTCCCCTGCCTGGATGTCTCTTCCAGCCAGATATGGCCGCCGTGTCCTTCGATGATCACTTTGACAATATAGAGGCCAAGTCCCGATCCCTCGATCTCGGTGGTTCCCCTGACCCGCCGGTACTTCTCAAAAATCGTCGGCAGATCTTCTTCAGGGATACCGGTCCCGTTATCCACAATCGAGATCTTCAGAATCTTTTCTGCCTCCTCAAGCTGCGGTGAAGAAGGAAATCCCGGCTCCAGATGAGGAATATCCCGGGCCACCACACGGATTTTTCCGTGCGCCGGGGTGAACTTGATCGCATTTCCGATCAGGTTGATCATGACGCGCATGAGATAGTCTTTGTCTCCCATAATCGGATACCGCTCCGATGCAAAATCCTTTTCAATATCGATCTTCTTCTGGCGGGAAATCACCCGCTGTGTGTGCATGGAGATCTCCATGACATCGTTCATATCAATTCTCTGTCTCTTGAATTCCATGACACCTGAATCAAGTTTGGAGATATCAAGCAGTTCATTGACCTGATTCAGAAGGTGATTCGCGCTCGATTCAATATTCTGCAACAGTCGGGTGAGATCTTCGTCGATCTTCCCCAAGGTTTCATTCAAGACGATCTTGTCACAGATCGTAATAGTGGTCAGGGGATTCTTGAGGTCATGGATCACCATGGAGATAAAATCCGCGTTTTTCTGTTCCAGGTCCTTTTCCTGGCTGATATCGCGAAAGACCTCCACCTTCCCCATGATTTCCTCTTCTGCCGTCACCAGGAAACGGGTGCTCTTGATAATCGGGACCGTGCTCCCGTCTTTGCGTTCCAGGACATATTCCCTGACAATCTTCTGCTTCGGATCCGGTGTCTGCCCCGATGTCAGAGAACAGCACTCATCGGCATCGGGACAATTGAAGATCGTTGCACATTTTTTTCCGATGGCCTCTCTGAAATCATATCCTGTAATCTCTTCCGCTGCGGGATTAAAAAAAACGATCTCCATATTTTGGTTGACGGAAAAAAGCCCTTCACCCATGGTGTTGATGATGGTTTCGATCTGTTCCTTCTGGTTAGACAACATCCGGTTGGTATGGTGGACTTCATCATGAAGATGCTTCATTTTCAGGGTGGCCTTGACGCGGGCCAGCAATTCGTTTTCGTTATAGGGCTTTCGAATATAATCATCGGCTCCGTGTGCCAGTCCCTCGATGGTGTCTTTGGTGGTGCTCTTCGCACTGACCAGAATGATCGGGATGTCCTGAGTTTCGGTCCGCTTCTTCAATGTGTCACAGACACTGTACCCATCGATGCCGGGCAGCATGATATCCAGCAGAATCAGGTCCGGCCTCTCCTGAAAAACCATTTTGAGTGACTCTTCCCCTGTCTCAGCGGTCCGCACATAATACCCTTCCATCTCCAGAATATCTGAAAGGAGCTCCAGGTTATTCTTGTTGTCGTCGACTACTAAAATGTTGGATACAATCTCCATAAAGGGCTTTCCTGCTTAAGCTGTTCCTTGCGCATGGTCCTCGACAGGATCTTCTGCTTCTTCGTCCGCAGCATGCATTGTAAAGGAAAAGGTACTCCCCGCCCCGGGTTCACTCTTGACCTGGATGGACCCGCCGTG
>CAJICE010000146.1_pt1 | contig 23791 bp, 22 predicted proteins | sample 9199531 | NCBI WGS metagenome assembly CAJICE01 (sample SAMEA7708327, study PRJEB35096) | sediment metagenome | biome: marine neritic benthic zone biome [ENVO:01000025]; feature: sediment [ENVO:00002007]; material: shallow marine sediment [ENVO:03000034] sea grass bed [ENVO_01000059] ... | reverse complement strand
GTCTGTGTTTGATATATTAAGGGCGGTGGATTATGCAAGACGGGATGATTTCAGCTGGTGGAACCTTCCCCACAACATAAGGCTGACCATGCTTCTCATTTTAAAAGCCATCTCTATGCCGGCCTATGAGAATCTCAAGGTGTATGACCTGGAAACACCTTACCTGAACGGGATTCTCAAAGACGGGATAACTCCGAAGAATCAAAAGCGAATGGTGGAACTTAATTTTGCGCATAAGGATGTCATGTATTTTGTCAGCTTTTATGGCACGGATAAGGTGGATTTCGGCTCTGTAAAAGAGATACTGTCTACGATACAACCTGTCGCAGAGAGGGAGGAAGGTTATCAGGAAATGAAATTCCTCTATGATCATCGTGATCAAACGGGATATCCGGAAGAGCTCCTGCTGTTGTCACTGATCTCCCTGAAAGGTCCCGCGACGGATAACCTCAAAGAACTTCTTGAGATCATGGAAGGTAAGGATTATCCAACGAATGTCATCGAGACGGTTCAGAAAGAGATCGCATTTAGAGAAGCGGGCTAGTAGCCCGCTTCCAGAATACCATGGCATTCGAGTGTCGCAATAACGGTGAATAAGAGTAGGGCCCGTTCTCCGAACGGGCCGTCAACGTCCATTTCATAACGGCCTGCTCGGAGAGCAGGCCCTACATAATAACGGAAGGCAAAAAGGGGAACAGATTTATTTCGTTTGTAAAATAAATCCACCCCCTTTTTCACTGTCTTTTTCACTGAAGCAGATAAGACGGAGAGCATTCTGCGGGACTGCCCTTGACATGGAGCGATTGTCACGGTATTTAATAGTATATGAGTCATATATTGGTAACCGGTGCCACCGGCCAGATAGGATCTGAACTCACCCCGGCTTTACGTAAAAGATATGGCAATGACAATGTTGTCGCCGCGGGACATAAAAGTAAACCGGATCAAGAGATCCTTGAATTGGGTCCCTTCGAATATATTGACGTAAGAGATTTTGGATCGGTTGAGAAGATCGTAAAGAAGTACGGTATTGATACGGTCTACCATTTAGCGGCGATCCTTTCTGCCGTCGCGGAGAGAGACCCTCAACATGCCTGGGACGTAAATATGAATGGCCTCTACAATGTATTGGAGGCCGCCCGTAATCATGGCTGTTCCATGTTCTTTGCAAGTTCCGTTGCGACTTTTGGCCCTTCTGCACCCGCCAACAATACTCCCCAAGACACTATCCAGCGTCCGAACACAATGTATGGTGTGACCAAAACGGCAGGTGAACTTCTTTGCGATTATTATTTCCGGCGATTCGGAGTCGATACGCGTGGCCTTCGTTTGCCGGGTCTGATCTCCTATGAGACATTACCCGGGGGAGGCACCACGGATTATGCCGTTGAAATATTTTATGGCGCGATCCGAAACAAGAGATATGCCTGCTTTCTGAAACAGGGGACCTGTATTGATATGATGTATATGCCGGATGCAATACGGGCGTCCATTGAATTAATGGAAGCTGATCCGGGCAAACTCAAGCACAGAAATGCATTTAATGTGACCGCGATGAGCCTTTTGCCGGAAGATCTTTATGCTGAGATCCAGAAGCACATTCCGGATTTCATCATGACCTATAAAGTGGATCCTGTCCGGCAGGCGATAGCTGACACATGGCCAGACAGAATGGACGATCGCGCCGCCCGTGAAGAGTGGGGGTGGAAACCTGAATACGATCTCCCTGTGATGACAAAGGAGATGATCGAAAAGCTTTCGGCAAGACTTTAGACCGGATAGTTGTGCAATATCCGGGCAGGGTGATATTCTTGATTCAAACAACTCAAATGCAATTTTGATGGAGATTCAACATGTCCCTGAAGAGCTTGGAGCAAGTGTTGACGGAAAGGCTGAAGGACCTTAAAACCATAGGAACTCACAAGGGGCAGGAGATGGTCATCACCGGTATCCAGCAGGCCCGGAACGGTTATGGCCCCCGGTATCACCTGGCCGGACATGGCGATAAAGCCTTTCTGCGGATGAATTCGAATTCCTATCTTGGGCTTTCTTTGAATCAGGAAGTCGTACGAGCTGAAGAGGAGGCGGCGAGGAAGTTTGGTTCCGGGCCGGGCGCCGTCCGTTTCATTAGCGGCACTTATCAGCCCCATGTGGAGCTGGAGAAAAGGCTGGCAAAATTTCATGGGCGAGAGGCCGGAATGATCTTCAATGCAGCCTATTCAGCTGTGATGGGAGTATTGCCGCAGCTCATTACCGGGGACACCATCGTGGTGAGCGATGAACTCAATCACAACTCTATTATCAATGCCATCAGACTTTCCCGTCCCGCCGGAAAGGCCATTTACAGCCATCTTGCCATGGAGGAGCTGGAAGGGATACTGAAGGAGAACATAGACAGAGCCAGGAGAGTCGTTGTGGTCACAGACGGCATCTTCAGCATGAGGGGCGACTATGCGCCCTTGGATGCCATGGTGGAGCTCTGCAACAAGCACGAGTCTAAATACGCAGAGGGGATCATTACCGTCGTCGATGATTCTCATGGTGTCGGTGCCTTTGGAAAAACGGGAAGAGGGACTGAAGAATATACCCGTACCCGCATCGACGTCCTTGTTGCGACATTGGGAAAGGCACTGGGCGTGAACGGCGGGTATGTGGTCTCAACTCCAACCATCATCCGTTATCTGCGGGAGACGGCACCTTTTTATATCTATTCAAATCCGATTACGCCGTCCGAGGCCGCTGCGGCCATGAAGGCCCTGGAAATACTCGATAGTCCCGATGGATCAGGGAGACTGGAAAATATGCGAAAGGTTACGGAGCACCTGGAAAAGAGACTGAAGGAATCAGGGTACGAGACAATCTCCAGTCCCCATCCTATTGTCCCCTTGATGGTCAGAGATACGCAGCAAACTGCCAGGATGGTCCATTATCTTTTCGACAAGGGCATCCTGGCAACAGGCTTGAATTTTCCGGTGGTCCCAAAAGGGGACGAAGAGATCAGATTCCAAGTCTCTGCCAGCCATACCCGCAAGGATATCGACTACCTCATAAATGCCTTAACGAAGTTCAAATAGGCGCTCGGAAAAAGGGGACACCTATTAAGAAATTGGGAATTGGTGCCTGCCCCCATAGACTTATCATTATTTAGAGCTCTTTCCTTTGCGTCCAAAATCATCTGATACGCGCACAATATCTTCCTCTTCAGAAGGATTGTCAGGATCCGTATGGCTCCAGATTTCAGCGATGACGGCCCAATTTTCAAGACCGACGATCCGATGTCTTTGTGTACAGGTACACTCTATAAGTTCACCGGTTTGATGGGTCTCAAGGGGTTGTTGTTCGTCGGTATCACTTCGAATCGTGCCCACCGGCCCTGCAAAAACCTTCCACAACTCTGCCCGCCTATGGTGATACTGCCACGACAATCTTTTGTTTGGAGCAATGAGCAGGATTTTCGGACTCAATGTCACACCCTCTTGAACGTCAACATCTTCATCCGGATAAAAAGCCTTTAAAAATTCAGGTAAATCCTTATCATCGAAGCGATAACCGGCCCCCCACGGTTTATCTGACATATCGTCGACGATCGTAAAACCAAGATCCCCGATCATCCCCTTGAGTGCAGTAATAATTTCATGTTTTGCCGTCGCTGCACGCAGCAATTCTTCTGAAATATGCGGTTTAGTTTCCATACGCTTTCGCCTCATTCGCAAGCAGTAATGTATGTACCTCATTTAGTTTTTCTTTCATTAAATCTTCACGGGTCGCTTCTAAATTAAGTCTCATCAGGGGTTCCGTGTTTGATGTTCGAACGTTAAAGCGCCAATCAGGATACGTAATGGCGATCCCATCCAGTTCTGAAAGTTCACCATCCGGGTATTTTGATTTAAGGTCCTCGAGTATTTGCCGGGCGTTATCCGTTTGATAGTTGTGTTCACCGGACTCGTAACTTCTTCTAATTTCCGCGACGAGTGCTGAGAGCTTTTTACCTGATTCGGACATGATCTTCATGACCAAAAGTATCATGATGAGCTGTGATTCTGCTCCGCCGGTCCATTTAAAAAAGTTGTGTGCAGACGCTTCGCCGCCATAGATTCCATCATACGTATTCAGATCTTTTGTGATGTATGCATGACCCACCTTGGTCATGACCGCCTTACCGCCATTTTCTTCGATAATCGCCTTGGGTGTCATGGTGTATCGAATATCATGCAGAATGGTTGCGCCCGGAAATTCCCGGAGAAGTTCTCGAGCGACAAGCGCAGTGGATTGAGCTCCTGTCACAACCTGACCTTTCTCATCAATGAAGAACATTCTATCCCCATCCCCATCCGGCGCCAATCCGAGATCCGCACCTTCATCAACCACACGCTTTTGAAGATCCCTGAGATTTTCGAATACAAGGGGGTCTGGTTGATGAGCCGGGAAGGTGCCATCCAACTGAAAGTTCATCTTGATGAGCACTCCAGGAAGCTTTTCAAATAATGGCTCAAGATAGGTAATCGCCATCGCATTCGCCGGATCGGCAACAACCTTAAGGGGTTTAAAATTCTTTGGATCCACATATGAAAAAGCAGATTCAATCTCCCTTTCTATGATGCCTTCCTGTTTCTCCTCACCTCCACCCGGTTCCGAGAGAGTCACCCCATCCATGGCGAATTGTTTGATGTCCAAGATACCCGTTGCTTTTCCAATCTTCGTAATCTTGTCACCCTCTCTTATGACCATTTTCATACCGTTATACTCGGGCGGGTTATGGGACGCTGTCAACTGGACACCCGCGTCTGCTTTGAGGTTCAAAACCGCGAAGTAATGGGTTGGGGTTGAAACGAGGCCCACATCAACAATCTGTGCGCCTCCATCGGTGAGAGCTTTCTTAAGAATGGGATAAAGCTTGGGAGCCGTAGTTCTCATATCGTGACCGGTAACAATACGGGTCTCCTTTTTATCAAATTGGGTCTGGTAAAAGTAAAGAATCGCCTGCACAATTTGATAGACATTCTCTTCATTCAGTTCATCGGGCACAATACCTCGAATATCATACCCTTTAAAAATATGTCCTGGAATCTTCATAGGTTCTCGCTAACTCAATATACGAATAGGGCCGCTTAGTAAGCGCTAAATCCTAAATGTGATTCTACACACCTTTAAATCTATAATCAAGAAATAGTCCATTGGAAACATAAAATGTTATGGAAAATGAAAAGAGCAGGTACACAGTGCGTATGATTTTGCCAGTGAAAATACGGCTCGAAGGGCTGAAAAGATCCAACATTTGGAAGTTTAACTTTTATGATCAATATGTTATCGTGGTCCGAACCCATGGGCGCTGGTCTTTATCCAGGTTCATTCCAATATGGAAGGAAAGAAATAATGCCGTCATTTGATATCGTCAACAGGATTGACATCCAAGAGGTCGACAATGCCGTCAACATTGTCAAGAAGATCATATCGACTCGCTACGACTTCCGGAAATCAAATACCGAACTGACACTGAACAAAAAGGAAAATCGAATCCATATTGTGACCGAAAGCGAGATGAGAATGAAAGCTGTTCAGGATGAACTCGTGGGCGGACTGGTCAAGCGAAAGGTGGATCCCAAGGCGTTCGATTATAAAGAGAATGAACCGACTTCCAAAGGTATGATCAAGTGTGACATCCATATCCTGGAAGGAATCGATATAGACATGGCCAGAAAGATTGTAAAAATGATCAAAGGGCTCAAGCTCAAAGTCCAGGCACAGATCCAGGATCAGCAGGTCCGGGTCTCAGGCAAAAAAATCGATGACCTCCAGTCCGTCATTGCCATGCTGAAAAAGGCCGATCTGGAAGTGCCGCTGCAATATGTGAATATGAAGAATTGAGGAAACAATTTCTAACAGAGTCGGTGCCAGGCAAATTTTCCACCCTTATACGTTTCTTATTCCGCCTACTGTTTTTATCTCTTTAGTCTTCTGGTTTTATACTGTCGTCCGTCCTCTGTCCTCCGGGTCCCTGTCCTTAGAGTGGTCGCGGGCGACAAGCATATAAATTGATGGTACGACAAAGAGCGTGAAGAGGGTACCGATGGCCATGCCGCCGACGAGTACCAGGCCGATCGAATTTCGGGCAGCGGCGCCGGCACCGGTTACGAGAGTCAGGGGAAAGTGGCCGGCAACGGTAGCCGTGCTGGTCATAAGAATCGGACGCAGGCGTGTCAAGGCCGCCTCATGTACAGCTTCAAACTTATTCAACCCTTGCTCCTGAAGCTTGTTGGCGAACTCGACGATCAGGATTCCGTTCTTGGATACCAGACCCACGAGGGTCACCAGTCCCACCTGGGAGTATATATTGAGGGTGGTGGTCCAGCCGTGTGTCCAAAACGGGATGTTCGGATCGGGCATCTTCAAAAAGGTGAAGGTGAGCGCACCGAACATGGCCAGCGGCACCGAACCTGCGAGAATGACAAAGGGATCTCGGAAGCTGTTAAACTGTGCGGCAAGCACAAGGAAAATCAGAATCAAGGCAAGCCCGAAGGCCGGGAGGAATTTATTTCCCTCGGTGCGGAGTTGACGGGACTCACCCGTGTAATCAAGGGTATAACCCTTGGGCAGAATTTTGGCGGCTTCCTCTTCCAGATAACGCAGCGCCTCATCAAGGGGCCGAATGGCCACGCCGCTGATCTTGACGGCGTTGAGCTGTTGGAAGCGGTTCAGCGAGCGCGGCACCGTTGAGTTTCGGATCGTGGCGACCGTACTGAGCGGCACGAGCTGCCCATTCGGTCCGGTGATGTAGATTTGCTTGAGCTGTTCCGGGTTAAGGCGGTCCATGCGCCGGATCTGTGGGATGACCTTGTAGCTGCGGCCGGCAATGTTGAAGCGGTTCACGAAATTGCCGCCCACCATGGCCGCCATGTCGGCTCCAACATTCTGGAGGTTGAGGCCGAGGTCGGCCACCTTGTCTCGATCGATGATGATCTCCGATTGGGGTTGGTCGATCTTGACGTCAATGATCGGCGGAAAGGCAAACATGCCGCTCTGCATGGCCTTGAACTGGATCTGCTGGGCTAACTGAAGGATCTGGTCCGGCTCTGTTGTAGAAGCGAGCACGAACTCTACCGGGAACTGTCCACCGCCCGGCAACGCCGGCGGCGTCACCGGAAAGAGCTGGATCCCCGGAATTTTACTCAGCTTCTGCTGTACTTCCGGCAGAATCTCAAAGACGGTGCGCTTGCGTTCGTCCCACGGCTTGGTGACCATCCCGCCGAAGCCGGATGTGGGAGATGTCAGCTGGAACGTGAAGTCCGTCTCGGGTACGCCGTGAAAAACCTGGTTGGCAGCTGCGGCATAGAGACTGGTCTGGTCCAGTGTGGAGTTGGCCGACGCATCGATAATGCCGAAAATCACCCCTTGATCTTCCATGGGAGCAAGTTCGACCGGCGACATCATGAACATGGGTACGGTAAGCAAACTCACAAAGATCCAGACCAGATAAACGGCTGGACGGGAGTGGAGGGTAGCGTCGAGCAAGCGGCCGTAGACACCCCTCAAGCGTTTGAAATCACGGGCGATTCGGCCTGCTAATCCATGCTCCTCTAACCCCGGTTTTAGGAGTTGGGCGGACATCATCGGCGACAGGGTGAGTGCGACGACTCCGGAGATGGTAACTGCGCCTGCCAGAGTAAAGGCGAACTCTCGGAAGAGGGAGCCGGTGAGGCCTCCCTGCAGGCCGATAGGAACATAGACGGTCGCCAGTGTAATCGTCATCGCAATGATGGGCCCGACAAGTTCGCGTGCGCCGAGAATAGCTGCGTCGAAGGGTGAGAGCCCTTCGCTCAAGTGCCGTTCGACGTTTTCGACCACCACGATGGCATCATCGACCACAAGACCCACGGAGAGTACAATGGCCAGCAGGGTGAGCAGGTTGATGGTAAAGCCGAAGGCCTGCATCAGGAAGACCGCACCGATGAGAGAGAGGGGAATGGCCACAATCGGAATGAAGACCGAACGGAATGATCCGAGAAAAAGGAAGATAATGAGCATCACGATGAGCAAGGTGTCGCCGAGGGTTTTGAGCACCTCGTGAATGGCGTTGTCAATGTAGGCCGTGGCATCGTAGGCTACTCGCGCCTCCATGCCGGTAGGCAGTCCCTGCTGGATGGATTCCATTTCTACGCGAACGCGCCGGATCACGTCGAGCGAATTGGCGTTGGGCAGGGCCCAGATCCCCATGAAGACTGCGGTCTGGCCCGAAAAACGCACCTCCGTGTCATAATCCTCGGCACCGAGAACAACCTCGCCGATGTCCTCCAATCGAAGGATGGCGCCATCCTGTTCACGGATCACGAGTTGTTTGAACTCCTCCACAGACTGGAGGTCGGTATTAGCGGTCAGGTTGACCTGAACGAGTGAACCTTTAGTACGCCCTACGGCTGCAAGGTAGTTGTTTTCGGCCAGTGCCTGGCGAATCTGCGCCGGGCTGATGTTGAACGCAGCCATGCGGTCGGGCTCGAGCCAGACGCGCATGGCAAAGGTTCGGGCGCCAAGAATGTCAGCGCGCTGCACACCTTCGAGAGCGGAAAGTCGCGGCTGCACGATGCGGACAAGGTAGTCGGTAATCTCATTCTGCTTGAGATCACCGGACGTGAAACTGAGATAGGCCGAGGCGAACTCACTGTCAGCCGACTCGACGTTGATGATCGGAACTTCGGCCTCCAGAGGTAAATCATTGCGGACCTGGCCGACCTTGGAACTGATTTCCGAAAGCGCCTGGATCGGATCATAATTGAGCTTCAGGCGGACTTTAATTGTGGACAGACTCTGGGCACTCTGTGATTCAATGTAGTCAATGCCGTCGGCGGCTGCGATGGCACGCTCCAGCGGTATGGTGATAAATCCTCGAACGAGGTCGGCGCTTGCGCCGACATAGACGGTGGAAACCGTAACCACCGAGTTCTCACTCCGGGGATACTGGCGGATGTTGAGCGACCGGATCGCTTGCAAACCCGCTATGATGATCACGAGGTTGACCACCAATGCGAGGACGGGGCGGCGGATAAAAAGATCGGTCAGTTTCATACTGCAATAAAGTCCTGTTAGAACAATGATCCAGTTCCGCCCGGGATATGCGTCTCCAGATTAATTGTCGCTGGGCTTCGGCTCGAGCTTAAATTCAGGGGACAGAGCGTTGTCCACGACCACAGCCTGGCCGTTTCTCAGTTTGAAAACACCGGTGCTTACCACGGTCTCGCCTTCCTTGAGTCCTGAGACCACTGAGATGAAATCACCGCGCTGCTCCCCAAGCCGTACAAACTGCTGGCGCAGGACTTTGCTGGGCGGGGCGTTTTCATCGCCATTCTTCTCTTCGACGACAAAGGCCGAGTCGCTGTAAGGGGCGTAAAGCACGGCTGTGGCCGGAATGGCGAACACTTTCTCCTTAGTGGGCAGTACCACGGCTACATTTACAAACATGCCGGGGCGGAGAAGCTCCTCAAAATTTGCCACCGTAGCTTGTATACGGATATTACGGGTGGCACTGTCGATCTCCGGATTTATGGCAGTAATTTTGCCTTCAATAGCCTCCCCGGGGAGCGCATCCGTTGTAATCCGCACGGTAAGGCCGGGCTGGATCTGTGCGAGCTGCTGCTGCGGCAGGAAGAAGTTTACGAAAATTGGATCAAGGGACTGGAGGGAAACGATAGGCTCGCCCTCATTAAGCATCTGGCCCAGATTGATCATGCGGACTCCCAGGCGGCCGGCAAAGGGCGCCAGGATGGTTTTCTTACCAATGGCAGCTCGGATATTATTGGACTGGGCAACGGCCTGCTCAAATTTCGCAGCAGCGGTATCATAATCAGATTTTGAAATCAACTCCTTGGCCAGAAGTTCCTTGGCGCGAGCAAGATTGATCTTGGTGAGCGTTACTTCGGCCTCGGCACCGGCGAGTTGAGCCTTCTCCGCAGAGGTATCCTGCTGCACCAGAACGTCGCCGGCCTGCACCCTGGCGCCCGGTTCAAAGGTGATCTGCACGACCTTGCCGGACATTTCCGCTGCCACGGTGACCCCCTGCACCGCTGTGAGTGATCCCACGGAGGTCATCAGTGATTCCCAGGATTCTGTGCGCACTTCTGCGGTGGTCACCGTCTCAGGAGGCAGCGCAAATTGGCCCATAGCGGTCATCCGTCCGATCTGCAAACCTTTGATAACACCAAGGATGCCGATCAACACAATCAGACCAAAAATGGTTAGGATGATTCGTTTCTTCATAGGTGTAGTTTCTTTCAAAGGAAAACGGCTCCAGCGCTCCGGAAACCGTCAAATACTGCTTTCTGTCCTTAAACTGTTCTTATTAATTTAGTTAATAACGGGAGTAATGTCAATCAGCAACTCAACTTTCGGAATTATAAAGGCATGATTTAGGTGCCAGGTAAAATAGGCGGCACATTAGATCAACTTTTCACAGCCGGGTTAACCGTAAGCACAGGAACAGGCGAGTACTGGATGACCTTCTGTGTAATGCTGCCGGAATGGAACTCTTCGTGCAGTCCGTGTACGGACATGACGACGAGATCCGTCTCGATCTGGTCGATGGCCTTGAGGATTTCCTTGACCGGATCGCCCAGTGCCACGTGGATACTGTAGGCGGGACAGCTGACGAACTCCTGACTGCAAAATTTTTTCAGGCTCTTTTGCGCTCCCTTGAGAGCAAACTCATGGAGTCCACTCACATGCTTGGGATCAGGTTCTCCCCAATAGTGGCCATAGTTGGCCAGGTCCTGGGCAACGTAGAGCAAATGTATCTAGGACCCGTATTTCTCCATTAAAGCTTTGATGTACGGCAGCGCCTGAAGTGCGGTTTCGGAAAAGTTGTTCGGCCACAGGATTTTCTTAAATTCCATCATATAGACACTTTCCCTCCTAAAAAAACCCGTTCATGGATCAGCTTCTCAGGACTCCCGAAGTGCTGAACAGGAGACCCCCCAAAGTCACTCTTCTCAATATTCCCCATTCCGGAATTCCCATTTAAACCGTAACGCACCACATGACACCTGTCAAATATCAGAAAGATAAAAGGGTACAGATTTTCGAGTGAGGTAGATTTTTTCTTGCGTCCCTTTTCCTGTTTCAGGTTTTCTTAGAATTTCACAATTCCAGGGATTCCGCAGGGAGGGCAGGAGGTTGCAACCGGATGCCTTTCCTCCTTGACAAGGGCCCGGACTCTGGTAAAGTTTTGATAGAGAGTTTTGAAAAATCTTCTTGGGAAATATCGCTAAGAAAACGGAGGTTATTATGTTTTACACGGCCGTGGGGCTCAAAGAAAAGATAATGGAGATCTATCCGGAGATCAATGAGCACAATTTAGCCATGTCAGCCAACTTCAATCAAGAGAAGAATGCATGGATCCTGGAGCTGAAAAAAGGGAAGCACAGACTGACCACACACCTCGAGAAAAAGGACGCTGATGAATGCATGAACAATATCAAGTGTGTCTACCTTGGTGTTCAGGTCGGGCAGTTTGTAAAGAACTTTGAAGAAGATGAAGAAAAGCTGGCCGGCTGAGAACCGCCCTGGGATAAGCCCTTAACAGTGGACAAATTGTTCCTTGTGGACAACTCCGGAAATCGCAAGAAACGATCCTTCCTCCTGAGAGACGATACAAACAGTTCTTGATTTTCCCGCCAGATTCATGCCAGTATCATTCAGGGGCTGCCTATTAATATCATCCGGCATCTGGTTTTCATGCCTGTTGACCCCGGGGAAACGTTCGAGTACAACCAATCAAAAAGCTGAAAGCCGAAAGGTGAACCTTTCATGAAAAAGGCTATTTTGTCTCTTGACCAGGGGACCACCAGTTCTCGAGCCATTCTCTTTGATCGTGCGGGGAATATCCTTGCCTCTGCACAAAAGGAGTTTCGACAAATTTATCCCCAACCCGGATGGGTGGAGCATGATCCCATGGAGATCTGGGCAACACAGATCGAGGTGGCCCAAGACGTCCTTGCCAAGGCAGGCCTCAGACCCGAGGATGTTGCAGGAATCGGGATCACCAACCAAAGAGAAACGACCGTCATATGGGAAAAAGGGACAGGTCAGCCGATCCATAATGCAATCGTGTGGCAATGCAGGAGAACATCTGAAGAATGCGATCGGTTAAAGTATGAAGGTTGGGAGGAGGCCGTCCACTCAAAAACAGGGCTGGTCATTGATCCCTATTTTTCCGGGACCAAAGTGAAATGGATACTGGACCATGTGGAGGGGGCCAGAGAAAGAGCGAAGAGAGGGGAACTCTGCTTCGGGACCATTGACTCTTTCCTGATCTATCAACTGACCGGCGGGGCCGTTCATGCCACCGACTATTCCAATTCATCAAGAACCATGCTGTACAATATTCATGACAAATGCTGGGATCAGGAAATCCTGAATGAACTCGGTGTTCCCGATGCAATGCTGCCGGAAGTTCGAGACTCCAGCGGTGATTTCGGCTCTACCCGGCCGGAACTTTTTAATGGCGTTTCGATCCCCATTACCGGTGTGGCGGGAGACCAGCAAGCGGCGCTCTTCGGCCAGGCCTGTTTTAAGGAGGGTATGGTCAAGAACACCTACGGCACGGGGTGCTTTATTGTGATGAATACCGGGGAATCACCGATCTCTTCAAAACAGGGACTTCTGACCTCACTGGCCTGGGGTCTGAACGGAAAGATCACTTATGCGCTGGAAGGGAGTATCTTTATTGCCGGTGCAGCGCTTCAATGGCTTCGGGACGAACTGAAGATCATTGATCATGCAGAGGAGAGCGAGGACCTGAGCCGCAGCATCCAGGATACCGGCGGGGTCTATCTTGTCCCCGCGTTTGTCGGCCTGGGTGCTCCGTATTGGGATATGTACGCACGGGCTACATTGGTCGGACTGACCCGTGGAAGCGGCCGGGCTCAGATCACCCGTGCGGCTCTGGAGTCGATCGCCTACCAGACCCGGGACGTACTGGATGTGATGAAACAGGATTCGGGCATTTCCATACCTTCTCTTCGAGCCGATGGCGGTGCCGTGGGCAACCGATTTCTCATGCAGTTTCAGGCAGATATTCTGAATCTTTCTGTTGAGACCCCGGAGATGCAAGAGTCAACGGCCCTGGGCGCGGCATTCCTCTCCGGCCTTGCTGTGGGATTCTGGCAGAGCATGGATGAAATATCACAAATGAGAAAAGTGAAAGAAGACTTTCAGCCTACCATGGAAGCATCCCAAAGAGATGGGCTCTATGCAGGATGGGAACGTGCTGTAAAATGTGCCATGAGCTGGAGCCAGGGTTAACCCGGGTATTGCACGAGCATTCTACTGCACCAGCGCAGATACCTCTGTCTACTGCGTTGCGCTCATTCTGCCTCCTCGACGTACCGTCAAGTACGCCTCCGGGGGTCTCAATCGCGACGCCTTGTATCCACAGGCATCTGCGCTGTTTCGCTACAAACACTTGTGCAATATCCGGGTTAGGGAATGCCGGGGCCCTGGGGTCATATGTTCAATTGTAAATAGAAGCAGAAAACTCGGACCCGGCCAACCCTCCCACTCCCCAATCTTCATCACTCCGTTAGAAGTTTCAATAAATTTATTAGTACTTTTACCTGGTGCTTTACAATCAGAGAACTTCTAACGGGGTAAAGTGTCTAACAAGGCAAGCACAAATTCATGTGAGATTTTCCATCACAATCTTTGCCAGGGCCGAGATAAATGCCGGGGCCGTGTTCAGGGACTCGGTCCTTCTGTACTCAACGACCCCCCGGGCCAGGGCCTGCTCCTTATAAAGGATGTCAATCTCGTAGAGGGTCTCGATGTGGTCGGAGACAAAGCTCACAGGCACCATGAGCAGGGCCTTCTTTCCCTGCCCGGACAGGGTGTCAATGACTTCCTCGGTGCCGGGCCGCATCCACTGGACCGGACCGCTCCGGCTCTGGAAGGCCAGGTGATGGGAGATGGGGCCGACCCGGTCCAGCACACCCTGGATAGTTTTTTTCGTCTCTTCCAGGTAAGGGTCCCCCTTATCGATCATCTTCTGAGGCAGGGCATGGGCGGAGAAGATGACCTCCACGTCTCCACGATATCCTACTGGGAATGACGCCAGTCCATCACGCACCTTGTCTGCAAGCACATCCAGGTAGGCCGGATGATCACACCAGCTTGTGATCTCCCGGACTTCCGGCTTTTCCGAAAGGGCATCAATTGTCCGATGCAGATCGTTCAGGCTCGAACCTGTGGTCGCCCTGGAGTTGTGCGGGTAGAGGGGAAGGACCAACAGGGTCCGGGCCCCGTTGGTGAGCGCCGCCTTCACAGCCTCATCGGCCCTGGGTGGTGTGTACCGCATGGCCATATGGACCGAGGCATCAAGCCCCTGTGATTGGAGTTCCTTTTCCAGGGCCCCGGCTTGGGCCTGGGTGATCCTGATCAAAGGGGAACCGCCGCCGATCTTGCGGTAGTTCTCGATTACCTTGGGGGTTCGAAAGAAGATAATCAGACGGGAAAGGAGCGGCTGGAGCGGAAGCTGAATGATCTCCCGGTCGGAAAAGAGGTTCCGTAAAAAAGGACGGATCTCATCTTCATTCTCGGGGCCGCCCATGTTGAGTAGGATAATCGCTACGTTGGATGTCATTCGACTTATTTCCGGCTGTAGGTGTGTACGGCCTCGATCAGTGCCTTGGCATGGTCTTCGGGTGTGGGGGGAAGGATCCCGTGCCCCAGATTAAAAATATGGCCCGGGGCATCCCCTGCCCTGTCCAGGATCTCCTTGACCCTTCTCTGAATCTCGGGAATGGGGGCAAAGAGTGCCGTGGGATCGAAATTTCCCTGCACCGCAATGTCCGGACCCAGGATACGTCTGGCCTCGCCGATATCGATCCGCCAGTCCACGCCCACCACATCGGACCCGGCCGTTTTAATCAGGGGGAGCAGGGTGGATCCTGTTCCCACATAGTGGATCACCGGGACACCGTCCCGGTTCAGCCCGTCAATCACCCGCTTGGTGTAAGGGAGGGCATAGGTCGCATAATCTTCGGGCGTGAGGATCCCGCCCCAGGTATCAAAGACCTGCACGGCCTGGGCGCCCGCGGCGATCTGGGCATTGAGGTAACGGGTATCGGTTTCCGTGATTTTGTCCATGAGTGAAGCAAAGAGCTCGGGCTCCTGATACATGAGGTTCTTGATCTCAATAAAGTTCTTGGACCCGCCGCCTTCTATCATGTACGTCGCAAGCGTGAACGGCGCGCCGGAGAACCCGATGAGTGGGACACGGCCCTCAAGCTCACGGCGTAGAATCCGGATCGCCTCCAGCACATAGGGGACCGTCTCTTCAGGGTCGGGGATGCGCAGGGCCTCAATCTGTTTCTTGCTTCGGATCGGGTCCGGGAAGACCGGGGCCGGCGTGAAGTCGAGCTCCATGCCCATGGCTTCGACAGGGATCAAAATATCGGAGAAGAGGATGGCCGCATCCACACCGAGCTCATTGATGGGAAGCATAGTGGCCTGGGCCGCGAGCTCCGGGGTCTTGCACATGGTCAGGAAGTCCGCTTTTTTCCGCAGTGCACGGTAGGTTTTCAAAAAACGTCCGGCCTGCCGCATCATCCAGACCGGTGTCATCTCCACAGGCTCGCACCTGCAGGCGCGAAGAAACAGATCATTGAATGGCATATTCACTCCCTTTAAAAAATCAAATGATTTGCCACAAAGTCACTAAGGAACAAAATAAACATCTTTATTTCATCACTTTTATTTCTTCGTGCCCTGGTGGCTTGGTGGCGAAGAAATGTTCTGCTCTTATTTTCCTGTGTCTGGTTGGTTTTTATTTCTTTACTTTCTGCATCTTGATCGGGATGTAGTTGCAGAACGGCTCCTCGGCCAGATAGTCCTCGTAGACCGCATCGGCCCGGGCGCGGCACCCGCCGCAGACATTGATATATTCGCAGGACCCGCATTTGCCCTTGTATTTCTTGAAATCCCGAAGGTCCTTGAAGAGTACCGAGTTCTCCCAGATATCCCGGAACTTCTCTTTCTTTACATTTCCCGCTGCCTTGTGAAAATAGCTGCAGGGTTTCACATCCCCGAAACAGTCGATCAGGCAGATGGACTGGGCGGCGATGCACCCTTTGGCACCGCCTGTGGAGAATTTCAAACTCCGCCGCTGGAAACGGCTTCCGTCTTTCTTTGCCAGCTGCGGCACCAGGCGGTAGTAATGGGGTGCGCAGGTGGGCCGCATCAGGATCTCGTTCTCGTTCTTCTCCTGCTCATAGTGCCACTTCAGGAGTTCCTCATAATCCTCTTTGGAGATCAGCTCACTCATGATCTCCTCCCCGCGCCCTGTGGGAACGATCATGAACATGTACCAGGCCGTGGCCCCGAGTGACTTGGCCAGCTTGAAGACATCGGCAATATCATTCTGGTTCCGTTTGGTGAAGGAGGAGTTGATGATGAATTCGATACCGTGCTTCTTGAGGGTCCTGGCGCCCCGGAGGATCCCGTCAAAGGAGCCGGCACAGTCCCTGAAATTGTCATGGATCTCTGCCGTGGAGCCGTCCAGACTCAGGGAAACGATACGGATACCCGAATCTTTGATTTTCTCGCAAATCTCATCGGTAATCAAGGTCCCGTTGGTGGCCATACACATGCGGAGCCCTTTATCCGTACCGTAACGGGCGAGCTCAAAAATATCCTTCCTCAGAAGCGGCTCCCCGCCGGAAAGGACCAGGACCGGAGAGCAGAAATCCACGATATCATCGATCAGCTGTTTCCCTTCCTCGGTGGTAAAATCCCCTTCTGAGGCCTCCATATCTGAAGAGCAGCGGCAGTGCACACAGCGGAGATTGCACCGCTGGGTGGTCTCCCACGCTATCCATTTGGGAACAAATTCTTTGACTTTGGACATATTTAAATCCTCAATAAAAAAACCTATCCAATGTGTACCACAATATACGCTCGAAAACAATCAAAAGGATCTGGTACGGTTAAATTGGAGAGTTTGAAGAAGTTTTGAGCGGATTTACTTCTTTTTTGAGTTCTCTTCACCCAATCCATCAACAGGCTCGATATCCAGAGGCTGAGGTGCTGACACAGAGATAAAAACCAGTGGCGCCTTACCTGTATTCCGAATACCATGTGCATGGCGCGCAGGGGCCAGAGCCACCATGCCCTGGTGAAGCTTGCAGGGAGGGGCGTCCTTCTCCATCCAGTATTCTCCCTCCCCTTCGAGCACGACCCAGACATCGTCGGACCCGGGGTGCTGGTGCGGATGGATCTCCTCACCCGGCCCCAGGCTCCAGACACTGGTCATGATAAATTCATCCGAGAACAGGACAGTCCGATTTGCCTGCGGTGAAATCTGCCCAAGAATCTCTTTGATATTAAAGATGCGCCGATGCATAATTTATGATTCTCCGAATCCTATGCTATTCAGGATCGGTAGTCAATATTGAGCGAAACCGTTTTGATTTGACTGAACCCTGACCCCTGACAACTGAATGCTTGTTCTTCTACCAGACTCGCAGCCTAGTCTTAATCCCTCTCTTCTCCAGGATATCCTTGATCTCCGGAATTTCCTCAACAAAAAAATGGTCGGCATGGTCCAACGTAACTTTCAGTCGATCTGATAACATTTGAAAATCTTCCAATGTTTCGGGCAGTTCTTCGGAAGCCAGGGATAAATTTTTCATGGTTGCCCCCAGGTCCTCGGCCAGGTCCGGTGATTTCTGTTCCAGATCATCGGTTAACTTTTCGATCCGTACCAGGACCTGATTCAGGTTCTCCGCAGTTTTCGGGGCATTTTTCCCGAAGGAGGTTGTAATCCGGTCCAGGTTATTAATGGTGCGCTCCAGAGATTTTTTATTGCCCGATATCAGTTCCCGGGCATCGATCGCCAGTTCATCAAGGTTCTCGATCATCTGCTCTATCCTGCCGCTGCTGTCGGCCAGGGTGCCCACCAATTTGCTCAGATTCTCTGAAAAATTTGTGGCCTCGAAACGTTCTATAAATCCCCCGACCTTGTCCACAAACTGATTGATATCGATAGCCTTGGAGGCGTGGGTGATGACATCACCGGTTTTGAGGGGCTCCGCTTTGCTTTCCGGTGGAATGATCAGTTCGAGGAAATTATCGCCGAGAAGGGTTTCCGGCCGGATTCTGGCCTCCACATCACTGGGAACCACCGCATCACGCTTCAAACTTATTTTGACTTCGGCTTTATTCTCCTTGTAATCCAGCGACAAGATCTTCCCGAAAACCACCCCTTTGACCTTGATATCTCCTCCCTTTTTCAGGCCCGTGGCATCCTCAAACAGGACCGTCACCTCCGTTCCCCCCGGCATGGCGAGGGTGCCCACCTTGAAGGCCAGGTAAAAGAACATCCCCATGGCAAGAATGACAAACAACCCGAGTATGATAAATCGGTTCTGACCCATTCACGCCTCCTTTAATCGTGGGCTTTCAGCGGCCCCTCTCGTGATTGATAGGATTTCTGAGCCTCTCCAAGTCCGATGAAACCTTTCTATTCTTCTTTCCTTTCCGTATCGCCATCCTCACATAGGGGAGGGACGATCTGTATCGGCCCTTCAGCACGACGGCTGAAAAATTGCCGGATCACTTCATTATTCAGATTCATCACTTGATCCTTAGTCCCGAAGGCCACCAGTTTTCCCTGCCAGAGCATCCCGATATAGTCTGAAACCTTGAAGGTGCTTTCAATGTCATGACTGACCACCACAAAGGTGCATTTGAGCCGGTGCTGCATCTCCAGGATCAGGTTGTCAATGGAATCGGCGGTTACAGGGTCCAGGGCCGATGAGGGTTCATCAAAGACCACAATATCCGGCTCCATGATAATGGCCCTTGCCAGGGCCACCCGCTTCTTCATTCCTCCGGAAAGTTCATTGGGCCACCGGCAATCGGAAGTGGGCATGCCCACGGCTGTGAGTTTTTCAATCACGAGTTCCTGGATCTCCTGTTCTGACAGCTTCGTGTGCTCCCGCAAAGGAAAGGCCACATTGTCCCCCACCGACATGGAATCAAAGAGTGCCCCATCCTGAAACAGGACTCCGAACTTCTTACGCACTTCATAAAGCTCACTTGTCGAAAGGTGGGAAATTTTGTGACCGTCCACAATCACCTCACCCTTGTCGGGCTTTTCCAGCCCGACCAAAAGCTTGATAAAAACAGACTTGCCGGTACCGCTCGGACCGATGATCATGGTGATCTTCCTTTCGGGGATCACGCAGGAGACATCGTCCAGGACCACGAGGTCGCCATAGGACTTGGACACATTACGAAACTCTATCAAGATATACCTTCTCTGGCCTTTATTACGACTAATGATAAGATATTAACATATATCAGCATATAATGAATAAATCCTAAACTCTAAATTCTAATTTCTAAACAATATCAAATGACAGAAATCCAAAATTCGAAACAGCACGATCTTAAAGATGAGACGTTTTGGTCATTTGAATTTTGAAATTCGGATTTGTTTAGGATTTAGAGATTAGAGTTTAGAATTTGAGATGACTACAACCCATTTGCAACTTTTCTCAAAGAATCCCAAACATTTTGAGAAATTATATATTTGCCTCCCCATTACATGAACATCAGTTCCGTTAGGAAGATATTAAAAAACACAGTGGCCGTGGCCATCCTGACCACCGCCAGATTCGTGGCCACCCCCACACCCCGTGCGCCTCCCGAGGCCGTGTAACCGCTATAACAGGAGATGGATGCGACAATCCCCCCGAAGATGGCCCCCTTGAACATCCCCTTGTACATGTCCTGGAGTGTGATGTTGGCAAACACCAGATCTATGAAGGAACTCCCGTTCAGCCCCAGCTGATAGACCGCCACAAGATAAGCTGACAGGGTGCTGGCGAAGTAAGCCACCACCACAAGCAGGGGCATGACGAGAATGGCGCCGAGCATCCTGGGAACGATCATATAGGAGTAAGGGTTCACCCCGATCACCTCCAGGGCGTCAAGCTGATTGGAAATCCGCATGGTGGCGATCCGTGCAGCCATTTGTGTCCCGGCCTTGGCCCCCGCAATGAGACCGGCAATCAGGGGAGAAAGCTCCCGGATGTTGGCCACAGCCACAAACATCCCCACCATATCCTGGGCACCAAACTTCTTGAAGATGATATAGCCTTCCACACAGAGATTCATCCCCACAAAAGCGGAAACCGGCGCCAGTATAGGCAGTGAGCGGCTCCCGATGGTATTCATCTCATCGATGAGATTAATAAAATAAAATTTCTTGTAAAAGAGATAACGAAAGGTCTCCCATACAAAATAGGTGTAGCGGCCGAGTTCCGTGAAAAGAAAACCCAAGAGGCCTTGTATCTGTACCATCACCAATGCCATGAGGCACCTGAATTAAAGATTGAAACCAAAAAACGCCGTGGTCAGAAAATAATTCATCACCAGGATCGACACCACACTCATGACCACCGAATCATTGGTGGCCTGTCCCACACCGGCGGCCCCGCCTGTGGTATGAAAACCATGGTAACAGCTTATCAGCATCACTGTTATCCCGAATACCGCAGCCTTGATGATCCCGCCGGACACATCCGTCATGTTTACCCAGTTAAACAGGTTCGCCATATAGGCGCCGCCGTTTGCACCTTTGATCATTACCGCAATGATATACCCGCCAAGTATTCCGGTAAAGGTCCCCACAATGTTCAGGATGGGTGTCACAACGAGGCCGGCCAGTAATCTCGGCACGATCAGTGCCTTTATGGGATCAACGGCCATGACCTCCATGGCATCGATCTGATGTCTCACACGCATGGCCCCCAGTTCGGCTGCAACCTCGGCCCCGGTCTGGCTGGCCACCATAATCGCCACCATGACCGGAGCGATTTCACGGAAAAGGGTCACGGATAGGAGACTGCTGGTCATAAAGGAGGCTCCGAAGATGGAAAAAATTTTGAGGCTCTCCATGGCCACGACCGCTCCCATGGGTGCCAGCACAAAGAGGATCGGAATCATGCAGTGGATGCACATCCTCTGCATCTGCTCCATCATATTGGCCGCGTAAAACTTGGGTGTAAATATGGAGGCGATAGAATTCTTGAAAAAATGGGCCATCCTCCCCAGATTCACCACAAAGGGAAAGTAACGAGAGATCGTATGTAAGGCCCATTCCATGATTGGCTGGCTCCGAAATCGAGAGATCAAATCTCCCTGAATGACCTTATCTTATTATGAAAAGCATTGATTTGTCAATGGAAAGGGGGATTAAGCCATCAGAATGTGATTCAATCATGAACAGATTGACAATACGAACCCATAATCATGCCTTGGCAATTTCAACCCCGGCTCATGCGGCATAATGGTCAATAAGATTATATTGACAGGTAATTCCGGGCATAGTATGAAGGTAAAGACATTCCGGAACCTGAATCCTTATTCAAAGAAGAGGAGGTGTTGTATGAATAGAATTTTGCTGTTCCTGGCACTGATCTCCCTGGTCACCAATATAGCTTGCGGCAAGGAAGAGACAACCAAGGTCTATTCCACACCTGAGGGAAAGGTTGAGATTACCCAGAAAGAGGAAGGGAAGGTCCAGGAGATGCAGGTCACCACCAAAGAGGGCACGGCAACCATGAAGGTCGGCTCCAGTGCCATCCCTGAAGACCTCGGTGTTCCCATTTATCCCGGTGTGAAACAGCAGGAAGGCGGAACCTGGAGTCTGTCCGAAGCGGGACAGGGGGGAGAACAGGGATTCTCTGCGACCATCTTCTTTTCAGAAGACCCTTTAGACAAGGTTTCGGCATTTTATAAAGAGAAACTGCAAGGGAGTGAACCGCAGATCTTTGAGATGGACATGCCTCAAGGAAAGATGGTCAATATCACGGTTGATAAAGAAGAGGCTGCCACAACGATCGTCCTTACCGAAAACAAGGATAAGCAAGGGACCAATATTCAGATAACTAAAGCGGATAAGTAAATTTTATCTCCAAGAGATTAGGTGAAGCTTAAGAATTCAAGGGTCCAAGGGTTCCAGGGTTCAAGTGAAAGGCAAAAGCATAGGATGAGTGGTATATTATCGCTTGTATCCCGGAATCCTTTTACCCTTGGACCCTCGACCCTTTGGGCCCTCAACCCCTTGGACCCTCGATCCCTTGGACCCTTGAACCCTTTACTTTTCTGAATCCCTGCAAACTGTTTCAGGACTCGAAGATTATAATAAAGACTTATTCCCACTCTATGGTACTTGGAGGCTTGGAAGAGATATCGTAGGCCACGCGGTTGACGCCCTTGACCTCGTTGATAATCCGGTTGGAGATACGGCCAAGAAGATCATAGGGAAGGGGAACCCAGTCAGCGGTCATGCCGTCCTGGCTTGAGACCGCCCGGATGGCGATCACGTGATCGTAGGTCCTTTCATCCCCCATCACCCCGACCGTACGTATGGGCAGGAGCACGGCAAAGGACTGCCAGATCTCCCGGTAGAGTCCTGCGGCCTTGACCTCTTCGATGACAATGGCATCGGCCTCCTGCAGGATATGGATCCTCTCTTTTGTGATCTCTCCCAGGATACGCACGGCAAGCCCGGGGCCGGGAAAGGGCTGGCGATAGATGATCTCCTCAGGGACCTCCAGCTCTTTTCCAACCAGGCGGACCTCGTCTTTAAAAAGCTCACGGAAGGGTTCAATCAGTTTCAACTTCATCCGTTCCGGCAGACCGCCCACATTGTGGTGGCTCTTGATGGTGGCCGAGGGCCCTTTAAATGAAACGCTTTCGATCACGTCCGGGTACAGGGTCCCTTGAGCAAGAAAATCGACCTTTCCCAGCTTCCCCGCTTCCTCCTCAAAGACCTGAATAAACTCGTTCCCGATAATCTTCCGCTTCTCCTCAGGGTCGGAAACGCCATCCAATTTTGAAAGAAACCGCTCTCCGGCATCCACAAAGACGAGGGAGATATGGTATTCGTCCCGAAAGGTCCGGACCACTTTATCGGCTTCATTGAGACGGAGCAGGCCATTGTCCACAAAGATGCAGGTCAATTTGTCTCCGATGGCCTTATGGATCAGAACGGCTGCCACCGAGGAGTCCACACCTCCGGAGAGGCCGCAGATCACCTTCCCTTCCCCCACGGTGGACCGGATATCATGAACAGCCTGCTCCACAAAGGATTGCATGGTCCAGTTGGGACCGCAGCCGCATATGGGGTAGACAAAATTTTTGAGGATCTCCATCCCCATGGGGGTATGGACCACTTCGGGATGGAACTGCAGGGCATAATACCTGCGCTTTGCATCGGCCATGGCGGCCACCGGAGAGTTGGAGGTATTCCCTATGGAAGAAAACCCCTGAGGGGGTGCGTCGATCCGGTCACCGTGACTCATCCAGACCCGGAACTTCTCCTCAAGGCCGGAGAAAAGATCGGACCCGGTGATCTGGGTCAGATCGGCCGCACCGTATTCACGGCGGACTGCCGGGGCCACCTCTCCACCCAGCATATGAGTGATGAGCTGCATGCCGTAACAGATCCCGAGGATAGGGATGTTCAGTTCAAAGATCCCTGCGTCGGGAAGGGGGGCCCCCTCATCCAACACACTTGATGGGCCCCCAGAGAGAATCAGGCCCGAGGGTTCAAAGGCTTTGATCTTTTCCAGAGATTCTGAAAAGGGCCGGATCTCCGAGTAGACCTTGAGTTCGCGGATACGCCTCGCAATGAGCTGTGTATACTGGGACCCGAAATCAAGAATCAGGATTTTTTCTTGCTGTACTGGCATGGCTTATTCACGCTCTAATTGTATAATGAGTTGAAGGAGCAGAGTCT
>CAJICE010000183.1_pt1 | contig 24175 bp, 29 predicted proteins | sample 9199531 | NCBI WGS metagenome assembly CAJICE01 (sample SAMEA7708327, study PRJEB35096) | sediment metagenome | biome: marine neritic benthic zone biome [ENVO:01000025]; feature: sediment [ENVO:00002007]; material: shallow marine sediment [ENVO:03000034] sea grass bed [ENVO_01000059] ... | reverse complement strand
GCAAAGAGGGGAACTGTCAGGCAGGAAGCCTGGCCTATTTGAAATGCCGAGATTCCGGCACAAGGGCCGGAATGACACTTTGGCTGTCACTCCTGTGCATACAGGAGTCTCGCTTTCGATGAGATTGAGGTCCCTGTATGCACAGGGGTAAACTCCGGCCGGGATGACACTGGAATAAACATGATCTGCAGTCAAAACCTGATGATCTTATGGGACAATATTTATCCGGATACAACCTCTGCAGCAATCGATGCTCCGTGATCCTGCTCAGTTTTAGCGAGATCGTAGCGAGTTTGCAGGTTCATCCAGAACTGAGCGCTGGTGCCGAAGTAGCGCGCAAGGCGAAGCGCTGTATCAGCGCTTATCCCGCGCCTTTCGTTGAGTATATCTGTGATGCGTCCCGAAGGTACGCGTAACGCAAGTGCCAGCTTGTTCGCCGAAAGTTCACGCGCCTTGAGTTCGCGCTTTAGAATGCGGCCAGGATGAATAGGTTTCATAAACTCTACCCCTTATGATAATCTACAATTTCGACATCGTAGGCATCGCCGTTTTTGAAGCGAAAACAAACCCTCCAACCTGCATTCACCGTCATAGCCCATTGGCCCTTACGGGCACCAGTGAGTTTGTGCAAACCTACGCTTCTCAATGGGCTTAAATCCTGCAAACCTGTCGCCGCATCGAGCGCTGCCAATAAATCTTCCGCTGCCTCGACATCAAGCCCGCGAAACTTGGAGGCCTTGCCTTGTTCATAGAATCGCTGGCTGGGGCGGCTAGCCCACGACTTAATCATGGCAATATAATACAACGCATCCCATAGTACGTCAAGGAGAAAACCTTATCATTAATGACCCTTTCTTTGTCACTCCTGTGCATACAGGAGTCTCAGTGGAATCCAGTGCCGGGCAATGAGTTATCACGCCCTCTTTTTCTAAAAGGGGAACCTCCATTGCTTCCCCCTTTTCTAAAGGGAGATAGACCCCGTTAGAAGTTTCACAAGTAAAAGTAGTAGAACAGGAAGCATTAGGCATATAGCACGAAGAGCAACACTTCTAACGGTGTAGAGGGGGATTAGATAGCAATATAATCTCCCCTACTCCCTCTTTAGAAAAGAGGGGAACTATCAGGCAGGATGCCTGACCTATTCTCAAAGAGTTGTCACTCCTGTGAATGTTTGTCCCTGCGCATACAGGGGCAGGAGCCCTCTTTTAACGAGATTCCGGCACGAGGGCCGGAATGACAAAAAAGCCGAATCTGGTACCAGGCAAAGTATGCTCCACAGTCTTCATTCTCAATATATTTCGAACTTCCCCTCGGCAAGCCACTCCCTCGATGCCGAGATTGGCGAGGATAGTATTTCGGTAAACGATAGCTATTTGTTTTTATATGGTGGGCGAGTTTTGGTTTGTTTTCTATGAAGGGTTACAAGATGGCCTTGCACTTTTTTGAGATCAAAGTTTTTTAAGAAGTTTTTCACAAGAGTAACTTCCTGTTCAGCACTCAGGTTGCCCTGTCGAACGTAAATAATTCCCTGGGGTTTGTCTGAAGGAAAACGGATAGAATGCGTAAAGTGATAATCACGAGTGATCAGCCAGGCGTTTTCTTTGACGGCCAATTTAAAAACATCCGTGTCGTTAATGCCTGCATAGTCCTTGTCTGCGATATAAATAACCTTCAAGTTCATAGATTTCAAAAGATTGACCACGGCAAGACTGATATTTTCATCGACAATGAATGTCACAGGTTTGTCGCTTTCTCGGTTGAAAGAAATGAAGCGTACTCCAAGCAGGCCAGGATGTCATCTTGGGTAATATTGGGGAAATTTTTCAGAACTGTCTCGTAATCTTCTCCAGAGGCGAGGTGCCCCAGGATGACATGCACGGGGATACGGGTTCCTTTGATGCATGGTTCTCCACCGCAGATAGCGGGATCAATAGTGATGCGAGGATTCATAATATACCATCTCCTTTCTATGAAGCGGGTTGATTACGACTATAGTAGAAAGTGGTTTCCTTTTCAATAACATTTTAAGTCGACAAATAAATAAGGATATTGCTTTTCAATTCAAACAATGATCATGCCTGAGTTGGGGAATCCGGTACCAGGCAAACAGTGCTCCCTATTCTCTAAAGAGTTGTCATACCTGCCCAGTGACTGTCACCCGGCCCCGTGACGGTGCACGGGGTAAACTCCTGTAGGAGTCTCTGTGCTGACACGTTCTAGCACCTCATCTAGCACCTCTTGGGGGTTTTCAAAGAGGTTTGATTCAGCTAATATTATAAACCTTTTTAAAGACTATAAAACAAGAGCTTATGGCAGGGAAGCCAGGGCGTGATGGAGGGGAATCCGGGGGAATCCGGTGCCAGGCAAAAAGTGCTCCTTTGCCTCCCCTTTTATTAAAGGGGGACCACCATTTCCTCCCCCTTTTCTAAAGGGGATCAAGGGGGATTAGGTCAAAAGAATAATCTCCCCTAGCCCCTCTTTAGAAAAGAGGGGAACTTTCAGGCAGGATGCCTGACCTATTCTCAAAGAGTGCCACTTCTGCGCATGCAGGAGTCTCTGTTTTAACGAGATTCCGGCACATGGCCGGAATGACACTTTCTCTTGTCACTCGGGCCCCGTGACGGAGCACGGGGTAAACTCCTGCAGGAGTCTCTATTCATATATTTATGGGGGATCCGGTGCCAGGCAAATCAGGTGAAGAAGGGGGTATGCGAGCTTTAAGGGGTTCCACCCCATCGTTGCGGAACGAAGAATATAATCAGGAGATTAATCTGACTTCAGAAAAGATTCTGCCTTCTGAAGAAATTCGAACGCCTCTTTTCGCAGGAACACAGCATCTTCCTGTGAAAAGTTTCCCTGGTAATCGGCGTTTTCCCTGAGGTTTTTTGCCATGTGAAGGACTTCAATCACATTTTCTTGAAGCAGACCGGTCTCAACATATAAGGCCCGGAGTGCAATCCTCAAACAATAGTGACTGTGTTCCCGGTAACCGGCTTTATAGATCAAGGCCCGGGCAGAGTGAAACAACGAGTAGTAAGATTGAATAGTGGCCCATTTGTATTTCTTGCGGTCCAAGCTGTCGCCGGCCTCTTCCAGGTCGTCTTTAGCCGTCTGCCATTCCTTCCGGGCAATCTTAGGGCCGGCTGAAAATGTCCTGATCTTTCTTTTGTTCATGCATTCAAGAAAATCCGGGTTCTTTATCTTTGCCATATTACGATTCCTTTCATGACTTCAGAATGAAGATCAGGCTGCTTGCTGGACATTTTTAGATATTCAGAGGAATTGTAAACCATGGCCTGGATTTTCTGATCTGTCTTCCTTTTCAGAATAATGCTGCGAACCTTGTCTTTGTGTTCTGAAACAATAAACAGGTCTGTGTCACTGTCAGGCAAGTTGGTACCCTCCGCCTCACTCCCGAAGAGAATGATTTTGTCAGACAGTTCTTTAAGATTTTCGATCAGTGGATAAAGTCTACAGAGGTTGCTCAGTTTTTTGAATTCGCGAACAAAAGGATGGTCTATATTCACCCTGTTCAATACGATCTTGCCCTTTCTGATTCTCCGGATCAATCCATAATTCTCAAGTTCACGAAGTGCATTGTTTACTGAGGCTCTGCCAATTGATTTGAGTTCTCGATACACCTCGGAATCATAATATTCGTACAAATAATTCCGTGAAATGAAATCCAGCACTATCTGCATGGGTGTGGCTGTAAGGACTTCATTAAGCATTTCTGTCATCCCTATGAAATATTAGACATATGTCTAATTCTATAGACAAATGTCTTTTTGTCAAGAAAAAAAGTCATAAGTCTTCTATATTATTGCTTATTCTTATACGGGGGCCGGAATGACAATCTGAACTGTCACTCCTGAGGGGAATCCGGGGGAATCCGGTGCCAGGCAAAAAGTGCTCCTTTGCCTCCTCTTTTATTAAAGGGGGACCACCATTTCCTCCCCCTTTTCTAAAGGGGGATAGAGGGGGATTAGATACAAATATAATCTCCCCTGGCCCGGATATTGAATGAGTGATCGTCATGAGAGGCCGTGGAAGCGCCACAGGCAATGGGGTGCCAGGCAGAACTGCCTGGCAACCCTTATTCTGGCTGAAGTAGGTTGCCAGGCAGGCATGCCCGGCACCTACTATTTCGAAGTCAGGAAGTTTTCTGTAACGTCGCATGTGGCGGCTTATCCGGACTCGTAATAGATTTACTCATGCAATATTCGGGCTATCCCCTCTTTAGAAAAGAGGGGAACAGTCAGGCAGGATGCCTGACCTATTTTCAAAGAGTTGTCACTCCTGTGCATACAGGAGTCTCGCTTTTTCTTGGGATTGAGGTCCCTGTGCATACAGAGACTCGTATGACAAATTATTGTTAAGGCAAGAATGACATTTCTAGTTTAATATAATGAATTTATCCCGTTTGACAAATGCTGGAACATATGAATATATAAGGGTTTGGGCTTAAGGCGTTTCCAATCAATGTGATGACGCGGGTTCCACCGGTAAGGGCTTTATCTTCTTTAGATTATCCGCTTCTGATTGCTTGGCAAAATAGAGCTCCCACCGAAGTTGTATATTCATCCAGAAATCAGGAGAAAGCCCAAAGAATTTTGCAAGCCTAAGTGCGGTACTTGGTGTAATTCCCCTACGGCCATTAATGATTTCATTTACTCTTTGATACGGCACATTGATGGCCTCGGCCAATTCCCTTTGTGTCAATCCCATGGGATTTAAAAATTCTTCTAAAAGCATTTCCCCCGGATGTGTGGGGGCACGATGTGTCGGTATTCTGATCATATCTTTCTCCTTGAAAGCATGATATCTAATGGTAATCTGTAATTTCAACATCGATCGGACCTGCATCCGACCATATAAAGCATATGCGATATTGATCATTGATGCGTATGCTGTGCTCTCCTTTTCTGTCCGCAGATAGAGCTTCCAATCTGTTACCTGGAGGGACGCGTAATTCGTCAAGTGACAAGACAGAATCAAGCTGATCCAGTTTTCTAAATGAGATTTTCCACAATTTCTTAGGGCATAATCTCATGGCTGGCTTGGATGCCTTACCATTGAATATATCTTCGGTCGCTTTGTTCTTAAACGACTGTATCACGGACACACAATAGCACGGTTATCATGCTATGTCAAGAAGAAAGTCATAAGTCTTCTAAATATGATTACTTCCCCTGCGATTGCCGGAATGAAACTTTTTCTGTCACTGTGAGAGGCCGTGGAAGCGCTACAGGCAATGGGGTGCCAGGCAGAACTGCCTGGGCACCCTTATTCTGGCTGAAGCAGGTTGCCAGGCAGGCCTGCCTGGCACCTATTATTTCGAAGTCAGGAAATTTTCTGTAACGCCGCATGTGGATGCTTATCCGGCCTCGTAATAGATTTACTTATGCAATATTCGGGCTAACCCCTCTTTAGAAAAGAGGGGAACTGCAGGCAGAACAGGGCATCCGCTCGATTTCTACAGGATCCTCGGGATGAATTCAAAATAATCGTGGCAAAATAGACGAAAAATGTGATATTAATAAAACCGGAGGGAAATCACTTATCAGAAGTTACAAATGGGCCTGAATTCAATGATTGCCTGCCACGATTGCGACCTCATTCAGAAAATCCCGTCCTTGCCGGAAAAGGGGACGGCAAAGTGCATCCGGTGCGGTGCCGTTCTTTACCAGCGCAAGCCGGACAGCCTCGACCGGACCATTGCCCTGACCCTGGCAGGGCTCGTCCTTTTCATCGTTGCCAACAGTTTTCCTTTTCTCGAGATGAGAAGCGGCGGGATGGTCCGGGAGACCACTCTGGTCACCGGTATTCATGAGTTATATGGCCAGAGGATGTGGGAGATGGCCACCCTGGTCCTGCTGACCTGCCTCATTATCCCCCTGGTTCAAATGTCGTCCATGCTCTATCTTCTGGTGCCGATCAAACTGCACCGGTCAGCCCCCTATTCTGCCCGGATCTTCCGTTTTATCCAGCACCTGGCGCCCTGGGGGATGATGGAAGTGTTCATGCTCGGGATACTGGTCTCTTTGGTCAAATTGGGTAAAATGGCCACCATTGTGCCGGGACTGGCGTTGTACTCTTTCGGCCTGCTCATTTTCATCCTGGCCGCGTCATCGGCTGCCCTGGATCCCCATATCATCTGGGAGAAACTGGAAGTGAAACAATGAAACAGTGGGCATTGACTGCCAGAGAAGCAGCCCTCATCAGCTGTCACAGCTGCCACCTGCTCAGCCGGTCTGTCCCTTCAAGGGCCGTCCATCATGCTCTCTGTCCGCGGTGCGGTGCTCCCCTGCACCAGCGGAAGAAGAACAGCCTCACACGGACCTGGGCCCTGGTCATCGCTGCAGCGATCTTTTATATTCCCGCCAACCTGCTGCCGATCACAGTCGTGACCTCCCTGGGCCATAAGCAGGCCGACACCATCATGAGCGGGGTGATCTATTTTGTGAAGACCGGTATGTGGCCCATTGCCTTGGTTATTTTTACAGCCAGTGTATTCGTGCCGCTCATGAAACTCATCATTCTGACGTACCTGCTCATTTCCGTCAAGCGCCGATCTCACTGGAGGCCCAGGGACCGGACCAGTCTCTACAGACTGACCGAAGTGGTCGGGCGCTGGTCCATGGTGGATATCTACGTCGTCACCATTCTGGTCGCCCTCGTGAAACTGGGTGCTGTGGCGACTATCGATGCGGGACCGGGTGCCATTCATTTCGGAGCGGTTGTGGTGATTACCATGTTTGCTGCCGAAAGTTTTGACCCCCGTCTGATCTGGGATGTCATGGAGGAAAAGCATGACTGACAGGAATCAAGAACCCTATGTTGCCGGAGAGGCCCCTGAAGCGGTGGTCGCGGCCAAACGGGGTTTTCCCATTGTTTGGCTGGTCCCGCTTGTGGCGGTAATCATCGGAGGCTGGCTGGCATACAAGGCTTTGTCAGAGAAGGGCCCGACCATCACCATCTCTTTCAATACCGCCGAAGGCCTTGAAGCGGGAAAGACCAAGATCAAATACAAGGACGTTGAAGTGGGTGAAGTGGAAACCATCACTTTAAGTAAAGACCTCTCCCACGTGGTGGTGACCGCCGAACTTGTCAAAGGCTCTGAGAGATATCTGACGGAGAATACCCGGTTCTGGGTGGTCCGGGCGCGGGTTGCTGCCGGCCAGGTTACAGGACTGGGAACGCTCTTTTCAGGGGCCTATATCGGGATGGACCCCGTAAAGGGTGAAAAGTCCAAACGAAGATTCACGGGGCTGGAAATCCCACCCATTGTGACGACTGATCTCCCCGGTCGCCATTTTCTGCTGCGGGGAGATAGACTCGGTTCCCTTGATATCGGTACCCCCGTCTATTTTCGGCAGATCAAGGTGGGGGAGGTGGTGAGTTACCAACTTGACGAGGATGGGGAGGCTGTGAGTATTAAAGTCTTTATACATGCGCCCCATGATCAGCGCGTACGAGAGAACACCCGTTTCTGGAATGCCGGAGGATTTGACATCTCTGTGGACGCCACGGGCATCAAGGTCGATACGGAGTCCTTTGTATCCATGATGATCGGGGGAGTTGCTTTTGATACGCCCACCGATCTCGAACCAGGCAATCCCGTTGAAGAGGGGCATACATTCAGGCTGTACAAAAACCGTCAGAGTATTTACGAGAAAAAGTATACCCTGAAGCGCTACTACATTCTGCATTTCAAGGGGTCGGTAAAGGGGCTTTCCAGAGGCGCACCCGTTGAATTTCGAGGGATCAAGATCGGAGAAGTAATGGATGTCAAGTTGGAGTTCCACGAAGAGGAGTTGGAGCCGAAGATCCCTGTCCTGATTGAGATTGAACCGGAAAGAATCGCATTTGTCGGTGAACAGAGCATGGATCCGAACAAACACATAGAAGGGCTTGTTAAAAAGGGTTTCAGGGCGCAGCTCAAGACGGGGAATTTGCTGACCGGCCAGCTTCTGGTGGAAGTTGATTTTCATCCTGAAGCACCGGCAGAGGAGATTATTTACGCCGGGAAATATCCGGAATTACCGACAGTGCCGACACCGTTGGAACAGGTCACCACTCGATTGGCCCAAATCGTCGACAAGCTGGAAAAAGTTCCCTTTGAGAAGATCGGCAAGGAACTGCATGAGACCCTCCATCAGACCCAGCTGTTGGCGAAAAATCTCAATGCCGACCTTGCCCCCATGGTGAGCGGTGCTCTGGAGCAGACTCAAAAGACCCTGGCTGCGGTGGAAAGTGTGATGAGTTCCGATTCTGCCGTGCAGCACGAATTGAAACGCGCCCTGGCCGAACTCGCCAATGCCGCGCGTTCACTAAGTGATCTGGCGGACTATCTGGAGCGGCACCCTGAGTCGCTGATCTACGGGAAAGGAAAAGAATAATGAAGATGCGAGCATACTTTGGAAGAATGGGCTGGACGTGTGCTGTTTTAATCCTGCTGCTGGGCGGGTGCAGAAGTGCGAGCGTTCCCGCGCAATTCTATACTCTGAACGCCTTGAACAGGGCCCAGGAAGGATCCCTCGGCGCGGCAGCGGACGGGGGAATTGCAATCGGTGTGGGCCCCCTGGCCTTTCCCGAATACTACGACCGACCGCAGATCGTCACGCGCACCGGTCCCAACAAGCTCACGCTGTCCGAATTCCACCGATGGGGCGGCTCTCTCGACAAGGACTTTTTGCGAGTGATGGCAGAGAACATCTCCATCCAGCTCGGTACGGATCAAGTCTCGGTCTATCCGTGGGACGTCTCTTTCAATCCCGCCTACAAAGTCAAATTTGATGTACAGCAGTTTGACGGCAGGTTAGGAGAGAGCGTTCTGTTAAACGTCACTTGGTCAATCACCGGACAGGATGACAAAGGAGCCCCTGTTGTGCGGAAGTCAATCATTACCGAGCCTGTCTCGGCAAAGGACTACGAAGCGCTGGTTGCGGCCAAAAGCCGTGCCCTGGCGGCGCTGAGCAGTGAGATCGTTGAGGAGATAAGAAGTCTGGAAAGCAAATGAATGGGGGGAGGGAGTAATGGAGCAGACTTCTATGGAGTAATGGATAGACTGCAATGGAGTACTGGAGTGTTGGAGTACTGGGAAAACCACAAGCATTAGGATTTTCGCTTTTCAACCATTACTCCATTACTCCAATTATTTCTGCTCCATTGCTTTCTATAACATGGAGAAAAACAGATGAATCGAATCATGCGGTCCGCCTGGTGGTTAGTCAAAAAATGGTTTCTTCTTGTCCTCGTCGTGATCTTCCTTCTTCTTGTGGGCGCCTTTCTGTCCCTCCGGGCGCCGGCGCTTGCTCCCTGGCAGCATGAGGCCCTTAATGAGGAGTTCGAGCACCAGGACTACCACCGCGGCTATACCCTTGCCCAGTACCGGGGGCTGGAAGATCGGCTCTTTGCCGAACTCGATGATTATGCCGTGGACCTGGAGAGATCCCCTCAATATTCCCGGTTCATCCGCTACGTGAAGCAGGGACGGAACACGCCGGAGAGTTTCTCACAGAACTGGAATAGAACATACGAACAGGTGCCCAAAGAGATCAAAGGCGGGGTGCTTCTCATCCACGGTCTGACCGATTCACCTTACAGCCTGCGGCACATCGGGGAGATCTTTCTCAAAAACGGGTACTACGTGCTAGGTTTACGGCTGCCCGGGCACGGAACAGTCCCGGCAGGCCTGGTCGATGTGTCCTGGAAAGACTGGCACGCGGCGGTGGCCATGGGTGCGCGGCACGTGGCCGAACGCACGGAGGGCAAGGGCCCCTTTTATATCTGCGGATATTCCGCGGGCGGTGCCCTCGCGGTCAGGTATACAGCAGATGTGCTCAGGGATGGTGAGGGCAGACTCCCCGACAGACTGATCCTCTTTTCACCGGCCATCGGCATCACGTCTTTTGCACGCGTCTCCAACTGGCACAAGATCTTTTCATGGATTCCCTTCTTTGAGAAAGACAAGTGGCTAGACATCAAGCCCGAGATCGATCCCTTCAAATATATGTCGTTCCCAAAGAACGCCAGTGCCCAGATGTGGGAGCTGTCAATCACAACGCAGAAGGAGATCGAGCATATCAGGCGCCAGGACCGGCTGGGCAAGTTTCCTCCGGTTCTTACCTTTCTGTCTGTAGTGGACGCCACGGTACGGGCCGCTGATGTCGTGACCAGGTTATACGATAAACTCCCTGACAATGGCAGTGAACTGGTCATCTTTGATATCAACCGATCGGGCTATCTTGAAGGGCTCTTTGCCGTGGATCCCGAAGAAAGTCTCAAGGCCCTTGAGAAGAGCACAACTCACCCCTATCGGCTCGCGGTCCTCACCAACAGAGGGAAAAGCCCTGTGGTGGTCGCAAAGACCACGACCCCCGGCTCTACCGAACTCGAGGACATTGCAACCGGCATGCAGTGGCCCGGGGCAGGAGTCTATTCCCTTTCTCATCTGGCCATCCCCTTCCCGCCTGATGACCCGCTCTACGGCATGGGGCCGCACGATCCCGCCACAGGAAGGATTCGCTTCGGGTCTCTTTCCCCCAGAGGAGAAAGGAGAGTCCTCCATATCCGGGCCGACGACCTCCTCCGTATTCGCTACAATCCCTTCTTCGACTATATGGCGGAAAGGGTCCAGGAGTGGATCGAGGCCGATTCCACATTTTGATGAAGAGAGGGGATTTGGGAATACTTTGGCTGTAAGGACTATAGAAAAGGAATGGAGTAGAGTGCGATGGAGTACTGGAGTATTGGAGTAGTGGGAAAACCACAAGCATTACGATTTTCGCATTTCACCCAGTACTCCAGTACTCCAATACTCCATTTCAATTCTTCCAAAACACTGGCAGTGGGCTTGGGAGCTAGGTAAAATGGTCAGCATGATCCCCGTCAGAAGTTGAGGCTCTCCAATTCGTCCATAAGCAAGTCCCAGATGGTCAGGAAATAAACTTCACTTCCTTTTATGTTGACAGAGGTCCTGAGCTTTTTGTTTACAACAAAACATCGTTCAGGTGAATACTTGTCGATGAAGCCGTGAAAGGACCGCGGTATAAGGGGCTTGGCTAGTTCACTATATTTGACTTCAACAGGAATGACTTTCCTGCCAAGGTCGATCACAAAATCGATTTCCGCCCCTGATTTGGTCCGCCAGAAATGAATCTTCCCGTTGGCTGTACGAACCTTCTCTCTCAGTACCAGAAACACAAGGTTCTGAAAAACAAAACCCAGGTCATCGGGACGGGTCAGATTTCCAAAAATTCCCAGCATGAAATTTCTCATTCCCAGGTCCGAAAAATAGACCGTGGGTGCTTTGCTGATCTCAGACCGGACGTTCCTGAAAAATGGTGTGACTCGATGAAGGATATAAGTGTTTTCTGCATACCATAGATAATTTTTCAGCGTAGGAAGGGAGATGCCGAGGGTGTTTGAGATCTCGGAATGATTGATCAGCTTGCCTACCTGGTCGGCAAGAACTTTCATGAGCAGACCAAAGGCTTCGGTCTTTTCAACTTTCAAGATATAAGTAATATCTTTTTCAATATATCCCTGGTATATCTCATCGATGGTTCTTATCTTCTCCTTCAGCTTGGTCTCGAGCAGGACTCTGGGGTAGCCACCAAAATTAAGGTATTCGGATAACAGCTGATCCCGTTCCGAACTTTCCATCGAGAAGAAATCAGGCAGCCTCGCCTCATACTTGTAGTCGGTCTTGAAATCCGAGAATTCTCTGAGTGAAACCGGATAGAGTTCATAAACCCTCTTTCGCCCCACCATGGATTCTTTGATCCTGGCCTTGAGATCGACACTGCCCGAACCGGAGACCATGAACTTGTAGGGAAGACCAAGGTCATGGATGCCTTTGAGGAAGAGTCCGGCGTCTTCTTTCCGCTGGATTTCATCGATAAAGACATAACCTTTTTGTATTCCGATTTCGAGTTCAATCTTTTTCAAAAGCTTCTGCTGTGATGCAAAGAACTCTCTGTCCCGTTCAAAATCGAGACTGAGGAATAAAGTCTTCTCACCCTTCCGGTCCAGTTCCCCTTTTATTTTCTGCATCAAGGTGGTCTTACCGGACTGCCTAGGGCCGATCAAAAAGGAAATCTCCTTCTTCCCCAGATCCTGCCACAATTCCTGAAAAACACCTCTCTTAATGAACTTATTATTCATAGTATTTACATTTTAGCAGGGTTATTTATAAAGTCAACATATATTTTGCCCGTTTTATTTTGTGCAGATTGAGAATGGGAATAGTGTCGGGGCAAATCGAGGGATCACCATAGCCTCCCCCTTTTGATAAAAAGAGGGGGTTTGGGAATACGTTTGCCTATAAAGGTTATTGAATAAGAGTGGAAGAAAAGAACCGGAGTATTGGAGTAGTGGAGTACTGGTTCAAGCAACAAAGATTTCAAGGCTTGTGGTTTTCACATTACTCCAACACTCCATTACTCCATTTCAGTTCATCCATCACACCCGCCGGCATTCGCCGGAATGACAATCTGGACCGGAATGACAAGTCATTATTAGAGCCGGGATGACAAGGAAGAACCAAAGGAGGCAGAATAATCTGTGGTCCCAAATCCCTGACCCCCAAACCCCGACCCCTGACCCCCTCTCCCCGTCTTCGTAAGTCAGAATCCGGTGCCAGCCAAAATAGGCAGCAAATCCACATATGCTAAAGAATGATTATGGTCGAGGGCTCAATTAATTTTTTCTTGCAGAACGTATCTAATGTGGGAGAGGCTAAGAAATAGATTGACTATTTCAGAGGAGTATCTGAATATGAATAACATTTTAAGAATTCTTAATATGGATATGACTACAGGAGACGATTGTTTTGAAGAAGCTATTGTTGATACATCCCCGCAGCGAACGCGGGTACTGGGGAAAGGTGTCCGGGAGCGGGAAGGCAGGTTTTGTCAGACTGAGCCTGCCTGCGATTGCCGCACTGACTCCACCGGACTGGGAGATCGAAATACTAGATACAAGGATGACCCCTGTTGATTTCAATAAAAAGGTTGATCTCGTAGGCATTACGGCGTTTACATCTGAAATACCCAGCGCATATGAAATAGCGGATGGATACCGAAAGAAAGGAATCCCTGTGGTGATGGGCGGAATACATGTCTCTGCTCTTCCTGACGAAGGACTTGAACATTCGGACAGTGTTGTGATGGGGGAAGCCGAGAGCGTGTGGAATGGACTTCTCAGTGATTTTGAAAAGGGGGAGCTGAAGCCCCGTTACCGCGCAGACAGTCTCATCGACATGAAAGGGATGGTTGTCTCTCGCAGAGACCTTCTGGACAGGAGCATCTATTCGTCGTTCTTTACCCTGCAGGCCACGCGCGGATGTCCATTCAACTGTACGTACTGCGCGGTTACCGCTTTTTTCGGCAACAAATTCAGGACGAGGCCTGTCGGAGAAGTGATTGAAGAGATTAAGCGTTTTGATACAAAGGAGTTCTTCTTTGTTGACGACAACATCACGGGTAAGCCGGCTTATGCAAAAGAGCTGTTCCGGGCCCTGATCCCTTTAAACCGGATATGGGGCGGACAGTCCACCATCAATTTTGCCAGGGACGAAGAGTTGCTCCGCCTCTATTATAAGAGCGGAGGCAGATATGCTTTTATCGGATTTGAGACGCTTTCGGAGAGCAACCTGAAGAAGATGAGCAAGTCATGGAACTCTCCGAACGGATACAAAGAAGCCATAAAGAGGATTCACGGGGCGGGCATCAATGTGATCGGCAGTTTCATCTTCGGTCTTGACGAAGACGATCCATCGGTATTTCAAAGGACCTTTGATTTCATCATGGAGAATAATGTCGACGCGGCACAGTTCCATATAGTCACGCCCTTTCCCGGGACAGAGCTTTACATGGAAATGGACAGACAGGGAAGGATCACGGACAGGGACTGGTCAAAGTACCATACCGGTGAAGTCGTGTTTAGTCCTCAGAATATGTCCGCTGAAGAACTGCAGCAAGGATACTGGTGGATATTCCGCAAAACCTATACCTTGGGGAATATTTTCAAGCGATGCATCAGAAGTCCAAGGAACCTCGTCACCCGCGTAGGGGCAAATATCAGCTACAGGAATAAAGCCACCAAAATGCCTAAAGCTTAATCTTTTTCAAAGGGCCGCCTTTAACTCCCACTTTTCTAAAGGGAAACCACCATTACCTCCCCCTTTTCTAAAGGGGGATTGAGGGGGATTATAACACAAAATAATCTCCCCTAGCCCCTCTTTAGAAAAGAGGGGAACTGTCAGGAAGGATGCCGGAATGACAAAGGGGGCTGATCAGAATTCTTCTTCGATACTTTTTTTGAATATCTTTGAGAAGCGGTTGGGATCCTCCAGCATCTTGTAGGAAAGAATTAACGAACTTGCTGACCAGACCTGATTGAAAGAAGCCCGTCTGCCGATCAGTCTGCCGGTCTTCCCATCATAATATTCAGGCCAGCCGTCATCGGGAAGACGTTTACTCGCTGCCTCGAACGCCCGCTCCGCCAGGTCCATTCTTCCCGCGCGGAAAGCAGCGCCAGTAAAAGCATACAACAAGCACGGCCAGCTGCCGCCATTATGATAGGACCAGGGTATGTTCTTGGGGTCGCACCCCGTCTTAATCTCCCATTCCACCCCTTCCAAAGCAGGATAACAGATCTTAAGGGGCATAAGCCCAACGAGATCGGACCAGCGGGCTTCATAGAGATCGAATATACGTTTTGCCATATCTTGTGAGGCCAGGCCTGTAACAATAGCGACTAGGTTACCTAACGCAAAGAAACGGAAATCCAGGCGGCTGGGGCCGATGTTCCCTGCCAGATAGCCGCCCTGGTTCGGCAGCAAGTCAATGACCCAATCGGGGATGCTTTCCGGATAAATATTGAGCACATTGGAAATATTCTTTCCAAACTCCTCAGTTTTAAATCGGTGGATCTGATTCAACCGATCCAGGTCCATCCAGTAGTGCTCCCGGACGAAATCCCTCAAAATTACTCCCCTCTGCTTCACCAGTTTCAACATCTCTTTATTTTCTTCGCACGGCGCCAGCAAAAAGCGCATGGACTTCAGCAGGGCGTAAAAGAGGGCCTGCACCTCGAGGGGATGCCCATACACACCCATCCGGCGATCAATCATAAAGGAGCCGTCAGGGGTCAACAATGTCGGATAGATCTCAAAACTGTCCCGCATCATGACCTCCAGAATGGCATTCAGGCCTTCCTGAAAAAACGGCTCTCTGGCAAGATCTATGTCGTCCGTGACCTCAACATATCTGGCCAGAAGAGAGACCCACCACATCATGGAATCAACCGGAGCAACGCGGCCGATGGCCCGGTCGCCGAAATCTCCCACCACTTCTTCATTGCCCGAACGATTCCTGACAACCTTGAAGCTTGCCGGAAGCACCTTGGGGACCTCGCAATGTCCATCAATATCACACTGTTTGGTTCGAAGCTCCATTGTGACCTTGAGAAAATTGCGGACAATCTCATACTCGCCATCCATCAGAAAGAGCAGGCCGGCCGGCATAAAATCACGGACAAAGCATTCACTGTAGTTTGCCGCGGGCAAATCAGGATCCACGGCTGCAAGGGTCCCCACCGGCCGTCCTTCAAATTCCACGATGGACCGCCGGACCAGTTTATAGGCCGCCTCTATCGCAGCAGGTGCGGCCTTTGCCCGGTTCTCTCTCTTCGTCATTCAGCGAGCCTCCTTGTCTTTGCCTCGTGTGCCGGGATCATAAAGATTGTCACTCCTGTGAATACAGGAGTCTCGTCGTATGGTCGGAACATCTTGCCAAGTATATCAGGCAGGATGCCTGGCCCATTCTTTCAGCATCTCACTATACAACCCTCGGTCCGCACGGGTCGCTCCCCTTTGTGCGCAGATGCGGGCGGCAAAAGCCTGCGCCCGTTCCATGGTGAGCCTCCTTGACCAGCCCTGGAGTAAGCCCTGCAGCACCACTGAGCTGAAGGCATCGCCGGCACCGACTGTGTCCACGATCTCCTCCTGTGGCTGCGGTGTGACTTCTACGACATCCTGGGAACCGTCGAAGCAAAGTGCGCCCTGCTCCCCCAGGGTCACGATGAGGAATTCAAGCTCATATTCGGCCTTGAGCTGGCGCGCGGTATTCTCCAAACTGCCTGCCCCTAGCCCATGGCGGTCGGCGATGGTTTCCAGCTCCTCATCATTCACCTTTGCCCAGCGGGCACGCTTAAGAACAGGCGGCAGATCCTCTGCCCGCCACCAGGGATCACGGAGATTCACATCCACAAACACCGGCAACGAGGTAGCCGACAGCAGGCCCCCAAGGGCACGGCGAACCTTGTCCGTACGCATGATGAGCGTGCCGTGATATAACAATGAGGGTTCCTCAGGGATGGCCTCTCGGCTCTGATGGATATCGATATGGTCGTAAGCCTGATCGGGAAGGATGTTAAAGCTATGCTTGTTTCCTGTCATCTTGATCTCAACACTGCCGGTGGGGTGTTCGGCATCTGTCTGCAGGCCGGAGACATCCAATCCCCAGTCCGTCATCGCCTGACGTACGGATGCACCGGGATCATCATCCCCCACACGGCTGAGAAATAAGGGAGAACTGCCGAACCCCTGCAAATGCCAGGCAACATTAAAAGGTGCACCGCCCAATACCGCATTATTTCCAGGAAACCGGTCAAAGAGAACCTCACCGAAGATGACTGGTCGTCCGATCTTTTTTGTCATGGGATCGTCCTCCTAGGATATCATAACCCATCCTGCCCGTTCCAGCAAGTCACTGAACCAGACACCCCACTCACAGCCCACCCCTGTCATGAGGGCCTCTGCATGACTACCTCACTGAATATACTTAACGATCTAACCGTGTAGGGGAACTGGGAAAATTACCGGTTTTCCAAAAAATGTGTCACTCCAGCGTATGGTTGTCACTCCTGTGAATGCTTGCCCCTGCGTATGCAGGGGCAGGAGTCTCTCTGTTTCACGGGACTGAGGTCCCTGTATGCACAGGGATAAACTCCGGCCGGAATGACAAATAATTATTCGAGCCGGAATGACAAGTAGGGCTGAAATGAAAGTTTTTTGTCACTCCTGCGCATGCAGGAGTCTCGTATAATCCCTCTTTAGAAAAGAGGGGAACTGTCAGGCAGGATGCCTGACCTATTTCAAATACCGAGATTCCGGCACAAGGCCGGAATGACAAGGAAGAACCAAAGGAGGAAGAATAAATGGAGGAAGAATAATCTGTAGGCCCCGATCCCCAGCCCCCGACCCCTGCCCCCCCTGTTTCCTTTGCCCCTTGATTCTTCATCAAGGAATGGGTTATGATACCCGCCGGATTGATCCTCTGAGGTGACAAGAATGTCTGTGAGACGCAAGCTGTTCGCCATGCTGAATACTGTCCTGGCTCTGGTGGATGCCAAGATTGTTGAAAAATCATCATTAACGGAATATCTGAAGAATATCGAGCGCTACAAGAAGCCGTCCTTCAACAAGGCCCCCCTTCCCGAAGAGGCCGTGAACTACCTGAAGCCGGACCATCCCCGGCTCCTCGAGCTCAGGGAAAAATATCGATCCCTGAATCTTCCGGCCACGGACCATTCCCTGTGGACGGATCAATTCATTGACAGCTACCGGTTCCATCTGCAGTATTTCCGGGGGGACAATGCCTACGTCTGGCAGTACCGCAAGATGGGAAGCGAGGCCGTGCTGAAGTACCTGCTTCACGCCTACAATCTCCGGACCATCGATACCCTGGGGCTCCTCAGCAAGCTGGACGAAGATAATCTTTTCGGCGCCTATACCTTTGACCTGAATGGAGAGCGGGTCGTGAGCCGGGACCTTCTGGACTCGATCGGCGAGATCTATTTTCTGGAGCGGCACCTGGGATCCTCCCGCCTGGCGGAGATGAATATCCTGGATATCGGTGCAGGCTACGGGCGCCTGGCCCACAGGATGGCCAGGGGTATTCCGGGAAGCGGGCATTATTACTGTGTGGATGCCGTGGCCGAGTCCACCTTCATCTCTGAATTCTATCTACGCTTCCGCGGAGTGAATGAAAGGGCTCAAGTCATCCCCCTCTATGATCTGGAGGAATTCATGAGCACCAGCAGGATCAATATGGCCCTCAACATCCACAGTTTTTCCGAATGTACCCTCTCGGCCATCACCTGGTGGATTGAGACAATGAAAAGGTTCCGCGTTAAATATCTGATGATCGTCCCGCACACCGGGGACCGGTTTGTGAGCCGGGAAAAAAACAAGACCTTTCTGGACTTCCTTCCCGTCCTGGAATCAAACGGATACAAGATGACGGCAAGAGATCCGGTCTATCTGGATGCGAGCCTGCAGAAGAATATTTCAGAGAATCCCCTGTTTCATTATCTCTTTGAACTCACCTCATGACAGGCTGTCCTGAATAAACGGAAGAAAAAGTCCTTAGTCTCCCCCTTTTCTAAAGGGGGATTGAGGGGGATTAGCTCAAGGTGTAATCTCCCCTACCCCCTCTTTAGAAAAGAGGGGAACTGTCAGGCAGGATGCCGAACCTGTTCTAAGGACCGAGATTCCGGCACAAGGCCGGAATGACACTAGTAAAGAGGGGAACTGTCAGGTATCCTGCCTGACTATTTCTATGGAGAAGTTTAATTCGGGGTTTATTCTTGAAGGATCTTTTCAAAAGATTCTGTGAATTTTGAGCCATCAACTGTTTTATCAAATTCTTGAAGCCATCTCTTTATGTAGGCCCTGTCTATGTCAGGGTTCTTAACCATGATGTTTATCACATCTTCCATATCTCTCGGCCTGCCGGAGAAAATCTTGTGAATGATAACATCTTCAACAGAGGCAAACTGAGCCTCCCCCTTTCCGAGTCTTACTCTCTTTGCTCTGTTGATTGCCTGCTCTTCGTATGGAGTAAAGGAAAAAATTAGATCTATGCGAATCCCGGTAGATTCATCTTTTACGGGCAGGACATGGGTATCTTGAACAAACACTTTATGGTTTTCCGGAAGGATCTTTAAGCCTTCAGAGCGGCATATCTCTTCCATGTCGGTAAGACGGTCAACAGAGACGCCGAGAGTAATGTCAATATCCTTGGTCAGCCTCGGAGAACCATACAGAAGGACGGCCTGCCCGCCAATGATCATATAGGGGATCTCTTTTTTCGAAAGGGATCTCCCCACTTTAGAGATAAGTTTTTCAAACATTTTGGGAATTCAGTATCCTGGCGATCCTGATATCTGTCTCAATACCTTCAAGAGGGTCTTTTAACGGCAGAACACCCAGAGTTACACCCTCATTCCACAACGCCTCAAATATTCTGAGAGATTGGAGATAGTCGGATTTCTGATTCCTCAGCTCCTCTTTCTCCAATCTTCTCAACATTTCCGGATTCTTTATCATAGCAGTCATTATAACATCTCATTCAAAAGAGGCAACGATTTTATGGGGAATTTCTATGCAGGGCAATTCCCCCTTTTCCATATGGGGAGATGGAGTCCTGGTATCGATTTTTTTCTTGGTAATATTATAGGACTCAGGTAAGATGCTGGGAGCTATCTCCATTTTAAGTGCGTTATTTATAGGATATTTGATCGTTGCAGTCCTGTTTGTTAAGGATGGTTTGAGGTTCTTTGGTCTCCTTTAACGGGAAAGGATGTTGAAAAAATATAAATCCGAATATCGAAACCCGAAATACGAAACAATATCGTATTTTGAATTTACTTTAAGGTAACGTTTCTTTAATAAGGAAGGAGGAATCGTAATAATGAGGAGGCTCTGGATTTTTATCGTGTGCATGGGTGTTATGGCCTGTCCTGTCCTGTCCTCGGCCCAAACCGAAGAACCCTTGGGAAAGGGCGGCGTAAGAGTCAAAATGGCTTATCTCGGTTTTACAGACAGTACCCTTGATGCGTATAAAATCGACCACCCCACGTACTTTGGAGCGGAAGCTTATTGGCAGGTCCATTCCAGACTCTTCGTGGGCGGTGAGATCGGGTATGCCAACGATGATTCGTCAGCTGTCATACGGGTCGACGGGACTTTAAGAAGAGCAGATACGGAGATCACTTATGTTCCAGTCGAATTTAATCTCATTAATATTACCCCGTGCGGGAAGAATCTTCAAACACGATTCGGCATTGGCGTTTCCTATAACTACGTGCATATCGAATCTGACCCTCCTCCCGGAGGCATCATGCTGAAATCTTCTGATGACAGTGACGAATGGCTCCTGGGCGGGCAGCTTTTTGCGGATATAAGTTATTATATCAATAACTTCTTTTTCGGGATAGATGTCAAGCTGCAGATCACCAAAGACTGGGACGATGAAGACTATACCAATGGCCGGATCGGCGGACATCTGGGCTGGAGGTTTTAGGAGAGCGGGGGTTATGGTTCGGGGATCGGGGGGCAGGGGAAAGACTCAAATTGAGTAATAGAGCAATGGGAAAACCACAAACATCACGATTTTCGCGTTTCAACCCAATACTCCAGTTTCATTTCTACTTCCTGGACGTCTATTATTTTGTTTCAACCTCATCCTTGCGATGGTAAAAATACTTGTCCTTGTCATCCCAATTATCGAGATTCCCTTTTTCGGTCCACATCGTCGGGATATGCCCCGATTTGGCAATCAACACATAATCACCCGAAGTCTGTGAAACGTGTATACCCAGTACTTGTTCGGCCGCGATCATGCAGGCCTCTTTGAGCATTTCTTCCTTGGCTGCGTCATCGCTCTCCTGGTATTTAGCTAAATCGCTTTTGGATTTACAGGCCACAGATCCCTTCTTCAAATCAGCAGTTTCCCCCATGTTCGGAAGTGTCAGGAACAATACTAAAGCGACAAAAACCATTACTTTCGAAAATTCTTCATCTCTTCTCCTCCCAGGTAAAAAAGAATCCAAAAAAATGCCCGAAAAGGCATTTCACCTTCACTAAGATCCGGCTTTGAATCAGGCCCCGTCATGGTTGGTCATAGAGCAGTTGCATCGTGATAAGAATATTAATGTATAGTGATTAAATCTGCAATTTATTCAATGGACTTTACCGTCTTCTTTGTTTATTTGCAAGTGATGCGCCAAGAAAATAACGGGGTAGCTGAAAATTCTTAATTTTTTTAACTGGTTGGGGTTGTAGGGTGCGGATGGATGAGGTAGAATGCGATATATCCTGACAAGTAGTATACTGGAACTGTTTTCTTTATTTAAGTACCGGGATTCCGGGACAAGCCCGGAATGACAAATTATTTATTGGGAAGCTCAATGCCACATCTTTTTGTCACTCCTGTGCATACAGGAGTCTCGTAATATAGCAGGGGTATCTTGCCTCGGATATCGGGCAGAATGTCGGACCAATTTTCTTATTTAGAGGAACCGCCATTGCCTCCCCCTTTTCTATAGGGGGACTGAGGGGGATTAGATAATAATGTAATCTCCCCTAGCCCCTCTTTAGTAAAGAGGGGAACTTTCAGGCAGCATGTCTGATCTATTCTAAGCACTGAGATTCCGGGACAAGCCTGGAATGAAAAAGAACGGTCTTGGCCGAAATGACACTTGTTGTTGTCACTCCTGTGCATACAGGAGTCTCGCAATATAGCAGGGGCAACAAGTGGGTATGGAATAGCAGTTCTAAACTCATTGAGATAGATGGTTATGAGAGGGTTGCGCCAGTGAGGTGCGCTGTTAACGCCAAAGGAGGTGCCGTATGAATGTTAGGATTTTAGGAGTCATGGCTGCCTTGCTGCTTCTGACTGTGGTACAGTCTGCCCATGCTGTGAGCGAGCCGCCGCAATCGGTTGACGAACAGGCCCTGGCCATTCTCAAGCGTTCCACGGAGTTTATTGCAAGGGCTAAGAGCTTCAGTTTTACCGCGCAGTATGAATTCGACGCCGTGCAGGAGACAGGTGAAAAGATCGAGTTTGGGGCCACAAACAAATTTATCGGGCGCCGTCCCGACCGGCTCCGGATCGAGACCGTTCGCAGGGATGGTGAAAAAAGGGAAGTCCTCTTTGACGGCCAGGAGATCGTCCTGTCCAGGACGGAAGAGAAAGTCTATTCCAAGGTGCGGAAACGGGGTGACGTCGGTCAAGCCCTGGACTTCCTGGATGAGGAAATAGGGGTCCCGATGCCTCTTCGTGATTTCTTCGCACCCGATGTGATGGTCGTTCTGACGGAAGACCTTGTATCGGCACGCTATGGAGGCGAGTCCATTATTGGCGATATCCCATGTGACCATCTCGCCTTTCGCACTGAAGCGGTGGATTACCAGATCTGGGTATCCAGGGGCGATCAGCCTTTGCCGCAACGGATTGTCATCACCTACAAGCAGGAAAAAGCACAGCCGCAGTTCCGGGCCCAGTTTTTGTCATGGGACATGTCGCCTAAGGCCCCGGATTCGCTGTTCACATTCAAACCCGGAGAAGGGGCCGAACAGATACCGTTTGTCGCTCGGCAGGCTGCACCCGGTGAGAAAGGAGGCGAGAAATGACTCGGAACAGATCAGTTTATCGGTGGACCCTGGGATTCATCGGTCTATTAGCGATTCTCATGCTGATAGGCCAGGTCGCAGAGGTTGAAGCCCGGGGCGGAAGGGGCGGCCATGGCGGTCGCCATGGGGGCATGTCACGCCATAGCCCTGCGGCCCATGGTTCAGTGCGTCACTCCAGGCATCGTGGATATGCGAGACATGAAGCCCGTGAGGATAGACGTGAATGGCATGAGGACCGCTGGAGGCGGAGGACAGGAGCTGTTCTGACAGTGTCGGCATTCGGGGCACTCACCTGTGACTATGAAGAAATTATCGTCGATAACATAATCTATTCACGCTGCGATGGAAACTGGTACAGCCGTGGTAACCAGGGAGGGGAAGTTGTTTACATTGTAGTGGAGGCACCAGCCGGTTATTAGCGTGTGATAGCGTACTGAAGGTAGGGCTCCCTATGGTAGCCGGAATGACATTCGTTTTTGTCACTCGGGCCCCGTGACGAAGTACGGGGTAAACTCCTGCAGGAGTCTCAATACAATAGCCGAGGCATCTTGCCTCGGATGTCAGGCAGGATGCCGGACCTATTTTCTAAGCACTGAGATTCCGGCATACGCCGGAATAACACTCACAGGCCCGGCATGACAAGTGACAATGCGCCTGCCTCTTGCTTGCATTATCATCGACTGCCTTCCGGCTCCTCGTGGAGGTCATCGAGATACTGACGGAACTCCCTGGCCCACATTCCAAAGGCTTTTTTCACATCTCCCCAGGCCAATGCGCCCCGGATATTAAAAAACCGCCGACCGCTTTTGTGATCAATGACCGCTGCGAGCCGTTCATTCGACACGGTGTCAACGACTTCCGCTTCGATGCCCGCTTCACCGGTGCTGAGATTAGGGAAAAGTAGGCCGGCGCCGGGGAAGATGAGTATCGTGCCCCCAATGATGGTGCCGGTTTTGGAGCCCGCACCCATTCTCACCGGTTTCACATCGGTGATGGCGATTCTTACACGGGCCACAGCGGGTCCCGGTTCTTCTACAACCTGATAGATCCCGCCCTTTTCGAGATTCTCGATAACGGCATCACGAAAGGTGTCCGAGAGTTTATCCAGTCTATCAGGATCCACAGCGAATCCTTTGGCTTCGGAATGGAAGTAAATGAGGATAGGGTGAATGATGAATTTCCTGTAACCCTGAAGTGCATCGGGCTCTTTTTCGTAGAAGAGGATCGGTCCTCCTTCAGGACCCTCATGGAAATTGGAGTAATCGCCAAGAAAGCCGGACACAGTTACCGATTCACCAGACGGCACAGTTATAACTTCAGCCGTTTCTTTTAGATTAACTTCGACATCTCTTCCGGAACGGCTTGATGCACAGCCCGCTGCCAGGAGACCAATGACGAAAAAAACTATCCACCGTCTTATGGTTCGCATTCTGATTGTCAGCCCATTATTTCTGAACTAAAACAGCCACATCTTGCTGTGAACTCGGAGAGGTTCTAACGATCAGGTGTTACCTTTCTCCCCGGTCTATACACCCATCAAGGGAGAGGGAGTCTTTGGACTTTTTACGAATGCATCAAAGAAAACGAACCTGGGTGACAGGCAGTTCTGCCTGTTACCCAGTAAGTTGCACTCCTCGAAAGGTGCGAGGTGCCATGCACAAGTGCCCGGCACCTTAAACCGATGCT
>CAJICE010000019.1_pt1 | contig 24340 bp, 21 predicted proteins | sample 9199531 | NCBI WGS metagenome assembly CAJICE01 (sample SAMEA7708327, study PRJEB35096) | sediment metagenome | biome: marine neritic benthic zone biome [ENVO:01000025]; feature: sediment [ENVO:00002007]; material: shallow marine sediment [ENVO:03000034] sea grass bed [ENVO_01000059] ... | reverse complement strand
GGCGTGGGACGCAAAACAGCAAATCTGGTCGTGACCATTGGTTACAACAAGTACGGGATCTGTGTGGATACACATGTTCACCGGATCTCCAACAGATGGGGATATGTGAAGACGGCGACACCGGAAAAGACCGAGTTTGCCCTGCGGGAGAAACTTCCGAAGAAACATTGGAAGATCATTAACGATCTTCTTGTCACCTATGGCCAGAACCTCTGCCGCCCCATCTCTCCCCGGTGCGGAGAGTGCAGGATCTATGATCACTGTCGACGTGTGGGAGTGGACTCTTGAAGGGAGCATTGTCCATGAGCGAATCCTATTCGAATCAGGATGTAGAGCAGTACCTATCCAGAATCAGTGACAATATTGATAGGGGACGGATCGATCCGGAGACTTTTGGCAACGACTTTTCGTTCCATCAGGCATTGATCAAAGGGGTTGAACTGGATCTTGAGAATGAAAAGCTCAGCTTGGATATTTCCTGTGTAGACTGGCTGAAAGAGAATACCGGCACGGCCAATCCCCACCTTCCCCACAAGCTGGTTTTTCATGATATGGTCCAGTTTTATTACAAGAACAGGGAATTGCGTAAGGAACCCAGAATCTTTGACCTCAAGGCCATGACCATCTCCGAACTTCTTGTCGATTCCAAGGACCTTTATGCTCATCGTGAAGGTGCGGGACGCAAGCCCATTGTGCTGGATATCCAGATGCCCCTTGAAGATTCCGAATTCATTGTCCTTTGCTCTGAACTCGAGGTCCATGTGGGCCATCGAGTCCTGGTCGTGGGGTTAACAAAATAGACAGGATACAAGATCCAGCTTATAATAGAATTGATTCAGGATATCCTGGAATCTTTCAATGAAGTAGCGGGTTGTAGATATTAGGCGTCTGGTGATTGATTCCATTAGATAAGCCGGAGAAAGTTCCATGTTGAAGGCAGATTTCCATATCCATACGGATTCCGATCCCCGTGACCGAGTTGACTACTCCAATGAAGAGATCATCGACTTGGCAGCGGAAAAAGAATACCAGGTCCTTGCCATCACCAACCACGATGTGGTGACCTTTAATGATGAGCTTTCAGAGTATGCCCGGGAGCGGGGAATCCTTCTCCTTCCAGGCGTGGAGCTGATGGTTGAGAAAAAACATGTGATCCTCATCAATGCACGGTCCGAACATCAGTCGATCCGGGATTTTCATGAACTCAAGGCGGCCAGGGAAGAATCCCTCCTGATTATTGCACCGCACCCCTTTTTCCCAAAGTCCTACTGCCTGAACGGAAAGTTCGAGCAGAATATGGAGAGTTTTGATGCCGTGGAGTTTTCTCACTTTTACCATCCTCTGATCAACTACAACAAAAAGGCATTACAAATCTGCAACGAGAAGGGGATCCCCATGGTCGGCTCTTCCGATACCCACATGATCCGACAATTCAATTCCACCTGGACCCTTGTTGATGCGGAAAAAGATCCTCTATCTGTGGTCCGCGCTGTCCGGGACGGTAAGGTGGAGGTCGTTACCCACCCATTGAGCCTGCGCGAACTCGCAATCGTGGGATACAAGATCACCTTCCAAAGCTGATTCCGGTTGCAATCCCCGCCTGATTCTGATAGAAATAATTTTTGACAGGATAACAGGATAAACCCGGATATTGCATGAGTAAATCTATTGCGAGGCCGGGTAAGCTGCCGTATGCGGTGTTACAGAATATTTCCTGACTTCGAAATAATAGGTGCCAGGCAGGCCTGCCTGGCAACCTGCTTCAGCCAGAAAATTTTCTGTGCCTTGCCTACGACACTTCTACGGCCTCTCATGACGATCACTCATGCAATATCCGGGTTAACACGATAAAAAATCCGAACTGTGGTGATTTCAGATCCTGTCTATCCTGTTATCCTGTCTGATGTTTTTTATTTAGAGGTTTCTATGCGCTATTCACAACTGTTGATCCCAACCTTAAAAGAAGAGCCTGCCGAGGCTGAGGTGGTCAGTCACAAACTCATGCTCAGGGCAGGGATGATCCGGAAACTCACCGCCGGCATCTACACCTATCTTCCGCTGGGGTACCGGATTATCCGCAAGGTGGAGCAGATCGTCCGTGAAGAGATGAACCGTGCCGGGGCACAGGAACTCCTCATGCCTGCGGTACAGCCAGGCTCGTTATGGAAAGAGAGCGGACGGTGGGAGCATTACGGCAAAGAACTCCTCCGTTTCCGTGACCGAAAGGATACAGAGTTCTGTATCGGCCCGACTCATGAGGAAGTTATCACCGACCTGGTGCGGATGAATGTCCGTTCCTACCGTGAACTCCCGCTGAACCTCTACCAGATCCAGACCAAGTTCCGGGATGAGATCCGTCCCCGTTTCGGGCTTATGCGCGGGCGGGAGTTCATCATGAAGGATGCCTACAGTTTCGACCGGGACGAAGCCGGCGCTGAGGAGAGTTATCAGAAGATGTACGATGCCTATACCCGGATCTTTGAGCGCTGCTCTCTTGATTTTCGTGCTGTGGAGGCCGATACGGGGACCATCGGCGGGAGCTTCTCCCACGAATTTATGGTCATGGCGGACACCGGTGAGGATGCCGTGGCCTGCTGCGATACCTGCAGTTACGCGGCCAATACCGAGCGTGCCCAAATCCGGGAGGTTCCGGAGCAAGATCACAAGGGTACGGAAGCCGGACTAGATGAGGTAGAGACACCGGGGAAGAAGAGCGTAGAGGAGGTTGCCGGGTTTCTGCAGGTCACACCGGACTGTCTGATCAAGACGCTGATCGTCACCGACGGAAAGGGGAACGCTGCTGCGGCCCTGGTCCGGGGTGATCATGAACTCAATGAGATCAAACTAAAGAATCACCTCAACTGGGATTTTATTGAACTGGCCGATGAGGAGATCATTCGAAAGGTTACCGGCGGGCCGTCCGGTTTCTCCGGGCCGGTTGGATTGAAGGGTATCCCTGTCATTGCGGACCCTGCCGTGAAAACCATGAAGAATTCCGTCATCGGCGCAAACCGGCCGGACCTCCACCTTCGAAATGTGAACACCCCGCGGGATTTTCAACCCGAGACCTTTACGGACATCCGGATCGCTCAGGATGGGGACGGCTGTCCGCGATGCAGCGGGACGCTCCGGATCAGCCGGGGAATCGAAGTGGGGCATATCTTCAAGCTCGGGACCAAGTACAGCGATGCCCTGAATGCAGCCTTCCTGGATGAAGACGGGAAGAGCAAGCCCATGATCATGGGATGTTACGGGATCGGAGTCGGTCGGACCGCCGCGGCCGCCATTGAACAGAACCATGACAAGGATGGAATCATCTGGCCCTTTCCCATATCCCCCTTTTCCGTACTGGTCCTCCCTTTGAGCCTCAGATCAAAAGACGTGACGTCCCTGGCCGAGAAGATCTACCAGGACCTGACCGGGATCGGACTCGATCTTCTTCTTGATGACCGGGACGAACGTCCGGGACTGAAATTCAAGGATGCGGACCTCATCGGGATCCCTTACCGGGTCGTGATCGGAGAAAAAGGATTGAAACAGGGGGTGGTGGAGATCAAGGAGAGAAAGAGCGGAGAGATCACCAAGGTTGCACCGGACAAGGTCGTGGAGACCATTCAGGGGATGATAGCAAGATAACCATGAAGAAAGAACAAAGACAGATCTACCACGAAGGACACGAAGGGCACGAAGGGCACGAAGAAAAACAAAAACTTATGCTTATTTAAAACCACAAATTCAGGTGATAGAGGCGGAGAGGTCTGACCGATTCGCCGCACTGTAAGTTTGTTCATTTTCTTTGCACGCCTAAAGAAAACGAACCAAGGTACTTGGCAAGACTGTCTGGCACCACCGACCCCCCCTCTGGGGGGCTTATGGATATTTATTATTGTTTTTCTTCGTGCCCTTCGTGTCCTTCGTGGTAAGAATATTTATTGTTTGTGGTTAAAAATGTTTTTTCTTTTATGATGTCTTGTTATAAAGCCCGTCTGTTTTTCTTTCTCACCAACAACCATCCCGTACTGCTCGAAACCACCAGAAACACAAAGAAGAGCCCCTTCCAGGTCATGCCCGTCTTCACCATGAATGAACCGAAGAGTACTGCCGGTATCAATAAGAGACGTACAATTGTCCGTAAGAGGGGGCTTTGCGCAATCCAGTCTGCAATGGGTGGACTGTATCGATAGTACAACTGAACAAAGGCCCGGCCCGGAGCATTGTTGATGAGATAGCGGTCCCGGAACTCCTGCAGCGTCCGGACGTGCCGGTGTAAGGGGGAACCGAATGCGGCTGTGGCAATGAAACAGTTGCCGCTGGTCTTGTTCCCCCCCACGGATACGACAGAAATACTCTCTGATGTCCCGAAGTAACCTTTTGCATCTCTTGCCGTCACCGTGGTCGATCCTCTCTTTTTACCTGTGACAACGCCGCTGTTATTCACGGTGAGAATGTCCGTATTATTGCTGGTCCAGGTGAAAGGTGAGGTCCCTCCGGGGGCCGACAAGGTGACCTGTTGTCCTATTTCCAGCGAGGTGTCCGATGCGGTGACGATGACCTCTTCCACATACACGGTAATGTCTGCGGGATTGGACGTTGCACCGATTGCAGAGAGGGTGGTTGTCCCCGCAGTTAAAGCCGTGAAGAGGCCTGCGAAATTAATGGTGCCCACTGCGGTGTTGCTTGAAGACCAGCTCAAGGCGGTGTCTCCGTCCAGTGTAAATTGCCTGGTCTCATCCGCATTCAGGCCGGTGCCGAAGGGGACGATCACAACCTGGGTGAGATCCAGGGCACTGTCTGCGTTCAATCTCCCGCCGCTCACCGTCACGGTCTCAAGGTCGGTGACAAGATCCACGCTATTCAGGATCCGTGCCTTGATCTCATCTGGTGTGAGGTTGGAATCATCTGACAGAAGAAGGCCGGCCACACCGGAGACAAAGGCCGCAGATTGAGAGGTCCCGCTTTTCCAGTAGTAATTCGTAAGATCCGGGCTGTTGCCCTCTATGAATGTGCTGTAGATTTCATCTCCCGGTGCGCCGAGATCCACATCTTCAACATCCACGGCAGCCAAAGTGCCGCTCCCAAAGTCGGTCAGTTCATCATCGATGCCTGTGGCGGTGACGGAGATGATATTGTCCAGATTATAACGGGCCGGATATTCCACGGCCGCGGTATTCCCTGCCGAAGCCACGACCAGGGTTCCGCTGTTTTGGGCATCCTCGATGGCATCATAGAGCTCCTGACTGAAGCTCGACAAACCCCAGCTGGCATTGATGATATTCACTCCCTTGTCCACCACATAATCGATGGCATCTGTGATATCCATGATAGTGCCGTCGCCATTTTCATTCAGAACTTTAAGAATCATGAGCTGGACATTCCAGTTCACTCCGGCCACACCCAGACTGTTATTGGTGTCCGCACCGATGATCCCTGCGATATGGGTGCCGTGATTGTTCAGGACCGTTCCCACCCTGACACTGTCATCATCGGGATTATTGTCGTCATTCACGAAGTCCCAGCCACTGGTATCATCAACAAAACCGTTGCCGTCATCGTCCACACCGGGTACACCGTTGACTTCAGCGGTGTTTTCCCAGAATTGTGTGTCAAGGTCTTCATGATCAAAGTCCAGGCCCGTGTCCAGGACGGCGATGACCGTTGTAACAGAGCCGATTTCAATATCCCATGCCCCGGTTGCAAAAATATCGGCGTCAAGGGTACCATTTCTGTTCGAAGGCCCGACATTCTGACCGGTATTTTCCAGTCCCCACTGTTCTGCAAAATCTGTATCGTTTGGACTGAGAAGTGCATGGACTTTGTAATTGGGTTCCGCGAAGAGAACATCCGGGTCCCTGCGGTACTGCTCAAGTGCCTCCTCTACGGAGACCCCATCCGGGAGTTTCACAAAGTGGGTGTTTCGTCTGGATGAGCCCCCCTTTCGTTTCGCACCCTTTGCACTCAGGGAACTGACCACAGCGGTTGGCGTGACACGATCTCTGTAACGCACGATGATCTCTCCCGGGACATAATCGTTCCCGGCATGAACGGGTTCGATGGCAGTACAAAGTGACAGGACAAAGAATATGAGAGAAATTTGCCTCATGAGGAGGAGTGTTGACATGGCAGGATCTCCGCAAGGTTTATGGAAAAAACAGAGGGAAAACTCCCAAAACAAGCAGATATATCATTTGAATCCTTATCAAGGTAACAATATTACAGTAAAACTTCAATAAGAAATAATCGGTACTGTCCTCATTTGATTTGGGCTAAGCAAAAGGGACGGACCCTGAGATTCAAAAGGGTCCGTCCCTTTTGAACCAGTCAAAGAAATTAGAAATTATCTTTTAAATTAGGACAGTACCAAATAAGATGGTTTCGTAAAAAGGCCCAAAAGGTGTCATTGCGAGGGTAGCGAAGCAATCCCGACTTTTGTAATCCTTTGTAAAATCGAGATTGCCGCGTCGCTTCGCTACTTGCAATGACTGCATAGAAGACTTTTTACGAGTTCATCAAATAATTCAATGCAAAAAAAGTTCTTGACTTCACTATCCAAAAGAGTTACTTTTATTATCATCACTAAGGCAGGACCCTCTAAATCTGCACGGCTTGAATCACTAGATCTCTCAAAGAAATGGGCTGATACGCATTCTTTTGCAAAGGGGGTGATCCGCGTCCAACTACTGATTTTCCGGTTTATATTATTAACCCGTTCATGAGGAGACTGAAATCATGGAGAAAAAAAACATTCGGATAGGTCTGGTCTTTGTTAGTTTGATAATCATGATCGGTCTTGGTCTGGCACCTGTTTCTGCTGCCGGACCGGATGTTTCCACCAAGATCAAGACAGAAAAGATTAATCTCAATACGGCCAACGTTGAACAACTCGCCAACCTTCCGGGGATTGGAGAGAAAAAAGCCGAAGCCATCGTGGCATACAGGACATCGAACGGCCCCTTTGCGTCTGCAGAGGACCTTCTCAAAGTCAAGGGTGTGGGAGATAAACTCCTGGAGAAGATCAAGCCCATGCTCACTGTGAAGGCCAAAGGTCCCGACCTGCCCAAATCCTCCAGATAAACCCTTCCGGGGATGGGACCCCCTCCCATCCCCATTTTTTGCTGATCCTCCTGATTTTAAAATTCTTCCTTTTCGTGGATAAAGATTTGAAAATCAATAAGTTGGTGGTATAATAGCGAACATTCAATCACGCAAAGGGGGATATCTATGGAGAATCGGGAGCAGATGGAGGTGGATGTGCTCTTTGTGGGAGGGGGACCGGCCTGTCTGGCCGGGGCGCTTCATCTCATGAAGAAAGTGGAGGCACACAATCAGGGTGTGGAAAGCGGTAACATACAGGGGGAAAAGCTCGAGGATCTCATGATTGTATTGATTGAGAAAGGGGCCGAGATCGGCGCCCACGGCATCTCCGGTGCCGTCATGGATTCGGTGGCCCTTAAAGAACTGGTCCCGGATTATCAGGACCGCGGGGCGCCTATCGAACAGGTTGTGGAACGGGAGGCCCTCTACTATCTCCGCAAGAGTTCCCAGATACGGGCACCTTTTATACCGCCGCAGCTGGAGCATCGTGGTGGATTGGTGGTCTCCCTCAGCCGTTTCAATCGCTGGCTGGGAGGCCTGGTGGCCGGGAATGGATGTGAGATCTTCCCGGGGTTTCCCGGAGTGGAGGTCCTCTATGACGGAGACCGCGTGATCGGTGTCAGGACCGGAGACAAGGGGATCGACAAGGAGGGGAACCGGAAAGGGAATTTTGAACCGGGGATCGATCTGATCGCGAAGGTGACAATTTTTGGTGAGGGCCCCCGTGGAAACCTCACCAAGATGGTGATTCCCCGATTGGGACTGGACCGGGACAAGGACCCCATGACCTACCTGACCGGAGCCAAGGAGGTCTGGGAATTGCCTGAGGGCGGACCTGCAAAGGGAGAGGTGATTCATACCCTTGGGCATCCTCTGCCGCACGATACTTACGGTGGAGGGTTTATTTATCCCATGTCTGAAAACCGGATGACACTGGGGATTCTGGCCGGTTTAAACTCCCCGGATCCCTCCTTTGATGTGCATGAGCGGTTTCAGTTATTCAAAGCGCATCCCTTTGTTTCCTCCCTGATCCGGGGCGGGCAGCTTGTTGAGTACGGTGCCAAAACAGTTTCCATCGGAGGATACTATTCATTGCCCCGCCTGAGTTTTGACGGGGGAATGATCATCGGTGACAGCGGCGGAATCTTTGACAGCCGGAGGATTAAGGGGATTCATCTCTCCATGAAGTCGGGTATGCTGGCGGCCGAGGCGGCCCTGGCAGCACTGATCCGGAATGATTCTTCACAGGAAGTTCTCGGTCTTTACGAGAAAATGCTGGAGGAGAGCTATATCAAACGTGATTTGTGGTCGTCCAGGAATTTTCATCAGGGTTTTGACAAGGGGAAAATTACAGGCATGATGAATGCTGCATTCGGAATGGTTTCTGGGGGCAGGGGCATTACCTCCTGGAGCGGCATTCGACCGGACCATGAACATATGAAGAAGGTGAAGGCCTATTACGGGAATGGAGATCCCGGGGAGCCGGCAAAGTTCGATGGTGTAATGACCTTTGACAAATCCAAGGATGTGTTTCATTCAGGCTCCATCCATGATGAGGACCAGCCCTGTCATCTGCATGTAGAGGACCTCTCCATCTGTCATGGCCGCTGTCGGGAGGAATATCAGAATCCCTGTGTAAAATTCTGTCCGGCCGGGGTTTATGAAATGACCATGGATGAGGAAGCCGGTGAGGAGAGGCTCAGGATCAATTTTTCCAATTGTGTTCACTGCAAGACCTGTGACATCCGGGACCCCTACGGCATCATCAACTGGGTCCCGCCCGAAGGAGGGGGAGGGCCCAAGTACACATTAATGTGAAGATTATGATTGTTTTATGGGACTCAAAATGTGGACGTGACGATATTTTGATTTGGGATTAAATTCGAAGTTCTAAATCCGAAATCCTAAACAATATCAAATGACAGAAATCCAAAATTCAAAACTGCAAGCTTTACAATTGAAACGTTTAGGTCATTTGAAATTTGAAATTAGGATTTGTTTGGGATTTCGATATTAGGATTTAGTTTTTTTAGAGATATGGAACTCCTTAACAAGGTCAAACAAGCCATTCAAAAATACGGTCTTCTCAGGAAGGGCGACAAGGTCCTGGTCGGTCTTTCTGGCGGGCCCGACTCCATGGCCCTGCTGGACGTCCTCTCTTTGTTAAAAGAGGAGTTTGACCTGACATTGGTTCCGGCTCACCTGAACCACGGATTCCGCGGCAAGGAAGCAGAAGAAGATCTTGCCTTTTGTGAGAAGGTTGCAGCACGTTATGGGTTGAGGCTGATCTCGGAGACGGTTGACCTTCCTGCATTGATCCGGGAACAGGGCCTTTCCACTCAGGCGGCCGCCCGTGACGTACGTTATGATTTTTTTATGAGGCAGGCAGAGGCCCACGGCGCCTCAAAGATCGCCCTGGCCCACCATGCCGATGACCAGGCAGAGACGGTGCTCATGCGTCTGATCCGTGGGACCGGTCCGAGAGGACTTTCAGGGATCCCCGTTGCAAGGGATCAGGGCATTATCCGCCCCCTTATCCATGTGACACGGGAGGAGATCCTTGCCTACCTTGTAGAGAGAGAGCGCCCTTATCGCCAGGATTCCTCCAACAGGAAGATGGTTTATCTGCGCAACCGTATCCGGCGGGAACTGATTCCTCTGCTGGTGGAAGAGTATAACCCGAATCTGGTTGCAGACCTTAACAGAACGGCAGAGATCCTGGGTGAGGAAGATGATTATCTTCAGAAGGAGGCCGGGAGGCATTATGATCCGATCCGGATATCTGAAGGATTGTCCCTTGACCTCGCAGGAATCAGAGACCTGCCTCAGGCCCTGGTCCGGAGGATTGTCAGGCTGGCCATTGAAGAAACTGCAGGAGGATTATCGGGAATCACCTTCAGACATGTGGATGCAGTGATCCGGATCATGACCGCACCGGGCTCTTCTACCCGAGTAGATCTTCCTCATGGTTTGAAGGCACGGAAAGTCTATGATCGGCTGGAATTCATACGAGAGAGTGAGAGGATTCCCTGTGGTGTGTATGAGCTCCCTGTTCCGGGAAGAGAAAGGATTCCCGTACTTTCTATCGAGGTGGTGTCCAGGATACTCTCTCCCGAAGAGAGTCAGCCTTTACTTGGAGAGAGTACGGCCTTCTTTGATCTGGATAAGTGCGCTCTTCCTCTCAGTATCCGGACCCGGGAGCCCGGGGATGTCTTCTATCCATCGGGTTTTGGAAAGAAGAAAAAAGTGAAACGTTTTTTCATCGATGAGAAGGTCCCTTATCCCATGCGGGACCGGGTCCCTCTGCTGGTGAACCGGGAGAACCAGATCCTCTGGGTCGGCGGTTTCCGTACGGATATACGGTTTGGTGTGGATGCCGAAACAGACCGAACCCTTCTGGTCAAGATCAGCCCCATCAATGGTGAGCAGAATGAAATCACCCGGTGAAGTTTTAATATCAGCAGAACAGATCCAAAACAAAGTCCATGATCTGGGCGAGAAGATTTCCAGGGATTATGAGGATGAAGACCTTCTCATGGTCGGTATATTAAAAGGGGCCTTTATCTTTCTTGCCGACCTGGTCCGGGAGATTTCCATCCCGATCCATCTCGATTTTCTGGGCGTGGCCAGTTACGGGACAGGCACGGAATCCTCCGAGGAAGTCAAGGTCTTTAAGGATCTGAATCAGCCGGTGTCCGGCCGGAATATACTCATTGTCGATGATATCATCGATTCCGGCCTGACCACGGAATACCTGCTCAGACTTCTGACGGTCCGTCAACCCAAGTCGGTGAAAATCTGTACGCTGCTCAGCAGGCTCTCGAGAAGAAGGGCGGAGATCAGCATTGACTACGTGGGATTTGAGATCCCCGATTACTTTGTGGTGGGATACGGTATGGACTATTCTGAGGAGTACCGCAACCTGCCGGAGATCCATCGCCTGAAGGATGAGTGAAATCTATGTAAACCATGAAAATTCAACTGAAATTCGGGATTTTTTTTATTGTCAACACCAGAGGTTTGTGGTAGGATACATAATTGCTTAAAAACATATTGAATATCAATAAGATAGAAGATTTTACCATTATAATTATAGAGTCTGTTTACTCATGGACTCAGGAGGCAGTTTGTGAATTCCTTTTATAAAAGTTTGACACTATGGCTCGTCATTGGCATGGTGATGGTCCTTCTCTTTAATCTCTTTAATTATCAAAAGGACGTCACTCAGGAGATTAATTTTACAGATTTTATGCATAAGGTAGAAGCCGGTGAAGTGAGCGACGTCATCGTTCAGGACGATGGGGTGATTACCGGGACCACGCAGGAAGGGATGACCTTCAAGGTCTTTTCACCGGACTACCCGGATTTGATCAAGACGCTTCGTGAGAAGAATGTCAACATCAAGGCCAAACCCCCCAAAAAAGACTCCCTGCTTGTGACAATTCTGGTTTCATGGTTTCCGTTTCTCCTTCTGATCGGTGTCTGGATCTTTTTCATGCGCCAGATGCAGGGAGGTGGTAACAAGGCCCTCTCCTTCGGCAAGAGCCGAGCAAAACTCCTGAATGAAGACCAGCAGAAGGTGACCTTCAAGGATGTGGCAGGGGTTGATGAGGCCAAGGATGAACTTCAGGAGATTATCGAGTTTCTCAAGGATCCGAAAAAGTTTCAGAAGCTCGGAGGAAAGATCCCCAAGGGGGTCCTCCTCATGGGGCCTCCCGGTACAGGTAAGACGCTTCTGGCAAAAGCCATTGCCGGTGAGGCGGATGTTCCTTTCTTCACAATCAGCGGTTCCGATTTTGTGGAGATGTTCGTGGGGGTGGGGGCCTCCCGTGTCAGGGATCTCTTTGATCAGGGAAAGAAGCATGCCCCCTGCATTATCTTCATCGACGAGCTCGATGCGGTGGGACGTCACCGCGGCGCCGGTCTGGGCGGCGGACATGATGAGCGTGAACAGACCCTTAACCAGCTGCTGGTGGAGATGGACGGTTTTGAATCTCACGAGAGTGTCATTCTGATTGCGGCCACCAACCGTCCTGATGTGCTGGACCCCGCATTGCTTCGTCCAGGCCGGTTCGACCGTCAGGTGGTGGTCCCCAACCCGGATATCAGAGGGAGGGAAGGGATCCTCAAGGTCCATGCCCGAAAGATTCCCCTGTCCGAGGATGTGGACATCCATGTCCTGGCACGGGGGACCCCTGGATTTTCCGGGGCCGATCTGGCCAATATGGTAAACGAGGCGGCTCTCCTGGCGGCACGGAAGAACAAAGAAAAAGTAGACATGACCGACATGGAAGAGGCCAAAGACAAGGTTCTGATGGGCACGGAGCGGAAGAGTATGATCATGAGCGACGAAGAGAAAAGGAACACCGCTTATCACGAGGCCGGCCATGCCCTGGTGGCCAGACTGATCCCCGGTACCGATCCGGTGCATAAGGTGACCATCATTCCCAGGGGAAGGGCCCTTGGCGTGACGCAGCAGATTCCGGAGTCGGACAAGTATACCTATTCCAGTGAGAACATGCTGGCACGGATTGCCGTTCTCATGGGCGGGAGGACCGCCGAAGAACTCATCTTCGGGCATATGACGACCGGAGCAGGAAACGATATCGAGCGGGCCACTGAACTGGCGAGAAAAATGGTTTGCGAGTGGGGGATGAGTGAAAAAATGGGGCCTGTGACTTTCGGCAAGCAGGATGAGCAGATCTTTCTTGGGCGGGAGATCTCCCAACACAGAGATTATAGCGAAGCCACGGCAGTTGAGATCGATAATGAAGTCAAGAGGATTGTTACCGAATCCCATAACAAGGCCAGAAATCTCCTCACGGAGAATATGGAGATCCTGAAAAAGATGGCCGAGACCCTCCTGGAGATCGAGGTTCTGAATTCTGATCAGATCGACGAGATCATGGATGGTAGACTCCCCCAAGAGGTTGAGGGATGAAATATAGGATGAGATTCCTCAGCCTGAGTAAGAGGGATGAACTCATCCATGAAATGGAACGTCTGGGCGCTGATCCTGCAGGGACGGCCCTGATGTATCCAAAAGGGTTGACGAGACTGATCCGTATTCCCACGGTTCCCTGCAAAGTAGCCAACCTTCTCAAGCAGGAATTACTCTCCCGTGGAGGAGACTGCGCGGTTGCGCACGGCACACTCACCCATTCCGTTGAGAGCACAGATGTGTTGATGGTTGCAACGGAAAGGCAGTACCGCAAACTGATCCGGAAACTGAAGACGCAAAGGTTCTTTGGTCTCCCGGAACTTGCCGAAGAGATTCAGAAGCAGATACAGAATGTGAACCGTAAAGCTTTTTCCCTCACCCTCGGGGACAAGACTCTTAGTCTGGGGGATCGGACGCATATCATGGGGATCCTCAATGTCACGCCCGATTCGTTCTCCGATGGCGGGTCCTTCATGGATCCGGAGAAAGCCTATACCCATGCACTGAAAATGCGTGCGGACGGCGCCGATATCGTCGACATTGGCGGAGAATCCACACGGCCGGGTGCCGAGCAGGTCACGGAGAAGGAAGAGGCGAACAGAGTCATCCCTCTGGTAAAACGCCTGTCACGGGATCCGGACATGCTGATTTCTGTGGATACCTATAAGGCGGATGTCGCCAGGAAGGCCCTTGAAGCCGGAGCCCATATGATCAATGATATCAGCGGACTGAAATTCGATCCCGAGATGGCCCCCCTGATTGCCGAAACCGGTGTTCCTGTGGTGCTGATGCATATCAAGGGGACTCCCCGTGACATGCAAAAAGATCCCTATTACGAGGATGTGGTGGGGGAGGTGATTGAGAGTCTACAGGAAAGCATGGAGATCGCACACCATGCAGGAGTCCGCGATGAGCAGATCATTGTTGACCCCGGTATTGGTTTTGGCAAGCGGCTTCAGGACAATCTGGATATTCTCAAACATCTCTGGGAGTTCAAGATGCTCGGGCGGCCCATTATGCTCGGGACCTCCCGTAAATCATTTATCGGGACCATCCTTGACCTGCCCGCTGAGGAGCGGCTGGAAGGCACAGCGGCGACCGTAAGTATGGGGATTATGAACGGCGCTCAAATCATGAGGGTTCACGATGTTCGGGAGATGGTACATGTGGCCAGAATGACCGATGCCATTGTTCAGCGTTTTTAACAGCGGATGTTTTGCTTAAGTAAAGGGATAGACCAGGAATGTGGCTGGAATTTGAGAATCTTCTTAAATGGATTTTACAGACCATTCGGTGGCAGGACGCTGTCGATATCCTGATCGTCGCCTATGTCCTCTATAAACTCTTTCAGCTTTTCAAGGGGACACGGGCCGTGCAAATGCTCCTGGGGCTCACGATCCTGGTCATGGCATCATTCTTTTTTCAGTGGGCCAAATTTTATACCATCAGCTGGATCCTGAATAATCTCTGGGCCTACCTGGTTCTGGGTGTGATTATCATTTTTCAGCCTGAGATACGGCGGGCACTGGCACATGTGGGACAGAACCCCTTGTTCTCTTCCATGAGTCTTGAAGCAGAAGCCAAAACCATTGAAGAGTTGGTCAAGGCATCGACGACCATGGCAAGCAGGAAAATCGGGGCCCTGATCCTGCTGGAGCGTGAAAACAGTACGGAAAGTCTGATAGAGATGGGAACACCCATTGATGCGAAACTGACGAAGGAGATGTTGATCAGCATCTTTCTCCCTTATTCTCCCATACATGATGGAGCGGTCATCGTTGAAAAGAACAGGATCAAGGCCGCTGGATGCTTTCTTCCTCTTACCCTGAACCTGAACCTGAGTAAAGAGTTGGGGACCCGGCACCGGGCAGCCATCGGGATCACTGAAGAGACCGATGCCGTGGTGATCGTGATCTCCGAGGAGACCGGGACCATCTCCGTGGTGATCGGTGGAAAGATAACACGGGATCTGGATGCAAAGGCCTTTCGTCGTGTGCTGACCAATGTCATGAGTCCGGTTCAGAAGAAAACCAGGCGATGGCTCTGGGGATGATGGAGACAGAGGAGAGGTTTCATGGGTCGTTTTAAAGCTTTTTGGGTCAACGATTTCTGGATCAAGGCATTCTCTCTGGTCTTTGCAATTTTTCTGTGGATGTCCATCGTTGGGGGGGAGAGTGCAGAAGAATTCTTCGTCGTCCCCCTGACCATCACCCATATACCGGAGAACATGATTATCAGCAATGACCTAGTGGACTATGTGAATGTACGGGTTCGCGGAAAAAGGGGTATTCTCAACTCGCTGAATGCCAAACAGATCGGCGTAGAACTCGACCTCAAGGATACCCGAGAGGGGGAGAATACGATTACCATATTCCCGGAAGAGATCAAACTACCCGAAGGGGTCTCGGCCGTACGGGTCAGCCCTTCGCAATTCACGCTGAACCTGAGCCGGCTTGATGAGAAGTTGCTGCCTGTGTCACCTGTCTTTCTGGGAGCACCTGCAAGCGGCTACAAGGTCGGAGAGGTCGTCAGTGATCCGGCCAAGGTGGTGGTGATGGGTCTGCAGGAGGCCCTCAAAGATCAGGTGCAGATCGAGACGAGACATATCGAACTCTTTGGAAAAGATAGTTCTTTCTCGATAAAAGTGGACCTGAAACCCCTGAATGCAAATGTCTACATCAAGGGAACCGAGAAGGTTCGGATCAATGTTGAAATACTACCCATCACAGGAAAACGTGAATTCCGGGATTTGCCGGTGAAGTCAGGCAGCAAGACCGACGGCATGACTCTTCAGCCGGATCGGGTCACCCTTGTGCTGTCCGGTTCTGAATCCGGTCTGGCCCAACTATTACCCTCAATGATACAAGTTGTGATTCCAGAACAGGAGGGGCCGGGAACTTTTAAAGTGAAGCCGGTGGTCAACCTGCCCAAGGGATTCAATGTGGTGCAGATCAACCCGGAAACGATCAAGGTGAAGATGAAATAACAGCACATGACTCTTTTTAAATATCCTCATCTTAATCGTAATAATGATCTTAATCGAACAATGAGATCTTTTTACTAAGATCACGATTAAGATTAGGATTAAGATTAGGATTAAGATTAGGATAATGTGCATGAACATGTCTTGAAATGATTAATCACAGGAAGGAGAGTTACACTTGGGTAAGCTTTTTGGAACAGACGGTGTACGGGGGATTGCGAACATTTATCCCATGAATGTAGAGATGGGTGTAAAACTTGGGAGAGCAGCCTCCCATATCTTCAAAAAGGCCCGGCCCGGCCGTCATAAGATTATCATAGGGAAGGATACGAGACTCTCCGGGTACTTGCTGGAGAGCGCACTTATGTCCGGGATCTGTTCCATGGGTGTGGATGTACTCCTGGTCGGCCCGCTCCCCACACCGGCCATTGCCTTTCTGACCAAGAACCTTCGAGCCGATGCCGGTGTGGTGATCTCTGCGTCCCACAACCCCTATCAGGACAACGGCATTAAATTCTTTTCATCAGAAGGGACCAAGCTGCCAGATAAAATTGAAGAAGAGATGGAGGCCTTGATCTTTTCCGACGATATTGATTCCATCCGTCCCATGGCTGAGGAAGTGGGGAAGGCCTACCGTATTGATGACGCGGAAGGTCGTTATGTCTCATACATCAAGACAAGCTTTCCCCGGGATTACGATCTCGTGGGGATGAAGATTGTGATCGATTGTGCCAACGGGGCAGCATACAAAGCCGCACCCCTTGTTATGCAGGAACTGGGAGCCGATGTTGAGCTGCTTCACAACAAGCCCGATGGGTGTAACATCAACAAAGAGTGCGGTTCCCTTCACCCCAATGTGGTCTGTCAAGCTGTGCTGGAGCATGGGGCCGATATGGGCATCTCACTGGATGGCGATGCAGACCGACTGATCCTGTCGGACGAAAAAGGTAGCGAGGTCAACGGAGATCCGATCATGGTCTTTTCGGCCATTGATATGAAAGAAAGAGGGGTTTTGAAGCACAATACGTTGGTGACCACGGTGATGAGTAATATGGGACTTGAACTGGCATTGAAAAAAGAAGGGGTCCAAATTATTCGAACACAGGTGGGTGACCGGTATGTGGCCGAGGAGATGATCCGTCATGGATACAATTTCGGCGGGGAACAGTCCGGACATCTTATCTTCATGGACTACAATACCACAGGGGACGGGGTTCTGTCTGCCCTGCAGGTCCTCTCTCTGATGAAACGGAGCGGCAAACCCCTTTCAGAACTCTCATCGGCCATGACGGCACTTCCTCAGATTCTGAAAAATATTAAAGTCAGAGAGAAAAGGGATCTGGATGAGATTCCGAACGTTAAGAAGGCCATCACCTCAGTGGAAGAGAGACTCACAGACCAGGGCAGGGTCCTGATACGATATTCGGGTACAGAAAACCTGGCCAGGGTCATGATTGAGGGGCCTGATCAGAAAGAGATTAACGAGATGGCCGAGACCATTGCAGGGGAGATCGAAAAGGAACTGGGAATCTGATAAGACAGAAGGCGGAAGACTGAAGACTGAAGACTGAAGACTGAAGACTGAAGAAAAGGGCTTTAGGGGAGAAGAGCATTGGCGCGTTTGGGTGTGAATATTGATCATGTGGCAACGGTGAGGCAGGCACGACTCACCACAGAACCGGACCCTGTTGCTGCTGCGATTCTGGCAGAATTGGGAGGGGCGGACGGAATTACGATACATCTCAGGGAAGACCGCAGGCATATCCAGGACCGGGACGTGAAGCTGATCCGCCAGGTCGTCCAGTCCCATCTGAATCTGGAAATGGCTCCGACTCAGGAGATGTTCAAAATTGCTCTCAAAGAGAAACCCGATGCCGTCTGTCTGGTCCCGGAAAAGAGGGCCGAACTCACCACTGAAGGAGGGCTCAATCTGCTTTCAGCGGGGGAGTCTCTGAAACAAGGGATCCGCAAATTAAGGCGGAAGGGGATACAGGTCAGTATTTTTCTGGATCCCGATCCGAGACAGGTGATTGCCGCAAAAAAACTGGATGCCCATAGGGTTGAAATTCATACCGGATCGTATGCAGTGGCCAGAGGACGAGCTCAGGACAGGGAACTGGAACGCATCATCCGGGCCGTCCAGGTGGGACTGGAAATGGGGATCGGGATTCACGCCGGCCACGGTTTGACCTACCAGAATGTGAGCCGTGTGGCTGCCATTCGTGAGATTGAAGAATTCAACATCGGCCACAGTATTATCTCCAGGGCCGTTCTGGTGGGAATGGAACGGGCCGTTCGGGAGATGAAAGAGCTGGTAAAATGATAGTGCCGAGAAGGAAAGGTCAATTAAGCAGAATTACCACGAAGGACACGAAGAAAATATAAATAAAGCAGATCAACCACGAAGGACACGAAGGGCACGAAGAAAAGCAAATCAGTGTTGTAAGACGATGCAAAACAAGCCACGAAGGTTACGAAGGAAAACGAAAAGAAGAACAGAAAAAAGATCAGTTGCGATGGGCATAAAGAGACATAAAGAATAAACCCTGTTGGATTAAATGCAAAAAGCATGAACCACGAAGGACACGAAGGACACGAAGAAAAGAATAGAAGAAAGATCCGTATTTAAGAGCATACAAAAAGGCACAAGATAAATTTTAATGGATTTAATGCAAAAAGCATGAACTACAAAGGTCACGAAGAATAAAAATGTAGTGAAGAGAATAACAAGGTTTTTAACTTCGTGTTCTTCGTGCCCTTCGTGGTTAATTGTATTTAAAATTATGAAAGTTGCCAATACCGAACAGATGAGAGCACTTGACGGGGAGGCCATTGAGGGGTACAAGATCCCGGGCATTGTCCTCATGGAGAACGCTTCCCTGGGAGTGGTGCATTCCATGGAGGAGCGGTACGGCCTGCTTCAAGGCCGGTCTATACTGATATTGTGTGGTAAGGGGAATAACGGCGGTGACGGTCTGGCTGTGGCCCGCCATCTTGTAAATCGAGGTGCAGAGGTTCACGTTTTTCTCCTGGGTGATCCCGGTGCTCTCCAGGGTGATGCCGCGATCAACTATACCATCTGTGAACGGATGAAGATTTCTGTCCGGCCGGTGACCGACTCTCGAGGTCTTGGAGGTCTTGCTGCCCGACTCAAAAAGGCCGAGCTAGTTGTGGATGCTCTGCTGGGCACCGGTATTGTTCCGCCTGTACGGGGGGTGGTGGAAAAAGCGGTCAAGCGAATTAATCGTTCAAAAAAGCCGGTCATTGCAGTCGACCTCCCTTCAGGATTGAGTGCAGACACGTCTGAGGTTCAAGGTGAAGTGGTGCAGGCTGATCTGACCGTGACATTTGGCCTTCTCAAGATCTCTTTGACCCAGTATCCTTCTCTTTCCTGCGCCGGGGAAGTCCGGGTGGCAGATATCAGTCTTCCCGTAAGTCTTGTGCAACGCGCCAGGATCCCGTTGCAGCTGATAGAAGAGGAAATCTTAAAGACCCTTCCAAGTCGAAGGCCCGACATGCACAAAGGAGATGCAGGGCGCGTCCTGCTTGTGGCAGGGTCCAGAGGCATGCCCGGAGCGGCTGTGATGACTGCTCTTTCGGCGTTTCGAATTGGTGCCGGCCTGGTATATGCAGCGGTTCCCGAAAGGATTCGAGGCTTTTTTCACAAACGGATCATGGAAGGTGTCCTTGTGCCTCTTCCTGAATCTGAGCAGGATTGCCTGACTTTGTCGGCATTACCCCATATTATGCGTGCCGCAAAAGGCAAAAATGTCATATCCCTAGGCCCTGGAATAGGTCTTGACCCGGATACAGGGGAAATGGTACGATCTCTCATTCAAAAAGTTCGAATCCCTGTGGTTTTGGATGCCGACGGCATAAGCCACGTGGCCCAGGATAGGGGAGTCCTTAAAAAGACCCGAGCCACCGTGATTCTCACCCCCCATCCCGGTGAGATGGCAAGATTAACCGGTGATTCAGGAGAGATACTGAAAATACGCCGTGTGGATGCGGCCAGTGCATTTGCAAAGGAGTTCGGGGTGATCCTGGTCCTGAAAGGGGCACGAACGGTGGTGGCCGACCCTGAAGGCCGAGCCTGGATCAATTCCACCGGCAACCCGGGCATGGCCACAGCCGGGACTGGAGATGTGCTGACCGGCATGATCGCCGGGCTGATCAGTCAGGGGATGAAACCCCTTATGGCAACCCTTGCAGGTGTTTTTCTGCACGGCAGCTGTGGAGACCGGGCAGTCAAGCGCCGCGGGGACCGGGGTCTTCTCGCACGAGATCTGATTCGAGAGATACCGAACGTTCTACACTAAAGACAGAAGTTTAAGATATTAAATTGTATAGGGGTTTCTAACAGGGTGATTCGTGCGATCAAAAAAGGAGGAGAAGATGAATAAGATTTTATCCTGGATGGTCTGTTTTCTGCTGGTTACATCTGTTTCGGCACAGGCGTTGGAAGTTTCTGTGAAGCCCTTCTACTGGTTTCCCGATCTGGACGCGGATATCAGGATCAGGAAGAACAATATAGGACAAAGGGTCGATTTTATTGGTGACCTTGGATTGGACGATGATGAAGGGGTCCCCGGCGTGACACTGGGCTTAAAACTTGGAAAGAGCAACCATTTTACATTTTCATACTGGTGGGCGGATTATAACGAAAAGTTTAATACCTTGCCACGGACAATCCAATATAAGGGCGTGACCTATCCATCGGGCAGCCTGGTGTCGTCATCCCTTGATCTGGATACGTATGAAACGGGGTATGCCTTTGATTTGTTAAATTTTGAGACCTTTAAACTGGGCCCGATCCTGAATGTCAACTACTATTCCATCGACACAGTCATCAACTCCGGTCCAGTGCTTAACGATGATTCCCTCGATCTCATCCTTCCATTTGTCGGGCTTCGATGTTCAAAGGGATTTTGGGATAATCGGATTGAGCTTTCAGGACAGTTCGCCGGCCTGTGGTGGCACGGGAGCGGTTTCTGGGATGGAGCGGCCGAGCTCTCCTACCATCCCCTTGAGAACCTATCCATATCGGCGGGGTATCGGGCCATCCACCTCGACGTGTCCAAGGACCGTGACGTTGCCAATATCAAACTGGACGGTGCAACCGTCTCGGCAACCTTTCGGTATTAAATAGGTGTGTGAGGAGAAGATGAGTAAGATTTTATACTGGACGATCTGTTTTCTGGTGGTTACGTCTCTTTCGGCACATGCCTTGGAAGTGACTGTCACCCCCTTCTACTGGCTGCCTGATTTGGACGCAGAATTAAAAATCAAGAGGAATAAAATCGGAAACCGGGTCGACTTCGTAGATGATCTGGGCATGGATGATGATGAAGGAGTCCAAGGCGGGATGGTGGATCTGAAATTTGGAAGGAGCAACCACTTCTCCTTGTCTTACTGGTCGGTGGGATATGATGAGAAGGACCATGAACTTACGCGAACGATCAGTTATAATGGATTTGTTTATCCAGCGGGTACCCGGGTAACATCGGCCCTTGATCTCGACACCTTCGAAGCAGGTTATGCCTTTGATCTTCTGGACTTCGAGACATTTCGTCTCGGATTCCTGCTCAATGTGAACTGGTATGTTGTGGATTCGGAAATCAACACCCTTTCCCCGTCATACATCGAGAACGATGATAAAATGGATCTCGTCTTTCCCCTATTAGGAGTCCGGTCAAGAATGGGTTTTTGGGAAAACAGGATCCAGCTTTCAGGCCGTTTCGCGGGACTCTGGTGGCATGGAAGCGGCTGGTGGGACGGTTCTGCCGAAATATCTTACCACCCCTATAATAATTTATCGATAGCAGGGGGATATCGGGCCATTCACCTCGATGCCTCTCAAGATGACGACGTCGTGAATATCAAACTGGACGGTCTGACCGCCTCGTTGACATATCGATTTTAAAAGGTGCGGTTCAGTCGATTCTCATCATCCGACATGATTGGATAAACCAGGGAGTGTTGCCTTGCAAACAGCCAAAGAACTGATGACCAAAGACGTGATTACGGTGAGACCGGATATGCCTGTCAAGGATCTGGCACGGACTCTGGTGTCTCATCATATCAGCGGTGCCCCCGTCACCGATGAAGAGGGGAACCTGATCGGGATCGTCACCGAAAAGGATCTGATTGAAAGCAACAAGAAGCTTCATCTGCCTACAGTGGTGACCCTCTTTGATGCGGTCATCTATCTTGAGAGCGAGAAACACTTCAAGGAAGAGCTCAAGAAGATGGCCGCTTCCAAAGTTGAAGATATCATGGTCCGTGATGTGGTAACCATCGAGGAAGAAACCACGGTTCGTGACATTGCCACCATCATGTCGGATAAGGGGAAAGAACTCCTCCCTGTACTGCGGGAAGGGAAGGTGGTCGGGATCATTGGTAAAGAGGATGTGGTCCGTTCGATGATCGATTAAGAGGAGCCCGTCCGGCTGGAAAGGGACGTTCGAGTCAGGTATGGAAAGGCATCTGCGATCGGTCAGCGAAGCAAAGACCCGTTTGATCGGTGAGCGTATCGGAGAGCGCCTGACCGGCGGAGATATTCTTGCACTTGTCGGGAGGCTCGGTGCCGGCAAGACCTGCCTGACGCAGGGGATTGCCAGGGGTCTCGGGCTTCGGGAGCAAGAGATCGTCAGCCCCACCTATCGATTAATCCACGAGGTGAATGGCCCGGTTCGCCTCTTTCATGTGGACCTCTACCGGATCTCTGATGCCGATGATCTGGAGAATGCCGGTTTTTATGATGCATTCGATGACCATGCAGTCACTATCATAGAGTGGGCAGACCGTTTTCCTTCCGCCATTCCGGAACCCTATCTTGAAATCAGGCTCCAGCGTGTGAACGACAATGAACGGGATATCACATTTGTCCCCCATAAAGGCCGATACAGAAATCTTGTGGAGAGGTTCTTGAAAGAGATTCCTGGGGAATAGAATGACAGTCCATTAGACATGAACGTCTAACGGTGTAAATAATGGGGCTGGTGCGATGCTAACAGAAAATGAGATCCAGAATTTCTCCCGGGAGATTGCCGGGCTCCTCTCTAACGAGAAGGATGTGGAACTGCTTCAGCCTCTTTCAGCAATTGAAGAGAAAATTACTGCGGTGATCACTGTGAATATGGAAGAGGAGAGACGCATAAACACGGCCTGTGATAAAATCATGGATCAATATGCCCGGGAGATCGAAAGAGGGAGCGTGGATCCCCATCAAATGTTCCTGATGATCAAGAAGAAACTGGCCAAAGAGAAAGGGTTTGTTTTGTGAAATTGACTGAAGACCGCATCTCTCACCTCTCTCATCTGATCCTGGACACGCTTCTTGACCAGGGGTTCATCTTTATGGCCGAGGACGATGAGGCAGCTGCTCGAACAAGGATTAAAAAAGTCTTTGTGGAGGAGTTGAAGATGGAGGGGGCTCTCGACGAGAAAATCCGGAAGAAAATTGCCTCCTATCAGCGCAACATCCCCGAAGGAAGCAGTGAGTGGCATCTCCTCTATCAGCGTTTCTACCGTGAAGAAAAAGCCCGTAAAGGTGCGCGTTAGTCCGGATATAGCATGAGCAAATCTATTACGAGGCCGGACTTGTCATGGCGTAGCATATTGCGAAGACGGATAAGCTGCCGTATGCGGCGTTACAGAAAATTTCCTGACTTCGAAATAGTAGGTGCCAGGCAGGCCTGCCTGGCAACCTGCTTCAGCCAGAATAAGGGTGTCCAGGCAGTTCTGCCTGGCAACCCATTGCCTACGGCACTTCTACGGCCTCTCATCACGATTACTCATGCAATATCCGGGTTAACTTACTCTGTAGTTTCTTTTACTTTTTCTGAAGAAGCCATCGCATTGTAACCTACCAGGGCAATTGCATACCGGTCATCCTGGAACGGATGCATGTCCGGAAAGCGTTCAAAGAGCCATCCATTGAAAACTTCCTCACCCTCTTTTAAAACAGTGACCTTCAGTGCAGGATTCTTTGTCTCGTTGGAGATAGAGGTGATGTTGTTCTGGTCCATGCTGAACTGGGGGAGGAAATCGCCCACTTTGATGGTCACGTTCGATTCGGGAATCTGGTAGTCTGATTGAAGGGCAATGGTTTGGTCCACGGTGGATTGATTTGTCTTATCCTCGATCCGGAGTATGATCGATTCCCATTGCCCTCTAACCGTATCCGGTATAGAAAGCGTTTTGGGAGTCTTTGGAACTGCAGGTGCCGAAGGCGGATGGAGGGGCAGATTAGAGCTCGGAGGAAGATCTGCTGAGGGCAGTTCGCCTCCGGGTAATTGCTGCTTCTCGACTTCTGGCTTGGG
>CAJICE010000094.1_pt1 | contig 24609 bp, 25 predicted proteins | sample 9199531 | NCBI WGS metagenome assembly CAJICE01 (sample SAMEA7708327, study PRJEB35096) | sediment metagenome | biome: marine neritic benthic zone biome [ENVO:01000025]; feature: sediment [ENVO:00002007]; material: shallow marine sediment [ENVO:03000034] sea grass bed [ENVO_01000059] ... | reverse complement strand
TCACACAGAAGCGGGGATCGTCAATCTTTCAGGAAATCACACAGAAGCGGGGATCGTCAATCTTTCAGGAAATCACACAGAAACGGGGATCGTCAATCTTTCAGGAAATCATACAGAGGCGGGAATCATCAATCCTACAGACATTCGGACAGGCACGGGCATCATTATTCACGTGGATATTCACACAGATATCGCTACTCCGGTTACTATGGATATGGATATTACCCCTATAGGTACTACTCATATGGTTACTACCCCTACAGATACTACCGCTACAGCCATTACCCCTACAGCTATTACCTCGACAGCTATTACCTCGACAGCTATTACCCCGACAGTTATTACCCCGACGGGTATTATGGCCCATATCCAGATTCTGGGTACAGGTATGAAGATGGGAGCTATGACGGTTCGGACGTGGAAAGCGATGACAACGCTCCAGATACAGAAACAGATTATTATGGACCGGGTGGAGAAACGGACGAACCGGCGCGTGATTCACCCTGTCCGGAAGGTGCTGACGACTGCAGACAGAATGACGAAACTTGGCCGACGAAGTGCAACGCTGTTGATTGCTAGCTCAAGAATTGACGGTTCTAATTGTGACATCAAGTTCAGAGATCCTGATAAATGGAAACGTTCTCTTTTCTGCCCTTTGGAACAGAAGAATGGCATCAAAGATCAAGACTTTAGGAGTCCTAGTCTTGATTCAGTTCCATATGCCGGTTGAAGACATATTGCATGATTGTTCTTCGCATGTCACGATGAATGTCATAAAATTCGATGCCGTATTCATAGAGGGTTTTTTTCTTCTTTTTCTCAACGACTCCCCCCCGGACAACCCTTGCAGGAAAATCATGGAAATCCGTTGCATCTGTGAGAGTGAAGAAGAGGAGGAGCTCACTCCCGAGAGGGATTTCCGCGTCGGAGAGGACCAGTAACCCACCAGAACTGACATTACGGATCGTACCGAAGAATGCGACTTTCCGATCATCCTTAGAACGTCTGGAGAGCCTGAAGGTCACCGGAACATCCACGGGAACCCTGAAGTATTTTCTCTTGCTATGGAGCTGAATGATCCCCTTGGGACGTTTGAGGACCATGCGTACCTGATCGTCAGGTTCACAGTCTAATACCGTTGTTTCAAACCCGTATTTTTTACCTTTATATTGGGTATATACCCAGCAGGGCGTCCTTTCCGGGACCCGACTCTCAGTGGGCATGGTGATACGAATGGTTTCGGCCTCTATCCTCTCGACAATACTCTTATATTCTTCCAAAAATTCCGGATGACCGAAGACGATTTCGATGGACTGGTTGATTTTGAGGACTGACTCGACATCCTTTAACATGCTGTTGAAAGTTTCCATAGGTGAGATCCCCTTGTTTGATTCACCTCTACTTCACCACCCTGTAACAAAAAATTGAAAATCTTCCTTGTTTAAAATCCCTTGCAAGGCTCTTATGGTTGCATTTTAATCATTCGAATAAATTAAATATTTCATATCACCATGAATAAACGAAGTCAAATATATAATAGTTTGGATATATTTATTAGCAATATGATTTTGTCGTTGAAATAGGTCGTGATACTTGCTGATGAAAATTGAGGAAGAACAATGTCCGGATATAGATGCCCAGTAATTCTTTAATCCCAGAGGGTCTGACCCTCTGGCTTCACTGTATTATGGTGCCTTTGAAGAGCATTCCCGCAGCACTCCCTTTGTCCTGGATGCGGACGAACCGCCGATCCTCGCAGGGGAAGATCATGGGGCGAATCCCGTGGAGTACCTTCTGCACGCACTGGCAGGTTGTTTGACAACCACGCTCGTCTACCATGCGGCCCTTCGCGGGATCCATTTAGAGGAAGTGGAATCAGAACTGGAGGGCGATATTAACCTCAGGGGCTTCCTGGGGCTCTCAAGTGATGTCCGGAGAGGTTACGAAAAGATCCGGGTGAAATTCAGAGTGAAGACGGATGTTGAAAATCTGGAGAAGCTGAAAGCGTTAAGCAAACTTTCTCCAGTATTCGATGTCACGTCGAATGGGACAAATGTCGATGTTCAGATAGAAAAGAAATAAGTCGGTGCGAACGATTATCCCGGAACTGCCGCTTCATGCAATATCCGGGCTAAACATTTTCAGGATTAAGGCTCTCTGGCAGCATCCAGGCAGCACCAGGCATAAAGTGCATCATAGACTTCGAATTGCCGTTCCAGGTTCTTTTTGTCTTCAGGAAATCGCAGACCATACCCTACAGCGATGGCTTCAAAACCGGCGGCAAGGGAATCCTTTTCAGGCCGTCGGGTATCGGCCGCATTGACGATCCGGGCAAGCCTGAGCAGCGGTTTATCTGTGAGCTCGTACCTTTGTATCATGACGTCAAAAGTACAAAGGTCACCCTCATGACCAAGGTCAGCGTCTGGAGCGTCAAATGATATGGCACCTTCTTTTTCTGCAACAGTTTTGACCTGACTCCTGGGAACAAAGATAAATTCCGCTTCAGAATCGATGAAGCGTTTGATCAGCCAGGGACAGGCCACCCTGTCCACATGTACGTGTGAACGTGTCACCCATTTCATTTTCCTCTCCTTTTAATACAACAGATTTTCAGCGGCATCCGAAATATCTCAGGTTATCATCGATCAGTTTCTCAACATCTTCCAGCAGGTGGCCGAAAAGGCCTTTCACGTCGTCCTGGAGATGCTGGACATACTCCCGGGCACCTTCTTCTCCGTATTCCTCTTCAAACATCTTCGCGAATTCCAAAACGCGGCCGATGTCGTGGCGCTCCACCTTATACTCAGGTTCATCGATCCATTCGTGGATCTTCTTGAAATCCTTACCTGTTCTTTCAAGGCTTTTCAGTGTGTGCTTTTCAATTGTGGGCATGTTTTATCTCCTTTCAATCCGGCATAATTCCGATTGTTAAGTGAACAATGACCACTCAGGACTCACGGATACAGGATCATTCCCTGGGCATGATTTTATCCAATGTATAATAGACAGGGCAGAAACCGGTAAAAGCACTCTGGAGCAGGGTCAGGCCCAGAAGCCCGGGTACCAGGAACCAAAGAGGGTTCGTTATATATCCAAGCACGACTCCGACTGTTATGATGGCACCGGCGATCCCGTCATGTATACGTCTTTTGGTATTCATCATCATCTGTTCCATCCTGTTCTTACACCAGAGAAACGCTATTCTTACTCATTTCTTGAATCTATGCCGGAAATCCCCAGCGGTGTCAACTGCCCTTCAATTCTATGGCATGGGATCACCCCAACATATTAATAATCATTGCCATGATATTTAAAGAAAAAACGGATAAGCATACATCCCTGACAAAATCCGCTGTTAATCTTGGCACAATTACGTCATCGCCTGGTTTTCAACAGTTCCCTTGTCTCCTTTTCACTTTCTTGCTAAAAAGAGGGGTGCAGAGCCTTTTCCTAACCTGAAAATTGTTATATACTGGTGTTGTGATAACTCTCCGGAATTCGTTCACAGCGATGTATTTGTTCTGAGTGCATGATCAGAGTAACACTCCGGGGGAGGAGGAATTCCCATGAAAAAAAAACGAACAGAACCCTTTGATCCCGATCTCGTTGGTTTCGCTGCAAAGCGTATGCAGATCGGTGAATTCAAATTTTTTCAGGAGGCCTACCTCGCCTGGTATGGAGACGTGGCCACGGAAGAGCTGATCGATCCCTATTTCAGCCGCTACCTGACGAACAGTACGGCGCCCTTTTGGGTACGCCACTATGCACGCAACTTTCTGAGTGACCCCGAAGTACGCATCGAAATTGCCACGGAAAAAAAGATCGCCCTGGTCACCTATTTAGGCTCTATTATCCTGGAGTATGCCTTTATCATGTGCTGCTACCTGATGGTCAGATAAGCGAAAAGAACCGATTGCTTAGATCAATTCTACAATCCTGACACCTCCCTGCAACCAGTTCATGAAGAGAGTAAATTAATAATAAAGATTGGCACCAGGTTCTAATTTCTGTCTTTCCGAGTCTGATCTGAAGTGAAGGATGAATACCTGATACCAGGCGCCTTATATTCTTTCAGCGAAAAAGCTTACACCCAGGCAGTTGCCATTCTGCAAATTCAGGGATATGCTCCAATCAAAAATTAAATTCAACCCGGATTTTGCATGAGGGATCGTTATGAGAGGTCGAAGAAGTGCCGTAGGCAAGACACAGAAAATTTTCTGGCAGAAGACATATTGAAATATTTCGATGTCGGGAAATTTTCTGTAACACTGTATACGGCAACTTATGCGACCTCGTAATAGATTCTCTCATGCAATATTCGGGTTAAGAGGGAGGAGGGATCTTTATGTCAACGTTCTTCATGTTTGGGAAATACTCTACAGAAGCATTAAAGGGGGTCAGTTCAGAACGGACAGACAAGGTAGTGGATTTGATTAGAAAACATGGAGGAAAAGTGAAATCCATGTATACCGTACTCGGAGAACATGATTTGGTTTTTATTGTAGATTTTCCAAAAATAGAGGATGCGATGATCGCCTCGGTCGGCCTTCACAAGTTAACAGGCATTACTTTTACGACATCACCAGTGGTAAATGTTGAAAAGTTCGACAGGATGATTGATAAGGCAAAAGAGATCTGAAACGGAAGGTTCAGGGTCAAACCCTTGCTAAACTCAGCAAGCATTTGTCAACCCCGTTAGACGGTTTCCGTCTAACGGGGCTTGATGTTCAATGATCAAAAAGGACTGTTAATTTTTTTAGTCCCGATACGCTCCAACACCACTGTAAGAATTGGGTAAACTATCGTTCACCCATCCGTTGATTGTTCGATAACCATAGGAATCTGTTCTGCCCTGGAAGCCTTTAAGACAGTTTTGATCATTCTGGCACATCAATAAATAAAAACAATACAATATCAATAATTTAGATTGAAATACCCATGTTTTCGGGGAGTATAGTAATAACTATATTATACTTGACAAAATTTCAAACGTATGTTTTAATCGAACGTATGAATGATAAGCCATAAGTCAAGACACAGGATCCAAAATTAAAAAGGCTCTTAAGCTAATGACTTATTAATAAAAAGGAATACTCATTATGGATCGAACGGAGACCAAAAATACTCAGGCAGAAAGCAAGCAGACGGATACCAAACAACTGATTCTCGATGCTGCGGAGAGGCTTTTTGCCCGGGAGGGATTTCATAATACGTCACTTCGGACGATCACCGGTGAGGCAGGGGTGAACCTGGCGGCGGTGAATTACCACTTCGGCTCCAAGGAGGGGCTGCTGGAGGAGGTCATCACGCGGCGGCTGCTCCCTCTGAACCAGATCCGCAAGGAGAGACTGGAAAGAGTCCGGCAGATGGCCCGGGAGGAAGGGCATCCGCCCCGGGCAGACGAGACGCTGCGAGCCTATATCGAGCCGACCCTTTACTTTCGTGACTCCGGGCCGGGGGCCAAACACTTTATAACCCTGGTGGGCCGGGCTCTCTCTGAACCGAATAATACGGTGCGAAACATATTCATACACCATATTGAGCCGCTTTTCTATCTGCTCTTTGATACGCTGCGGGAAGCGTTGCCCGATCTTTCCCAGGATCTGCTCTTTTGGAGACTTCAATTCGCCCTCGGGTCCATGAGCCATGTCTTGCGCATGACCGGAAAGTGGCCAACCCTCCCAGGCGAGATCACTCCGGATACAGACACGGAATTATTGACCCTAAGGATGCTGGAGTTTGTGTCGGCAGGGATGGAGGCGCCTCATTAGAAATCTTCAGGTAAAGAACTTGGGCTAAGAGATTTCTAAAGGGACAAGCACAATTTATGAAAACTGGGATACACAACTCACTGACAGTCTTATTCCCCCTATTTATTGTTCTCGCAGGGTGTTCCCTGCACCGGCCGCGGTCTGCAGATCTTCCTGTGACAGTCCCCGAATCCTTTGTGGAACAGGCTGAAACCGGGATCCCCATCGATCGGTGGTGGGTGACTTTCGGCGATGACAAACTCAACGCCTTGATGGAGGAGGCCTTTGTCAACAATCTTGACCTGGCCCAGGCCTATGCGCGCCTGGAGCAGGCTGAGTCGGTCTTCCGGATCAATCGCGCATCCCGGTTCCCCGGTCTTGACGGCCAGGGACAGATAAGCCGGGAGGATACGCCAGGCTTCTTTGGAAGCAACACGGGAAACAGCTACCGCTATTCCCTGGCCGCAGCCTTTGAGCTGGATCTCTGGCAGAAACTGAGGTCACGCACCAGGGCGACACGACTTGATTTGGAAGCAACCAGGGACGAGGTCATGGCCTTGTACCTGCGGCTTTCAGCTGACCTGGTCGACTTTTACTATCTGGCTGTGGAACAGCGGGCCCAAATTGAACTGGTAGACCGGACTATCGCGTCCTTTGCCGACACCCTGGAACGGGTGGAGCGGCGCTATCGTGAAGGATTGGTTCCGGCTCTCGATGTCTACCAGGCCCGACAGAACCTGGCCGGAGCCGAGACGGCGCGCCCGGTCTTTGAGGCGGGCCTGGCTGAAGCCGAGCATGGACTAGCCATCCTTCTGGGACGCTACCCGGACCGGGAAAACGTAGGTAAGGTAGTCGAACTCCCCAGGACACCAGAAGCTTACCCAGCTGGACTCCCCTCGGAGATTCTTTCACGAAGGCCGGACATCCGGGCGGCCCTGCTTCGGGTCGATGCGAGCGATGCGCGAGTGGCTGCAGCCATTGCCGATCGCTTCCCATCGTTTAATCTCCTGGGAAACTGGGGCCGGTCGAGCGTGGCCTTTTCCACGGGTGACATTGAAGGGGAGTTCTGGAATATCTCGGCCGACGGCCTCCTGCCGATCTTCGATGCAGGACGGCGGAGGGCCGAAGTGGACCGGAACAGGGCCCTGTTCGAGGAGAACCTGGCTCTCTATCAGAAGACTGTCCTGACGGCCTTCAGGGAAGTAGAGGACGCACTGGCGAAGAACCGTGCCACGGAAAAACGGATTGTTCGGCTTGAAGAACAGGTCGAGGCCACGAGCGGATCCCTTCGCTTGTCGTTAGAGCGGTATCTGCAGGGACTCTCGGATTATCTCCCGGTGCTTACCGCACAGGCAGACGACGCCCAGACCCGGAGCGACCTGATCGCGGCGCGACGGCAGTTGATCTCTGACCGGGTCAGCCTGGCCAGGGCACTGGGTGGGGAATGGATGGAACAAGAAATGAAAGAGCGTTTCACCGCAGAGGCGCAAAGGACGCAAAGAAAAGCGAATCTTGTTCAAATGTCAAAACAATAAGCTCAGTTTTTTCTTCGCATTCTCTGCGCCTTGAACGCACGGAGTACGCGGGCGGGGAAAAAGATCATAAATCAAAGAGGCAATAAATCATGAGCACAAAAGATAAACTCAAAAAGATCGGACTTCCATTCCTAATCGTGCTGATCGGTTTTGCTGTCATGCAAATTTTTATCCTCGTACGACCGGCGCCTAAAAAGGAGGTAAAAAACCATCCCGGCGTCCTGGCGGAAGTCATGACGGTCCAGATGGAAGACCGGATAATAGAGGTGATTGGAACGGGCACCGTCCAGGCCCGGCAGGAAGCCAACATCACGCCCCAGGTAAGCGGCCGGATCACCCATATCGCCCCTAACTTTATCGCTGGAGGATTCTTCAAGGAAGGGGACCTCCTCTTTAAGATCGAGAATGTGGACTACAAACTCGCTGTGGACCGATCACGTGCTGCGCTGGCCCAGGCTGAGTTTGAGTTTGCTCAGGAGGAGAGCAACGCCCGGGTGGCCCGTAACGAGTGGGAGCGTCTGGCCAAGGACAAGGAAGAGGAGCCGAATCCTCTGGTGGTTTATGAGCCCCAGCTAAAGAGGGCGCGGGCCAATGTGGCCTCCGCCCATGCGGCTGTGCGCCAGGCCGAACTCGACCTTCAACGCACCGCGTTGAAGGCTCCCTTCAATTGCCGTATCCGGTCAGAGGAGATCGATCTCGGTCAATACGTGCGCACCGGGAGCAGTGTGGCCACGGTGGCCGGGACCGAAACAGCAGAGATCGTGGTTCCACTCCCACTGGAAGAATTACACTGGCTTAGCATCCCTCGCCAGGGATCGGAAAATCATGGTTCGCCCGCGATCGTAAAGGTCGCAACCGGAGACCAGACATTCACCTGGCAGGGAAAGGTGGTCCGTTCTCTGGGTGAGGTGGACCCCAGGGGCCGCATGGCGAGGGTGGTGGTGGCCGTAAACGATCCTTATCATTTGAAAAACAAGAACGGAAATGGAGAGCCGGATCTGGAAGTGGGAATGTTCGTGGAGACTGCGATCCAGGGAGAGAAGCTCTCTCACGTCATCCCCATCCCTCGCAGAGCGCTTCGACAGGAAGAGTCGGTCTGGATCGTGGATGAAGAAAGCAAACTACGCATTCGGAGTGTAGAGGTGGCGCGGCGGGAACGTGAGACTATTCTTGTTCAAAAAGGCCTGAAACAGGGCGAGCGCGTGGTCCTCACCGCACTTCCGGGTGCGGCAAACGGGATGAAGCTCAGACCCCGCGAACAGGGAGCAATAGAATGAAGGGCGCAGTCAAATGGATGACCCATAATCATGTGGCCGCAAACCTGCTGATGATCGTCCTGATAGCAGGCGGACTGATACGTGTAAAATCGATCAAGCAGGAGGTCTTTCCCGAGATCAGTCTGGACACAGTTCAGGTGACCGTGGCCTATCCAGGTGCCGGCCCCGAAGAGGTGGAAGAAGGGATCGTCCTTCAAATCGAAGAGAACCTCACCGGTGTTGAGGGGATCAAGGAGATCAAATCCGTGGCCCAGGAAGGGGGCGGCACTGTGAATGCCGAACTCTATCCCGGGGAGGACGGCGACATCAAGCTACAGGAGATCAAGAGCGAGGTGGACCGGATCATCACCTTCCCTGAAGATGCGGAAAAACCGGTGATCACAAAGCTTCTGAACCGGATGGAAGTGATTTCCGTTGTGGTCTACGGCGATGCCTCAGACAGAAGTCTGAGAGAACAGGCCGAGACCATCCGGGAAGAACTGCTCAACTTTTCCGAGATCACCCAGGTCGATCTGACCGGTGTTCGACCCTATGAAATCTCCATTGAGATCCCTGAGGAGAACCTCCGCCGCTACAACCTGACCTTGGACCAGGTAGCCCAGAGGGTCCGGCGTGCCTCCCTGGACCTGCCGGGAGGAACCATCAAGACCGAGGGCTCGGAGATCCTTCTTCGTACCAAGGAACGGCGTTATCTGGGCACTGAATATTCCGACATTACCGTGGTCACCAACCCGGATGGAACCCGGGTCACGCTCGGGAAGATCGCTTCGATCAAGGACACCTTTGCCGAGACCGACCTCTCTGCACGATTTGACGGAAAACCAGCAGCCATGGTCAAGATCTACCGGGTCAGTGAACAGAAACCGCTTCAAATATCAAGAATCGTCAATGACTATGTGCAGGAGAAGCGACCCACCCTCCCCGACTCGCTGAACATTGCCACCTGGAACGATACGACCGAACTCTTCAAAAGCCGGATGAACCTGTTGAAGAAGAACGCCTCCATCGGACTGGTCCTGGTAATCATTATCCTCGGGCTATTTCTGGAGATCCGTCTGGCCCTCTGGGTCATGCTGGGAATCCCCATTTCATTTCTGGGAGCCATGCTGGTTCTCCCCGCATTCGATGTCTCCATCAACATGATCTCCCTCTTTGCCTTTATCCTGGCCCTGGGGATTCTGGTGGACGATGCCATCGTGGTGGGCGAAAATATCTATGAACACCGCCAGCAAGGGAAGCCCTATCTTCAGGCCGCCGTGGATGGCGCCTTAGAGGTGGCCATCCCTGTGACTTTCTCGATCCTGACCACGATCACGGCCTTCATGCCTCTGGTCTTTGTGAGCGGCATGATCGGCAAGTTCATCAAGGTCATCCCATTGGTAGTGATCTCGCTCCTTGCCGTCTCACTGGTGGAATCTCTTTTCGTGCTCCCTGCCCATCTGACCGTAGGCAAACCGATCGATTCTCCCCGGGGTATCGTGGGAGCCATTAACCGGGTCCGGATGAAATTCGGCACGAAGATGGATGATTTCGTGTCAGGGCCGTACCGGCGGTTCCTGAACCTCTGCCTCAGAAATCGGTATGCCACCGTGGCCGCAGGGATTGCTTCGCTCTTCCTGGCCATGGGAATCATCAAGGGGGGAATCCTGAAATTCCACTTCATGCCGGTCGTAGACGGCGATGTGATTACCGCCTCGCTCAAGATGCCGCCCGGCACACCTGTCTCGGAGACCGCAAAGGTACAGAGAATCCTCGAAGATAACGCCATGGGCGTGGTGGCCGAATACAATAAGAAACGGCCTGACGGTGACAATATTCTTCGCAACGTTTATGCCGTGGTGGGCGGGACCATGATCGAAACAGCCCACCTTGGAGGCGGTGCTCAATCCAGAGCCCATCTTGCGGATATGGCCCTTTTTCTCAAGCAGAGCGAAGAGCGGGGGATCCCGGCCGTGGAGATCGGGAACCGCTGGCGGGAAAAGGTCGGTGAGGTTCCCGGAGTGGATTCCATCGTCTTTGAGTCCAACGTGGTCCGGATCGGCGCCAACATCGATATCGCGCTCGCCCACGAGAATTTCGAAGTGCTGGCCCTGGTTTCGGAACGGATTAAAGCGGCGCTGGCCGAGTACCCGGGGGTCGGCGACATTGAGGACAATTACTCGAAAGGAAAACAGGAACTCAAGATCCACCTCAAGCCTGAGGCCAGCACCCTGGGGATCACCGAAGAGGAGCTGGGCCGGCAGATCCGGGGCGCCTTTTACGGGGCCGAGGCCCTTCGCCTGCAGAGAGGGCGGAACGAAGTCAAAGTCATGGTCCGCTATCCCGAGGAGGACCGCCGGAATCTCTGGGACCTGGAATCCATGCGGATCCGCACTCAGGAAGGCGGGGAATTGCCCCTTGGGGCGGCAGCCTTCGTTCAGGAGGGGCAGGGGTTTAGCGAGATCAACCGCACCGACCGGAAAAGGGTCATCAATGTGACCGCCAATGTTGATGACAATGTGGCCAATGCCGAAGAGATCCTCACGGACATTAAACAGACCATCCTCAGAGAGGTGACCGTGGATTATCCCGGCCTCGTCTATAATATGGAAGGAGAAGAAAAGGAACGGATGGAGTCCATGGGAAGCATGATAGAGGGATTTATGCTCGCCCTGATTGTCATGTTCGCCCTCCTTGCCATCCCCTTCAGAAGCTACAGCCAGCCCCTGTTGATCATGGCCGCCATCCCCTTCGGCATGGTGGGAGCGGTCGCAGGACACCTGATCATGGGATTCAAACTGAGCATCCTCAGTATCTTTGGGATCGTGGCCCTCTCCGGGGTAGTGGTGAATGACTCCCTTCTACTGATCGATAAAATCAACCGGAACCGGAGGGGAGGCACGGAACTCTTTCAGGCCGTGGTGGATGGGGGCATGCGCCGTTTCCGCCCGATCCTTCTGACCTCATTGACCACCTTTTTCGGCCTCATGCCCATGATCCTCGAGACAAGTGTGCAGGCCCAGTTCCTGATCCCCATGGCCATAAGCCTGGCCTTCGGTATCCTCTTTGCCACGGGCATCACCCTGCTCCTGATCCCGTCGCTCTACCTTATACTTGAGGATCTGCGCGGGCTCTTCAGGCTAAAGTCGCACCAGGCTAAGGTTTCGGACACCATAGAAACCAAAGAGGGCCTGACCTGATAAAGATAGAAAAACTCATTGAAACGTCTAACGCAGTTTACGTCTAATGAGGCTCCCCTTTGAAGCATCATATCGGCAGGAAAAGCCTGGCCAGATGACGGATCTCCGACCCCGGTAACAGCCTCGCAGCGGCCAGAGAGTAAGGCCTTTGCCGGTACGTCCACAGATGGCGTTTTTCCACAACTTTTTTCATCCCCACGATCCAGGACCCTGAAAGCACCAGTTCATCCCCGGTGAGAACGCCCATTTTGCTCCCCAGGGAGATCAGCTGGGGTTTGATCTTCGGGTGGTACCCGATCTTACGGCGCCCTTTGATATCATAAAAGATGTTCAGTGCCGCTACCCGGGCCTGGTCCAATGCATAGTAGGCCACGCGAGGGAGAGGCGCGTGCGGCTCCTCTACTGTGACACTGATGATATCTCCCACACCGAAGACACGGTCATCCACTGTGGAGTTCAAGTCGCTGGTAACCTGAAGCCATCCGCCGGCATCTTTGGGCAACGGTAAATCCCGAATAAATTTTCCTGGCTGGATGCCCCCCGTCCATATCAGGATCGACATCTCCCGTTCCTCACCATTCTCGAGAACGATCCGGTCGCCATGGACCTTTTCAATACGGCTTTTTGTTGAGATCTTAATCCCCTTGCCCGTGAGGAATTGCTCCACGAAGTCCTGTGTCCTCTGGCTGCACCCGGGAAGAAGCCTCTCTGCCCCATCCACCAGTTCAATGGTAACGCTGCCCGACTCCAGGGCCTCCTGATTTCCCGTCTCTCTTATCAAATCGATGAGTTCGCCGGCAACTTCCACACCTTCCAGACCGCCTCCTGCGATAATGACCCGGCAGGGGCGCGTTGGATCGGACAGTATCTCTTTGATGTCCTGTCCGATGCGCTCGGCCTGCTCGGGCGTGCGAAAGGGGTGAGCAAACTCCTGGGCTCCCGGCACCCCGTAAAAATTGGCTTCCCCACCGCAGGCCAGAACCAGATAGTCATATTCCAGGACTTCATCGGTTGTGCGCACCCGACGTTCTTCCAGGTCAACAGAGAGAATCTCTGTCTGGACAAAGGGAATTCCCGCTATCTTGAGCAGGGGTGCAAAGGGAATCTCAATATCATGGGGACGCACTTTACCGGAGATCACCTCATGAATCGAAGGGAGAAAGGATTGATGATCGTTTCTGTCCAGAAGCGTGATCTCTTCGGTGGACTTCAGGAGATGTTTCAAGGAAAAGGCGGTCTCCAACCCGCCAAACCCTCCGCCTGCAATGACAATTCTCTTCTTCATGATCTCTCAACTCCTGTAATGGAACGAATTGTATCGTATAACCCTCTTTTGTCAAACCTGGAAAAATGAACGCCATTATCTTCTTCACCGGTTGCCTAGAAACGGAGTCTGATATATATTTAATAAACAAAAATAATTTCTGCAGTGAACCTTGGAGGGAGTGACAAGATATGAACTGGAAAGAATATTTTAACAAGACCCTGGGAAAAGGGTATCTGGCCACGGCCGATGCTGAGGGCCAGGTGGATATTGCCGTCTATTCCCGGCCCCATGTGCAGGATGACGGTACACTTGCGTTCGGCATGACCGACCGTCTCACCCATGCCAACCTTCAGAAAAACCCGTATGCGTCCTATGCGTACAATGAGAGCGGCTTCAAAGGCGTACGTTTGTACCTGGAGAAGATTCGGGAGGAAACCGAGGGCCCATTGATCGAGGAGATCAGAAAACACGCCAATGAGGTCTCTGTACCGGGTGCAGGAGACTCGGTTAAATTTGTAGTCTTTTTCAAGCTGCTTAAGCACCTTCCGCTGGTAGGCACCTGAAAGACTCTCGAACCGGGTCCTTAGTTAACAGCTTCATTTAAACATAAAGAGCCCTGTTAGACTATAAACGTCTATCGGGGTTGTCTACTTCCCATGACACCCTCAATTTTCTAAAGAGACGTTTTCCGCATTCAAAGCATGTAAGATAACAGATACAATATTATTGATAGAGTTGTACGAAAGCCCATACAGTTCAAACATTGACATTCCTCTCCTGAAAGAGATTATTATTCATATATATCAAAGGCTTAGGGAAACCTGTCTTCCCTTGGCATTCCTCTTGCATTAACAATGAGTGTAAAGCAGTCTGTCTATTCTGATTGGAACAGAGTTCGGACTCAATACGCTATCACATATTACATAGGAGAAGACGATGAAGTGTCCTTATCTAATCGTAGAAGATATCCCAACCTGCAGGGCAGAAGGAACGCCTTATGTACCCACTTCTATTCAAATCGAGGACTACTGCAGGAGCAAATTCAACAATCAATGTCCATTATTCAGAGCTTCAATGAAAAGAAGGAAGGTGAAGACGGATCTATGCTCTACATACCCAGACATTTGTAATGTTCATAACATTTAGAGAAGGCTAAAAGGTTGGAAACCCCCTCAGAAGTTTTACCGGAAGTTTGATATCTTGTATCTGGAACTTACTGCATACAAAGAACTTTTTACGAGGTCATGCATCAATTCTGCAGTTCTTCCTGAAGGGCCTTTCCTTGCTCTTCTACAATTTTTCCGCTCATTTCCAGCATTTCACCGCCTGTTTTTTTAATCTTTTTCTGTAGAGTCTCCTGGGTAAAGGGGTTGCTGAAGAGTTGGTCCCCTCTGCCGAGGTTAACACCGAACCAGAGCCCGATGACCATCCCCACGAACAGGCTAATCATGAGTCTTTTTATCGTCTTCATCATTATGCTCCCCATCTATCATTGGTAGAAAAACCTGAGTAAAAATCCTTCTCCTCAACTTTCTCACTTCTTTGACAGGCTGTAAGGTTCTCCCGGAATCGTGTACTCCTTCTCCTTATTATTATATTGCACCTTCTGCACCAATGCGAGATTTATTCATCACTGCTCAATAACAGTTTGTAAGGAATAATTCTTTTCCCAAAAGGTTATGTGCCTGGCACCAAAATTTCTTAACAACAAAAACATTGAGTTACGAGATAGTGTCAATAATTGTCATTGACAATATGGATGAAAGGATTGAACCTGAAAGGTAGGACCATCGATAAAGGCAGCCCTGTCTGAAAGGCCAGGGTCGCAGAGTTGTGAGGCCTTCTGAATGAAGGTCGGTCATAACCTCCCGAAGTGGTGTAAATACCAGGCTGATTAACGCCATTCTTTACCCATCATGCCTTTATCGAGATGGTGGGTTTTTTTCATGTGTGAGAGGAGGTTGTTATGATATTAAGAAATTTAATCATCTGGCCAAGCTATCCTATGCTGTCTGCATTCATTTGGATAGTTGTTACGGTTCTTTTGTTATATCTGGCCCGCAGGCCGGCCCATCATGCGATCTTATCTTTGAGCAGAGTGGTCAGTAATGGATTTCGGCTGGCCTCTCGGTCTGTGCTGCTTGCGGAAAAAAGAGTGGCCCACCGAAACAGAGAGGTTCTCCTGGCAGCGGGTAAGGAAGCGGTTGAACGTGATATCGAGCGTGAGTTCTACAGGGTGAATGCCGTGGTACAGCGCGACCTTCAGTCTTATCCCACACTCCACCGCTCCATGTCTGACCTGGTTTCCCGGATCGATCAAGATTACAGGGAGAACACGGAAACACCTCCTTCACCGCCCGGATGGATCAAGGCGGTGGAAGCGGTTTCAAAGATTCCTTCGACACGGGACACCATGGTCACCAACATTCTCCAGGACATCCACAAAACACTGAAAAAGAACCACCATGATGCCATGGAAGAATACAAGAACGTCAGCCGCAAGCGGCATGCTGTGTTGACAAAAATGATTCCCTATTGGCGTAAACTTACACACACCGTGGATGAGGTTGGAAAAACCATAACAGGGCTGATTGAACGGGGCAACGTAATCGATCATCGCATGGCTGAGTATGAACAGATCCGTGCCAGGACAGACAGGGCCGAGAGAACGCTCTCGTCATCGTCCATGACCCAGTTCTTTATTTCTGCCTTTGTTCTGTTGATCGCGACGGGCGGCGCCATTATCAACTTCAACCTTATTGCACTGCCCATGTCTGAGATGGTGGGGGGCGGCAGCTATCTGGGGCCTTTCAAGACATCCGATGTCGCGGCGTTAGTGATTATCTTTATAGAATGCGCCATGGGGATTTACCTGTTGGAGTCCCTTCGTATTACCCGTCTCTTTCCTGTCATCGGAGCCCTGGACGATAAACTTCGGAAACGTATGATCTGGATCGCTTTCACAATTCTCCTTGTATTGGCCTGCGTGGAAGCCTCACTGGCGTTTATGCGTGATATGATTGCAGCGGATCTGCAGGCCTTGAGACAATCCCTGGCGAGCAATATAGACGTGGCCCAGCCGGCGAACCGGTGGATCCCCACAGTGGGCCAGATGGTGATGGGTTTTGTTCTGCCCTTTGCATTGACCTTTGTGGCCATCCCTTTGGAGTCCTTTGTTTATTCCTCCCGTACGGTCATGGGGGTGGTATTCATCGCGTTCATACGTTCCGTGGCTTTCCTGTTGCGTCTGTTCGGAAACATGGCCCGTTACCTCGGTTCGGGATTGGTGAATCTTTATGATTTGCTCATCTTTCCCGCACTGTGGGCGGAAAGTCATCTTAAAAACAGAAAACAGACCACAAAATTCAAGCCCAAGGAGGGAATACCGATATGAAAAGGATGATTCTTCTGAGTTTGTCCATAACCGTTCTCTGTCTGAGCAGTTGTGCGGATACGACCAGCCGTTCAACAGGGGTCTATATGCTTCTGGATACCTCCGGGACTTATGCCGCCGAGTTGGAAAAGGCACAATCCATTATCAATTACCTGCTCGGCACTTTGCAGCCGGGGGATACATTGGCCGTGGCGCGTATCGACACGGCCAGCTTTAGTGAAAAAGATATTGTCGCCAAATTTACCTTCGATACCCGTCCTTCTACGTCAAATGCCCAAAAAAGGGCATTCCGGGAGACCGTGGACAACTTTGTTTCGTCCGTAAAGGGAAGCCCGAATACAGACATTACTGGAGGAGTGCTGCAGGCAACGGAGTATCTGAATGAGACAGGGGCCGGCCAAAAGTACATCCTGGTCTTCTCGGATTTAAAAGAGGACCTGGTGAAGGGGTATCATCGCGATATCCCGTTCCAGCTGAACGGGATCAAGGTCGTTGCTTTAAATGTCACTAAATTACGCAGCGATAATGTGGATCCCCGGGAATATCTGGACCGCCTTGAAGACTGGCGATTAAAAGTGGAAGCCGGAGTGGGCCGGTGGAAAGTGATCAATGATCTTGACCGCCTGGAGAGGATATTGGAAGGGTCATAACAGATCTATTCAATAATCCAGAGGGAACAATTTTTGGGCATGTGGAGCAGTTTGTTGGATGTGCTTCCGAGAAGAAATTCCTCTTCCTTCGAGATTCGATGCCTGGCGACGACGACTGTGCAGGAGCCCAGCTTTTCCTGCTCATCGATAATCCCCTCAGCCACGGAGGAGTACTCTTTGGTCACGACTTCAGTAAAAACCTTGTCTTCAGGGAACCCCGCCTGGATCAGGATCTGGCGGTATATCTTGAGAAGATGCTCCATCTTGCTCTGCCGTTCTTCAATCCATGCCGCCCGTTCTTCTCCGGTTTTGAAGAATTCTGCTTCAGGGACAGGGACCAGACTGAAAATTGTAGCACAGAATCCCGGGGCATCTCCCAGGAAATCCGCAACATAGAGTACGGCCCGTTCGGAGCTCTTGCTGTCATCAACGGCAATGAGAATATGCCGGTCTTTGATCAGGCCGGTGGAGTCAATATTTTCACGCTTCGACAAACCATCCCTCTGCCCGGGTTTTTCTTCACTTGAGTTCATGTTTCACCTCCATCAGGTCTGAAAAAAAATCGGCTGTCGTGTCATAAAAAATATGGGTCCCCAGCGAAAAATGGAGCAGCACAAAGTTCAGCGAATCCGGTATGTATGGATAAACTTTTTTTAGATTGTAAACCCTGTTTTTGAATATAATATTCATATCTTTATCCGTCAATTGTCGTAATACGGCTGAGTTGTCCTGTTTCAAACCCTGCAGGGTAAGAAAACCCTTTCCGGCAATGAAGGCCAGGATATTGCCTAAGCCGAAGAGATCATATCCGAAACGATTTTCCCGATGGATGTAATTAAAATCAAAATCGATCCATCTGTACTGCCTTGTTTCGTTGTCCAGGATAAGGTGGTCTGTTCGAATGTCGCCATGCTTTTCTCCCTGGTCATGAAGGAACTTGATGGCCTTCACCAATTCGATGAATTCATCAAGGAGAGGGGGGAAATGATCTGCAAAATAATCCTCATGTGGGACACCTGACTCGAGAATCATGTCATACAGTCTTTTCCCTTTGATGCGATCGATGATTCGTATGCAGTTTCCCCCGGCATCTTCGACTGAAAACCCCTGCATGAAGCGGCCATGTCCGCGCACCTTATCCAGTATGCGCGCCTCCTTTCTGGGGCTCCGTATACAGTCAAAAACCAGATCGCCCACACGCATCTTGAAGTCTTCGTGAAAGACCATTTTAATGATCTTGGTCTGACCGTCTACGAGATCAATCGAGCGCCGCACCCAGAATTTAGGCTCGTCATCCAGGCCGAATCGCCCCTCCTTTTCGCTGTTTCGGACGAGATAAGGACGATTGTTCAGCAGGAGTACATCATTGTAGTTGACCCGGAAAAAATCAGACGTGTCGGTGATGATATTTACGTTCCGGGGAACCCGCTGCGGAGCAACCCGTAAAGATATGAGCTCTCTTATTTCACTGTAGCTGTATCCACGGCCGCCTTTGACGGTCTTGTTGAGGCCCATGATACCTCCCATGAAATTTCTTCAACGGAAGATGTTAACATTATACCAGAAAAAGCTGTATAGATCGAAAATGAGGCCATTTCCCGGGGGATGATCATTACTCATTCTGTGCGGCCAAAAAGTATGGATTTAGAACAATACGGGGCTTACAATGGGACCTGATAAAGCCTTAACAAGCCATATGAATCTGCGCTATGGGTCATCTTTTAGTTGGCCTGGCAGAATTCTACATCAATGGGTGGGACAACAGAATCCACCGCGGTATAGGCCAAAAACACGATTCAAAGGACTCAGATCTTCTCCTGGCAATGGACAACTGGCCAGAGCAGCGCTATATTGTAAACAGAGATTCTTGGAGGAGGAGATTCAATACCCTGTTAGGCAATAATAATTTCTTAAGCGCCTCTTTCAGCGCGACGACCGCGGCGTTTGAGGCCGGTTGGTAACCGGATCTCACACATTGTGTTGTGGGAAAGGGTTCTGACAGCTTGATTCAGGAAAGGAGGTGGAGAATCATGAAGGTTAAAGAGATTATGAAATACCCTGTGATAACGGTGAACAAGGAAGCCACCATTAAAGAGTGCGGGACCTTGCTGGAAGATCATGACATCAACGGTGCTCCAGTCATGGATGGGGAGCGTGTGGTGGGGGTCATCACCAGAACCGATATATTTAAATCTATTCTCCCCAGGTATTCGGATCTCTATGAGGATGAAAAATTTCTCATGGATTTTGAATACATAGAGGGACAAATTCACAAGGTCAACCAGATCAAGGTTCACACATTGATGGGAACTCCGCCCATCACCCTGGACCAGGATACCCCCATCTGCAAAGCCGGATCGCTCATGATTTGGAGACGGATTAAACAGATCCCTGTCCTGAGCCACAACAAATTGGTGGGTATCATTACACTCACAGACATCTGCAAAAATCTGATGCAAAGAGCGGGAAGCGGTGAAACGACTGTGCGCCGGGTCAGCTAATGGATGGGACTCTATGGAGGAGGAATGATTTCTTACCATCCTTTTCCAGAGGATCGATCTGTAGGAAGAGTGGGTCTTTAAGGCTGAAGGGTCGAAGCACGGGGTATATCAGAGCAAGGAGGAGGTAGGATACCATCATGCAACGGTTTAAAAAAATTCTTCTCGTCTATGACGGAAAAGCCGGTGAGGAAGCGACACTGGAGCGGGCTGTCGACTTGGCGAAGAGGAACAACGCAGAATTGACTCTTGTCGATGTGATTGAAACATTGCCCCGGGATTTTGAAATTCTTGTCACATCAATACACCCCAAAGATCTGCAGGATGCTGCCATCAATGAGCGTCAGCAGGAATTGGATGAGGTTGTTCGGCGTGTCAAGGATGAAGGCGTGAGGGGGAGTGCCAAGGTCCTGTGCGGAAGGCCCTTTATTGAGATCATAAAAGAGGTGCTGAGAAACAAGCATGACCTGATTATAAAGACTGTTGAGGCCAAGGATGGGAAAAAGGAAGTCCTTTTCGGGAGCACGACCATGCCTCTGATGCGCAAATGCCCCTGCCCGGTATGGGTCCTGAAGCCGGCACCACAGGTGCGTTTTGTGCGCATACTTGCAGCAGTGAACCCTCTACCTTTAGAGGAGGAAAAGAACGCGCTCAATCGCAAGATCATGGACCTGGCAACGTCCCTGGCCGAATTGGAGCAGAGTGAACTCCATGTTATTCATATATCGTCCATCTACTATGAAGACATTCTGAGAAACCGTCTCAGCCTGCCGGAGAATGAAGTAAACAGGATTGTTCAGCAAATGGAGAATACCCATCGGTCCTGGGTTGAAGATCTCCTGAAGCCCTATACCCCGAAAATACCCTCCAGGCATATCCATGTATTAAGAGGCGTTGCGGGAAAAGTGATCCCTGACATCGCCATGGAGGAACAGATTGATCTCATTGTCATGGGAACGGTCGGCCGCAGCGGCATATCCGGTCTCTTCATCGGCAACACCGCTGAAAAAATCCTGCAGAGGGTAGACTGCTCGGTTCTTGCCGTTAAACCCGAGGGCTTTGTCTCTCCTGTCAAGCTGGATCAGAAGTAAAGGCCGTACCCGCCCCCTTGTCCGGTCTCTCCTTCAATACAGGTCAGCCTCTGGACATAGATGGGTTAAGGCGGGATATAATCTCATCTTCTCAGGCGGCGTCTGTACTTTCCGTAAAACCATTTCATTACGAAGGGGGAGAGCTCAGAGACGAATGAAACCATACAGGGGGATTTAGAGATCTTCAAGCACGTAAGGCCCGTATACTGGACAGATTTCCATAGTAATGCTATATATCTTTATATCATCAGAAATATTTGACAGGATGATCATCTGTCAGTAGAGGTGGGAATGGCCGAGACGCTTCTTGACATGATCACTCGGGGCGGAATCCTCATGATCCCCATCGTCCTCTGTTCACTGATCGGTTTGGCCTTGATCCTCGACCGCGCCTATACCTATTACAAGTTGAAACTGCGCGGGTTTACCCTCACGGAAAGCATCATCCTCTCTCTTCAACAGGGAGATCTGGATGGAGCTCTTGCACTCATCGAGGGCGAGGAAACGGCCGGGGCAGCCGTCCTGGTGGAAACCTTTAGAAGCGCTAAAGAAAAAGGACAGGAGATTCTTTTCAGCGCCTTTAATCTTACGTGCGAGAGTCTGGTTGATCGAATGGAAACTTCACTTCGCGGGTTAGCAACCGTAGCGAGTGTTTCGCCTCTTATTGGACTACTGGGAACCGTCTTCGGGATGATCAAGGCCTTTATACAGATCGAAGCCCACGGCGGGAATGTGAGCGCTTCCATGCTGGCCGGGGGTATTTGGGAAGCGCTACTGACCACAGGAGCCGGCCTTTGTGTAGCTATACCTTGCCTGCTCTTTTACAACTATTTTCAGGGCCGCATTGAGAGAGTAGAAAAACAGCTGTCCAGTTTGCGAAAGGAGTTGGAAAATGTGGTCGGCACATGAACGGGAGAGATCCGTCCGGAACCGACGTCAGAATCTGGAAATTGGACTGACTCCCTTGATCGATATCGTCTTTCTCCTTCTCGTCTTCTTCATGCTGACCTCAAGGTTTGTAGCCCAGGAAGGGATCAAGGTAGATCTGCCCGTAACAGAGCACCACCACGTTACCCCGCCACCGGAGGGCTCGATCATTTTTCTCAAGCAGGACGGTCAGGTCTTCTTTGCGGGGAGCCACCTCACCCTCCATCAGCTTCAGCAGATCCTCATGTATCGGGAAGCCTCGGTCCTGGCTAAGCCGATCGAGATCCAGTCAGACCGGGGCGCGTCGGTCCAATCCATGGTATCACTTCTTGAGGTGCTTCGAAATCTTGGTGCAGAAAAGGTTACTATCTCCACAGTACAGGAATCCCCCTCCCCGTCACCATAGAAACACGAACCCCTCCCGCCCACGCTTCATAATGACGGCTCGGGATTCATCCCTACAGCCACCTGTCACCCCGTTTACCCCCTACCGCCTGGTGCTAGCCAGGCTATACCCTCCTCTGGTTTTCCCCTTGACATAGCTGAATATTCCATTATTCTTCTTCGTATAATTAATAAGGGTGCTATGACGATGCTTGGCTTTCACAGAAAACATGATCAGACCTTATTTTCTTTGTTCACCGTGGCGACCCGTTCCGGTCTCCTCCTGGCAGGCATTCTCTTTCTCGGGATCAATGCCGGTCCCTTAATTGCAGAGCAGGAACAGCAGGAGAGTGAACGGGCAAAGGAGATCTTGCGCCACGTGGACGATATGTGGCGAGGAAGCTCATCTTACGGTATCGTCTCCATGCAGGTGCAAACCCGCCATTACATTCGCAACATGCGAATGGAGGCGTGGTCCAAAGGCAAGGAGAAGACTCTGGTGCGCATTCTTGAACCGCTCAAAGAGAAGGGGACCTCCACGTTAAAGTCCGGCAACAACATATACAGCTACCTGCCGCGAACCGATCGGACCATACGGCTCACCACGGGGATGATGATGGGCTCCTGGATGGGGAGTCACTTCACCAACGATGATCTGGTGAAGGAATCTCGCATGGAAGACGATTACGACCCGACGATCTCCTTCGAAGGCACGAGAGAGAACCAGGAGATTATCGAATTCACCCTCATTCCCAAACCCGACGCCCCGGTGGTCTGGGGGAAAGTGGTTCTGGCTGTACGCTCCGAAGACTACCTTCCTTTAACACAGCTCTACTATGATGAAGACATGGCGATCGCCCGTACACTGACATTCAGCGACATCAAGCTCCTGGCGGGGATGCCGAGGCCTACGGTCCTTCGGGTAGTCCCTGCGGACAAGCCCGAAGAATATACTCAGCTGACCTATAGCGAATTGGAATTAGGATTGGAAATCAATGACTCCTTTTTCTCGCTGGCACGCTTGAAGCGTAAATAAGGGAACCATGAAACTTCTCCCTCTGGCCATTCGCAATGTGAGCCGCACCTGTCAACGCACCATCGTCACCACAGCAGCCATGGGTTTCGCAGGTTTTATCATGATCTTCTATGCCTCTCTCATGGAGGGGCTCCTGCAGGCAAGTGAACGCAACGCCGTGGGCATGAACCTGGGGGATATCCAGATTCATGCAGAAGGTTATCGCTATGACCCGGATCTTTACAAACGAATCGAAAATGCCGGGGCTCTGGTCCGCCGCCTGGAGCAGGAGGGCTTTCATGCAACCCAGCGCGTTTACGGTTTCGGACTGGCCGCTGCCGGCTCCGCATCTGCCGGGGTGCAGCTTCGAGGGATCGATCTGGATCATGAGGCCACGGTCACGCAGATCCATCGGCACGTGATGGAAGGGGCCTGGCTCGATGAGACCGACCCCAGAGGTGTGGTGATCGGAAGGAAACTGGCGCGGACCCTGGGAGTCGAACCGGGTCACGAAGTTGTGATCGTTGGGCAGGCCTCGGATGGTTCTATGGCCAATGACCTCTATACCGTCAGGGGGATCCTCAAGTCCGTGGGTGAGGAGATAGATCGGGCCGGGTTTTTCATGGTGGTGTCTTCCTTTCGAGAGCTCATGGTCGTACCCGAGGGGGCCCATGAGATCGCCATCATGAGGGCAAATCGGGCAAGTGATTTAGGTCTGGCGACAAGAGCGATCGCTGAGCTTGCACCGGATCTGGAAACCATGAATTGGCGACAGCTGCGGCCGGTCATTGCCCGCGTCCTGGATACGGCAGACGCCTCCCTCCTCTTTATGCTCCTCATCACCTACGTAGCCGTGGCCATGGTCGTGCTCAATGCCATGCTCATGAGTGTATTCGAAAGGATTCACGAGCTGGGTGTGATGAGAGCTGTCGGTGTTACACCATGGCAGCTGATGAAGCTGGTCTACGCAGAGACGCTGGTGCAGGTGGTGACGGCAGCAGCCATTGCATTGGCGACGGGATGGCCTGTCTCACTTTATTTTGAGACAAAAGGGATCGACCTTTCCACGATTGCCAGCGGGGCATCATTTGGCGGTGTGGCCATTGATCCGATCTGGTATACTCATGTCACGGTCCAATCGGTTCTATTTCCCATCGCGGTTCTCTTTCTTGTTGCAGCCGTAGCTGTGATCTATCCGGCGGTCAAGGCTGCGGTCATTCAGCCGGTAAAGGCCATTTATCACCGTTGATCACGATTTTGGAGGATACTCTTTGAAGCTGGGCAAGATGGCATGGCGCAACCTCTGGAGGAGTAAACGGCGGACAGTCATTACGGGATTATCCATTGCCTTCGGTGTGTTCCTCTCCGTCACCTTCACCGGGACCGGTGACTACATGTACACCAATATCATTGACACGAGCGCAACCATGGGTTTCGGCCATGTGACCGTGGAGCCGGCCGGATATCACCAGACCCCCACCCTGGACAAGAGACTCCGTGATTCCAGGCAGATCCGGGAGAATGTTCTGAAGATGCCCGAGGTGACCGACGCGATGGTCAGGATTATGGGCCAGGCCATGTTTGCAAGTGCGACCAAAACCATCGGCGGATCCTTTCTGGCCATTGACCCCGCACAGGAATC
>CAJICE010000136.1_pt1 | contig 24909 bp, 20 predicted proteins | sample 9199531 | NCBI WGS metagenome assembly CAJICE01 (sample SAMEA7708327, study PRJEB35096) | sediment metagenome | biome: marine neritic benthic zone biome [ENVO:01000025]; feature: sediment [ENVO:00002007]; material: shallow marine sediment [ENVO:03000034] sea grass bed [ENVO_01000059] ... | reverse complement strand
CTCTCCGGGGATTTTGAAACAATCCATGAAAGCTGAAGCACGGCAAACAGGGTGTCCGCGAACCAGAAGAGGACCAGGCCGGCAGGGAAAAAAGAGAAGAGTAAGGCGAATCCCACAGGCATCCAGATCCACGTCTTGTCGCTGTCCGGGTTCGCCGCGGTCAAACGCTGCTGGAGAATCATGGCGAGTCCCATGAGCAGAGGCAGGATAAAAATGGGATCCCGTACGGAAAGATCATGAATCCAGAAGATAAATTCAGCTCCTCTTAGCTCCAGTGATGAGTGGAGGACCTGGTAGAGGGCAAGAAAGATGGGGATCTGGATGGCAAGAGGCACAAAACTTCCGATGGTTGCCCGTACCTGTTGCTGCCTGAGAGGGCGGATCTTTTCATCAGCTTTCCCGGGATTCTCTTTTTCTTGTTCTTCGATATCGTAGATCTGCTGAAGGACCCGGGGCATCTCCCGCAGAGATCTCAGGTTGTAGTGGGTCAATGGCAGGAGGAGGATCCTCAGGGCCAGGGCAAGGAGGATCAGGCAGATACCATAATTTGCGACATACCTGTGAATCCATTGCATAAGGATAAGCACACCTTTACCGAGAAACTCGAATGTTCCGTAATCCACGCTTTTCCCCAAACCGGGATGTGATTGCTTGAGTTGCTCTTCTATCATGGGGCCAAGGTAAAGAAGGCAAGAGGACGAATAGGTTTGCCCAGGCTCCAGAGTGAAGGGAGGGACGTCAAGGGCTGCATAGGCCTGCCATTCCCCGAGGGGGTGGATGGAGGCCCGATGGTCAGTATCCAAGGGTACCAGGATCTGGGTAAAGTAACGGTTCTGTATTCCGAGCCATGCCACGGGGCCTTCTGTCTCAATGGGCTCTTTTACCTTCTTTGTCTTTTTGCGCTCAAGCTTATCTTCTGTACTTTCCATCCATGCTATGCGGAGTTTTTTAGATGCTTTGTGAGTGTCAGGGTGCATGCCATAAAAGGGAATGGTCCGGACCCCTTCTGAAAAGTTGACTTTCATTGTCCCGTTGTTGGAGATGCTCCATTCAAAGGTTAGAGCATAACCATGGGTGGGGGCATAGGACTTCCGAATCTCCAGGCCTTGGGGAACCTCCTGGGTAAAGACGATCCCTTTATCCTTGTGTTCGTAATGGTACAGGCCGTCATCCAGGTCTGGTATGACCTGGGGGAGTTCAAGACGTATTCCTCCACGGGTCTTGAGAAGACCGGAGATCAACTCCACAGGCTGCCCCTGCTCTGTTTTATACTGATTGAGACGAGCCGATGTGATTCTCCCCCCATGGGGGGAGAGGGTTACATCCATGAGATCTGTCCGGATGTGAATCCCGTCATCCACGTCAGGAAAGGCCATGGGAGACTCGGAGACGCGGAGGGAGGTGTCTGTAAAGAATCGCTCTACAATGGGTTCATAGAGAAAGTAAGCCGCGATGATCATGACGACAAGGGTAATGATCCCTTTCTGTCCCATATCAAGACCTCTCCGGGCATAAAAAAAGCGCAGAATATCTCTACTGCGCTTTCACGTGTTGCAAATCAAAATATCCCTCTGATTAAGAAGAAATGGTGCCGAAGACGAGACTCGAACTCGTACGAGGTTTCCCCCACTGCCCCCTCAAGACAGCGTGTCTACCAGTTCCACCACTTCGGCATATCCTGTTGTTTTATGAACTATAAAATCTAAACAGATCGTGAATAATTGTCAAGAAAAATAGGCTGTGTCTTGATGATTAACCCGGATATTGCATGAGTGAATCTATTGCGAGGCCGCATGTGGGGATTATAGGGCCTCTCATAACGATTACTCATGCAATATCCGGGTTAAGGCGCTCCTGTTATTAAATCAGGATATTTCCAGAAAATCGGAAATCTCAAATGATTGAATTCAGGCTGGATATTTATTTGTTCTCAATAGCTTAGACATTCTCGTCTTTGTTTTTGATTGACAATGTTTAAAATTTTTATTAAATTATCCAATTCGAGTTACTTTTCCGAATGAAGTGATAACGACAGTGTCAGCGCCTTAATTTCTTTCCTCCAAACACAAGATATACCGAAACGGGAAGATGGAATAAAATATGATGTTTGAGAGGAAGATTTATCTAATGAGATCAGGAGAGATACAATGAGCAAAAAAAACCTATTTAACAGGATAGAAAAGGACTACTCATTTGAACTTAAAGATTCGAAAGAGCCGAATCTGCTGCGAAACCAATTCCCTTATACAGAAGTACCCAGAATCACCTTTACCCATCGTCAGGTTCCCCTGGCACTCCCGGAGGACTGCTGGATTACCGATACGACATTCAGAGACGGTCAGCAGGCCAGACCTCCCTACACCCCTCAACAGATCCTTAAGATTTTTGATATGCTTCACCGTCTGGGAGGGCCGAACGGTGTGATCCGTCAGTCTGAGTTCTTCCTCTACAGCGATAAAGACAAGGAGGCCGTGGAACTGTGCCTGGACCGTGAATACGCGTATCCTGAAGTCACCGGATGGATCCGGGCCAAAAAAGAGGATTTCCAGCTCGTCAAGAAGATGGGGCTGAAGGAGACGGGGATTCTGACCTCCTGTTCCGATTATCATATCTTCCTGAAACTCAAGAAGTCCCGAAAGGCGGCCATGGAAGGGTATCTGGATGTGGTCCGGGCAGCTTTGGATGCAGGGATCATTCCGAGGTGCCATCTTGAGGATGTTACCCGTGCGGATTTCTACGGATTTGTGGTCCCCTTTGTGAACGAACTGATGCGCCTCTCCGAGGAGAGCGGGATCCCGATCAAGGTTCGGGCCTGTGATACCATGGGGTATGCTGTACCCTATCCCGGCGCGGCCCTGCCAAGGGGAGTGGGAGACCTCATCTACGGTTTGATCCATTACGGAGGCGTCCCGTCCCACCTTCTCGAATGGCACGGTCACAATGACTTTCATAAGGTCCTGGCCAATGCGGCCACAGCCTGGCTGTACGGGTGTTGTGCTGCCAACGGGACCCTCCTTGGCTTTGGTGAACGTACAGGCAACCCTCCTATTGAGGGCCTGATCATCGAATATATGAGCCTCATGGGCGGACGGAACGGGATTGATCCCACGGTCATCACAGAGATTGCGGATTATTTCCAGGATGAGCTGGACTACCGGATACCGCCTAACTATCCTTTTGTGGGAGAGGACTTTAACACCACCAAGGCGGGGATCCATGCTGATGGGGTGCAGAAGAACGAAGAGATATACAATATTTTTGATACCAGGAACCTTCTCAACAGACCGCTGGGTGTGATCATCACCGACAAGTCCGGTGTGGCCGGGATCAGTTACTGGATCAACACACATTTTCGACAGACCGGGGGACGGACCGTCAACAAAAACCATCCCGGTATTGCCCGGATCCAGAACTGGGTGGCTGATCAGTATAAATCGGGACGTGTAACAGCCATCTCCAATGAAGAGATCCTGCGTCAGGCCAGAAAGCACCTTCCCGAATATTTTATCTCAGACCTGGATAAGATCAAGGCCAAGGCCATGGAGATTGCCCAGGAGATCGTTGAAGAGACCGTAGCCACAAAGGAATTGCGTTCCATGAAGCGGGAGGCCCTGGAAAAGGCGCTCCAGAAGCTGGCCAACGATAATCCTTTTATCCAGTTCACCTATGTGACCAATCAGGACGGGATCAAGGTGACCAAGAACATCACCCAGATCGGCGACAAGGCCAAATACAAAATCTTTGCTCTGGACGAAGACTTTTCGGAACACCCCTGGTTTATCGGGCCCATGAAGGACGGGACCACCCATGTCACCGACCTGTATACGTCCAGAACCACAGGCGTCCTGGCCATCACCGTATCCACACCGATCTTCAACAAGAAGGATGAGATCGTCGGTCTTCTTGGCTGCGATATCCGTTTTGAAGACTTGATGAAGAGCGAATAGTCATGGACGTTTAAGACATTTATGACCAGATCTGAGAAAAATGTCTAACCGCGGATTTTGATGAGGTAATCAATGACGATTATGCGAGGAGAACATGACTGATTTTGAAAAGTTTACACCCCCCCAGGAGGGGGTCCGGATCGTTGTCAGGCATACGGGGCTGGATGTTGCGGACAATCCGGTAATCCCGTTCATTGAAGGGGACGGTATCGGCCCGGATATTATGCGTGCCACGCAGAGTGTGTTGAACGCGGCCGTAGAAAAGACTTATGACGGGACGCGAAAGCTATGCTGGTATGAAATATTTGCCGGCGAAAAGGCCCATAAAAAGTATGGAGAGTGGATCCCCAAAGATACCTTTGAGGCGATCAAGTATTACAACGTTGCCTTGAAGGGGCCGCTCACCACACCGGTTGGAGGCGGGTTCCGCAGCCTGAATGTCACCTTGCGGCAGGAACTCGATCTTTATGCCTGCGTCCGTCCGGTCCGGTATTTTGAAGGGGTGCCCGCCCCGGTCAAAGAGCCCGAAAAGATGGATATGGTGATCTTCCGGGAAAATACCGAAGATGTCTATGCCGGGATTGAGTGGGCCAAGGATTCTGAAGAGGTCAGGAAGGTTATCGACTTTCTGAACACGAAGATGGGGTGTTCCATCCTTCCCGATTCGGGAATCGGGATCAAACCGATCAGTGAAACCGGGAGTAAGCGGCTCATCCGAATGGCCATCCGTTATGCCCTTTCCAGGAACCGGAAAAGCGTGACCCTCATACATAAAGGGAACATCATGAAATATACGGAGGGCGCGTTTCGGGATTGGGGATATGAACTCGCCCGCCAGGAATTTAAAGACCGGACCATTGCGGAGAAGAATTTTCATGGCGGGGAACTCCCGCAGGGGAAAATTCTGATCAAAGACCGTATTGCCGACGCCATGTTTCAGCAGATTCTAACCCGGACGGATGAGTACAGCGTGCTGGCCACAATGAATCTCAATGGCGACTATCTCTCCGATGCCTGCGCGGCACAGGTGGGCGGGCTGGGGCTTGCACCCGGTGCCAACCTTGGGGAGACCATGGCCCTCTTCGAAGCCACCCATGGCACGGCTCCCAAATATGCAGGCCAGGACAAAGTTAATCCGGGGTCTCTGATTCTGTCCGGTGTGATGATGCTGGAACATATCGGTTGGGATGAGGCCGGTGAGATGATCGTCACTGCCATGGCGGAAACGATTCGACAGAAGAAAGTGACTTATGATCTGGAGAGACTCATGGACGGGGCCACCTGTGTCTCCACTTCTCAGTTTGCGGAAGCGATGATTGGCAACATGAAAATGATATAGATATCAATCAGGACTTCAATAAAATTGTGAAAGGATGACAAGAGCCCATGCACGACGTACCTGATCTTCGTGAGTGTCATCCCGATGGGAATTATCATCAAAGATAAAGAAAAGAAAAACGATTAGGATTAAGATTACGATTAAGATTACGATGATTAAGAATCTAGAGGAGAAATGCCATTGGATAAAAAAGTAACGGTGATCGGGGCCGGGAATGTGGGGGCCACGACGGCCCAGCGTATCGCGGAAAAAGAACTGGCCCATGTGGTCCTGGTGGATGTGGCCGAAGGGATCCCTGAAGGAAAAAGTCTCGATATGTTGGAGTCTGCGCCGATCGAGGGATTTCACAGCCGGATTCTTGGAACCCACGACTATGATGAAACCCGAGATTCGGACCTGATCATTGTGACCGCCGGGATCCCCAGGAAGCCGGGCATGAGCCGGGATGACCTGTTGGCGACCAATGCCAAAATTGTCCACACCGTGGTTCGGGAGTCGGTGTTGCGTTCTCCCGATGCGGTGCTTCTCGTGGTGACCAACCCCCTGGATATCATGTGTTCGGTGGCCAAAAAGGCAAGCGGCTTTCCCCGGGAAAAGGTCATCGGCATGGCCGGTGTTTTGGATTCCGCCCGGTTCCGTACCTTTATCGCCATGGAACTCGACGTTTCCGTCGATCATATCAGTGCCCTGGTCTTGGGTGGCCATGGTGACAGCATGGTTCCTCTCCCCAGATATACGACCGTTGCAGGGATCCCCATTAAGGAATTGCTCTCTTCAAAGACGATCAACACGCTGATCCAGAGAACGCGGGACGGCGGGGCAGAAATTGTGAGCCTTCTCAAGGCAGGCAGTGCCTTTTATGCCCCCTCTGCTGCGGTGACCGAGATGGCCGAAGCCATCCTTAAGGATCATAACAAGATTCTTCCCTGTTCTGTCTCGTTGATGGGAGAATACGGAATAGAAGGTGTCTTTCTCGGTGTGCCGGTGAAGCTCGGAACGGGCGGAGTCAAAGAGATCTTTGAGATTAAGTTATCTAAAGACGAACAGAAACTCCTGAAAGTTTCCTCTGATGCGGTAAAGTCTACATTAAGCAGACTCGATGCCGATCTTTAGTTTCTTTGACAGTATTTGTTAAATCCTGTTATCCTGTCTAAATTGCATGAACAGGATAGAGAACCTTATGAGTGAGATTCCTTTTGACAGGATCGTCAATGAAGTTCGTAAGACTTGTATTGAAGCTAACTGCTTGATTGAAGAGGACGTGGCTTCAGCGATCCGTCAGGCCCTGGGCAATGAGGAATCACCGGTCGGCCAGAAAATTCTACAGCAGATCCTGGAGAACCATGAGAAGGCGCGGGAAACAAAACTTCCTCTCTGTCAGGATACGGGCGCTGCGGTTTTTTTTGTAGAGTTGGGACAGGATGTGCGCATCTCAGGAGGACTGCTAGAAGATGCCATCAATGAGGGGGTCCGGCAGGGATATGCCGAAGGCTACCTCCGGAATTCTATGGTGTCCGGCCCGCTGAACCGCCGCAACACGGGGGACAACACCCCTGCAGTGATTCACTATAGCCTCATTCCCGGCGTTCGCCTTAAGATCCTCTTCTGCCCCAAAGGCGGAGGAAGTGAAAACATGAGTTCCCTGGCGATGTTGAGGCCCGGTGACGGGGTGGAGGGTGTTCGTCGCTTCGTGATCAATACCGTGAAAAAAGGCGGGTCCCATCCGTGTCCTCCGATCATTGTGGGGGTCGGGATCGGCGGGACTTTTGAGAAGTGTGCGATCCTTGCAAAGAAAGCCCTGATCCGGCCGATCGGGGGCCCCAACCCCAAACTGGAATTAGCCCATCTCGAAGAATCCTTTCTGGAAGAGATTAACAAACTCGGGATCGGTCCCATGGGTCTGGGAGGGAGGGTCACGGCCCTTGCCGTACACATTGAAACGTTCCCCTGCCATATCGCTTCACTCCCTGTGGCGGTCAATATCAACTGTCATGCGGCGCGCCACAAGGAGATCCTATTTTAGAGAAGGAGACAGGGGATGACCGAAGCCATACGACTGCTCACACCTCTCAAGGACGAAGATATCGAACGACTCCATATCGGGGACCCTGTTCTCCTGAATGGTGTCGTCTATACGGCCCGGGATGCAGCACACAAACGAATGATTGAGGCCCTGAAAAAGGGGGAGGAACTGCCATTTGAACTCAAAGGCCAGGTGATTTATTATGTGGGGCCTTCACCGGAACCACCGGGAAAGGTGATCGGTTCTGCCGGTCCCACGACCGCATCTCGTATGGATCCTTATACACCCACCCTGCTTGAACTGGGACTGAAAGGGATGGTGGGCAAGGGACAACGCTCCCGTGATGTGGTCAAGCATCTTGTCGAACAGAAAGCCATCTATTTCGTGGCAGTTGGAGGCGCGGCCGCGCTGCTTTCTGAACATATCAAGGAGAGCCGTGTGATTGCTTATGCCGATCTGGGACCGGAAGCAGTGAGACAGATGGTCCTTAAAGACTTTCCCGTCATTGTTGCGAATGATATCCTTGGAAATGATCTCTTTGTCACCGGGTGGAAACGCTACAAGCAACGTTCCAGAACGAAAAAATGACCGGGAAGGGAAATAGGGTCATCACATTTTAATGATTGAGAATGCTGTGCGCACGATAGATCGAAGGGAAATCTTCAAAATCATAGCACTCGGGGTTCTTTTGTTGATGGGCCTCTCCTGTGTGGTCAATCCCGTCACGGGGAGACAGGAGCTCTCCCTGGTCAGTGAACAGCAGGAGATTGAGATCGGGAGGCAAGCCGATCCTGATATCCTTGAAAAGTATGGTTATTATTCCGATCCAGCACTTCAAGCGTATGTCCGTTCCATTGGAGAGCCTCTTGCCAGGCTCTCACATCGGCCGTCTCTGGCGTATCATTTCAAAGTGGTCGATTCTCACAGCATCAATGCCTTCGCACTGCCGGGAGGGTATGTTTATATCACCCGGGGGATTCTCGCCTATCTGAACAGTGAAGCAGAACTGGCCAATGTTCTCGGTCATGAAATCGGACATATAACGGAACGCCATGCGGTGCAGCAGCTGTCCGCTGCCTTCGGGCTCCAGATCACTTCCCTGATCCTATCCTCCTCATTCAAGGGTTCAGATCAGTTTTCTCAATTGACGGATGTCCTCTTTACCGGGATCTTGAACGGATACGGCCGGAGTAAAGAATTCAGTTCAGACAGGCTCGGTCAGGACTATATGCTCAGGAAAGGATATGACCCTTCAGCTGCAGTCAATGTGCTCACCACGCTGCAGAGGACGAGCGGCGATCCCCTCGACCCGGTTACCCATTGGCTGGTCTCCTCCCATCCCTATGCCTCAGAAAGGGTCCAGAGAGCATCGGCCTATGCGCAGGAGCTGGACCCGCAGAAACAGATGAGGAAGAGAGACCGGGAGCGTTATTTTGCACAGATCGATGGGATTGTCTTCGGCCCCGGTGAGCGGGAGGGTATCCTTGAAGATTACCAGTACAGGAATCGATATTTTCGGATCGCCTGTATCATCCCCCGTGGATGGCAGGTCCAGACCGGAAGGGACCAGTGGGCAGCCAAGGCGCCGGAACAGGGTCTCCAGATGCAGTTTCGCATGGAAGAGTTCCAGAATACTAAGAATCCCGATGCTTTTGCAGCGGATGTGGAAAAGGGAATGGGGCTGGAGCACGGCGAATTATTATTCAGACGGAAACAGAATGGGATTGAGGTCCTCGCGGTTCAGTACCGGGCATCGGCAAACTCCATCCCGGTGGTTGTCCTGGGAGGGTACTTACTTTATGAACGGAAAGGTGTTGCCCTCCATGGACTTGCACGTGATGCACAGGCAGATCAGCTTTCAAGGGAATGGCGTAAGGTTCTGGGTAGTGTCCGGCTTCTCTCAAAAACCGAGGCCGCAAACATTCCCATGTCCCGCATTCGGATACACACGGTTCGTCCAGGTGAGACGTTGCAGAGCCTGGCCGGAAAGTACCTCGGTAATCCGGCCAAGGCAAAGAAGATTGCCGAGATTAACGGAATGGATCCCGGGACAAGACTCATCCCTGGAATCCCCATCAAGGTGATTGCAAATCAATGAAGAGGAGGCGAATGCCAAGGCGAACCCTTTACATCGCGTGGATTTTTCTGCTGTTCATGATGCACCTTACATCCTGTACAGCAGGTTTTACACCCCTGAAAACCTATAAGCCTGTTGACCGTTTCTTCATGGACGGCGAGGCCGCATTTCAGAACAGGCAATACGGGGAGGCATTGCGGGCGTACCAGGCATTTCTTGAAGTTGGCGCTGAAGATCCGCGACTGCCGCAGGTGATGCTGAAACTGGGCGAGACCTATTACGCTGTCAATGATTACAATCAATCTCAGATATACCTGAACCGGTTGCTTGCCGAGTTTCCTGAATCGGATAAGGCGGATCAGGCCGAACTTCTTCTGTCCCGGATCGAATATAAAAAGGGAAATACCGATGGAGCACTGGCCATGCTGCGTTCATTGGTTCGGGAGTCCCCCCGCCGGGATGTGGTTGTGGTCAGCTACCTGCTTCGGGGCAGGATCTTCATGGAGCAAGGCGATCTGGAATTAGGCTTTTCCCAATGGAAGAAAAGTCTCATGTTGGTCGGAGAAGGAGAAGAGAGCCTGCCTCTTTACGAGGAGATGGTAAAGACCATGGATGTTTCAATTCCCGATGAGGAACTGGCTAAGATTGCCAGGGAGACACCTCGGGCATTCCCCGGAGACGTCTCAATGTTCCTGATGGGGAAACGTGCATGGGATAACGGCGAGCCCATCCGGGCATCCCAGCTGTTTGAGAAATTCTATGTTTTGTTTCCGGGCCATGCCCTGACAAAAAAGGCCCGACAATACAGGGAACAAGAGACCAATCTCCAATCTTTGTCCCGGGTCAGTGTCGGGTGTATTCTCCCGCTGTCCGGTCCCCTGAAGGAGATCGGCACCCAGGTCCTGCAGGGGATTCATCTTTCGGTGGACAAATTGAATGCCATGTTTCTGGAGGAAAAGGTCACTCTGGTGGTCAGCGATTGCGGCGGCGATCCGGCAAGGGCCAGGCGTCAGATGGAAATGTTTGCCCGTGATCCGGGAATTGTGGCAGTGATCGGTCCCGTGATCAGCCGTTCTGTGGTCGAAACGGCCATGATTGCGGAGGATGCCCAGCTTGCCATGATAACGCCTACAGCTACAGCAGAAGGGATCGGGGAGATGGGCCACTATATCTTCCGAAATGCCATGACCAATGAAGCCCAGGCAAAAACCATGGCTCACTATGCCGCCTTACAGCTTGATTTGCATACCATGGCGATCCTCTACCCCGATGACTATTATGGGACCGAACTTCATGATCTCTTTGTTGATGAGTTTACCACCCTGGGGGGGGAGGTGCTCTTGTCCGTCCCTTACAAGCGGGGATCTGTGGATTACGGCCCGCAAATCCGACGCATCATCCAGACGGATATAGAGGGGATCCTCTTCCGTAATACGGAGATGATTCAGATGGGTGACTACAGTATGGAGGAATGGATCGAGAACTACTATCCCAGTTTTGATGCAGTCTATCTGCCCGGCTACGCTGAGGATGTGGGCCTCATCATTCCCCAGTTGGCCTATTACAACATTGAGGCGGTTCAGCTCCTCGGCAGTCACAACTGGAACTCTATGGAACTCATACGAAGAGGAGAACGTTTTATAGAAGGCGCGGTTTTCACGGATGGGTTTTTTGTGGGGAGTTCCCATACGGATATCACAGAGTTTGTGGCCCAGTACCGCAAGGTCTACGGGGAGGAACCCACCCTGTTTTCGGCTCAGGCCTATGATGCAGCCGAAATGATCCTCCAGGTTCTCTACAGAGGTGGACGGTCCCGTGCAGATATTCAAAACGGGCTGTTGAGTCAGCAAAACTTTCCCGGTGTCTCCGGCCTGACCACGGTACTTCCAACCGGAGAAATGGAAAAAGAACTTTTTTTGATTCGTGTGGTGGATGGATCCTTCCAGCAGATCAATTAGTTTCCAGCCGTGAACAATACGATCATTCACAGGATGAGGGTGTAGAGATAATTTTATACCATTAGTCATAATCTTAATCATAATCATAATCTATTTTATGATTTGTATGATTAACCCGGATATTGCATGAGTAATCGTGATGAGAGTCCATAGAAGCGCCACAGGCAAGGCGCAGAGAATTTTCTGGCTGAAGACATATTGAAATATTTCGAAGTCAGAAAATATTCTGCAACGCCGCATGCGGCAGCTTATCCGGCCTCGTAATAGATTCACTCATGCAATATTCGGGTTTATGCGATTACGATGATGAGTAAGATAAAGATTACGATTACGAAAAACTATCATTAATGAAAATATTAGATACAAACACCTGGAATTACATCGATACCGGACCTTCCGATGCTTACACCAATATGGCATTAGACGAGGTCCTTCTTCACAAGTTGAAGAATCAGGATGCAATCCCTCTGCTCAGGTTCTACACCTGGACTCCACCGGCAATTTCTGTGGGATATTTCCAGGATGTCAGCCATGATTTCGATCTTTCCCTGTGTCGAAAGAGGAGATGGCCTGTCGTCCGGCGCCTGACAGGCGGACGGTCTGTATTCCATGATCAGGAATTGACATACAGTATACTCCTTCCGCGATCGTTCAGTGAGACAGCCAGGAGTGTTTTAGAGAGCTATCGCTATCTGAGCCAAGGTTTCCTCCTTGGCCTGCGGGAGCTTGGAGTGGCTGCAGAACAGATTTCTCTGCAACAAAAGAACAAGAAAAGCCGTCCTTCTTCTTCAAAATCTCCGGACTGCTTTGCCTCTCCATCCTGGTATGAGATCTCTGTGGGAGGGAAGAAAATCGTGGGGAGTGCTCAGAGAAGAATGGCGTACGGCATTCTTCAACAGGGCTCGATACTCATATCAACAAAACGTTTTCAAGAATTCCATGAAGTTTTTCGTAGATCTTCCCACAGGGAGGGAAAAGGGGAAATCCAGGACCGTGGTCTCGGCATGACTTCCCTGACCGAAGTTCTGAAGGGTGAAATCCCTCTGGAAAAGGTGAAAGAGGCCATTCTAAAAGGCTTTATACAGGCTCATGGGATAGATTTTGAAGAGATGGAACTGTCACTGCATGACAAAAAAGAAGCTGGTGATTTAGTGCGTGATAGATATGGGAGAAGTGAGTGGAACTTCAATAGAAAACCTTCTGTTTTTAAAGAAGAAAGCTGACATGAATCATTCTTGACACAAAAAGGAGGGGCGTGTTATCCTTTTTATAGAAGGAAAATTAAGAAATTTTGTGTAACTCTTCAATTTTTCATATTTATTATACATCCGGTACCTGCTCCTGTCTGATTTATAGCCATTGGCCAGTTCATTTACAAAAATAAACTGGAGCTTGATCTGACAAAGTAGCCGGCAATAGGTGATTCATGGGATTGTTCGGGAATAACAAGAACAAAGAAGATAAAAAGAAGAACAAAACGCTCCAGAAAGCCCAGAAGTTTGCACGAAAAGGCCAGATCGATAAAGCGGTTGCCGAATGGGAGAGTCTTTTAAAGGAGAAATCTGATGACGCCAATGTGTACAACACGATCGGGGACCTCTATCTGAAAGGGAAGAAGAAAGAGAGGTCCGTGGAGGCCTACCATAAGGCCTGCGAGATCTATGCAGCTTCCGGGTTTTCCCTCAAAGCGATTGCGGTGAACAAAAAGGTCCTCAAGATCGATCCCCAGAACCTCGATGCATTGACCTTAATGGCCCAGCTGAATAAAGAGCGGGGGATGATCAACAACGCAAAGGAGTGCTACCTTTCCATTGCTGAACACCATATCCGTACAAGTGACCATGACAAGGCTCTTGAGGCATACAAGCACATTGTGGATATGGATCCCAGAAACCTCAAGGTCAAACTGGGGCTTGCCGAACTCTACTTCAAGGAGAGTAGGATTGAAGAAGGCACCAAGATCTATGGTGAAGTGATTGGGGCCTTCCTGGAACAATCCAAATTCGAGGAGGCTGAGAAGCTCTGTAAAAAACTTGAAGAGACCCAATCATCACCCAAAGACTCCCTGCGGTATAGGGTTCAGATCCAGCTGGCCCAGGATCGTATTGATGAGGCCCATCAATGTTTTTCCGAATTTGAAGATGAGGTAGATCAGGACCCCGAACTGGCCGTGATCAAGGCTGAAATTCTGATCCGGAAAGGCCAGTCCGAGGAAGGGCTTTCCATGATCCAGTCGATTGACCGGGGTGCGATCACCGAGTTCTGCCGGCTTAAGATCTTCCATTTTCTCTTAAAGGCGGGTCAGATCGACCAGGCATTTGAGGTATTGATCGAACTTGCCGACACCTATTCACAATCCCATCAGCTTGAAGACCTTCTTGCACTCCATCTGCAGATCCTGGCAGAGGATGCCAGCCACCTGAAGGTGCGTCACCGGATGGTGGACATCCTCAAGAAGATGAAACGGAATCAGGAAGTGATCCAGCAGTACAAAGAGATCGCGAAGATCTATGCATCAGAAGGCCAAATGGATGAAGCCTGCAATGTTTACGAGAAAGTTCTGGACTTGACCCCCGGGGATCTCGAGGTTCAGGCCTTCCTTAACAACATCAAGCAGGGGGCCGGGCAAGATGAGACCCCTGAATTCGGGGAAGTCGTCATTGATACAGGATCGGAGGAAGGTGCCGAGACACAAACCAAGGCCGAAGCCGAGATCAAAACCGAAACCAAGGCCGAAGCCGAGATCAAAACCGAAACTACTTCAGAACAGGGCGTCTACGAGATTGATGATGAGATGGAGTTAGAGACGTTAGAGTCTGAATTGGATGTGAAGGCCGAAGAGGCCATTGAGGCGGACACGGTTAAAGTTGTGGAACTCTCCGAAGAGGAGGAGGGGGGTCTAGAGATTATTGAAGAGGTCCCTGAAGCCCATCAAGTCGATGAAGTCGATGAAGATCAGAAGACCTTCCTGGCCGACAACATTACCGAGGCCGATGTCTATATAAAATATGGGCATATGAAAAAGGCAATAGTCCATCTGGAAAAGAACCTCGAGGTGAGCCCGAAAAATGTCCCCAGCCATGAACGGCTTCTTCAGATCTTTGTAGAGCAGGGGAATACTCCGGAACAGATCAACACCTTACTTATCCTCGCAAAACTTTATAGAAATCAGAAAGAACATGAAAAATCCGATGGGGCCCTCAATGAAGTGATTGCCCTGGATCCGGGGAATGAAGAGGCGCAACGTCTTCTGAGAGAGGGGCCAACGGCCCTTCAGTCCAGTGCGATCGATGAAGTGCCTGAAGAAGTGACGAATCTGGACTTTGAGTTTGACGATGTGGATAAAGCGGAGGAATCTGCTGGTGTCGAGGTGACGCGGGAGATTGAACTCACAGAAGAGCCGGCTGAAAGCGAAGCATCGCTGAGTGAATTCCTGGATGAAGCAAACTTTTATCTCCAGCAGGGGATGGCCGATGAGGCGAAGGTTATCTATGAAAAAATTCTTTCTCTCCATCCCCACCGGGCGGATATCGCCAATAAGCTCGAGATGATTTCAGGTAACGGAGAGAAAGGAGCCGTCACTCCGGAAGAGCTCTCGCAAATGACCTCAGATGCGTCTGAAGGGATCGTTGAAGAACTGGAAAGCCCGGCCCCTGCTGAAGGAGAAAAGGAAATCCCTGTTATAGAAATCGATGAGCCCAAGGTAGACGTCTCTCCATCCAATGCGCCTGATGATTTTATCAACTTTGCCGATGAACTCCGGGAAGAGATTGATAGTTCTGTTTCTGATATTCTGCAGGAGACCCCTGAAGTTCCTGAAGGTGAGGATGAGTTCCTGGATTTCAGTTCAGAGCTCCGAAAGGAAGTGGAGCAATCGATTGCCTCGGACGGGAATGCTTTCGGTGACAGCGATGTCATGGAAATTTTCAGTGAATTCCGGGAAGGTGTACAAAGAGAGCTCGAGGATGAAGATCATGAAACCCATTACAACCTCGGCATCGCCTATCTGGAGATGGGCCTGATTGATGAGGCGTGTGAAGAGTTCACCATCGCCTCCAGGGAACCCAAACGATTGATGGATTGTCTGACCATGGTCGGTCTCTGTTATATCCAGAAAGGTGAGTTTCAGAAGGCCTTCCAAGAGCTTGAGAAAGGACTTCTTGTCAAAGGCCGTTCTGATGAGGAGTATATCGGAATCCGTTATGAAATTGCCAGAGTCTGTGAAGAGTTAGGCGACAAGGAGAGAGCCGCCCAGGAATTGTTGCAGATCCATGCGATCAGCCCCAACTACCGGGATATCACAAACAAGCTCAGGGAACTCGGGGTCAGCCAGAAAGAGATGACCCCAAAAGCCGCCAAGGTCCAGCCCAAGAAAAGCAAGGTCTCCTATCTGTAACCGCAGAGAAGGATTCTTTAAACCTTAAACGATTTACGGAGCGGGTATCGATGAGTTTTTTGGAATTTTACGGATTAAATGGCCAGCCTTTCTCCAATGCCCCGGATAACCGTTTTTACTTCAACAGTGAACAGCACTCCCGGGCCCTGTTGCGGCTGAAATATGCTGTGGATTCCATGAAAGGTCTTGCCGTTTTAATCGGTGATATCGGGACCGGAAAGACCACTCTGGCAAGGCGGATGCTGGATGAACTGCCGGATGAACACTACGAGTCGGCCCTGCTCATCATCATCCATTCGAGTGTCACTGCGGAATGGCTGCTAAAGAAAATCTCTGTGCAGCTTGGTGTCAAGGACGTGGCAGACAGCAAGGTGGAGATTATCGGTCAGCTTTATCATCGATTGATGGAGATCCATGAAGAGGGCAGAAAGCCGGTGGTTCTCATTGATGAGGCCCAGATGTTGAACAGCCGGGATCTGATGGAGGAATTCCGAGGGCTGTTGAATATTGAAAACACGGATGGGAAATTGTTGTCCTTCGTCTTCTTCGGTATGTCCGGCCTGAACGAATGCCTGGCTCTGGACCCGCCTCTGGAACAGCGAGTGGCCGTAAAGTATAAACTCAAATCTCTGGGGCCCTTGGCGACAGAGGAATATATCCGTCATCGTTTGAGTGTTGTGGGTTGTGAGAAAGACCTCTTCACACCGGAGGCCTATAACCATATTCAGGAACACTCACAGGGAATTCCCCGGCTGATCAATACACTCTGTGATAATGCACTCTTTGAAGGGTTCCTTGTCAAAAAAGAGATCATTGATGAGGATATGATTTCGGAAATTGCGATGGAACTGGATCTGGAAAAGAAACCCCTTGGCATGCTGCGTGAAGCCGACGAGGAGATTGAACAGGCCGTTGAGCGTATAGGAGAAGATGCCATAACCTGAGATTAAAAACTTCGCTTCAATCCCCATTCCTTCTTTCTTGATCATGGACTCCCCAGAGCATCTAATGAACTTCAAATAATACGGCAGACATAAATAATCTGTTCGGTTCATCTCGACAACGTTCGGTTTTTACGGGCATAAAGAAAATCGTTGCTTTTCCCGGTTGTTGTGGTAATTAATAGGTTCATATCACGACACGATCAACCCGGGATACAGGGATACTCACATGTCAAAAGAATCTGGCGGTAAGCTCAAACGGATCGAAACATTCGATTTCAAGCCGGGCCGAACCCTTGTACGTAAGTACGAGATCGTATCACTGTTGGGGGCCGGCTGGGAAGGCGAGGTCTATCGGATTCGTGAAATAAAGACCGGGATTGAACGGACCGCCAAGTTTTTCTTCCCCCTTCGAAATGTCCGGGAAAAGACCTCCACCTTCTATGCCAAAAAACTGCATAAACTCTGCAACTGCCGGATTGTCATTCAATATCACACCCAGGAAAGCATCCGGCATTCCGGAATGTCGATCACTTTCCTGGTTTCAGACTTTATAGAAGGGGAGCTTTTGAGTGATTTTCTGCAACGCCAGCCGGGAAAGCGTCTCACCCCCTTTCAGGGACTTCACCTTCTTCACGCCCTCTCCTCGGGTATTGAATGTATCCATAAGATGCGGGAATACCACGGCGACCTGCATACGGAAAACATTATTGTCCAACGCCATGGGCTGGGTTTTGATTTGAAACTGCTTGATATGTTTCACTGGGGTGCGCCGAAATTGGAAAATATTCATGACGATGTATGTGATCTGGTGCGTATCTTCTATGATGCCATCGGCGGCCAGAAGCATTATACCAGGCAGCCACCTGAAACAAAAGCCATTTGCTGCGGTCTGAAAAGGTCTCTGATACTAAAAAAGTTTCGAAGCGCCGGCCAGCTCCGGGAATATTTGGAGAACTTGCAGTGGCAATAAAGTCGGCTACGTATTCGAAAATTTATTCGTATCTGAAAAGCCGGTCCTCTGGCCCCGTTAGAAGTTTTGCAATTGAAAGCGGTAGATCACTCAGAAAAAACAATAGCCCACTATACAGAACTTCTAACGGGGCTGGGCCGGGTTAGAGTTGAAAGTCTGTGCCGTCTTATTTCGTATTTTCTGCGAGGTCCTGTCCCAGTCCCTTTCAGGGGTGACGCAAAGCCACGTCCTCTGGACGTGGATATTTACTAGAAGCCATCCGTAAGGAATGTGCTTGCCGGGATAATTCAACGTATGAAGCAGCCTCTTGAGGACCAGGCCAGGCTCTATTTGGCACAGGAGATGGAGCACGGTGAGACCATGGGCTTCACCATGGGCATGGCGGGGGTGTACTCCTGCCGGTCACCGAATAAGCAGACACCCAATGAAGATGCTGCAGCATTGATCCCTGTTGGACCGGAGACCGGTGTCCTGGTTGTGGCTGACGGCCTTGGCGGAATGCGTTCAGGTGAACAGGCCTCAGGTCTTGCTGTCCAGGTTCTGAAGTCTGAAGTGCAGGAAGCTGTGAGTCAGGGACTTGAGCTTAGAAACGCTATTCTCAACGGCATCGAAAAGGCCAACCATCAAATCAGCGCATTGGGAGTCGGAGCAGCGACAACATTGGCGGCTATTGAAATTCAGGGTCGTACCGTTCGACCATACCATGTGGGCGATTCCATGATTATGGTTGTAGGACAGAGAGGCAAGATCAAACTCCAGACGGTTTCTCATTCTCCCGTGGCCTATGCGGTAGAAGCCGGATTTCTCGATGAAAGCGAAGCCATGAACCATGAGGAACGCCACCTGATCTCCAATATGATCGGTACAACCGATATGCGGATCGAGATGGGTGCCACCATGAACCTGGCTCCCAAAGACACACTCCTGCTTGCCAGTGACGGCCTGTTTGATAACCTGCATACCGATGAAATTGTAGAGCGAGTGCGAAAGGGACCGCTAAAAAATGTGCTTCAACTCCTTGCCGCAACATGCAGAGACCGGATGCAAGGTGCAGGTCAGGATGGCCCCTCCAAACCGGATGATCTGACATTCATCGTTTTTCGCTTCCGTGCCCAGACAAAGACCAAACAATAATCGAAGCATAAATAGCAGAGAGCGGAACTTGTCGACCTTGCCCGCAGGTGCTATGATATGAAAATGAGTGCGTAAGACCCGGTATGGCCTGAACGGTTAGACCGGCATCCACCGTTACCAAAACATTGGCAGGGCGATAGCCGCCTGATGTGAATGTGATATGTCCTGGCTTTCCCTGATCTTGCAGATTCAAATAACGGATTCTGACACGCTTTGCGACCTTCTCCTGGGTTGGGGGGCGCTCTCCGCAGTTATTGAGTATCCCCATCAAGAAGAAGATCAGAAAAAACGTTTGATCGGTGAGCACCGTCCATTGGCCCGGGTGCAGAATGAGAAGTGTACCGTCAAAGTCCTGCTGGACCAACAAAGCGATATTCATGCACTGCTTCATAAACTCACAGAGATTCTTCGTTGGGGACAGGTTCCTCGTTATTCAGTCGAACCCGTGGAAGAGCAAGACTGGGTTCGTGTCAGCCGGGAATCCATTCTCCATGTTTCCATCCATGACAGACTCTGGATTGTTCCCACATGGCACTCCCTTTCGGATCCGGCCACACGCCACCTCAGGCTGGACCCTGGAACAGCCTTCGGCACAGGGAGGCACCCGACCACACGACTTTGTCTGGAATGGCTGGTCCGGGAGATCCGTGGAGGGGAGAGGGTCCTGGATTATGGCTGTGGTTCTGGAATCCTGGCGATTGCCGCACTCAAGTTAGGTGCTGGAGAGGCTGTGGGGGTTGATGTGGACCCCCAGGCCATTGAGGTCAGTGCGGCTAATGCCCGATTGAATCATGTCGAGCTTTCTCTCTATTCACCGGAAGAGATACCGAACCTTGAGGCCGACCTGGTGGTCGCCAATCTGTATGCAAATCCCCTGAAAGAGATCGCCCCGAGGATTGCAGGCTGCACAAGGAACGGGGGGCGGGTGGTGCTTTCAGGGATCCTGGCCGATCAGATTGAAGAGGTTACCGGAGCCTACGTGGATTGGTTTGAATTTTTAACACCTTTGATGTTTAAGAACTGGGCCGGTCTGGTGGGAAAGAAGAGGGGGGCATGAGGTGCCTGTCAGCGATAAGTTGTAGTCTTCAAAAGGTGATATAGATGTCTGAGCCGGTAAGAAGATTATACACTGTGGGTCACGGTAACCGCTCTCTGAAGGAGTTTCTCTCAATATTCCATGCATTTCACATTCAGACTCTGGTCGATGTGAGAACCTATCCTGCTTCCCGTAAACACCCCCATTTCTCCCGGGAACATCTGGAACGTTCGCTGCTCGAAAACGGATTTCGGTATAGATGGGAGGGAAAGGATCTGGGTGGTTTTCGAAAGGCAATGCCTCGTTCTGTGCATACAGCGATTGATTCGGATGGGTTCAGGGCCTATGCAGACCATATGGAGACTCAGGAATTCCAGCACGGGGTGCAACGTCTTCTGACCCTGGCCCGCAAGACTTCCCTGGCGATCATGTGTGCCGAACGCCTTCCCTGGAGGTGCCATCGTTTTTTCCTGTCCGATTTTCTGATGTTCCGAGGGATTCCCGTCTTTCATATCATCACTCCTGACAAACTGCTCGATCATAGACTGAACCCGCTGGCCCGTGCCGAGGGAGATCGTCTGGTTTATGACCGAAAGGATTTCAAACAGCTCAACTTGGGGCTATAGAGACAAAGAGATGAATTGGAAGCAGCTCCATGCCTGGAATGTGGATTTCCAAGAGGCGGTCCGGATACAGGAATCGCTGAGAAAGAGGCTGATCTTGAAGTCCCTTCAAAAGAAGATTTCTATCGTTGCCGGTGCTGATGTCTCGTATTCCCAAAAAACGAAAAAAGTGTATGCCGCAGTCCTGGTTTTTGCCTACCCCGAGCTCGACCTCCTGGAACGTCGCTCCAGTCGAGGAAATGCAGAGTATCCTTATGTACCGGGTCTCCTGACCTTTCGGGAGGCACCGGTGCTCATGAAGGCCTTTGCCAGGATTCAGACCGTACCGCATGTCGTGGTCTTTGATGGCCAGGGGATTGCCCATCCCCGATCCATGGGCCTGGCAGCTCACTGCGGCATCCTTCTTGATCTTCCGTCCATCGGGTCTGCCAAGAGCCGCTTGATCGGGACCTATGACACGGTCGGAATGAAGCGGGGATCGTACAGCTTATTGAGAGAAGGTTCCCGTGTGATCGGTGCGGTGCTTCGGACAAAAGACAATGTGAAACCCCTCTTTGTCTCCCCCGGACATCGTATGGATCTGGATAAGAGTGTCGAGATGACCCTGTCCCTGTGCCGGGGGTACAGGCTTCCTGAGCCTGTTAGGCAGGCCCACAGGGAAGTCAATCGAATTCGAAGTCAGGAGATTTGACAAATTTCAGGGCCGGAGGTAGCTTTTGAAGTGTGCCAGGATTGAGATGAACATAAGGAGGGATCGTTATGGAAAAGAATATCCACTGGGAAGAGAGTTTAAAGGAAGCTTTGAAAGCAAGCAAGAGAGAGAACAAGCCGATTCTCATCGACTTCTTTAATCCCAATTGAGGCGGATGTCAGAGGATGGGTACAGTTACGTACCCGAATCAGGACGTCATTGATTTTGTCACGACCCATTTCATATCCATTAAATTTGACAACACCATAGTCCCAAAAAAATTCGAAGAGTTTAATGCTCAATGGACGCCTACATTCCTCATCATTGATGAAGACAGGAAGGAACACCACCGTAGCACAGGGTATTTATCCCCGTTGGACTTTCTGAGTGAAATGAAACTGGGACTGGCAAAACTCGAGTATCACGCCAAACATTACGACGAGGCCAGGAGCGCCTACAGACAGGTGCTCCAGGCTTATCCCGACACCGCGGCGGCCCCTGAGGCCCTCTACTTCTCAGGAGTCTGTAACTATATGGCCACCCACGATCCGGGATCCTTGAAGGAGACCTTCACGGAATTAAAAGAGAAATATCCAGGGAGTGACTGGACGAAAAAGGCTGAGGTCTGGTCATAAGTAAAAACCATTTCGGCGCGATAATGAACCTTAGTTAGGATCTGGGTGGTCCTGTTCGTAAATAGAGAGACGTATCGAGAGGATTACAGGCCCACGAGGTAAGAGAACGGTCATTTCGGGAATTCTACCCTGCCTGCATGGATTGACTCTTCTTCTTCCTTTGTGCTATCGTTAACAATCCGCTTAGAAAAATGGTTTTTGACAAGGTTGTATGGGTAAACACAATAATTGAAAAACCTTTAGACAGGATAACAGGATGAACAGGATATCACAAAAAACTCTTTTTATAAGATCCTGTCAATCCTGTTATCCTGTCTGAAAAAGGGTTTTGTCTTTTTGCGTTGGTGGGATCCTTTGAAAGCTCAGGTCCATGAATGAGTTTTGTCTTTACCCACACAAAACTATCTAGAACCAGAAAAATTAATGAGGTCCTCGTGTACGAACTCACTGTAGAGAGCCGGTTTGCTGCGGCCCACCAGCTCCGTAAGTATAAAGGGCTTTGCGAAAATCTGCATGGTCACAACTGGAAGGTTCAGGTGACCGTGACGACAGATGGGCTGAACGAGATCGGACTGGGAATTGATTTCAAAGAGATCAAAGAGGTTCTCCACCAGGTTCTCAAGGAGCTGGATCATCGCTTTCTTAATGACCTGCCCATGTTTCAGACCGACAACCCGTCCTCTGAACTCATTGCACGATGGATTTTCGAGAGACTCTCCGAACACCTGGATCAGGGCCCTGTTCGAGTCGCCAGGGTAACCACCTGGGAGTCGGAAGAAGCCTGCGCGACCTACATTCGCCAGCCTTAACCCGGATATTGCATGAATGATCGATCTTTGGGGAGAGATGTTCTTCTTCTCATCCTATTTCCGATTCACCGTGCATTATTGGAGACATGCCCTACGTTGAATTCCTCCTCCCAAATCATACTCCTCTCCGGCGGCCTGGATTCTGTGGTGAACCTGGCCATGGCTCTGGAGCAGGGCGATGTTCTTCTCTGCCTGACATTTGATTATGGACAGCGTGCTGCCGAGCAGGAGATTGAGGCATCGAAAAAGGTCTCCGCACATTATTCTCTCACCCATCGTGTCATGCGCCTTCCATGGATGGAAGGTCTGATCTCTTCTGCCTTGATGCATGGCGAAGAGCGTGTGCCGCTCCTGAGTCAGGAGGAACTGAACGATTCCAAAAAGACGAAGAAGACGGCTCAAGCTGTGTGGGTCCCGAACAGGAACGGACTCTTTATCAATATCGCCGCTTCCATGGCCGAGTCCCTGGGTGCCGGTCTGATCATTACCGGTTTCAATCGGGAGGAAGGGGAGACTTTCCCTGATAATACAAAGGCTTTCATGGACGCGATCAACCATTCCCTGGAATATTCCACACTGAGCAGTGTGAAAGTGGTCAGTTATACGGCAGAAATGATAAAAAAGGAGATCGTTGAGGCCGGCATCCGCCGTAAGGCACCTTTTCAGCATGTCTGGAGCTGTTATTCCGGACAGGCAAAGATGTGCGGTCAATGCGAATCGTGTCTGAGATTGAAGAGAGCGATAGATGGGACGGATGTAGAAGAAAGGCTGACTCGCCACTTCCTTGAATGAAGCGTTCCCTGCAATTACTCGTCCAAGTAGCCGACCTTGATCAGCTTCAGGAAGGTCCGGTCAAACTCATTGAGATCGGATGAGAGAGGAGAATCTTCATCCTCTTTTTCGACTTCCTCATCCTCTTCCTGATTTGGGGAACCTTCTTTCTTCTGTGAGATGAGAGAGAGTTGCTCGGTTGGAGCCTCGTCGGTTTCGGCATTGTCAAACCGGGTAAAGGCTGCCAGCAGGATATCCACACGGTATCCCTCGTCCTCGATCTGGTTCAAGGCCTCCTGGATCAGATCACTGTCGTTGTAGGCTTGATTGATGGCCCAGATCAAGTGTTCCGCGAGCATTTTTATCCGATTCTCTTGATCCATATGAATGAACCCCTTGTCATTTTTCCTTCTTCTATATGATGAAACAGATTACTTGTCAAGCTTTTTTTGGATGTTTTTTTGACGATTTTCCTATTTCCTGACCGGTTCGTAATCAATCTTTACAATATGGCCGGTTTTGAAGACCTTGACACAGGAATGGCATGTAGGTATAGTACCGTGACTTACGAAAACCTAAACAGGGCAAGGGTTTTCTGATAAATAAGAAAACCGCGGGCTCGAAAAAGGTTGTAAAACCGACGGCAGCGTAACAAGCGAAAGACCCCAGGGCGCGTAAATCACGAGGAATCAGCGCGTACTTGTGGCTGAACCACAGTGACAAGGCGGCAGAGGGATTTTTTACGTTTCCGGCAGAGGATAATATTTGTGTCAAACCAGAATAAGAATCTGAAACCGAAGACCCTGGACAAGGTGTACGACCCCACGAAGACCGAAACGAAGTGGTACACCTATTGGACTGAAAAGGGTTTTTTCAGCGGGGATATTAAACCGGACCGCTCCTTCTACTCCATTGTCATCCCACCGCCAAATGTCACGGGCTCCCTTCATATGGGGCATGCGCTGAATAATACGCTGCAGGATATACTGATCCGCTGGAAGCGGATGGAGGGCCTGAACACCCTCTGGATGCCCGGGACCGATCATGCAGGGATCGCAACACAAAATGTTGTGGAGCGTGATCTCGCCAGGGAAAAGGTCAGCCGCCATGATCTGGGCCGGGAGACCTTTATCGAGAAGGTCTGGACATGGCGTGAGGAGTACGGGGGAGTGATTATCAACCAGCTCAAACGGCTCGGGGCCTCCTGTGACTGGAGCCGGGAGCGGTTTACCATGGATGAGGGACTTTCCCGGGCCGTCCGGGAAGTTTTTGTCCGCCTCTACGAGGAAGGCTTGGTCTATCGGGACAATTATATTATTAACTGGTGCCCCCGCTGTCACACGGCCCTTTCCGATGTGGAAGTAGAGCATGAAGAGACGGCAGGAAAGCTCTATTACATACGTTATCCCATGCAAAAGGGAGAAAGATCCATGGTGGTGGCCACCACCCGGCCGGAGACCATGCTGGGGGATACAGCGGTTGCGGTTAACCCGGAAGACGAACGTTACAAACACCTCATCGGCAAGGAAGTCATGCTGCCACTTGCGGACCGGCGG